>VYLE01000270.1_pt1 | contig 43889 bp, 40 predicted proteins | sample 5114391 | NCBI WGS metagenome assembly VYLE01 (sample SAMN12291771, study PRJNA351875) | freshwater metagenome | isolation source: freshwater lake | place: USA: Michigan, Kent Lake | collected 2013-08-15
GCGTAGTCGGTGTCGATGAGTTCGACATCGAAGATCAGCGTCGCCTGCGGCGGAATCACCGGCGGCCGGCCGCGCTCCCCGTACGCGAGGGCGTAGGGAATGATGAGCTTGCGCTTGCCGCCGACCTTCATCGTGCCGACGCCCTCGGTCCAGCCGGGGATGACGCCTTGCAGCACGAACTCCGCGGGCGATCCGCGGTCGACGCTCGAATCGAACTTCGAGCCGTCGGTGAGGTATCCGGTGTAGTGCACCTTTACGCGGCTCGCGGCGCTCTCCGGCGCCTTGCCGGTGCCTTCGCTGATTTCGATGTACTGAAGTCCGCTCTGGAGCTCGACGACATCGCCGCTGGTAACGGTGCCGGGGAACCGGCCCATGGCTTCCTTCGAGATCACGTCACCGGTCTCCGCGTTGAGAACGACCCGATGGGCCTTGCCTTCGAGATACACCATCACATTGGCGACCGGCGGCTCGACCTTCAGGTCGAAGATCACGCTTCGCACGGCGCCGTTCACGGCCGCGGTCGCCTTCTCGATGGCGCTCGCGGTGGTGAGGGTCACGGTGCGCACCTGGCCGGACATGCCGTCGACGATGGCACGCTTCAGCATGCCCTTCGCCTCGACGAAGATTTCATAATTCACCTGGGCGCCGGCGGTCATCGCCTTCGCCTCGACGACATGGCCGCCGGTGGCCTTTTCCGCCGCGGCGACGGCCTGGGCGAGCGAGACATGCGCGGCGGTGAGCTTCTGCTCGACCTCAGCCGGTTCCGGCGGAATGGTCGTGTAGTCGGGGGTGGACTGGGCGAGCGCGGAGGGCGCCGTGATGAGCAGGGCGAGCGCTGCGGTCAGACGAAGTCCGCGAGCGAGGCCCACGGTGGGGCTGCGGTGCGACATGCAATGGGTCTCCCGGGAGTCAAATGGGCCAGCGGGTCTGGCCAGCGAGGTCCGGATGGTAGGGGCTGGCGAGAACCCTCGCATGCGGTCATGGTTAGCATGACCACACATTGGAGAAAATGACCATGTCGAAGCTCCCATCCCGCCGGTCCCTCGCCCCGACCCTCTCACTCCTTGCCCTTGCCATCGTCGCGGTGGGCTGCGAGGAGCGGATCGGCCAGCCGGCCGCGCCGCCGCCCCAGCCGGCGAAGACGGTCATCGAAGGCGCTGGCTCCGCGGCGGGCAAGGCCGTTGAAAGCGGACAGAACCTGGAGAAGCAGGTCGGCGAGCACAACAAGGCGCTCGAGAAGCAGATCGAGGAGATCGGCAAGGACTGAGCGGGCCGACGAGGCGTTATTCGCACCTTCGCGCGCGGCGCGGCGCGTGTGCGACCCGGTCGGATCCAAACGAAGCCGTGAATCCGTCGCGGCGATCGTCTCGATTCCGTAGGACGATGATTGCCTCAGGATGTCTCCACTGCGACGACTGTGACGCCTCGACGATCGATGACCTCGCCTCGAAAGTCGGCGCTCCCTCGGCGCACCCGGTCGGTCCCGTGGATCTCCCTCGCATGGAACGCGCCGTGCGCGAGCTCCTCATCGGGCTCGGCGAGGATCCTGATCGCGACGGCCTGCGCGATACGCCGAAGCGCGTCGCCAAAGCTTTTGTTGAAATGAGCGCGGGCCTGCGGGCCAACGCCGCCGATCACCTCGGCAGGGTTTTCGAGCAGCGCTGCGACGAACTCATCGTCGTGACGGGCATCAATTTCTTCTCGATGTGCGAGCATCATCTCCTTCCCTTTCACGGGAAGGCCCATGTTGCCTATCTGCCGCGACATGGACATGTCGTCGGTCTCTCGAAGCTCGCCCGCACGGTCGAGGTCTTCGCGCGGCGCCCGCAGCTTCAGGAGCGGCTCACCGACCAGATCGCCGACGCCCTCGTTGCGCATCTCGACCCCGAGGGCGCGATCGTGATCGTCGAGGGCGAGCACATGTGTATGAAGATGCGCGGCGTGCGTTCGACCGACAGCCTCATGACCACCATCGCCCGGCGCGGCGTCTATCGCCTCGATGAGGCGAAGGGCCGCCACGCCGTCGACTATGTCCTCGCGGCCCGCTCGCGCGGCTGACGCGACACGAGCGTCGCTCAGCGGGCGCCGAGCCGATCGGGATTCAGCCCGTGCAGGTCGGCGGGCACGAAGAGCCCGTCCTTGCGGATGAGTTCGCCGTCGAACCGGATCTCGCCGCCGCCGTGCTCCGGACGCTGCGAGCAGACGAGGTCCCAGTGGATCTCGCTGCGGTTGCCGTTCTCCGTTTCGGCGTAGCAGCGTCCGGGGGTGAAGTGGAAGCTGCCGGCGATCTTCTCGTCGAAGAGGATGTCCTTCATCGCGTTGAGGATGAAGGGATGGAAGCCGATCGCGAACTCGCCGATGTGGCGGGCGCCCTCGTCGGTGTCGAAGATCGCGTTGAGGGCCTGGCTGTTCTGGTCGGCCGAGGCTTCGACGATTCGGCCGTTGCGGAAGACCAGGCGCACATTCTCGAAGGTGATCCCGTTGTAGATCGTCGGCGTGTTGTAGTGGACCACGCCGTTCACCGAATCGCGCACCGGGGCGGTGAAGCACTCGCCGTCCGGAATGTTCCGGTCGCCGCAGCAGGGCACGACGCCGATGCCCTTGATCGAGAAGGTCAGATCGGTGTCGCGCGGCCCGCGGATGTGCACGCGGTCGGCCTTGGCCATGCGCGCCGCGAGCGGCTTGCACGCCTCGTCCATGCGGGCGTAATCGAGCGTGCAGACATCAAAATAGAAATCCTCGAAGGCCCGCGTCGACATCTGGGCGAGCTGGGCCATGCTCGGAGTCGGCCAGCGGAGGACGCACCACTTCGTGTGGTTCACGCGACGCTCGAAGTGCACGGGCTTCTGGTAGAGCCTGGCGATGCGCTTCATCTGGTCGTCGGAAATGCCCGCCATTTCGCTGACATTCTCCGAGCCGCGGATCGCGATGTAGGCCTGCATGCGGCTCATGCGATCGAGGTCGTAGGCCGCCCACGCCGCAAGCTGCTCCTCGCTCGCATGCTCGTTGAGGGCCCGCATGAGCCGGTTGTCCCGGATCGCCAGATGCGGATTGCCGCCGACCGCGCGGGCCTCCTCGATGAGCGCCTCGCCGATCGACGCGGGCGCGTCGAAGAGCTCGATCAGGAGATGCTCGCCCTTCGCGAGCTTCGTCGAATGGCGGACGAGAAGACTGGCAAGCCGGCGGACGCGTGGGTCGATCATGATTCCGGGCAGGATAGCGGTTTGCCCGGCGAAGGCCCGAGCCATCAGGCGAGCGCGGCGCGGACGGCGGCGATCGCCTCATCGACCTGGGCCGCGCTGACATCGAGGTGCAGCACCGCCCGCACGCGCTGCGGATCCATCGGAATCATGAGCACCTGCGCGCCGCGCAGCCGGTCGCAGAGCGCCTGGGCCGTTCCGCGGGCCGCATCGACGAAGAAGAAGACCATGTTGCTCGGCGTCGCCTCCGGCGCGAACTGGAGCCGAATCCCGGCGATGCCATCGAGCCCGCGGGCGAGCCGACGGGCGTTGGCGTGATCCTCGGCCAGACGCTCGACATGGTGCTCGAGGGCGTGGATGCATGCCGCCGCGAGCAGGCCCGACTGCCGCATGCCGCCGCCGAACTGCTTGCGAAAGCGGCGGGCCCGATGGATGAGCGCGCCCGGTCCGACGAGGGCGCTCCCGACCGGCGCGCCGAGTCCCTTCGAGAAGCAGATCGAGAGCGTGTCGACATGCCGCGCATACGCCGCCGCCGGAACGCCGCTCGCGATCGCCGCGTTCATCAGGCGAGCGCCGTCAAGATGCACATGCAGTCCGTGGCGCCGCGCTTCCTCGCAGCAGGCCCGGAAGCGATCGACCGGCCACACCGTTCCGCCGCCGCGATTGTGCGTGTTCTCGAGAACGAGCATGCGCGAAAGCGGGGCGTGAATGTCCCGGTGGCGGATCGCCGGAGCGATGTCCTCGGGCAGGAAGAGTCCGCCCTCGCCGTCGAGCGCCCGGATCATGCATCCGGAGAGCGCCGCGGGGGCACCGGTTTCGTAATGAATGATGTGGCTGTCGCGATGGGCGACGATCTCGTCGCCCGGCTCGCAGACCGAGCGGATCGCCAACTGATTCGACATCGTCCCGCTCGGCACATACAGCGCCGCCTCGTGGCCGAGGAGCGAGCTGACCATCGTCTCGAGCCGCTGCACGGTGGGCTCGTCGCCGAGAACATCGTCACCGAGCGGGGCCTCCATCATGGCCTTCCGCATCGCGGGCGTCGGACGAGTCACGGTATCGCTGCGCAGGTCGATCACGCGAGGAGCGTAGCGGACTCAGTCGGCCGCCGCCGTGGCCGCAGCGGAGCGCTCGGCGAGCGGAACGATCGAGAGGCCCGCCGCGGCATCGACGAGCAGTTCGTAGGCTTCGCCCGGCCGAACGGGCTTGTACACCGCCTCGCCCTGGGCGACGCTGACGCCGAGCGCGCGGGCCGCCTCGGGATCGGCGGCGAGCTTCCAGAAGCCCGCCCAGACCGCCTGCTCAAGCCGCGCACGCTCCGAGCCCGCATAGCCCGACGGGATGCCTCCCGGCGTGTCGATCGCGAATCCCTGCGAGGGCGGAAGCTGCTCGGAGTAGATCCGGCGGAAGAGGACGATCGTGCGATCCCGCAGCGGGTTTCCCTCCGCCACCGATTCCTTCGGGAAGCGAGCGGTCCACGCGTCGACGAAGAGGACATCCCCCGGAATCGTGAAGTCGCGGCGGCCGAGCTCGCGGCCCTCCTCGTCGACCTCGATGAATCGGATGTCGGTCGAGACCACCCGCGTCCCGTCGCGCGGACTGGCGAAGCCCTCGGCTCCGACGCGCTGGTCCAGAATCTCGATCCGAGCCTTGCGGAAGGTTCGGCTCAGACGGTCGATCATCGCCTCGCGCAGGGCGATCTCCGCTCCCATGCGGGCCTCGATCGCGGCGATCTCCTCACGCAGCCTCGCCTCGCGGTTGGCGCTCCACATCCACAGGCCGCCGAAGGCGAGAACGCTGAGCAGGAGGGCGAAGCTCGCACTGCGAAGGATGGATGAGGCAAACGACTGCATGGGGAAGCCGACGATGGGCGCGCTGCCGGACCTGCTGTTATCGGCGACCGCGCTCGGCGGTTCGCAAAGTCGGAAGAGGAATCTCGCTGCGGTTCCCGGCATTTCCGGTCGATAACCCCTGACCCCATGCGTCGCGTCCTCCCGCTTCTCCCCCTGATCGGACTCGCGTCGGCGATGGTGATCGCAGCGCCGCCCGAGGACGAGCCGCCGAAGCGACCGCCCGGACCCGAACTCGTCATGCCCGGCCGCGACAAGCCGCCTCCGAGCGCGCGGCCTGCCGATCTCTCCTCGCTCCGCCGTCTCGTGCGGCAGTTCGACTTCGAGGATCCCGAGCGCTTCCCGACGGAGATGCCGCGCGACTGGTATCGGCTCCTCTCCGCGACGAGCGGCCGTCCGGGCTATCCCGACTTCGGCACCATCGCGCTTTCCGACAGCATCGCCCGCGAGGGGAAGTGGTCGCTTGAGTTCGCCCTTGACGGCGGATCGATGGCGACGGCCCTTCCGCCCGGCATCGTCCGCATCTTCCCGGGCAGCCGCTATCGCGTGTCGGTGTGGATCAGGACCGAACGATTGCAGCAGGCTTCCGCCTCGATGGTCGTGCGACTTCACGATCGCGACGGCCGTGCGACAGGCGAGGAGTACCGATCGCAGCCGCTGCGCAGCGAGGGCGAGTGGACCCAGGTGCGGATCGACCTGCCCGAGGTGCCGGCGTTCGCCTCGGATCTCTCGCTCGAGCTCGAGGTGACGCAGCCGTCGAGCTCGGCGCGCTCCGGCGAGCGCCGGATCGGCGACGACCTCGGCGGACGCGTCTGGTTCGACGGGCTCGAGATCTGGCAGATTCCGGCGATTCGCTTCGGCAGCCGCAACGCCGCCCAGGTCTTCACGGGCGACGCCCCGCGCGAGATCGAGATCGAGTTGCGCGATCTCGTGAGCGACGAGCTCACCGCCGACATCACCGTGCGCGACATCGACGGCGTCGTCGTGCACGAGTCGCGCATGCCGCTTCCTGGCGCTGGCGCCCTCGTCCGCGTGCCGCTGCCCGACATCGGGCCCGGCGCGTACACGGCCTCGCTCGCCGTCGCCGCGGATGGGATCGTGCTCGCCCGCCGCACCGTCGACATCTCGATCCTCGATGACGACGGGAACGACCGCGCCCGCGGCGCCTCGCCCCGATTCGGCGTGGTGCTGCCGGCGTCGCAGGACGAGGATCTCGGCCTGATGCGCTCGATCGTGCGCGAGGTCGATCCGGACTTCGTCGTCCTGCCCGCGTGGCCCGATGACTTCGACGCGGCGCGCACGACCGCGCGCATCGCAGCGCTGCGCGACTTCGTCGATGCCCTGCTCGACTGGCGCATCGAGCCCGTGCTTGCGATCACCAGCGTGCCCGCCGCGCTCGCAGCGCCGCGACACATCGATCGCTGGCAGGCCTTCGACTACTTCGGCGCGGACGATTCCGCGAGTCGCGACACGCTCGAGCCCTGGCTGCTCGCGTTCGGACAGCATGTCGAGCGCTGGCAGGTGGGCGAGTCGACCGGCCCCGCCGCGCGCGAGCCGCTCGACCGCGACGAGGCGATGCGGGTGCGGGCGATGCTCGACGAGCGCGTCGCCGGACCGCTCCTCATCGCGCCCGCTGACGCCGACTGGACGGACGCGCCGCCGCCTCCGGGCATCGCCCGACATGTGCGCATTCCGTGGTCGGCGCGACCGTCCGCGATCGTCGATCACCTCGAGCCGTGGCGCGATCCCGAACTGCTCGTCGCCTTCGAGATCGCTCCGCCGGACTTTCTCGATCGAACGAGAATCGACGATCTCGCGGTCCGCGCACTGCATGCCTGGCGCATCGGCGTGCGGGCGATGGCGATCGATCTCGCGTGGAAGCCGGCGGTCGTCGCGGATTCGCAGCCGGCCTCGCTGCGCAGCGAGGCGATCGCGTGGCGCGAACTCGGCCGCATGCTCTCGGGTCGCACCTTCGTCGGCGAGCTTCCGCTTCCCGACGGCCTGCGCGGATGGATCGCCGACGGTGCGAATCCGGCCCTGATTCTCTGGTCGGATGACGCGCTCGTCGACGGCCGCGAGGTCCTCCTGTCACTGGGAAACAGCGCGGTCGATGCGATCGACCTGCTCGGTCGGCGCAGCGTGATCTCGCCGGGGCCGGGCGGTCATCGCGTCACCGTGCGCACCACGCCGCTCGTCATCGAGGGCATTGACGCGGCGCTCCTTCGGACGATCGCGTCGGCGCGCATCGAGCCGGGCACGCTCGAAAGCAGGCGCTCGCAGCAGGATGCCTTCATCACCGTGCACAATCACTTCGGGGTTGCGATGGGCGGATCGATCGTCATCGCCGATCAGGAAACCTGGGAGATCGCCCCGCGGCAGCAGCAGTTCTCGATTCCCTCGGGCGGTGACGGGCGCATTCCGGTGCGCATCGGGCTTCCGCGCTCGACGCCCGCCGGCATGCACGAACTGAGGGTGCGACTGGAGTGGGTCGCCGGCGAGAGCCATGTCGCCGAGATTCCGCTGAAGGTCGCCGTCGACTGGAGCGAGGTCGAGGTCCGCACGAACTGGCGATTCGCCCGATCGGTCGAGACCGGCCGCGTCGATGTCGTCGCGACCGTCTCCGTCACGAACCGCAGCGACGCTCCCGTCGATCTCGAGGCGTTCGCGCTCGCCCGCGACTACTCGCAGACGCGGCGGCCGATCCTGAAGCTCGGTTCCGGCGAGACGGCCATCCGCGTCTTCCAGTTTCCCGACGGTGCGCGACGGCTCTCCGGCGCGTCGATCTACGCCGGCGTCACGGAGATGGAGGGCGACCGTCGCCTCACGCAGCTTCTCTCGGTCCCGCCCTTCTTTCGGCGTCCGTCCGATCCGTCGAACGCGAATCTCGCGGTCTCATCCGGGGAGAAGTGAGCGCGGCGCCGCCGCGCGCCCGACGACCTCGTCTCAGAACGCGTCTCAGAACGCGCCCGGCTCGGGGGTGGAGTTCCCGATGCGTCGCGCTGCGATGCGCTCGATGCGCCATGCGCCGTCAGGCTGCATCGCGACGCGCAGCCACCATGCGTTCGGCGTCGGATAGGGGGCGAGATCGACGGTCGTCACGCAGGCGAGCTCGACGGTCGCCGCGTCGCCGCCATCGCTCTCGGCGTCGAGTCTCGTGATGCGATTGGAGTCGATCGCATAGCGACCGCGCAGGAGCCCGATCGAGGGTTCCCACATCTCGCGGGGAAGACCGGGATTCTCGGGGGCGCCGTAGTGAAGCGTGCAGTGCTCCGCGAGCAGGGCGAGCATCGAGGGGATGTCACCGCTCTCGGCGTGGGTGACGAACGCCCGCACGACGACCTTCGCGCGCTCGGCGCTCGTGGTGATGGCGAGTCCGAGTCCGAGGATCACGCCGCCCGCGACAAGGCATCCGGCGGCGACATCGCGATAGGCCCTTTCGCCCTCGCGGAGCCACTTCCACGCGAGGCCTGCCCCGATGAGACCCAGGAGGATCGCAAGTGGCCAGGGATTCTCAAGGACATAGCGACTGATGAGCCCCGCAAGCGTCGGGCTCGGGAGTCCGAGCGAAGCGGTCGCAACGGCGTGGGCATCCGGAAGGAAGGGGACGGAAACGGGCATGGCGAGCCTCAACGCGGCGATGGGGATCAGATTGTCTCCCTTGCGGCTCTCTCCGCGAATCCAGCCGGGATTGCGCGGGCATCCTCCCATCCGCAGAAATGCAGCGGAAGTTCCGTCGGGACCGATACAGCCAAGTCGATCCCCCGAACCTCGCCTCATGTCGTCCGTTCCCGTGACCGTCACAGCGCCCGCCGCCGTCCACCCGACCGAGGAGATCCTCGAACGGAACCTGGCTGCGCTGGCGATCGCCAACCCGGCGCTCCCCGAGCGGATCCGCGCTGCGCCGCCGAGTTCGGCCAAGTTCTTCCTCGCCTCGGACGGCAGCGTGACCGGGGAGATGCTCGTCGGCGGCGCGATGCGGACGCTCGGCAGTCGCCACCGTCCGCTGGAGGAGGCCGAGGAACTCGTCGCCGAGGTCGATCTCGCGAAGCACGCCGTCGTCATGGTGATCGGCTTCGGCCTCGGCTACCACGCGCGGAAGCTCGGCGAGCGGATGGAGCGCACCGGCATCGTCGCGGTGCACGAGCCGGATCTCTCGCTCCTGCGCGAGGTGCTGTCGCGCATCGACCACTCCGCGTGGATCCGCGGCACGAACCTCATCCTGCTGCCCGACGCCGACGATCGCGGCGACTGGGCGCGGCGCATGGGCGGATTCGATGTGATGCTCGTGCAGGGCGTCCGCATGCTCGAGCACCCGCCCAGTCGCGCCCGGCTCGGCGATGCGGCGAAGCGCGTCGGCGAGCGGCTCGCCGAGTCGGTCAGGACCGCGCGACTCTCGATGTCGACGACGCTCGTCCGAAGCGTCGCGACCGCGAACGCATACCTCGGCAACATCGCCCTCTACGCGGGCGGCGGCGGATGCGCCGAGCTGCGCGACATCGCGAAGGGTTCGCTCGGCATCGTCGTGAGCGCCGGTCCGAGCCTCCGCCGCAATGTCCACCAACTCGCCGCCGACGGCGTCCGCGATCGCTGCATGATCGTCGCGACGCAGACGACGCTCCGGCCGCTGCTCGACGCAGGCGTGCGGCCGCACTTCGTCTGCGCGCTCGATTGGCATCACATATCGAAGCGCTTCTACGAGGGCATCCGCGAGGAGGATGTCGCCGAGACGACGCTCATCGTCGATCCGCAGGCCAATCCGATCATCCCGCGCAGCTATCCCGGCCCGGTGCGGGTCTTCCACGCCGACTTCCTGCGCGCGATCCTCGGGCCGGCGGGCCGCGACATGGGACGCGTGCAAACGGGCAACACCGTCGCCCATCTCTGCTACAGCTTCTGTCGCTGGCTCGGATGCGACCCGGTCGCGCTGATCGGCCAGGATCTCGGCTTCACCGACGGGCTCTACTACGCCCGCGGCACCGCGATCGACGATGTCTGGTCGCCCGAGCTCAATCCCTTCAACACCGTCGAGATGATGGAATGGCAGCGCATCATGCGTCATCGCCACCATCTGCGCAAGGTGCTCGACATCAACGGGCGATCGATTTATACCGATTCGCAGATGGAGAGCTATCTCAATAAGTTTGAGATGCTCTTCACCGCCGATCGCGAGGCCGGCCGGCGCACGATCGACGCGACCGAGGGCGGCGTCGCCAAGGCAAGCACCGAGGCGCTGCCGCTTGCCGAGACGCTCGAGCGTTTCGCGACGCGGACGAATCCGCCGATTCCGCTGCCGGAGCGCGTCCCGAGCGCCGAACTGCTGCGCGTCGCGGCGGCGCGGGTGCGTTCGGTGCGGCGCGAGATCGTCGAGATCCGCGAGATCAGCGAGCGGACCGCGGGCATCCTCAGCGAGATGATCGAGCATCAGGCCGATCGGCAGCGCATGGACCGGCTCTGGGCGCGCCTGGGTCGCGAGCGCAAGGCCGTCGAGGCGCGGCTCGCGGCCTTCGAGATCCTCGGACAGTTCAACCAGCTCGGCGTCTTCAAGCGGGCCCAGGCGGATCGGCGCCTGCACTTCGCCCGCGGCCTTCCGCCGCTCGAACTCCAGCGGGCGCAGCTCGAGCGCGACATGACCAATGTGCGGTGGAGCGCCGACGCGGCGAAGGATCTCGCCGATTCGCTCGAACGCTCGATCGATGCGCTCGAGGGACGCGACACGATCGATGTCGACGAAAGCGCGGCGACGCAGCGCGCCGAGGCGATCATCGACGAGGTCGCAGCCGAGGATGTCTCGACCGGCGTGCGGGTGCGCGCCGCCTTCGTCGTGGCGATCGATCCCTCGTGCGGCGGTCTCGGTTCGCCCCGTTCGCTCGCGAGCGAGTTCGGCGGACGGAGCGTCGTCCAGCGCACCCTCGAGCGGCTCGGTCGGTCGCGCGAGGCCGAGTCCATCCTCCTGCTCGTGCCCGACGGATTCGACCTCGAGCCTCTCATCGACCGACGCACGATCGGCCTGCCGATCGAGATCGAGCGATGCGGCGAGACGCCCTTCGCCGCCGATCGCGACGCGATCGCCGCGGCGCGACTCTGGTCGGACATGGCCTGGCGCGGCGGCATCGCTGGCATGTCGGTCTACGACGAGATCGTCGCCCCGCGGCCAGCGCTTGCGGCGATGCGACGGCTCGACATCACCGCCGCCGTCTTCGTCGGAGCGGACTGGCCTTGCGTGCAGGTCGACGGCGACGGCGGCTGCGACGCGCTCGTGCGCCGCCATCGCGAGGGGCCGGAGCGGCTGCCGATCGTCTTCACGCAGTCGCCGCCGGGACTCTGCGGCATTCTGCTCGAGCGCACGCTGCTCGAGCGCCTCGCGACGCGCTCGCGCCTCGCGACGGTCGGTTCGCTTCTCGTGCATCAGCCGCACCTGCCGCAGCCCGACCCGATCTCCCTCGATGTCTGCGTGCCGATCGACCATCGCGTGCGCCGCGGCTCGGTGCGGGCGATCTTCGACACGCCGCGCTCGCGCATCCGCATGCGCCGCGGTCTCGAGGGGCTGATGAACGACGCCGACCATCAGGGGCGGGCCGAGGCGCTCGACGCCCTCAGCGTCGTCAACGCGCTCGAGGCGCAGCTCTTCAACACCGTTCCCTACTACGGTCCGCAGCATGTCCTGCTCGAACTCTGCACCGGTCGCCAGTGCTCGGGCGCGATCAGCCCGCATAGGTGGGGCTCGATCCAGCGGGCGCCGATGACCCTGCGCCGCGCGGAGCGGATCTTCGCCCAGCTCGGCGAAAGCGGCGACGCCGTGGTCACGCTCGGCGGCGTCGGCGATCCGCTGCACCATCCCGATTTCGATCGCATCATCGCGATGGCCAAGGAGGCCGGCGTGCGCGGCGTGCATGTGCGCACGGAGCTGCTCGCCGGCGACGAGGCGATCGATCGGCTGCTTGCCTCGCCGGTCGATGTCGTGAGCGTCGAGGTGCAGGGCGTGGGACCGGCAACCTATCGGGCGCAGATGGGCGTCGACCGCTTCAACGACATGCTCGCGGGTCTCGGTCGTCTGCTCGCCGGGCGCCGGCATGTCGCCGGTCCCGCGGGACGCGAGGGATTTTTCCTTCCGTGGGTCTGCCCGCGCATCCAGCGCCGCGTCGAGAGCTACGAGGACATCGATCCCTTCTGGGAGCACTGGAGTAGACAGCTCGGCACGGCGATCATCGACGGGCCGATTCCATTCGATCCGACGCCGGATCGGCCGGTGGATCTGCTCGCCAGCGCTCGCGTGCCGAATCGCGTCGCCTTTCGCGAGCTCCATCGCCGCATGACGATCCTCTCCGACGGGACGGTGCCGATCTCGGAGCTGGATCTCTTCGGCGAGCGCAGCATCGGATCGGTCGACGCGACGGCGCTCATCGATCTCTGGCGCACGCTCGTCCAGCGTCGCCGACAGGCGCATCGTGAGGAGGGCGAAGGGCACGAATCCCTTCGCTTGCGCACGCCATGAGCGAGCGTGTCCTCGCGGTCATCCTCGGGCGCGCCGGATCGAAGGGACTTCCCGGGAAGAACGCGCTTCTTCTCCGCGGCAGGCCGATGGTCTGTCACACGATCGACCACGCCCGCTCGGCCCGCTCGGTCGATCGGATCGTCGTCTCGACCGACGGCGCCGAGATCGCCGCGGCGGCGCGCGGCGTGGGCGTCGAGGTCCTCGACCGGCCCGCGGAACTCGCCGGTGATCTCGCGACGGTCGACAGCGCCGCCCGCCACGCTGTTGACGCGGCGAGAAGCGATGCGGGCATCGTCGTGATTCTGTATGCGAATGTGCCGATTCGTCCTGCTGGGCTGATCGATCGTGCGATCGCAACGCTTCGTTCGACCGGTGCCGACAGCGTGCAGAGCTATGAGCGTCCCGGCAAGTACCACCCCTTCTGGATGGTGCGGCTCGGCGCGCAGGGCGAGGTCAGCGCGTGGCAGGAGAACACGGTCTATCGACGGCAGGATCTTCCGCCGGCGTTCATGCCCGACGGTGGCGTGATCGCGGTGACGAGGCAAAGTCTCTTCACCGTCGTCGAGGGGCAGCCGCACGCGTTTCTCGGCCGCGATCGTCGAGGCATCGAGAATCCGCAGGGTTCGGTGATCGATGTCGACCATCGGGTCGATCTCCTCGTCGCCGATGCGATGCTGGCCGATCGGGAAGGCGAGGCGCCGCGGATGGAGGGAGCCACACGATGAACGCGACGGTGAACGAACGGCGGATGGAGCGCACGGTGTCCAAGCCTGATCCGAAGGGATGTTTCGCGATCGCGGGACGCCCGATCGGCCCGGGACACGCGCCCTATGTGATCGCCGAGATCGGCGTGAACCACGACGGCAACATCGTGCGCGGCCAGGATCTCGTCCGCGCTGCCCATGCCGCGGGCGCCGACGCCGTGAAGTTCCAGCTCTTCGAGGCGGACCGTCTGATGAGCGAGGACAGCCGTCTCGCCCGCTATCAGGCCGAGGCCGGTGCGACCGATCCGCGCGAGATGCTGCGGGAATATGAGCTTCCCGTCGAGCTGATGGAGATCCTCGTGCGCGAGGCCCGCGACCGCGGACTCCATCCGATCGTCACGGTTTTTAGCGATTCGCTCGTCGCCGACGCCGAGCGTCTTGATGTCGCCGCATACAAGCTCGCCTCGCCGGACATCGTGCATCGTCCGCTCATCGACGCGCTCCGCGCGACGGGTCGCCCGCTCATCCTCTCGACCGGCGCGGCCGACGAGAGCGAGGTGCGCCGCGCCGAGGGTTGGATCGGCGAGACGACCGCGGCGTATCTCCAGTGCGTCAGCAGCTATCCGACGGCCGACGGGGACGCATCGCTTGCCGGCATCGGCGAACTGGCCGCGTGGACCGGCCGCGTCGTCGGCTACAGCGATCACACGACCGGCGTCGACTCCGGCGCCCTCGCCGTCGCCGCCGGCGCGTCGATTCTCGAGAAGCACCTGACCTTCGATCGGGCCGCTCCGGGACCCGATCATGCGGCGAGTCTCGACGGTGCGCAGTTCGCCGAATATGTCCGACTCGTGCGCCGCGCCCACGCGATGCTCGGTTCCGGCAAGCGCGTGCTCGATGTCGAGAGCGATGTGCGCAGCGTGAGCCGGCAGTCGCTTGTCCTCGCCCGCGCCATGCGAAAGGGCGAGCGCATCGCCGCCGCTGACATCGTCATCAAGCGACCCGGCACAGGCATCGCCCCGCACCGGATCGCCGAGGTCGTCGGGCGCACGCTCGTGCGCGATCGGGATGCGGATCGCGTGCTCTGTGAAGGGGACTTGGCCGCGCTTTCGACTGGGGATCGGGCGTGACGGGAGTCCGGCGGATTCTCGGCGTCACCGGCACGCGCGCGGAGTTCGGGCTGCTCGTGCCCGTCTTTCGCGCGATCGAGTCGCGTTCCGAACTTGAGTTGCTGGTGGCGGTGTGCGGAGCGCATCTCCTTCCGCCGGCGCGGACGCGCGACGAGGTCGCGGCGAGCTTCGTGATCGCCGCCGAAGTCGCGATGCAGCGCGAGGGCGAGTCGGGCCGCATCGCCGACGCCCACGCCTTCGCACGCGGCGTCCATGGCTTCGCCCAGGTGATCGACGCGCTGCGCCCCGATGCGGTCCTCGTCCTCGGCGATCGAATCGAGGCGTTTGCGGCGGCGAGCGCATCGGCGATCGCCGGCGTGCGCGTCGCCCACATCCACGGCGGCGATCGCGCCGAGGGCGTCGCCGACGAGAGCATGCGCCACGCGACGAGCAAGCTCTCCCACCTGCACCTCTGCGCGAGCGCCGGCAGCGCCGAGCGCCTCTGGCGCATGGGCGAGGATGACAGTCGGATCATCGTCGCCGGCTCGCCTGCGCTCGACGGCCTCGAGCTGATGACGCCGCTTGACGAGGCCCGCTTCGACGAACTCGGTCGTCCGGAGCTCGTGGTGCTGCTCCACCCGACCGGACGCAGCGATGCCGAGGAGCGGCGCTCGGCGACCATCCTGCTGGAGGCCGCGCGGACCCGCGGTCGCGTGCTCTGCCTCGATCCGAACTTCGACCCCGGCCGCGAGGGCATCGTCGAGGCGATTCGCGCGAGCGGGCTTCCGAGCGTCTCGCATCTCGCCCGACCGGAGTGGATCGGACTGCTGCGGAGGATCCGGGCGCTGCTCGGGAACTCGAGCGCCGGGCTGCTTGAGGCCGCGGCGCTGCGGCTCTGGGCGGTGAATATCGGTCCGAGACAGGCCGGGCGCGAGCGGGCCCGCAATGTCATCGATGTGCCGATCTGGAATCCCGATTCGGTCGGTGCGGCCATCGACACGGCGCTCGCGGCCCCAGCGCCGCTCGCCGGACATCCCTTTGGCGAGGGGCAGGCCGGTCCGCGGATCGCCGCAGCGCTCTCCTCGCCCGGATTCGCTCGCCTGACCCTCACAAAGCGCAACAGCTACTGAGGCCGCGGCGGCGGCAGGCTGTTGGCCGATGCGCTCAAGTGCCCCGTGCGGCGGGTCGATGACGAGCGGGTGGAGGGCCTTTGTGCCGTCGCGCCGAGTCGGCGTTCCGTCAGCAGCAGGGAGCACGCATGCAGCCACAGTCGACCCAGGGAACGCCAGCCACCGCAACGGCGGCCGCAGCGGGCGGAGCCGGACTCGAGCCGGCGATGATCGCGGCGAATGCCGTCAAGGGCATCAGCCACATCGCCACGCTGCCGGAGATCACCCTCAGCATCATCGAGCTGGTGGAGAATCCGAAGAGCACCTCGCATGACCTGAACAAGGTCATCTCCAACGACCCGGCGCTCTGTAGCCGCATCCTCAAGGTCGTCAACAGCGCCTTCTACGGGCTTCCGCGGCAGATCGGCTCGATCGATCGGGCGATCTCGCTCCTCGGCCTCAACGCCGTGAAGAACCTCGCGATCGCCGCAAGCCTCGCCAAGCTCTTCAAGGGCGGCTCGCTCTGCAACCGATTCGACGCGAAGGATCTCTGGTCGCACTCCGTCGCGACCGCCGCCGCCTGCCGGCTCATCGCGACGACGCTCAAGGTCAACTTCGCCGATGAGGCCTTCCTCGCCGGGCTCATTCACGACATCGGCATCATGGTCGAGCTTCAGCACGATCGCGAGAAGCTCGCGAGCGTCTTCAACAAGCTTGAGGTCGACAAGGACGGCAACTGCTCCTCCGACTTCATGGCGATCGAGCGTTCGGTCTTCGGCTGCGATCACACCCTCTTCGGCGCGACCCTCTGCGAGTCGTGGAAGTTCCCGAAGTCCTTCGTCTGCGTCTGCGGCCATCACCACGATCCGAAGCACCTTCCGCACGAGAATCGCACGCTTCCCTGGATGGTGTGGATCGCCGACCGACTCTCGGCCGAGGCCAAGCGCGGCTTCCGCCTTGATCTCACCAGCACCGAGATCAGCGACGAGGCGCTCGCCGCGATCAACATGAGCCGCGACCAGCTCGCAGCCGTGCGGGCCGCGCTGCCAGCCGCCCTCCAGGCCGCCGAAGCGACGATGGGTCAGCAGTAACGCCAGCACTCCGGCGCCGGGCTATCCTCGCGGATCCTGCCGATACCAGCGGCTCATGACGCCGTAGAGCTCGGCGTCCCATTCGGCGAGATCGTCCGGGCGCTCGAAGAAGACCTCGGTCGCGACGGCGAAGAACTCGGCCGGATTCGTGAGCGCATACGGGCGCAGCGGCGGACGCGGACCGACGCTCCAGCCGCGGCGCAACTCCTCGGCGAGGCGCTCGCGGGCCGCGGCCATCGTCTCGCGCCATGCGCGGGCCTGCTCCGCAGACTCCATCGCGGGTGTGCCGTCGACCGGCCCGTTGGCCATGTCGAGCTTGTGGGCGAACTCATGCAGGATGAGGTTTTCGCCGTCGGCATCGTTCGTCGCTCCCTCCCAGGAGTGTTGCCACGAAAGAATCACCGGGCCGCGGTCATAGGCCTGTCCGAGTACCGGCGTGCCGCCGCCCTGCACGATGCGCGGCGGTCCGCCGCCGAGGATCGACGACGCTGCGGGCCCGGTGAAGTAGCCGCTCGGATAGACGAGGATCGCCGTGACATTCGCGAAGCGTTCGCCCGGTCGCCCGAGGAGCAGTCGGCACGCCTGGGCCGCGATGATGACGCGCATCGACTCGGTGAGTTCGAGTCCGCCGCACCCTTCCCAGTGCCGTTCGGCGATGAAGAAGCGCAACTCGTCTTCCATACGCGCCTGATCGTCGGCGCTGAGGTCGGCCCAGAAGCGATTCGTGTCGTTCAGGAGCCGTCGCCACGCGGGCGGGAAGGGCGTGTTTCGGATGCGGCGCCGGCGAAGCCATCGAAAGAGCATCACGCGCCTCCGTCACGGCCATGAGCCAGACGCTCATGATTGCGGAGCATGCGCCGGAACTGCCAATAGCTCGGCGTCGTGTAGCGTTCGCCCGGACCTTGCGGGCGGGCCTTCGCGCGGAGCTCCTCAAGATGCTCGCAGACGAAGGCAAAAGCCTTCGGAACGCGCTCCCGCGAAACCGCCATCATGCGCCGGACCGTCGCCTCGAGCGTCGCCTGAAACTCGATCGGATAGCGCTCCTGATGGAGGATCTCGCCGGCATCGATTTCCTTCGCGACCTGATGAATCGTGAAGCCCGTCTCGCGTCGGCCGTGATAGATCGGCCAGAGAACGCTCTGCGCACCCTGGTACTCCGGCAGGAGTTCGGTATGAATGTTGATCATGCCGAAGCGAGGAATCGAGAAGACGCTCGGGGCGATGTAACCGTTGCCGAGCGAGAGACCGAGATCGGCCTCGGATGCGCGAAAGAGCTCACGGGTCCGGTCGCAGTTGATCCAGTCGGTCTCGGCGAAGGAAACGCCGTGTCGCGTACAGAGCTCGGCGATGTCCTCGGCGTCGGCATCGTGATACCACGCCCGCATGCGGACGCCGTTCAGGGCGCCGAGCGGACCGATGCGGGCGACCTTCGCGATCTTGCGGCGCACCGACTTCGAACGATTCGGCGATCCGCCGTGGGCGAGGATCACCATGCGCAGGTCGATCGCCGGATGTCCGACGAGGGCGGGCAGGCAGCGCGAGGCGATCTCGCGGCGCATGCAGGTGAGGATGACCACGCGAAGCGGGGCAGGCGCGGTCATGGGCTCGTCTCCTCGAAGGACGCCGACGACTCCATGTTGCCGCGTGCGAAGTACAGCACATGGTCGAGCGGCCACTCCGCCTCGAAATGGTGGCGCGGAACGCTGAATCGGTTGGTGCGGCCGGGAATCACGGTGCCACGATACGCACCGAAGCACGCCTCGTAGCCGGCCCGTTCGGCGGCTGCGAGCGACATGGCGTCCGCGTCCGTTCGCTTGCCGAAGGGCCAGGAGATCGTGCGGCAGGGGAGGCCGAGTCGCGCCTCGATCTCGCGCTTCGAGCCGGCGATCTCGTCCTCGAGTCGCGTCGGGTCGGATGAGATATCGCTAAAACGGGCGTGGGTGCGGGTGTGCGAGCCGATCTCGAATCCGTCGGCGGCAAGTCGTGCGGCGTCGTCCCAGCTCATCAGGCGGATCGGGGCCGGATAGCCGATGCGCCTGCAATAGGCTCGCACGGTCGCGTCATCGGCGCCGACCATCGCGCTCGGCACGAAGAGGGTCGCATGCACGCCGAGGTCTCGAAGGACCGGGGCGGCGTTCGTCGCGTTGTTGAGAAACCCGTCGTCGAGCGAAAGATGGAAGCAACGCCCGACGATCCGACGCTCGCCGCGCATCATCGCGATGCACTCCTCGGTTGTCACGAAGCGGCCGACGGTCTGAAGCGCCCGGATGATGCGGGCGAAGCTCTCCCGCTGGTCATCGAAGACATAGTGGCAAAAGAGGCAGCGGAGGAAAGCGGGGCCGGCTTGAGGCTCGGACCGAGCGGCGCCCGCGGCGTTGAGACGGGCCCGCACCGAAATGACTCCGTCGCGCAGGAGCCGCTTCGCGCGCTGCCGGAGGCCGACGGGGAGTTGGGCCGCCTCGCGCCAGCGCGTGGCGTACGGCGCGTCCGGGGGATTCGCCTCGGCGGGCCTCAATGGTTTCGAACGCTCCGGTTCAGGCATGGATTGGCACATAGGGTACCGGTCCGCTCGCCGCGACGGCGTACCATGCGGCCTATGGCGGAGACGATCTCCCTCGACTTCGGCAAGCCGGTCGCGCTCTTTCCCCTCGCGCAGACGACGCTTCTTCCGCACGCGGTGCAGGCGCTCCACATCTTCGAGCCGCGCTATCGGCAGATGATCGAGCACGCCCTCGAGGCGATGGAGGAGGGCAAGCTGCTCACGGCCGCGCCGATCGCGATGGCGTCCCTGCGTCGGCGTCCCGGTGGGGGCAACGCCTCGCCGGAGCTCCATGTGCCGAATCCTCCGCTTCGCCCGGCGGTCTGCGTCGGAAAGATCGTTCAGCATCAGGGACTCGCCGACGGACGGCACAACATCCTGCTCCAGGGGGTGTGCCGTGCCCGCATTCGGCAACTGCTCGAGCCCACCGGCGAACGCCTGTTTCGCCTGGCGATGCTCGAGCCGCTCGAGCGCGTCACCGATCCTCCACCGTCGCTCCCCGGCGTTCGGGCGGCGTTCCGCCGAATCCTCGCGAGTCCGCGCCTTTCGCGCCTCAACGGAACGCCGGCGGTCCTCGAGTGGGTCGCGCGGCGCGACATTCCGATGCACGCGCTCCTTGAACTCATCGGCTCAACGCTCGTCTGCGACGAAGCCCTGCGCTATCGCCTGCTCGCCGAACCCGATCCGCAGCGGCGTGCGATTCTCACCTATCGCGAACTCGACCGCATCGACCGCATCGTCGCCAAGGCAAGCGAACAGGACGCATCGCGCTGGCCGAAGGGCGTGAGCTGGAATTGACACGACTGCGCCGCTTCGGTTCTGCGGGAGCCGAGCGGACGGCGTCGCTCACTTGCTCGGCAGCGTTCCGTCGATCGGGCGGTTTGCGGGCACCTCGCCGGTGCGGCGGTCGGGCGTTCCGGGCAGGGTGCCGGGCGGCAACTGTCGGGCTTTCGCAAGTTCCTCGAGAGCTGCAGCCCATTCCTTTGTCTCGGGCTCGAAGGCCGCGAGCAGCGCATCGACATCGCCCTCCAGGGTGATCGATTCGACGAGGTCGCCCTCCTCGAGCGCGACGATCGTGTCGAGACCCGAAGTGACGCGGCCGAAGATCTGGAAGTCGAGATTCCAGCGTTCCTGATTCTTGATCGTAATGAAGAACCGCACGGCGTTCGCCGAGTCCGCAACCTTGTCCGACACCTTCGCCATGCACAGATTGCCGCCGCGCGGATCGTCGAAGGTCAGATCGGGAGCGAACTCGCGCGGAAGCGTGTAGCCGACGGCGTTCGCGCCGGTCTGTCGAATGACGCGCGTGAAGCCCGTCCACGGCTTGCCATCCCAGAAGCCCTGACGGGCGAGGAACGCGAAGTTCGCGCAGAGCGTCGGTGCCTTGTGGACGAAAAGTTCGATCGAGACGGCGCGTCCCTTCGTGCGAATGGTGCCGGTGACGCTCTTGATCTTCTTGACGCGCTCCTTGGGCTTTGGTCGCTTCGCCGTTTCGGGCTTCGGTGCAGGCGGCGCCGCGGGCGGCTCCGTTGGCGTCGGCGTCGGCGCCGGCGTTGGCTGTGCCGGCGGTGGCGCCATGCCGAGAAGCGAGGCGATCAGCAGGGAGACGGTGAGAGAGGCGAAGCGGACCATGGCGTGCAGGGATCGAGCTGATGTCGTCGTGGACTGGTTGATGAGGGTTCGAGCGAAGCCTATCGCGGGCCGTCGCGCCGGGAGCCGCGCCCGTCGCGTCGAGGCCGATCAGACTGCTTCGGCGGGGCGGTCCGCTGCGATTCTTCCGCGACCGGCATGCCATCGCTCTCGGAGGAAGCCGCCTCAGGAGACTCGTCGGCGGCGGGCGGCTCGCCGACCGGCACGGTGTGCGGCGGCGTCGTCACCCCGGTCGCCGGATGCTGCACTGCGGCGGCGGGTGTTTCGCCCATCGCAAGAAGCGTGCGCAGCTCCTCGTCACGACGGGCGAGCTCGGCCATGATGAACGCGCTGGCACGATCCTGGGCCGCAAGCGTCGCGAGCGTGTCCTTGAGCCGTTCCTGAGCGGCGGTGAGTTCGATCGGAATCGCGGGAGTCAGAAGTCCGATCGCGTCGCGCACGAGCTTGCGTCGCTTCGTCAGCAGCTTGTGCATCTGGCCTTCGAGGGCGATGCGCACCTGTGCCGCATCGGTCGGCGGAAGTCTGTCCGCGACCACCATGCTGTCGGCGAGTTCGATCGCCTGCTGACCGACGGGCCAGAGTTGGTCCTCGAGCGCGACGAGCCGATCGATCGCGGCGTTGCGGGCCTCGGGCTCGATCGTGGGGATCGCAAGGAACTCCTCCATGAGGCCGCGAAAAAGCCGCTCCTCCTCGAAGATCTCCGGATGCACGATCGCCTGCCACGCGGCGAGCACGCGCCGAGCGGCGGGAGGCGGAAGCGTCTTGCGAATCCGTTCGATGGTCTCGCCGTTCAGGTCGCGGAGTCCGCTGTCGGAGCGCACCTCAAGGACATCGAACTCGGCGAGTTCGCGCTCGACATCGAGCGCCTCGGGGATCGTGCGGCCGGCGCGCCATTCCGGCCCGAGCGCGACAAGCGCTTCGCTTCGCTCCAAGTCGTTCGAGCGCAGCGCGCGATGGCGCGATCGGAGCATGTCAACATATCGATCGGCATAGCGATCAAGCAGAAGATCAAGGCTGGCGAGTTCGCCCTCCGCGAGTCCCGCCTTCGGCAGAAGCTCCAGCAGATTCACGCGCGCTCCGGGCAGGCGGACCGGCGCCGCGAAGAGCGTCTCGGCGCGGGCGGCGCGAATTCGGCGCCACGCACTGCGATGGGCCGCATCGGCGAGCTGGCCGAGTTCGCGGGCGAACGCCTCCTCCGCCGCGATGACATCGTCACCGATCGCCTCACCGAGCCGTAGGGTGCTGATGAGTTCCGGCGTATGAACGGGCTGAAAGGACGCTTCGCTCGAGCTGAATCGAAAGGCCGCGGGGAGCAGTCGGAGCAGTTCGCGTCCGCGCTCCTCGCGGGCCTTGGACGAGGCTTCGATGTATCGCCCGCTGGCGACGAGAAACATCTCCTTCGCCTCGCCCGCGAAACCGAGCCGCTTGGCAAGCTCGTCGAGCTCCTCCGCACTGAGCGCTTCGGGCAGGAAACGCCTGCGAAGTTCGAGTTCCTTCTCCTTCCGCACGCGCTCCGGATCGACCGACTCGATGGCGCTCGGATCGGCCGTCTGGCTTGCGGCTTGGTTGGCGGCTTGGTTGGCGGCTTGGTTGGCGGCTTGGTCGGCCGCTTGGCTTCCAGTCTCGACGGACCTCTCGCTCTCGGCGGTCGCTCCCGGGGCATCGCCCGACTGCGACGCCGACGCGAGACGATGCGAACCGACGATCACTCCGGCGGCAAGGGCGATTGCGGCCAGCGGCAAGGGCCCCGAAGCGAGCAAGGCGGGGTTGCCCCCGGGGAGGTGATGGCTGGCTGGTTGGGGCACGGTGATCGCCTCCGTTGGGTGGGTCTTGGCGCTGCGCCGGGACCGTCGGGTGACAGGCCATGGCTGGGCTGGCTGTCGGGATGTTGGCAGCGGTCGGTAACGACGCCGGGGCGACCGTTGATGCAACCATCGGTCCGGTCCCGGCGGGCGCTTGGAGATTGTCGCCGGTCGGGTCCCGAAAGCCGCTGTCGGCGTCGGATACGGTGCCTGCATGCCGTGGCTCGTCAAGACGGAACCGGAGACCTATTCGATCGACGACCTCAAAAGGGAGCGTCGAACTCGCTGGGATGGCATTCGAAACTACCAGGCCCGCAACACGATGCGGGATCTCATGAAGGTCGGCGACGAGGTGCTCATCTACCACTCCAACGCCGAGCCGCCCGGCGTGGTCGGTCTCGCCCGCGTTTCGGCCCCGGTCGTGCCCGACCGCACGGCCCTCGACCCGGCGAGTCCGTACCACGATCCGCGGGCGACCGAACAGGACCCGGTCTGGCTTGCCATCGAGTTGGCGTTCGTCGAACGCTTTCCGCGGCTCGTCTCGCTGGAGGAGATTCGCGCGACGCCGACGCTCGCTGCGATGCCGCTCCTTGCCCGCGGCCAACGGCTTTCGGTGCAGCCGGTCACGGAGAAGGAATGTCAGACGATCCTCGCCATGGCCCGCGGGACCGCACCGGCCGCTCGATCGGTGCCGCAAGCAAAGAAGAGGAAGAAGCCGTCATGAGCAGGCGCCTCGCCATTTTCGATATTGACGGCACGCTCACGAGGACCTCGGAGGTGGATGACGCCTGCTACATCCGGGCGGTGCGCGAGGAGTGGGGCGTTCCGTCCATGTCGACCGACTGGTCGGCGTATGAGCATTCCACCGACAACGCGATCGCCGCCGAGATCTTCCGGCGAGCTCGCGGCCGCGAGGCGACGCCGTCGGAGCTCGGCGCGCTCCGGGATCGCTTCGCAGGGCTCGTCGCCGCGGAGGCCGAACGCGCTCCGGAGCGATTTCAGCCCGTTCCCGGCGCACCGTCGCTTGTCGTCGAACTGCCGCAGCGCGGCTGGGCCGTTGCGATCGCGACAGGAGGATGGACGCCCTCCGCGCGGACCAAACTCGCTCGCGCCGGCGTTCCCGCCGCCGACATTCCCGCGGCCTTTGCCTGCGACGCCCGTCCGCGCCAGGAGATCATTGCGATCGCCGCGTCGCGGGCGGCGGCGCGCCTCGGCGTCGAGCGCTTCGAACGCGTCGTCTATCTCGGTGACGGCGTCTGGGACGCGCGGGCCTGCGCTGCCGCGGGCCTGCCCTTCGTCGGCGTCGCCCAAGGGCAGCGCGCTGAGCGGCTGCGCGACGAGGGAGCGAGCGTCGTCCTGCCTGATTTCGCCGATGTCGCACGCGTGCTGCGGGCCCTCGACGAGGCTGGCGTCCCGGCTCGTCGGCAGGAAGCCGGTACGCTATGAAATCGGCGGCGTGCGCTTCCCATGCATGCTCTCCGGCCGTCTGACGGGCTCGTCGGCGGATGCACGGGCGGGCGCAACGGAACCCGCTCACGGCTGAATCGCACCGCACGGAAGCGACGCTCGAAACTTCCGGGAAGGAACGAAACATATGGGTAGCGGCATCCTGGGGCTCGTCGGTTGTGGCGGCCTCCTCGTCCTCATCGCAGTCGGCTTCGCCCTCTACGCGATCGGCGTCTTCAACGGACTTCAGCGGAAGCGCGTGGCAGCGCAGACCGCGTGGTCGGACATCGATGTGCAGCTCAAGCGTCGGCATGATCTCGTGCCGAATCTCGTCAACACGGTGAAGGGCTACGCGACGCACGAGCGCGAAGCCTTTGAGCGGGTCACCAAGGCCCGCGCCGCCGCGATGGGCGCGACGAGCATCGACCAGCAGATCGCCGCCGAGGGGCAGCTCACCGCTGCGCTCGGACGGCTCTTCGCGGTCGCCGAGGCCTATCCCGAGCTCAAGGCGAATACGAATTTCCTCCAGCTTCAGGAGGAGCTCACCTCGACCGAGAACAAGATCGGCTTCGCCCGCACGAACTACAACCGCAATGTTGCCCAGTTCAACGAGTCGACGCTGGTCTTCCCCGCGAACATCGTCGCCGGCATGTTCGGCTTCCAGCAGATGAAGCTGTACGAGCTCGACAGCGCTGACGAGCGCAAGGCGCCGACGGTCCAGTTCTGATCGCCCGTGACCATGTCGCAGTCACCACCGCCCGTACCCCGCGATGACGAACGGTCCGGGGCGGCCCGCGAGGGCCGTCCCGCCGTTCGCGCGTATCCGCCGAATGTCACCTATGCGAACCTGATCGCCGAGAATCGCCGCAAGAGTGCGTTTCTCGTCGTCGGCATGATCGGGCTTCTCATGCTGCTCGGTGCGGCGATCGCCCTGCTCGTCGCAGGCGGCGGCCGCTCGGATGTGCTCTGGCCTGCGCTCCTCACCGGAGCGCTCGCGGCGGGCGTCGTCGGCGGACTCCTCAGCCTCTGGTCGTGGTTCGGCGGAGCGAATGCGATTCTCCGCATGGCCGGCGCCCAGGAGATCGAAAAGAAAGACGATCCGCAGCTCTTCAACATCGTCGAGGAACTGGCGATCGCGGGCGGCATGCCGCTCCCGAAGGTCTATCTCATTCCGGACCCGTCGCTCAACGCCTTTGCGACGGGACGCGATCCGGAGCACGCCGCCGTCGCGATCACCACCGGACTTCGCTCGCGCCTCACCCGCGACGAGCTCGCCGGCGTGATGGCCCACGAACTCGCCCACATTCGCCATTTCGATATTCGTCTCGCGATGCTCATGGCCACGCTCGCCGGCGTGATCGTCTTCGCATCGGATGTCGCCCGCCGACTGGCGTTTCATGGTGGTATGGGAGGCATGGGTGGCTCGGGGGGGCGCAGCTCGCGATCGGACTCGAAGGGCGGCAACCCGCTCGCGATCGTCATGATCGTCATCGCGATCGTCCTCATCATTCTCGCTCCCATCGTCGCCACGATGATCCGGCTCGCCCTCAGCCGACAGCGCGAGTATCTCGCCGACGCCGGCGCCGTCGAGCTCACCCGCTATCCGCAGGGGCTCATCGGCGCGCTTCGCAAGCTGCATGACTGCCGACAGCCGCTCCGCGTGGTGAACCAGGCGATCGCGCCGCTCTTCATCGTGAATCCGCTGAAGCGGGCGGTCGAGCGCGGTCGACACGACGCTTCGAGCGTCTTCCTCACCCATCCTCCGCTGTGCGAGCGCATCGCCCGGCTTGAGGCGCTCCTGTGACGCCGGCGATCCTCTGTCTCATCGTGCCGCTCGTCATCGCGGGCATGATCGCGATCGGCATCGCCGCCCACCGCGCCGAGGTGCGCCGCCGCGAGGCCTTCGCGGCGGCGGCCGCGCAGCTCGGACTTCAGTACGACCTGAACCCCGATGCCTCGTGGAGCGCTCGCTACGGACATTTCGAGTGCTTTCAGCGAGGGCACTCCCGCACGCTTCGCCATCGCATGTTCGGTCGTCTCCGGGGCAACGGTCCGGTCTGCTCGCTCGGCGAGTTCCAGTTCAAGGAAACGCACGGGAGCGGCAAGAACCGGCGTACCGTGACCTATCGATTCGGCTTCGTCATCATGGAGAGCGGGTACGGCCAGACGCCCGACATGCTCATTCGCCGCGAGCATTTTCTCGATCGCGTCGCCGGCTTCCTCGGCTTCGACGACATCGATTTCGAAAGCGTCGAGTTCAGCAAGCGATTCATGGTGAAGTCGAGCGACAAGCGCTTCGCCTACGACCTGATCGATCCGGCGATGATGGAGTTTCTCCTCCACGAGGGGACGCCGAACATCGATCTCGGTCACGGGGGCTTCTGCCTCTGGTACGGTCACAATGCGCGACTCGAGCCGGCGCAGCTTGCCTCGCTCGCCGACTGGGGGCTCGCGTTCCTCGAGCGTTGGCCGCGCGTGCTCGTCTCGGGCCTCACCGGCGGTTCGCGCTCCGCGCCTCCGCCGCCGCCGCCACCTCCGCCATCCTGAACGCCGAACACGCGATGTCGTTCACGCACCTTTCAACTTCATTCGCCGCCGCCGAAGTGATCTTCATTCCCTGTGCCATCGTCGCCGCCGTTCTGATCCTCCCGCTCATCTGGGCGGTCGCGACCTACAACCGCTTTCAGTCGGTCCGCCAGCACATGCGCGAATCCTGGTCGGATGTCGATGTCGAGCTGAAGCGCCGATACGACCTCATTCCGAATCTCGTGAATACCGTGAAGGGCTACGCCGCCCACGAGCGCGGCGTCTTCGATCGCATCGCCGAGCTGCGATCACAGGCGATGGCCGCCCGCGACGCGAGCGAGAAGCGTCCGGTCGAGTGCGAGCTGACCCGAACGCTTCATCGTCTCGTCGCGGTCGCCGAGGCCTATCCGACGCTGAAGGCCGATCGGAACTTCCTCGCGCTCCAGGAGGAGCTGGCCCTGACCGAGGACCGGATCGCCGCGTCGCGCCGCTTCTACAACGCGAATGTCCGCGAGCTCAACACGCTCTGCTCGACCTTCCCGAGCAATCTGCTCGCGGGCGCCTTCGGGTTCCGACCGGAGGGATTCTTCGAACTGGACGCGCCCGAGGAGCGGCAGGCGCCGCGCGTCTCGTAGCGACGGGCGCATGGCGGAACCGCAGGGCTTCGGCGAGAATGTCGGCATGGCCCGAGATCGCGTGGTATCGACGACGGAGCGCGCCGGTCCCGAGGACCAGGCGAATCACGCCTTGCGCCCGCAGCGACTCGACGAGTATGTCGGGCAGCCTGCCTTGGTCGAACGGCTGCGCATCGCCCTCGACGCCGGTCGCGGCCGCGGCGAGCCGATGGAGCATGTGCTGCTGCACGGCCCGCCGGGTCTCGGGAAGACGACGCTTGCGCACATCATCGCGACTGAGATGGGTTCGCGGGCCTATGTGACGAGCGGCCCTGCGCTCACGAAGGCGGCGGACCTGATCGGAACGCTGACGAAGATGCAGGAGCGGGACATCCTCTTCATCGACGAGATTCATCGCCTTCCGGCCGCGGTCGAGGAGTACATCTACCCGGCGATGGAGGACTTCAAGGTCGACTTCACCGTCGACAGCGGCATGCACGCGAAGGTCGTGACCATCCGCCTGAAGCCGTTCACGATGATCGGCGCGACGACCCGTGCCGGTCTTCTCACGAATCCGCTGCGCAGCCGCTTCGGCATCTCGCACCATCTTGAGTTTTATGAAATGCCCGAACTGGTGGCGATTCTCCACCGCGCCGGGCGCATGCTCTCGATGCGAGCGCTGACGCCGGCGGTCGCCGAGAGCATCGCCGCGAGGAGCCGCGGCACGCCGCGCGTGGCCCTCCGTCTGCTGCGTCGCGTGCGCGACTTCGCCCAGGTGCGGGCCGGAGGAACGCTCGACGGCTCGGTCGTCGATGCGGCCCTGCGGCTCGAGGGTGTCGATGCGCTCGGCCTCGACGAGCTGGACCGGAAGTACCTGCGGACGATCCGGACGACCTACGAGGGCGGACCGGTGGGCCTTGAGGCGATCGCCGCGACGATGGGCGACGACGGTGACACGCTGGAGGATGTCGTCGAGCCCTATCTTCTTCGCATCGGTTTCGTCGCTCGGACGCGACAGGGCCGCAAGCTCACCGGAACGGCGGAGACATACCTCTCCGGATGCGAGCGAGCCTGACCCTCCGAAGGGAGCGCGCCGCGGCGCGGTGCTACGCTTTCGCCCGATGGAAGCGTCCCTCGTTCTCGCCGCATCTTCTCTCGCCGTGCTCGCCGGCCTGTTCGTCGCGACCGGGCTGGCGGGGCGAGCGAGCGGTGAAGTGCCGACCTGCTCGCGCTGTCGACGCGATGTGCGCGATGCGGTCCTCGCGCGTCGGGCGTGTGCGTGCGGCGCCGACATCACGGCTCCCGCGGCGATTCGGCTGCGGGGTGCGAAGCGTTCGCTCGGCCGCGCCGCCATCGGCGTGTGCTGCGCGTTCTGCGCCGTCGCGCTGCTTCTCTTCGGTCTGCACAACGCCCGCGCCGGACTGCGAGCGGTCGATCATGCGCCGCTTTGGGCGCTCACGACCGGCCTCGCGTCGTCGGCTGAATGGGCGCGGGCGTCGCTCGCCCGTCAGCTTCGCACCGGGGACATCGACCGTGTGAGCGCGCCGCGCGTCGTTGCGGCGGTGCTGCGCGGGATCGATGCCGCGGAGCGCGTCGACGCTGCGCCGCTTCGGCTCGGACTTGCCGCCCGCGAACTCGCGTTTCTCCTCCCCTCGGAGGACGCGCTCGTCGAGCCGCTCGTTCGGCGAACGGAGCTCGCTCGCTTCGCGCTCGCGGAGAAGCGCCCCGTTCATCCGGGCGAGGAGATCACCCTTCGGATGGAAGCCACCATGCAGTCGATGCGTGAGGTCGACCTTCGCTTCCATCGCATCGAGGAGGTCTCGATCGATGGACAGGCGATCGCCTGGCGGCTCTCGGACGCCACGCAACCGCGCCCTGCGTGGGCCGAGCGCATCGTCCAACTCTCCGACGATCTGCTCGTGACCCTGCCGGAAGGCCTGGCGACGGGTGAGCGTCGTGTGACGATCGCGGTGATGAGCGGATGGTGTGACCTGCCGATCGAATCCGTCGCGTCGGCCGGCGCGGTTGCCGCGTGGAACGCCGGCGTGCGGAGCGCGCGGCAGGAGTTCGTCGTCACGCTCACGGTGACGAACTCCGTGGAGGGCGGGCGATGATCCCCGCGACATTGCCCGTCGAGATGGTGATGCCGACGGCGATCGTGGCGTCGGCGGGCATCGGCGGCCTGCTCTTCGGTTGCTGCGTGGCGTACGCGTCGCGGCTCGCGCTCCGTCGACGAACGCTTGCCGAGCCCTGCTGTCGGCGCTGCTCGATGACGATCGCCCCGGTCGATGGCCGACTTCCCGAACGCTGCTCGGAATGCGGCGCCGAACTCGCCGCGCCCGCTGCGGTCCTCTGGGTGAAGGGCCGCTCCCTCGCGCTTGCCAAGAGCGTCGTGCTCGCCGTCGGATTGGTCTTCGCCGGACTCGGGGCGCTCGTCGCCGGCATCGGCATGCGCGACGCGCTGCAAGCTGCCGCACGCGAAGACCTCGCGTCGGCGCTCGAGGCGACGCTCGCCCGATGCGAGCGTCCCGGCGTCGAAGGTGCCCGGGCCCTCGCCGAACTGGTCGAACGCATGTCGAGCGATGGGCTCTCCGTCGTCGAGACCATCGCGTTCGATCGCTGGCTTTCGAGCGTGGATCCCGAGGTCGTGGCCTTCGGCGGTCCGCGCACAGAGGGTGCATCGATCGACTGGCTGCGGGCCGCGGACTTCGTCGAACTCGTCATCGTCGCCATCGAACAGGAGTGCACATCGATCTGGACCGCCCGCGACGCGATCGGCCGCGTGCTGCCCTTCCCGGCGATCGAGGCGCCACGGCGCGTCCGACCCGGCGCGAGCTATGCGATCGTCACCGATGCGGGTCTGCCCGGCGTGTCGCTCGCGGTGCAGGATGGGGAGCTTCTCATCGACGGCACGCGCGTCGACTGGAATCCGGCCGACCGTCGCGTCGGCGACGGTCAGCATGTGCGCACCCTTCGTGCCCCCGAAACGGCCGGGCGATATCGCATGCACCGGGCGTGGAAGACCGATGTGATCGCGGGAACGCTCTCGATGCCTCCGCGAAAGGACGCCGCCGCGGACGGGCTGCCGAGAAGCGCTGAGGAGGAATGGACGCTTGAGGTCGCCGACGGTCCGGAGTCGATCGAGGTCACGCAGGATCCGAGTCGCGATCCGTTTCTTGCCGACGGCAGTGCGATGCTCGTCGAGATGATGTCGGGCGAGCGCTCGACCTGGATCCGGTGGCGCGGTTGGCCGTCGGGGAGTACGACGCCCGTGGGCTCGTGGTCGATCGATGTCGGTGCGGGCGACGCAACAAGCGGTGCGCGATGGATCCCGCTCCACGGCGAAGATGCGTTTGCCGCTCCCGCGGTGGCCGTCGTCGACGGCGATCCCTTCGTCGGACGCGAGCGAATTCGCGTGCGTTTCACGCCCGTCGCGGCGCCGGAGCTTCCGGCGGAGGGCGGTCCGATCCGGCGTTCGGCGACAGGAGCGTTCGGGCTCGAGCGCACCTACGAGCTGGTTCGCTTCAGCGAGACATCATGGCCGTCGGCTCGCCGTGAGCGGACCTATCGGCTGGCGCCCGCGGCGCGGGAGTGAACGATCCTGTCGTCTCTGGATTCGCTAGCGAACATCGCCGAAGCGTCGGCCGCCCGCGAGCGAACTGATCGCGTTTGACGATCCGTAGTCGGCTGGGATCCGCAGCGATACGGCGACGCTGGTCTGGTCCTCGATGAGGTCGTAGCCTGCGGTGAGGTTCAGGTTGAAGTCAGGGAAGGACCGTCCGAGCGAGCCCCGGATGCTGCGCATCTCCCCTGCGTTCAGGTCGTACTGCGGACTGAAGGCGATGAGATACTTGCGTCCGACCTGATAGAGAATGCCGAGCTGGAGGAGTTCGCTGTCGGTCGGGGCGATGTATCGATATTCGACATAGGTGCGAACATCGGGGGTGTGCCGCATCTCCAGTCCGAGCGAGCCGCGGGCGAGGTTCTCGAGCGGCGAGTTCGGGCGCGTGACGGTGTCGCGGTCCTCGAGGAGGTAGTTCGCGGTCCCCGCGAGCGTGAAGGTGTCCGAGATCTGCCACGAGGCGAGGCCGTAGAGATGGCTTCCCCACTGCGAGAGCTCCGGTCGCCACGCGTAGAAGGCGGGCAGCGCCGACTGGGCCATGACCAGCGGATCCTGGGCGTCGGACTGCTGGAATTCGCTGCCCTTGTCGTTGATGACGGCGCCGGTGTCGAGGGTGAGGAAGTTCACCGACTCCCACGCGCCCGCTCCGCCTCGCTGCGTCTGCCACTGCTGGCGCACGCCGAGCTGGGCCGCCGCGCCGCCCGAGGTGCCCTCGATGTCCTGGTCGTAGATCGGCGTGTCGCCGAGTTCGTCGTTCGCCCAACCGCCCCAAAGCGTTGCGTTCGGCTCGATGATGTGGCGGAGGCGATGAATGTCGAAGAGCCAGCTCTCCGCCGTGTCGTCGATGCGCACGAAGCGGGCGCTGGCCCGCACGCCGCCGCCCGCGAGATAGCGAATGTCCTCCGACTCGGAGGAGTAGGCCGCGAAATCCTCGAGGAAATAGCCGCTCGCCTCGGCCGACGCGAAGGGCGTGAGCGTCCAGTTCGCTTCGCTCCAGGGCAGGCTCAGCTCGTGGCGGGTGTGGACGCGGGTGACATAGTTGTCGCTGTACCCCGCATCAAAATACGCCTCGTCGATTTCAATGAAACGACCGCTCAGGCCGAAGGCCGCCGGTCGCACGCCAAGCGACGCCGGCGTGCCCGTCGTCGGGCGGATCGACATGAGGCTCGCTCCCCAACGCTGCGTCCACAGCAGGCCGTCGAAGATGTTGTCGCCGTATCGGCGATAGCCGAGATCGGGGAGCTTGTCGACGGAGTAGCCGGGACCGGCGAGCAGATAGGAGTTCTGGAGCCAGTCGTTCAGGTTGTGCTTCGCCAGAAGCGTCAGCGCGGTGTTTTCGCTCTGCGACTTGAGGTAGGCGCTCGTCTCGTACTCGCGCCGCTCGGCGAACTCACCCTTGCGCCACGCGGAGACAAAGGTCCGGTCGCTCGCGTAGGCGAGCTGCGTCTGAAGCTGGAGTTCCGGCGAGAGGTAGGTCTGGAACTCGCCGTCGAGAATCCCACGGAAGGTCGCGTCCTGTTCGACATCGACGCCGCCCGCCGTGCGGTCGGTGCCGCCGCCGTCGTACATGCCGAACCCCTCGATCGAGCCGGCGGTCAGGCCCTTGCGATAGCTCCATCGCGATCCGACCGCGGGGCCGCGGCTCGTGTATCCGCCAAAGGTGAAATCGGCGTCGACGCCCTCTGGCGGCGCCATGCCGAGGAGCTGATAGAGATCCCACCGGGTGAGGATCTCGGCGCCGTAGTTCTCGTCGTAGGACATCTCGATCTCGCGCAGCGGATTCGGGGCGATGTCGCCCTCGTATCCGGGGAGAAAGAAGAAGGGGATGCGGCCAGCGCGCAGCGTGATGTCGTCGGCGACGAGGCGCATCGGCAGGTCCGAGCCGTCGGGCGGCTGCGTGACGGTCACGCGCTCGGCGCCGACCGAGAGGTGCGGCACGAAGAACTCGCTTGCCGAGACGGTCGCCTGATCGGCCTGGAACTCGGTGCGCGAGACCTGTCGCATCTCCGCGGCACGGGCGTAGAGCGTGAGGGTGCGGCTGAGCCGCGCGTAGGTGCGCAGCACCGCGTCCATCACCGTCGCGCGATTGTTCACGAAGTCGTAATAGATGCGCGAGCCGCGCACCGTGTAGTTGCCGTCGGTCGCGGTGACGCCGCCCTCGAGATAGATGCCGAGGATGGACTCGGCGCCGAGCGTTCGGCTGCCCTCGCGCAGGCCGGCGAGCACGCCTTCGCGCAGGAAGAGCACCGCCCGCTCCGCCCGCATCTCCAGCCGCTGCGGGCCTTCGGGCGCGTCGCCGTCGTACTGCACCATCACGCTGCCGGTGATCGAGATCGAGTCGGAGGATTGCTCGACGAGGATGTCCGTTGCGGAGAAGGAGACCTGTCCTTCCGGGCGCACGATCGGAAGCGGCTCGTCGGGCATGGGCACATCGACGCTTCCCGGTCCTCGACGGGCGTCGGCCACCTCGGGAGGAATCGCGGGTGCGCCGGGCACCGGCGGCGGATCGAGGGGCGCGGTGGGCGCATCGACGGCGAGAATCGGCGAGAGCCGGGCGGTGCCGTCGTCGATCGATGTGAGCAGCGAGCGAAGGTATCCGGCGAGGCGCTGGTTGCCGCGACGGAGACCGGTGGTCGTTGCCGGCGCGCGCTCGACGCGTTCGGTCACGCGCAGCGAGATGTCCCCGCGGGCGCTCGCCGTGACGAGGAGATCCTTGCCCGCGGCGCCGAAGCCGGCGCGGCGCGTCGGCTCGGAGGCCTCTTCAAAATAGATCGCGATCTGATTGACCTCGCCCTGGGCGGTCGGAAGGCGATTGATCCAGACCCACGCCCGCTCGGCGGAGAAGGAATAGCTGCCGACGCGAATCCTGACATCGCCGCGCAGCTCGAGCCGCTGCGTGTCGTCGACCTGCCAGGTCCACGCCTTCGAGGCGCTCATCACGAGATTCGTCGCGAGCGGCGCGACCGGCAGCACGAAGCCGCCGAGGCGATCGCCGCCGATGGCCACGCGCTTGAGTTCCACCTCCTGGCCATCCGCTCCGGGCGCGCTTGGCGCGCACCACGCCGGCGTCGCGATCGCCGCAGCGAGCGACGCGCAGGCCGAAACGGTGAGGGCGAGCCGTCGCGAGGGTCGGGTGCTGCGGAAAGCGGACATGCGACGCGGAGGATACCGGCGACGGCGCGCTATCGCTCGCGGTACCCCGCCGGAATCGCCGCGAGCGTGCCGAACTCCTTGAGCGCGGTCATCACGAGGAATCCACCGGCCGCGACGCCGCCGAGCATGAGGGCTTGCGTCCAGAGGCCCATCGCCGCGAGCCATGCCACCGCATACAGGCTCTGCCACATCGCACCGTAGCGGCGGAGCTTCTCGGCGGCGACGGTGCCCTCGACGCCGCGCATCTTCCGCCGCGCGACGAGGACGAATCCCGCGACCGCACCGATCGGCCAGAGCAGTCCCGGCCAGAGCGGCGTGTCGAGCGGCCACGCGCCGCCGGTGAGCCACCACCCCCAGGTGAGGATCGTTGCGGACCAGAAGATCCACCCGACGACGGTCAGGGCGAGCGAAAGGGTGGTGATCGGAGGTCGCTTGTCCTCGAGCCGATGGACGAGTAGCGAAATCCCCATCGCATGGGTCATCGAAAGCCAGATCGGTAGCGTGAAGCCGAATTGATGATTCGGAATCGCCATATGAATGGCATGGAGCAGGCCCATCGTGACGAACGCGACCGCTGGCACATGCTTCGCGAATCCGTTGTAGAGAACGATGCCGAGGACGAGCAGCGCGAATGTCATCACCGCCGGCACGCCGAGAAGGGCCGCGCCGATCGCCGCCGAGGCGAGACAGACGCTCGTGACGATCACCGCCTGATGCGGACTGATGCGCCCCGCGGGGATCGGCCGGTCGGGGCTGAACGCGCGATCGCGTCGCGCGTCGAGGACATCGTTCAGCGACGCGCCGAAGGCGAAGAGTCCCACCGCGACGACCAGCCCCGCACCCAAGGCGACGGCAAGCGGGAGCCGCGCCACCGGCAGGTCGCCGAAGGCCGGTTCCACGCGGGAAAGCAGGATCACGAGCCACACATCGGCGATCGCGCCGTAGGCCATCGTGAGCCGGGTGAGCTGCACGGTGGTCAGGAGTCGCAGGAGCGTGCGTCGCACACGGGGCACTGTACCGATCGACCCGCGACCGGCTCGCGCGCCGGCCGGCGGATGAACGGCAACCGGCGAATTCGCTACGATTCTCCCCCCTCGCATGCGCGTTCCGCTCCCCACCCAACCAGACGCCCGCGGCCTTCGCATCGGCCTCGTCGTGAGCCGCTATCACGACGCGATCGTCGATCGGTTGGCCGACGGAGCTGCACGGATCTTCACGAAGGCCGGCGGCGATCCGGTCGACCTCGTTCGGATCGACGCTCCCGGCGCCTACGAGCTGCCGGTCGTCGCGGCCGCGCTTCTCCGACGCGGCGACATCAACGCGGCGGTCGTGCTTGGCCTCGTCCTCACCGGCGAGACAACCCACGACCGCTACATCAGCGGGAGCATCGCCCACGCGCTCCAGGAGCTCGCGATCGAGACCGGCAAGCCCGCCGCCTTCGGTGTGCTCACCTGCCAGACCATCGCCCAGGCCGAAGCCCGCGCGGGCGGCGACAAGGGCAACAAGGGCGAGGAGGCGATGGCCGCCGCGGTCCTCGCCGTCAGCGCGGTTCGCGCGGCCCGCGAGCTTCCGGCCCGCGGACGACGGGGGACCATCGCATGAGTGAAGTCCGTCTCAATCGCGATGTCCGACGCTGCGCGCTCCAGTCGATGTTCCAGTTCGATGTCGTCGACGGGCCGGATCACGCTCTCGTCCGATCCACGCTCGACGAGGCCCCCGGAACGCCCGACGACCACACCCGCGGATTCGACCTCGCCACGCTCGCGTGGGAGTTCCGTGACGAGGCCGACGCGGCGTTCGCTCCGCTCTCGCCCGAATGGCCGGTGCACCGCCAGCCTCCGATCGACCGTAATCTTTTGCGACTTGCCTATTACGAAATGACCGTTGCGGGCACGCCCGCGCGGATGGCGATCAACGAGGCGATCGAACTCGCCAAGGAGTTCGGCACCGAGCGTTCGCCCGCCTTCGTGAACGCGTTGCTTGATCGCATGTGGAAGCTGCGGGGCGGGAGCGCCTGAGATGGGTCTCTTCAAGTCAGCCTTTCAAGCGATCAAGCGCGGCCTCCAGAAGACCGCCGAGGTGCTCGGGCGCGGGCTGCGCAGCCTGCTTCGCGGGCGCCAGCTCAGCGAAGAGCTCATCGACGAGATCGAGCGAAGGCTGATCGCCTCGGATGTCGGGGTGAAGGCGACGAACGAAATCATCGCGAAGCTTCGCGAGGACTATCGCGCTGGGCGCATCGCCAAGGGCGACGAGGCGCTCGAGTTCCTGAAAGCGCAGCTCAAGGCCCGCTGGACGACGGAGGATCGGCGCATCGCGACCGCACCGACGCGGCCGACGGTCATCCTCGTCGTCGGCGTGAACGGCGCCGGCAAGACGACGAGCGTCGCGAAGATCGCGAAGAGCCTCCGTGACGAGGGACGCAGCGTCCTCCTCGCAGCCGCCGACACCTTTCGCGCGGGTGCCGTTGCCCAGCTCACCATCTGGGCCGAGCGGCTCGGCGTCGATCTCGTGAAGGGGGCCCAGAACGCCGACCCCGCCGCGGTGGCCTTCGACGCCTGCGACGCGGCCCTCGCCCGCAAGGTCGATGTGCTCCTCATCGACACCGCCGGACGCCTGCACACCCAGGATCACCTGATGAGGCAACTCACCAAAATCCGGTCGGTGGTGCAGAAGAAGATTCCGGGAGCGCCGCACGAAACGCTTCTCGTCCTTGACGCGACGAGCGGCCAGAACGCGATCGAACAGGCCAGGATTTTCAAGAACGCCGCCGAGATCACCGGCATTTTCCTCGCCAAGCTCGACGGAACGGCCAAGGGCGGCATCGTGGTGGCGATTCGCGACACCCTCGATGTCCCGGTGAAGCTCGTCGGCGTCGGGGAGACGCCCGAGGATGTCGAGCCCTTCGACCCGGACCGCTTCGTCGAGGCGATGTTTGAGGAAGAGGAGTGAGCCGAAGCGTGGCGGCGTTCGGGAAATCCGGGCAGCGGGCTGGAACGGCGACCCGTCGCGCCGATATAACCGTCGCTGCAAGGGGGTCGCATGGTCGACGGAGTGGCTAGTCGAGTGAGGCGTGGGGGCAGGTCGGAGCGGTCAGGCGTGACGGCGTCGCGCCGCCTGCGTGGTTTCACGCTCACCGAGCTGCTCGTGACGATGGGGATCATCGTCCTCCTCATGTCGGTGATCATCCCGACCGCCCGGACCTTCCAGGCCGAGGCCCGCTCGGTCGCCTGTTCGAACAACCTCCGCCAGATCTGGGTCTCGATCGAAAGTTATCGAACCGGCAACAAGGACCTGCTGCCGATGTGCGAGTTCCTGCCCGTCGCGACGGCGAACGGCCCCGAGGGCGGGCTTCCCGAGACGCTGAAGGGCTATGTCGAGAAGGACTGCGCGTGCTGGGCCTGCGCGGCGGACTTCGACGAGGATGGCTCGCTCTCGACCGGGACGAGTTATTTATATGTCCCGGGACTGATTCGCTATACGCCGCAGATTCAGTTTCAGGTCCAGCAGGCGATGGTGCCCTATACGATCAGCCCGGGGCTGAGTCCGGCGATCGTCGAGAAGATTCGCCGCGAGACCGAGGCGAAGCTCGTCACCCGCTTCTACGAGGGGGCGTCGAACTTCGCGATTCTCTGCGACAGTCAGGATCGCCATGTCTACGGCGATCGCCAGCCGAAGAACGCCGTGTTCTTCGACGGGCGCACCGGCCAGGTGCTTTTCGACCAGGATGATCCCGACGGGGGAGGAACGCCATGAGCGGACTGCTCGAACGAATGCCGAGCTATGTCGATCTGCGCGACTCGATCGACGAGTTCCTCACGGAGCGTCGCGGAGCGATCGGCAAGGGCATCGCGGCGCTCGCGGTGGTCGGCGCCATCTGGGGTGCCGGACACTGGTGGTTCGTGGTGCGCTGGCAGCCGCCGCCGTCGATCTTCGATACGCCGGTCGACGATGTGCTCGGCTACCTCGCGATGGATGACTTCAGCAAGCTTCCGCTGAAGGAACGCATGCGCTTCCTGCTCGACTTCGCCGACCGCTTCCGGGCGATGGGGCAGAACGACTCGGTGCTCATGAGCGGATTCCTCGCCGGCCTCAGCGGCCCGACGCGCGAGACGCTCACCCAGAACGCCAGGCTGCTCGCGAAGGACATTCTGGCCGAGGGTGCCGCGAAGTATGTCGATCTTCCGGAGGCCGAACGGGCGCAGTTCATGGACGAGTGGCTCGCCGAGTGGCTGAAGACCGGTGAGCGGCTCGCGACCGGCGAGGCGGGCGACGAGCCCGACGGCGAGCGGGTGAAGAAGTTCAAGGACGACGCGAAGCGCGACGCGAGCCGCGAGCGCGATCCGAATCGCATTCCCGGATTGAACGAGAAGGGCGCCTCGCGCTTCCTCGATTTCTACGAAAGCGATGTCCAGAAAACCGCATCGCCGAAGGAGCAGGGACAGATCACCCGCTTCATGGACGACCTTCGGAAGCATGTCCTGAAGTGATCAGCTTTCTGCACTCTTCCGCCAGAGAACCACAGAGGCCCAACCCGAAATGGGCGGGCACAGAGGTAACAGGATTCTGCACAAATCACCCAGAGAACCACAGAGGCTCAGAGGGCACAGAGGTAGCACAGAGAAGCCAACGGAACGAGGGAACTCGTCGCACGCACTCGTAGGAGCAAAGTGGACTTGACTTGGGTCGGGACTTCTCACCGTTCCCTGCGCCTGCGCTCGTCAAGTCCCTCTGGCACTGGCACGGCTCCATCAAGGCGCGCACCTGCCTCCCTTTTTGCCTTCTCTGTGCATCCAGCTTTCTGCACTATTCCGCCAGAGAACCACAGAGGCTCAGAGGGCACAGAGGCAGCACAGAGAAGCCAACGGAACCGAGGGAATTCGTAGCGCAAAATCGTGGGCGCAGATCTCTGTGCATCCTCTGTGCCCTCCGTGCCTCTGTGGTTCTCTGGGTGATTTGTGCAGTATCCTGCATCCTCTGTGCCCTCTGAGCCTCTGTGGTTCTCTGGGAGAAGCGTCGAACACGTTCGGGCGTGGGCTCGTTACTCCGGCTTCTTCTCGATGACTTCCTGCGTCGTCGGGTCGTATCGATAGCACTGACCGGCCTCTTCCTCGCGGCACTTCTTGTGGCTGCCGTCGCAGAAGGGGAATGATTTCGAGATGCCGCACGCGCAGACGAAGATGGGCTTCGCCTGCGGATCGATGCGGATGCTGCCGGTCGCTTCGTGTCGGACGAGTCTGGCCATTGGGGCTCTTTCGGGATGGAGGAGGTGGACGACGGACGAGGTGCCGCGACCTATCGCGGCTTCGGAACGGCTCCGCCCGGATTGATCGGGATGACATTGCTTGGAAGGCTCGGGGCATTCGCCTGCACGGTGAGTTCGGGGAACTCCCGCGCGGGACCCATCGGTGCGAGTTCCGGGGCCTTGACGAGCGTGTGTTCGCGTTCGAGCCGACGGAGCAGCTTGGTGCCGACGATCGCGTCGCTCGTCGTCAGCGCGCAGGCGACATCGAAGCCATCGATGATGCGGCCGATGATCGTGTACTCGGCGTTGAGATGCTCAGCGGCCGTGGTCAGGATGAAAAAAGTTGCCCCGGCGCTGTTGGGGATGGTGCGCGGTCCGGGCGGCGCATTCGGCGCGGGCTTCGGTCCTTCGGCCTTGGCGAAGCCGATGGTGCCGCTCAGGGCCAAGCGATTCGATGGAAGCGCCGCCTCGTCCGGCAGTCGGAAGCCGGGCGTGCCGGTTCCGGGACGACCGCGCGGGGCGGTCGATTCGCCGGCGGGCTTCGAGTTCGGATCGCCGCCGAGGATGCCGACGCCGGTCACGCGCCGGTGGAAGGTCGTGCCGACATAGAGGCCACTCGTGACGAAATCGAGGAACGCAGCGGAGGAGTTCGGCGCATCGGTGTCGAAGAGCTCGACCGTGATCGTTCCCTTCGTCGTCTCGATCGCCACGCGCGAACGGTCATTCGCTTCGCTCTCCGCCTGACGCTTCGCATCCTCGGCCTGCCAGCGCGGCGCGAGCGCCGCGATGCGATTCTTCAGCGTGTTGTAGCGGGCGGTCACATCGGGCCGCTCGTTCGCCGGAAAGCTCAGTGCGTCCATGCGAACCTTCGCTTCGCCGATGCGATTGAGGCCGATGAGCGCGTCGACCGCCGCGAGCGTCGCCCGGGTCGAGCGACTGACGACCGCGCCGCGGGCGAGCGTCTCGTCGAGCACGCGGTTGTAGTTCAGTCGTCGCGTGAGCGACTGGAACCACTGGGCCATGGCGATGTCGTTGTTCGGATTGAGTTCGAGAATCGTCTCGTAGGTCGCGTCGACGAGCGCGTGATCCTCGATCCACGCCGCGATCTGGACCTGCATCGCGAGCGCCGTCGGATCCTTGGTCGCCGCGTACGGGCGAACCTTCTCGAGCAGGGCGACGAGTTCGCGACGATCGTCGCCGTTCACGCTCGCCCGCTTGGCGATGTCTTTGGCGATCCTGTCGAAGGTCGCCTTGAGCGTGGAGACTTCGGAGGTCGCCTCGGCGGCGACGGGAGCGTCCTGCGCCGCGGCGAACGCGGTCGGCGTCACACAGGCGACACACGCGCAGAGGCACGCCGTGGCGAGCGCGACGGGACCTGTCGCACGACGGATCGCGAAGGGAAGGGAGAGAGTCGACATCGGATGATCCTTCGTTGGGCAGGTGTCTGCAGCCGCCGGCATTCCGTCAGCGCCTCGCCGGATAGGTACAGGAAGTCTTCTCGGTCTCCCACACGGTGATGTGGGCGAGCGTCGCGTCATGCGCCGCAAGGGCCGGACCGAGCAGGTCGTGACAGACCTTCGCGATATGTTCGACGCTCGGGTTCAGCGACGCAAACTCGACGGTGTCGAGATTGAGATGGGTGTGGTCGAAGCGGCGGATGACCGTCTCGTCAACGATGCGATCGAGCGTGCCGATCGGCAGGCGTTCGGCCTTCTCGATGGGAAGCACGACGGCGACTTCGCATTGATAGTTGTGGCCGTGGCCGTTCGCAGCGTTGCACTTGCCGAAGATGGCCCGATTCGTGGCGGCGTCGAGCTCGGGGCAGTGGAGGCGGTGCGAGGCGGAAAACTCGAAGCGCTGACGGATCTCGATCAGGTCTGGCATGGTGAGGTCGTAGGTGTAGCGGACGGTCGGCGCGAACCGCCAGGAGACAGATCGCAGGCTGCGGCCGGGGAGGGGGCGAAAGGGCTCGATGAGGGCGTCCTGCAACCGACGCGCGATCGCTCGCGTCGTCTCGGCCGGTTCCAGCGGCCCTTCGCCGCGAAACTGCCCGGCGAATCGCTCGGTCAGCCACCGGATGATCGACTCGCGCACCGCACCGTCGAGGACGGTGATGTTGACGAGGTACCCGGTCACCGGATCGGGCTCGCCCTCGACGACAACATCGATCTCCGCATACGCCCCGACACCGCGGCCGCGACTCGCCGGCCCCGCCGCGCTCGGCCATCCGGCGTGGGGATTGTGCCGCGGCTCCGCGAGGGGATCCTCGCCCGCGGGGAGGGGCAGGAGCGAGAATCGAACGGTGCGGCAAAGAGTGAGCATCGGCTGCGGGAGGGCTGTAGCGACTGGTGGAGCCGTGCGGCCGCGGCGGCGAGCGTCGTGGCTCTGAATCGCACCCTTCGCTGGCCTCGGCCTTTCCGTTTCGTACCTTCCCATCGTTGTCGGTGCTTCGCAACGCGAGGCGACGGCGCCCCTATCATGCCCCCGGAAGGGTCCGGCCCGAGGCTTGCCTCTGCCGGACCTTTTTTTTCGTCACCGCGCTGCCGCCTCTTCGAGGAGCGGGGAAATGGGGTCGATGGCTGGTCGCCCGCTGGGGATCGTCGCATTCGGGATGAGCGTCGCACTCGTCGTGGGGTGTCAGTCGCCGCATCGCACCGTTGCGGAGGCTCCGACCGAACCGTCGCTCGCGATGCCCGAGCCTGCGGCGCCGGAGCCTGCACCTCCTTCGTTGGCCGCACCCGAGCCAGCGCCGGCCCTCACGCCGACCACCGCCGAGCCCAGCGTTGCCCCGCGCGAAACGCCGATCACGCTCCCCGGCGGCATCGTCGTCGATCGCGCAGCTCGACGGGTCACGCTTCCGGCCCGCATCGCCACGCGGACCGGCTTTCTCGAGGCCGTTGCCTGTGGACGGGACTCGCGGGAACATGAGTCGCTCCTGGTGCTCGATGTGAAGGCCAGTGCGCTCCACGCAGCGCTCATCCTGCTCGGCGCTGAGCCCGGTCGCCCCGGCCGGTGGCGCGTCCAGGATGGCGTCGTGGTGCGGGAGGCACCGCAGGGATCGCCGCTTCGCGTCCTCGTCGAAGTGGCCGGGGCCGCGGGCTCGCCTCCGACCGAACTGGCGATCACCGACTGGATTCGCGGCGCCGACGGACGGTCGTTCGATGCCGTCTGGGTCTTCGCTGGAAGCCGTTTTGCCGACAATCCCCGCTCGTGGAAGGAACCCGGTCAGCACTATGTCGCCGACTTCACCGGTTCGATCGTCGGGCTCGTGACCTTCGGCGACGAGGCGATCGCCGCGACCTCGGTGATCTCTGACCTCGTCGATATCGAGGCCGCGAACTGGGAAGCGTGGACGGAGCGGATGCCGCCCGAGGACACGCCAGTCCGGCTCGTGTTGGAGCGTCCTGAAGCGCCCCGCGGTTCTCTCGCCGAGCCGAACCCCTCCAGTCGATAGGATGTCTCCCATGGCCCGCAAACCATCCCAACCAGCGCTCTACGAGCTGATCCGGCCATCGCCGCAGCAGCGGGCGCTTCCACCGGCGACCGTGCCAACACGGGTGGTTCCGATGGGGGCCGGTGGCGGGATGACCGTCGGCAGACCGCCCGCTTCCGATACGGCTTCGGCCGCCCCGATGCCTTCGCCGGCTGGCCCGGGCCGCTTCGTCAAGGTCCCGGTCGGGTACGCCTATCTCGCCGTCGCGGTGGGGCTGGCGGCGCTCGTCGTCGTCTACATCTACGGGTATTCCGCCGGAGAATCGGCCGCTTCGAAGCGCTTTGAGGAGCGTCGGATCGAGGAACTCACCTCACAGGGCAATCTGCCCGCCTACGACCCCATGACCGCCGGGAAGACCCCGACGAGCCTCCGAACGCCCGCAGGCGAGAGCGGCGGGCAGGCTCTCGGACCCCAGGGCGGCGGCCGAAATGAGGGGAGCGCCGCCGGATCGGGGGCACAGGACCTCGGACCGGCTCCGGGAGGCGATCCGCGGCTGGCGGGGCTGAACTATTTCGTCATCGCCCACACCGACGGGGTGCGAGGGCCATCCCTCGTCCAGTTCTGCCGCTCCAATGGACTTGATGCGCATCTGGTTCCAGACGACAATGGTCGACCCCGCTTGGTGATCGTCAGCCCCGGTTTCGCGGCTGGCGAGCGCCAGTCAGCCGAGGTCAAGGCCCTTGAGGCGAAGATCCGTTCGGTCGGCATTCGATGGAAGAGTGCTGCCCGGGGGAACTCCGACTTTGGCGATCTCTACCCGAAGAAGCACAAGGCTTCGACCTCATCGCCCTGATGAAGTTGATCAAGCTGATGAAGTTGATCATGCTGATGAAGCTGATCAAGCTGACCAAACTGATCGACCTGATAGCCCTCACAACAGCCAGCGGGCCTTCCGCGTTGACGCACCGATCCACACGATCCTGACGAGCCCTTCTCATGACCATTCACTCCAGCCTCAAGACCAAGTCGGGTGCGCTCAGCCAGCACCGCAATGTCCTCAAGCGCTCCGAGCGCATTTCGAAGCTCTCCTCGCAGGAGAAGTTCGACGCCGCGAAGCAGAGCCCGCTCGGCATCGTCAAGGTGCGGAACGTGAACACCGCCGCCAAGAAGGGCAAGACCGAGAAGGCTGCCGAGGGCGCTGACGCCAAGGCCGCCACGCCGGCTGCCGGCGCCAAGGCTGCTGCCGGTGCCAAGGCTGCGGCGGGCGCGAAGCCGGCCGCTGGCGCGAAGGCCGCTGCTCCGGCCGC
>VYLE01000317.1_pt1 | contig 43760 bp, 40 predicted proteins | sample 5114391 | NCBI WGS metagenome assembly VYLE01 (sample SAMN12291771, study PRJNA351875) | freshwater metagenome | isolation source: freshwater lake | place: USA: Michigan, Kent Lake | collected 2013-08-15
AGCTAGAACGCCTCGCCCCCGGGCGAGATCAAATCGGAGAGGTGGGCGACATCGTCTCGGAATCCCCGGGCGACTTCATATCGGTACACCCGGGCGACTTCGTCGGAATCCGCATAGCACCGATCGCCGCAAAAGACGGCTTGGAAACCAGGCACAGGCCGGCCAGTCTACCATTCCACCGCCTCACGCGCCTCGAGGATAGATCCCTCGACGGGCACCATGACAAATTCCGCTTGGCTGTCTCGCTCTGCAAACGGCCGCGTAAGCGACGCGTAAAGGTGCCTGCTCAACGTTCGGAGCCAAGGCACAGCGAACCAGAGCAATGCGGCTGCCTGAAAGGCTGCACTGAGACCAAACGCAAACTGATACGCCATTACCGGATAATGACCGTCTTGAGGTGCCCATTGTCCGACAACAAGCCCGATCCCGTACTGAACCGCGAACGCCGAACCAAAATGTGCAAGGTTCAACGCCCCATTTGCTCGCGCGGCAAGGCCTTGCGGAAAATAATCGGCGATCATCGCATAGCTGAGAACTGTTGCCGCTCCCATAACTGACACGGCACACCAGGGCAGTAGCGATGGCATTGGCACCCGGAGAATAAGTGCAAGTTCGGCCGCAATGAACACCCCTGCCATGCCAGCTATCAGGATTTCGGTTGTTGTGCCGCGTCTGCGTAGACGATCCGCCATCACGCCCAGCAGCAACGCTCCGAAACTGATTGCGAGAGCCATGATGAACAGCTGCGTCATGAGACTATGCCGATCAAGCCCTTCCACATCCGTAAGCCAGGGCGCAGCCCACAGAGATTGCAGGGCCCATGACGAGCCGATGCAGGCTGCCGACAGTGGCGCAAGTCTCAGGAATCGCGCGTCGGAATACACAGACCACAAAGTAAGCCGGGAGGTCGTCGACGCTGCTTCATTGCTGGAGCTTTCCGGTACGCCAAAGTAAGTGAAGGCAGCTACGGCGATCGTTGCAAAAGTCAGGACTTCGAAAAGACCTCGCCAACCGATCCAATCCAATACCCAATCGGTCGGTGCCGTTGCGGTGACGGCTCCAAGCGACCCCAGCATGATCATGCAGCCGTTGACGAGGGCGATACGCTCCCTGGGAAACCAGATGACCACGGCCTTGAGCCCTGCCATCAATGAGGCTGCAACCCCAAGTCCTATCATGGCGCGCGCAACCAGAAGCTCCGAAAATCCCGTTGCGGTCCCGAACAGGGTCGCGCCGCCGGCCGCCATCACCAGCAACACGCCCTGGACACGACGCGGTCCATACCTATCGAGAAGGACGCCAATGGGAATTTGGACACCTGCGAAGACGAGGAAATAGACCGATGCGAGCAGCCCGGTCTTTGCGGCATCAAGTCCAAATTCGGATGCCAGCGCTGGAGAGATGGAGGCGTTGATGGTTCGGAAGAGGAAGGAAAGATAATAGCCAGCGGCAAATGGGAGGAAGACGGCCAGGATCAGGCGCCACCACTTCCGGCTCAGGTGATCATCGACGTGTTGACATTCATCCGCGTCCGGTTCGGTGCTTGTCGCCGCTCGTATTGCGTCTTCGTATCCAGCTTGATCATGCCGGCCAGCAGAAGGCGTTCGGGAGGTGACGAAAGTTGGAATTGCTGCCGCCCTCCTGGGCGGCAGCGGATGATTCCTGCTTTATATTTGCATCGCCTCGCAAACCGGCGCCGTTTGGGGTGTCTGTCGGCTTGAGGTCGACTGTCTCATCCTGATCGATTATCGATTTCAAGCCGTTAAATCGTGTCGCATTGAGGCGATCGATCGTCTCCTGGATAAGCGAACGGTCCTGCTGAACCCGCTGATCGACTTGCTCGGCCAGGACCTTGAAGCGCTCATCACCGAGCTGGCAGGCTTCTCGCTGTTGCTGTTGCGACAGCGGCGGCATCACGGCGAGGTGATATCGCGCATGCAGCGCGACCGTCTCAGCGATTGTCCGTAAATTGCGCTCCAGAGAATCGAATCGGGCGTGTATGTCGTCAAAACCGTCATGCACCGCATTTTCTGGAGGGCGCGGATTCAGAAATTGTGCAAGCGCAGCCTCCACGATCATGCTCTTGCCCACGCCCGGACGTTCAGTCGCAGCTTCGAGTTGCTCGTGAATCTTCTCGGTGATCCGGACGGTTACCTTGCGGGTTGCCGCGGAATTCCGTTTGTGAGGTGGCGATTTTGCCACCGCGGCCTGGCTGGCCTCCAACTCGGGTTCGCCGTGGAGCTGCATTTTCGCTCTTCTCCGTACTCTGAGCGCACCGATCAAGGCCGCAACGATTGCGGTGCGACGGATTTTGCCAAGGGGTGATTGAGTCTGATGGAGGCAACAGAAGAGCAGCATCGTTGGCGCTGCAACCGTCGACGATAGCGATCGTACCTTGGCGTAGCGAAAGAAGGGATCGGCGGGCTGATTAGCTCGCGCCGGCGCCGGCGTCGTCGTTGCCACGCACGGCGTTCTCCCCGTCGTGCGATTCGATACTCACCTCCTTCAGCATGGTCGACCCGCTGGATAGCCTCCGCCCGAGAGCTTCGACAAAACGATCATAGCGCTCCGCGCCCTTGGCGCGCGCTGCTGGGCTCGATTGCTCCGGCAGCGCTGGCGTTGATGTCAGCCAGAAGCGGATGAACAGCGCGATCGTCTCCAGCGTGACGGTATCGTTTCGTTCGAGCCGTTCGAGGACGCGCACGATCCGATCCAGCCGCTTGGCGATCGCGGCCTCCCTCCGGTCGGATTCGTCGGGCGAAAGGAAGGAGGCGATGGCAGCCTCCGCGACCAGCGACTTGGACTTGCTGTGACGCTTTGCGAAGGCCTCCAGGCCAGCGAAGGTCTCTGGATCGAGATAGATGCTGAGTTGGGCCTTTTTCATGCTCACTAGCCTAGAGATCCATCGGATCCTCCGGGTCGATGGTGACGGAACGCGCGATGCCCTGCATCGAACGGCTCAGAGCCCTCGCCTGCACCGCATCGGTGTCGCCATCATCTGGCGCGGCATCGAACTCGTTCTCGGCCAGGGGAGCCCCAATGACGACATCCTCGTGCTGCGGCAGCTCGGGCTCACGGCGAATGCCGCCGTTGGGATCACGGGATCTCCGCGTCACCTTCGCGAGGAGTTCGGCAGAGGGCGGGATTTGCGGACGGCCTGACCAATCGTCTGCCTGCGCGACCAGGGCGACCGGATTGGCGCGGGATGGATTCAAGACCCGGCGCTTTAGCTGCGTATCCTCATAGTATCGGACCTTGCTGGCGCGCACGGGGTGCACCCCCGAGACCATTACAATCGCCTCGTTAGGTGAGAGCTGCATGACTTCCCCCGGTGTAAGCAGCGGCCGCGATGTTTCCTGGCGGCTGACCATGAGGTGCCCAAGCCAAGGGCTTAAGCGATGCCCGGCATAGTTCTTCATCGCGCGCATCTCGGTCGCGGTTCCAAGGGCGTCCGACACGCGTTTGGCGGTGCGCTCATCGTTGGTCGAAAAAGCGACCCGGATGTGGCAGTTGTCGAGGATAGCGTGGTTCGGCCCGTAGGCGCGTTCGAGCTGGTTCAGGCTCTGGGTGATCAGAAAGCTGCGAATGCCATAGCCTGCCATGAAGGCAAGCTGGCTCTCAAAAAAATCCAACCGCCCGAGCGCTGCAAACTCGTCGAGCATCAGAAGCAGCTTCTGTCGTCGCCGATCGGTGTCCAGGCTCTCGGTCAATCGCCGTCCGATCTGATTAAGTACCAGCCGCATCAGGGGTTTTGTGCGGGCGATGTCGGATGGCGGGACGACAAGAAAGAGCGAGATGGGCCGGGGTCCGTCAACGAGATCGCGGATGCGCCAGTCGCTCCGTCCCGTGACCTTGGCGACGACGGGATCGCGATAGAGCCCCAGGAAACTCATCGTGGTTGACAAAACACCTGAGCGTTCATTCTCGCTCTTGTTGAGGAGCTCGCGCGATGCCGAAGCCACCACGGGATGAACGCGCTCTCCGAGGTGCGGCGTCGCCAACATCGCATTCAGCGTCGTCTCGATCGGGCGTGATGGGTCAGACAGGAAGTTGGCGACGCCGGCGAGCGTCTTGTCGGCTTCAGCGTAAAGGACATGCAAAATCGCGCCAACCAGCAAAGAATGGCTGGTCTTCTCCCAATGATTGCGGCGCTCGAGCGCGCCTTCGGGATCGACGAGGATGTCAGCAATATTTTGGGCGTCCCGTACCTCACAGTCGCCTTTGCGGATCTCGAGGAGAGGGTTATAGGCCGCGCTTGCCTGGTTGGTGGGGTCGAACAGAAGCACGGGCCCAAAGCGCGCGCGCCAGCCCGAGGTGAGCTGGAAATTCTCGCCCTTGATGTCGTGAACGATGGTGGAGTTCGGCCAAGTAAGAAGAGTCGGAATGACCAAGCCGACGCCCTTACCCGAACGGGTAGGAGCAAAGCAAAGGACATGCTCAGGGCCGTCGTGCCGGAGATATCGGCCATCAAAGCGGCCGAGCACGACGCCGTCGGTCCCCAGAAGGCCCGCCCGCCTGACCTCACGTGCGTCGGCCCAGCGCGCCGAGCCGTATGTGGTCACCTGCTGAGCTTCCTTTGCCCGCCAGACCGACAGCATGATCGCGATGCCGATAGCGGCGAACCCGCCGCTTGCGGCGATGCAGGCCCCCTCGATGAATATTTTTGGCGCGTAGGCGTCGAACTGGAACCACCAGATGAAGAAAGCAAGCGGCTGATAGATCGGCCAGCGCCCGACCATGAACCAGGCGGGCCCGAGCTGCGGTTGGTAGGCGAGACGCCAGGCCGTCCACTCGGTCGCCGTCCAAACAAAGGCGAGCACGACGATCGAGACAAGGAACAGCTGCCCCCAGAGAATCTTGGTCGCGGACATAGGCCCAGAAGCGCTCGCCCCGTGCACCCACGCAACGACAATATCCAGGCAATCGCGGTCGCGCGCGCCGTAGCGCAGAGATCGGCGGGTCAGAGCGAAAGGTCGCGCTTGCGTCCAAAACTCCAGTCGACGCCGCCGGGACCGGCGATGCCGCTTACTTGCCTGCCAAGTTCGCGCTCAAGGGACGGTATCCAGGGTACGAGCTGGAAGCCCAGGCCGTTGTCAATCATAGCAAACCGGCCTGAGGCGAGCGACAGCCTTCGGCGATAAACTCCCGAAACCGACTGGCCTGCCTCGGCGGGCATATGCGCCAGCCCCGTTTCTTCAGCCAAACGCTTACCCGCTGAATCGAGCTCGCGGGTACGCAGGGTACTGATAAGATTGCGGCCGATGATGACCTTGTCTCCGTCCCGGCGCACGAGGCCCCGTTCCGCCAGCGCATCAATCCGACGATCAAGCGCGCGGCGGACCTCGGCACCGAAACCGGCTCGCGAGAGATCGGCAGGTTCGCGGGCAACGAGGCGCCGATCGAGCCAGGTCGCCCCTTCGGCCACTACCTGTTGGTCGAGGTTGAGGTCGGAGCGGACGGCAAGCGCGATCCGCGGCCGGCCCCTCGCATCCTCAAAACGACGGAGTTCCACAATGCCCCCGATCGGACCGTCGCCGGCTGTATCGATGTCGGGGAGCTTCAGATGATGCACACGCCCGTCGATCCCGTCCACCACGGCAAACGCTGTTCCCCTTAACTCGTCATCCAGCCCGCGGGCGATGAGACGGCCGATCACGGGTCCGCCATGGCCTTCGCCCTCGAGCGCCCAGGATGACGGCGCGCGAGATGCACCATCCTTGGCTAGGCTCTTGTGCAGCCGCTTGATGATATCGCCGCGCTCCCCGAGCGCACGCAAGCGCTGCTCCGCGTCAGCGGCCAGAACCCAGCGCGCGGGCCCGGCTGGTTCAGCAAGTCCGAGCCGCTCAAGCGTCCGCATCCGGCCGATCCGGATCTCCCGCAACGGATCGCGCGCGACATCGCGTTCGGGCCGAAGATCGACCACCCCTTCCGCCCTGCCCGCTTCCCGGGCAAGCACCCGATCGAGCCGCGTCCAGCGTTCGCTCGTGACCTCTGCCTCGAGACCGCGCCGTATCTCGAGCTCAGATCGCGGGCCAAGCTCACGCGTGACGAGATCACCTGCGCGCGCCCGCAGGCCGGTTCCGATGTAGTCGCGGCTGATGACAAGGTCGGAACCGTCGTCCGCGCGACCGCGCACGAGAATGTGGATATGGGGATGCTCGGTATTCCAGTGGTCGACGGCGACCCAGTCGAGCCGCGTGCCGAGATCACGCGAGGCCTGATCCATCAGCTCACGGGTAAAGCTCCGCAGGCTTTCCAGCTCAGTGGCATCATCCGGCGAGACGATGAACCGGAAATGATGCCGGTCCCCGTCGCAGCGTTCCGCAAAAGCCCGGCCGTCTGCATCGTCCCCGGCAGCATCGAAGAGCTCACCGGGCGATCCATCGCGGGTGACACCGTCCCGTTTGAGATAACCGATATGGGCTCGCAGTGCGCCGGGCGACCGCATCCGGCGTACGACACGCGCCTTGACCATGGCGCCCCGGGCGCGGTTGTTGAGGAGCCGTGCCGCGGCAACGCTCGCCGCACGGCCGCGCCCGAAGGACCCACTCCTCCTGACTCCGCCGTGTGAGAGACCGCCTGCCTTCTGCGCGGCTCTGAGGGCCTGCGCGAGAAACGATTTTGCCTTGGGCGCGCGCGTCGAACGGATACGGCCTGGACGGATGCGGAAATCGTCGTTGCGGCTCATCTTGCCCGCCGCAAGGTGTCGAAAACCGAGCAAGAACAGCGCCATGGCGAAACTCGCAAGTTGCGCCGGTCCTTCGCAATGTTCGGAGCATGATTGAGATTGCTGACATTTCCCAACCGACCGACCGGCCGCACCTTGCGGCTTTTATCCTGCCCTCCTCGGTTGCTGGTTCCCAGGGCCCAACTTCCAAGCCAACAGCCTCGCGGTACTCGCGGCGATTTGCGACAAAATGCAGTTAGGGTCATTGCGGTGGATCATCCAATTGCGCCTGCCCGAACGTCGGCTGGTGGCCGATTCATTGCGAAAGAGCCGCCGCGACTTTGGCAGTTGATTTGCGAAGCCCCCCACTGTTTGCGAGCGAAGCGAGCGTTTGCGATAGCGATCGTTACCCGGAGGGCCGAGACACCCGCAGGGTGGCTCGGTGAGGAGCGAAGCGACGAGTAGAGCGCGGGCCGAAGGCATCGCCCGTATGCCATCAGCACCTTAATATCGTACTCCTCCGCGAACTCTTGCCGCGTGAGCGAGGGTCCTTCAGTAGCAAACCCGAGAGTCTAGCGTCATGATCGTGTTGCAGCGTTTCGAATGCAAACCGAGGCACGATGGCCGTGACAAGGCGTGCAATGATCCGACGCGGACGTAGTCCTCCAATCTGACCCGGCAATAACAGCTTGCACCGGTTGCGTCGCTGCCTGTGCGGCCGCTCTGCCTGTTGTGGACCGCCCCGGTGAGGGAAGATCAGAGTGTGCAAGAATGAGCCGAAATAGGTCGGAGGGATGCTGCCGATCTGCATGATCACTCCTCATGCGTCCACACCGGCACCACCCTGCCGATAACCGCGGATGCAGGGAGCGGTCCAAAGTATCGACCGTCAAGCGAGTCCTCGGACTGCCAATTCATGACAAAGACTTCACCGGTCGAGAGCAGACGGCATCCCTGCCAGACCGGTAAGGGTCGACCGCGGGCGTCGCGTTCCCTCGCCTGCCCTACCTCAACGTCGTCGACAGCAATTTTGAGCCCGGTTCTGCAGACGGTCTGTCCAGGGAGCGCGAGGATCCGCTTCAGCATCGGCACGCCGATCGGCAAATACCCATTGAAATCGAGAAAGGTTCCGAGCGGCTCCGGCGGTCGAATTGCGACGAGGTCGGTGACGCTCAGTCGGTCGACTGGTTGCAATCGATACAGGCCAATGGGTACGCTCTCCGAGGCGTTCCAAATGTAGGAAGGCGTCTCTTTTTCACTTCCGGCCAGCACGAGGGCGACGCTTCCAAACGTCGCGAGAATGGTCGTCATTCGGCCGGTCATGACGTCACCTTCCGGCGATGCAACCACGCCTGGTGACGACCGCGCGTATAGGTTCGCGGCGCCTCGTTGACTGACAGCCGGTTGTGAACGTGGTGCCAGTAGTCAGGCGCAGCGTCCGCAGGGTCGATCCCGAGTGCCTCTACCGCATCGATCAGCTGCAGAACGCGCTCGACCTTTGGCCAGCCAGATAGTCGCAGCAGACTCTCGCCGCCAGGGTTGATCCAAGGGACGGTTGAGTAGCGCTGGCCCGGTGCCGCCGCACGCAAGATGTCGATCCGGGACAGCACGGTCCCGAAGTCGTTGGACGTCCAGCGCACGAACGCAAAGATGCTGCCGGGCGCGAATGAGAGGACACGCCGATGAAGGTCGACGATCTTTTCAGAGATCGGATGACCAAACCGAATCCGGTTCTCAATCCGCTTTTCGAGCCAGAGAAGCTCGACAGTCGTAACGTCATTCACTTGCGACTCCATGTCAGTGTCGGACGTGTGGCACGCACAACCGCACCCTGGATACCGGGATGCTGGAGCGCAGGCCTGAAAGGAGGAGTGCGGTTCTGGTCGTCGCGCCGCTGTTGGGCCGGCAACTGTCCTGCTGGCACCGCATCCCGGCCGTCGAGGTCCGTTAGAAGGAATCCGAAGGATTCCCTGTTAGTAGAGTTACGAGGTCGAGAAGATGTTGTGCGCCAAGGCGTTGAGTGCGATTCTGGTCCCCGATAGCACGAGGATCCGGTCCCCGATGGCACGAGAGTTGTGGTCCCCGATAGCACGAGCGAATTCACAGCTTTTCCCCTGGGTGAGGTACGAGCCCGCGCTTTCGCAGCCGCTCTGTGAGCGGGTCGATCGCAGTAGGTGCAAAGTTCAGCCGCTCCGCGCCGTTTGGATCCTGCGTGATGATGAGTTCGTAGCCCGGCAGGGTCTGCCGGCGCACGATCTGGCGCAGGTCATAAGCAAAGTGCTTGACCGGCGATAGGCTGCCGGACTTGGCGTGAAGGTGTACGACGTCGAAGCTCCAGCCTCCGCCCTGACGGCCGCCGTGCTTGCGGACGAGACGATAAAGCCATCGCTCGAGCCCGCCGGTGAGATCGAAATACCCACGGTCGATGGTCAGCACGAGCGCATCGTTCAGAACGCCCGTGTAGAACCAATCCGGCAGGATCAACTCAAGTCCGCGAGGCTTGCCGTGGCAATCTGCCGTTTCCTTCCATTCGTTGATCCAGGAGAAGCGATGCCGCCGCCGCTCCGTCGGCTGGCGGATTGAGGTCACGACGGTCGTTGACTGAAGCCGATCGAGTGCAGCTTTGAGACGGTCATAGTCACGCACGCTGGTGCCGCGCCCGACAAAGGTCAGGATCTCGTATGGCGTCGCGGCCATCAGACGCGATGTCTGCCAGCGTCGCGAGCCTCAACGATCTGCGAAGCCGCCCATATCAGAACGTCCGCGTCCCAGATCGTCGCCATGCCGTGCTCTGGCACGGCCTCGACGCGGATCAGGATGGTCCCGACGCGAAAATCGATCGGAATGATCCGCCTGGACTTTGCCAGCGAGAAGAACGGATAGGCCATCAAATCTTGCGCATCGCGTGCGGCCAAGTCGCCGGGCAATGCACGAAATAGATCGAGTTGATCGCGCTCAGAGCGACGGCGCCCCCGTGCTGAGAAATTGCTCTCGGACATCTGTCAGCGCCGCTCCTTCCCCGCATAAGGAACGGGTGCGTGCCGCTTTGCAGGCAGCACGGTGCCGGCACCGGGATCGCTGGTTGACGTCTTGGTGCCACGGTCGGCCCAAGCCTTGAGGTCGTCGAGCGCATAGACGACGCGACCGCCGATTTTTCGGTAAGCCGGTCCGGTGCCGTAAGTCCTGTGTTTTTCCAGGGTACGGCCGGAAAGGCTGAGGAATCGGGCCGCCTCGGCGGTGCGCAAGTATCGTGGCGGCAAGCCGGCGGTAGGATCGCCCATCTGAAAAACTCCGCGGTCGTCTGGAGCGCCAGCGAGTTTGGCGGCGCGTCAACGGACACATTGGCGGAGTAGAGCCTCGAAGGGGGATGCCGAAGATAAGGGGGCGCATTTTCGATACCCCTGAAGCGCGTCCTATTTTTTGCGAGATGTCGGACGCAACAATGCGCGATAGCCGCCACGCATCAGCGCAAGACCGCTCTGGACCAGGCGAATGGTCCGATTGCGCAGGTCGTGAGTCTTCCAGTCGCGTTCGGAAATGCGTCCGGCGCCGAACAGGACTTCTGCTATTTCCCGGTAGGTACTGCCGTCCGTGCGCGCATCGAGCGCGCGCAGAGCAAGCGCGAGCCGGCGCCGGCGATGCGTGGAAAGCGCATGCAGCGGCGGCCCCGGAGGCCTGCCATTGAGGGCGCGCCACAGCCGCTTGCCTGCATCCGCGCGGAATTCAAAGTCAGGGTCGAGCGGCAGTTCGACCGCATAGGTACCGGCAACGACCGGCGCTTCCTTGAACCAAACGCGATGTTCTACCTTCTGCAAACGCAATACTGCGTGCCAACCATCAGGGCCTTGCCGCAGCTGACCGTCGGTCAAGCTGCCGAGATCCAGGGCGACGCTCGCTTGGGGGACCGCGTGCGATACAGGCCGCACCGGAACGACCGTCGGCAGAACTTCCGGCGCCCAGAAGACGGTCTGTTCGAGGCAGGAATGGCTGGGGTCAGCTACGAAAAGACAAGCCCCAACGCTGGCGGAATTCCGGGCTTGCCTTGGGAAGCGCCTCTAAGGCGCTACGACAATCAGCTCCGAAATCGGGATTACGGCGGAGACATTCCCACGCTAGTCCGGTGATTTCCGCCTCTTGAACGCGATCATAGGCGTCTGGCGATCTCCAATCGAATTTTGGCATTACGCGTCCCCATCGCACTGCGAAATTGAAACGCGATAAACCCGACCAGCTTTGGTTGAGGAAGTCCCTGATCCTGCATCGCGTGATGCATCGGATCAAACACGGAAATCAGGGAGTAAATTCCTCTACGGAAGGGCTTCAAAGATTCGGATTTGATGCGCCGCCGCGCAGCAAATGACGATATCCTTTCTCCGTCATCCATTTCGCACGAGCCAAATGGGTATCGAACGCACGCCTTGCGCGATCATGCTCAAGCTCTGGGTCGATCTTTAGTACCAGTTGAGCCACCTCGCGCCAGTCTGCTCCTTCCGCGTCCGCATCGAGCATTCGTAGATACGTGATGACGTGCTCCTCATCGTACACCGTGAGAACGGGGTCTGTCGGAGCTACGTCGGCCACGTCGGGATCTGGAAGTGGTTTTTTCATGCGTTCGTCACAGAGCGAATGATTCCAACTCACTGCAAGCCATAACTGTTCGCCAGACTTACTTTAGCCCTATTTTGATCGGCTCCACCAGCCCGACTTGGCATTGCATCCCCACCGGGATCAAGAACGACCGTCCGCCTCCGCGTATTGATTGAATAGCATATCTCGTGGCGAATAGGAACGATCGTTCCTAGAACGATCGTTCCGGTTCGGGTTCCCATGTCGCTATGGATCTCAAGGAGATCATGGCGGTAAACCTGCGTCGGAGACGCCACGAGCTACAAATGACGCAGGAGGAACTGGCCGAGCGTGCGGGCTTAAGCGCTCGTTACGTCGGCGCTATCGAACGCGGCGACGTATCGGCAAGTGTTACTGTGCTTGGACAAATTGCCGAAGCATTGGGATCGGAGCCGGGAGACTTGCTGAAGCGGTCTGGGCGCGGAAACAAATCGTAGGCGTTTCCGTCGTCGAGCATATTGGCGTGGTCGGAGCGTTGAAGCTTGGATGCTTAGCTTCACCCAATCGCGATCTCCCAAGAGTGAACCAAACAGAAGCCCCGCCCGGAGGAACTCGGGCGGGGCGGAGCGAGCTCTACGCTTTAGTCGCCGTTCTTACGCGAGCGTGACCACAGCAGGCTGTAGCCTTCCCCACCCTCGTCGTCGAACAGGTTCGCGTAGATCGGCGCGTTGAAGGAAGGATCGTCAAGCTTGAGCGAGAGATAGTCGCGGCCCTCCTCGGAGCGCTTCGACCAGGCTGCTCCGATCTCGGCGTTATGTGGTGCACCACATAACACCGATTATGCGAAGCGTGGCGTTATGCGGAGTGGTGGCGTCTGAGTGCAGGTTTTCCGCGGGTTTCGGGCTCGCCGCGCTCCACATAATCCCGAGGGAAGAGCCGCGACGGCTCGGCGGGCGAACCGTCGCGGTAGCGGTCGGTCAGCGTGACCAGACGAGGGTGTAGTCGGTCTCGCCCTTGAAGAGGTTGGCGTAGATCGGCGCCGGGAAGGACGGATCGTCGAGCTTGACCGAGTGGTACTCGGTGTTCTCCTTCGAGGTGCGGTGCCACGCGGCACCTATCTCGACGTTGCCCACCAGCACCCGCAGGTCCGGGGCCTTGTCGTTGGTGGATTCGTCGGCTGGGACGAGGCGCGCTTTGACGTTGAGCGAGAGGGTCTTGATGGTGCCGGCGAACACGCCGTCTTCGCCGCGGGTGAAGGTACCGATCTGGGCCATGATAATCTCCGTTTTCTGTTTCAAGCCCGCGACCATCGCGGCCTTGATGGCGATCCGAAGCCCCGGGACGGCCGACCCGCAGCCGTAAGGCCCGCAGCGCAGCGCAGGACGGCTGAAGGCAACTTGTTTGTCGCGCGAGGAAGCTGCGCAGCAGCGGGGAAAGAAGTTGCTGCAAGCGTTGCGGGGATCAGGCCGGGAAGCGCAGCGACCGCATCCCGGGGCGTGATCCGACATCAAAAGGTCCGCGTGTTCGCAGGCTGCGCACAGCAACGGAGATGATGGCCCAGTATACCAACACCACGGCGATGATGGCGCTGCCGCATCGTCAACGATCACGCACGGCTCAAGGCATTCGCTCGCCGGTTTGCGATCGAACGACAACTGCCGGAACTGGGTGGGCAATGCAAGCGAGCAAGGGCTGCACCGAGGATATCGACGGACCGCGACCACTCGGTGAAGCTCGGCTTTTTCACGCCGGCGGCGGCGATGTGTCCGCTAACAGAGAGGCGATCAACGCATCCGGCGCTCTGAACCGTCCGCGCCGCAGCTCCGGCGGAACGACCGCTTCAACCGCCTCCAGCTTTTCGGAGGGATCCATCCGCAGGTAGACCTCCGTGGTGCGGATATCGGCATGGCCCAGCCACAAGGCGACCTTTCGGATGTCGTGTGTGGCCTGCAACATGATCACCGCGCAACTGTGGCGCAGCTGATGAGGCGATATCGAACGGTTGCATAGGGACGGACACGTCTCGGCCGCCGCCCGAGCATGCTTCTCCAGCACGTACTCGAAGCCGGCCCGCGTCATCGGCGCTCCTTCGGCATTGACGAAGAGCTCGGGCACACGAACCGAGCCCCGCAGGGTCAACCACGCCCGCAGATCGGCTGCGGTTTCTTTCCAAAGCGGAAGACATCGCTCCTTGCGACCTTTGCCCAGGACCAGAAGGCTCGGCGGCCGCTGCAGGGATAGATTCGCCATCATGGCCCCAACCAGTTCCGAGACACGCAGTCCGGCCGCGAAGCAAAGATGCATCATCGCCCGATCGCGTACGCCCAGACGTGTCGTGAGGTCCGGCGCATTCAGGATCGCGCGCACCTCCACCATGACCAGGTGACGGATAAGCTTCTGATCGTGGCGCTTGACGGGGATGGCGTGGATCTGACCGATCTGCTCCAGAGCCGAAGGCACCTGGTATTCAACGTAGCGCATGAACGTCTTGATCGAGGCAAGGCGCAGATTGCGGGTGGCGGCTCCATTGCCGCGCTCGCGCTCGATGTGACCAAGAAAGTCCAGGATCAATGCCGCGTCGAGCTGTTCGATAAGAAGCTGCGAGGGTTTTGTCTGGATGCGCTTCGCCGCGAAGGCGAACAAGAGCCGGAAGCTGTAGGCATAAGCCTCGCAGCTATGCGGACTATAGCCCCGCTGACGGGGCATGTAGTCGCGCAGGAAGCCGGTGATCAGAGGAGCAAGGAGGGTCATATGGGCTCCCCCATGATCAACGTTTCGGCCGCGGCGGCGATGTCGGTCATCAGTTCCGGTGTCGCCTGTAGGTACCAGTAAGTGTGCTTGATATCGACGTGGCCCAGATAGGTCGCCAGCGCGACGAAGTGTCGGGCGACCGCGTCGCGCTCGGTGTTGCATTGCTCCAGAACATGCGTCGCGAAGCTATGGCGAAGGTCATGAATGCGCGGCCGCCGGGGCCGCTCCGGAGCAATATTCGCAAACCGCAGGACACAGCGGAATGTATAGTTCACCGTGCTGGAGGCGAGTCTCTTGCCCTTCGCCGAGGGGAACAGGTGATCGTCCGATCCCGCGACAAGGCGGCGCCTGTCGAGATAGCGGTCGAGAGCCTCCACCACGGTCGGGTGCAACGGCACGAGCCGGCTTTTGCCGAACTTGGTGTCGCGGATATGCAAGACACCGTCGGCCAGTAAGTCGTCGAACCGAAGGTCGAGCGCCTCGGATACGCGCAGCCCCGTGGCGGCGATCAATCCGAACAGCATCACATAGAGCTGCCGACGTAAGGGGTTGGGCTTTTGCCGGCGGAGTTGGCCGGCGCCCTCAAGGATCCGAGTCAATTCATCCGGCGTGTAGATATAGGGAACGGGCCGCGATGCGCGTTCGGCAAAGAGAATGACCGGCACCTCATGAGCGGTATTCTCGGCCCGCAAAAAGCGCGCGAACCGCACCACGTCACCGAGGCGGCGATGCCGGGTGCACCGAGTTGGCGCCATCGTCGCCCATTCCAGCGCTGTGGCGGCGCTGACATAACTCTCGCCCTTTTCCGTCGCAAAGCGCGCAAAGGATTGAAGGTGTCGCGACGGCTTTCGGAGCTTGAAGCCAAGAGTCCGGCGAAGCTCGATGTAACGTTCCGCGTCATCGCTCAGCATGGCAGCCTCCCGATCCAGGGCTGCGTGATCTCCGACAAGAGGGCGAAGTCCACCTTGGCGTAGTGCATCGTCATTGCCGGCGATCGGTGACGCAGGACGGCGCCGACGCCTGTCAAACTGACGCCATGCCGAAGCATCGTCGTGGCTGCGGAATGGCGCAACACATGGGCTCCTTGATGGGCACTTTTGATCCCGGCTCGGAGCAGCGTGCGACGCACGATGCATTTGATGGCGATGCGGGTCAGCGGTCGAACCGGGGCGGCTTCGGTGATGAACAAACGGGGCGTCGACAACGGTGGCCTGACTCGCTCGATGTAGGCAATCATCGCATCGCCGACCTCCTGGGTCAGCGGAAGCCACTCCTCGCGTCTGGATTTGCCGGCGACGGTAATGCGCCCATTCCGCCAGTCGACGTCGGCCAATTTCAGATCGGCCACCTCGCTGGCCCGTAACCCGAGACGGGCAAGCAGCAGAACGATCGCCTTGTCGCGCAACCGCCCTTCGCCCTCGCAAGCTGCGATGGCGCGGGCGATATCGTCTGCGGCAAGGAATCTCGGAACCGACGCCAATTGCCAGTTGGCGAAGCCGGGGACGGCATAATCGCGTCCTACCGGGCTTTGTCCAGTCGCCACCAGGAAGCGGAGGAACGCCCGTGTTGCAGCGGCAATCGATTTAGCGCGCCCGCGGCTGTGCGGCTTGGCACGTTCAAGGACAAAGGCTCGGATTGCATGGGCGGTAAAGGCTGTTGGATTGTCGCCGAGCGCTTCGAGAAGATCGACCAGGGTCGACTGATAGGTATCGAGCGTTGAGTTGACCACACCACGCTGGTCGCGCATCCAGCGCCGGAATGCCGCAAGGAGCGGCCAGATCTCTGTCGGCGATGGCGGTGGTGCCGATCTGGGAAGGGTTTCTCGATCTTGAAGATAGCGGATGAACAGCCGACCTGCGCCGGCGTAGGCGCGGATGCTCTTCTTCCCTTTGAAGGCAGCCGCGGATGCAGTGAGCCCGTCCAAAACATTGTCGAGCGCAAAACCCGCCGCATGCATCCAGTCGGTCCAGCCTGCGAGTAGTCTCACCTTCTCTTCAATGGTGCTCGGCGTGTATCCATGGTCTTGAAGCCAGTTCTCGAAGCCATCGACATACGGTTTCGCAAAGTGCAGCCGACTCTCTACGCTGTTCCAATGCTTGCGTTTCTGCTTCGACATGATTGCCTCCTTTGTTGCTTGGAGGCCACAGCATGCGGCGTTCTGCGACGGTCCGAGCGCTTGGCGTCACGACAAGGCCGTCTGTCCACAGAAGATCGGGGCTGTTTGGACCGAGTCGGCGCACCTCACTCGGCGGCGTCATTTTGTCCTGCGCGTGCCGCATTCTCGCTGTTGCTGCCAGCGCGCATAGGCCGGTTCTTCGCGTTCTTACGGGTGAGGCTTAATGGCGCTCAATTGCACCGGGAGAGCGGAATGCTGCCGTGACGCCGCCGTCATTGCCGCAGTTGTGAAGTGCCTTTGAGCCGATGCTCTCCTGTGGGGCTGCTTCCGCCTAAACCATAGCGGCCTTTTGCTGGCAGATCACGCGCCACAATACGCTCGCTGCGCTCGCCGACCTTTACCCGCAATGGCTCGTTCGCGATCTTCTTCCCCTGCCGCCAAGCGGCGGCATTCCTCGCGAGGCAACAAGATCGCTCAGCCCGCCATCCTCCGCTTCGCTGCGGGCCAAGGCTGCGGGCCGGTCGTTGCGGCGCTCAAAGATCGCCATCAAGGCCGCGATGGTCGCGGGCTTGGATACAACAACAGGAGATCACCATGGCTCAGATTGGCACCTTCACCCGCGCCGAAGATGGATCCTACAGCGGCACCATCAAGACGCTCTCGCTCAACATCAAGGCGCGCTTCCTTCCGGCCGAACCGTCCGAGAACGAGAAGGCTCCGAGCCTGCGCGTGATGGCCGGCAACGTCGAGATAGGTGCCGCGTGGCAGCGGACCTCCAAGGAGAACACCGTCTATCATTCGGTGAAGCTCGACGACCCGTCCTTCTCAGCGCCGATCTACGCCAACCTCGTCGCGGTCGATGACGGCTACGCGCTGGTCTGGTCGCGCTGACCCGCAAGCTTGCGGCGCCTCGCCCTGCGCGAGGCGCCGCTGCTTCTCTCACGATATTATGCGGAGCGCGGCGGTCCCGAAACCCGCGGAAAACCTGCACTCAGACGCCACCACTCCGCATAACGCCACGCTTCGCATAATCGGCCCGGCCCACAAAGACGCGGTGGCTGGGCGCGTTCTCGTTAGAGGAGCGGTTCTGCTCGGCGACGATGCGGACGCCCTTGGCCTGCAGACTGAGGGTGATGATCTCGCCCTGGAAATCGTTGCCGACCTTCTTGAAAGAACCGATGTTAGCCATGTCACTTCTCCTGTTGTGTTTCGAGCCCGCGACCACCGCGGCCTCGATGGCGATGGACAGGCCGAGGACGATCGGCGACGCACCCGGTTGCGGGCCGGAGCGAAGCGGAGGACGACGTCGTAAAGACTTTCTTGCCTCGCGAGGAATGGGCGTAGCCCAGGGGAAGAAAGTCTTGAGCGACGGCGTTGCGGCTCAGACGATCGAGGCGCAGCCGGTCTTCGGCCAGATCAAGCCATCAAAGAGGCCACGTGCGTCCGCGTGCTGAACCACGACCTGGGGAGAAGACTTGGCCAATTTCGGTTCGAATGTGCAAGAAGTCGGAATTTCCAGGCGTAGAGAAAGAAACGACATGCAGGAAACGGCGGAATTGTCAGACGACAAATAGCCGCGACCGAAGGGCCTCACCATCGCAACTATATGGGCCGGGCCGAGATGACGCAGCTCGCTATGGGCTCCGCACGAAGGAACGCTTACGTTCGCTCGAGTTCGACGATCCCTCCTTCAACGCTCCGATCTGCGCGAATCTGATCGAGGAGGCAGGTGGAGAGGGACTATCCGTCGTGCGTAGCGGCAGAAAGACCCGCCGGAGATGCGCTTGGCACGACCCTGCCCGACTCCAATGGACGGGGCTCCGCAAGGACAGCCAACCGTGTCCACGCCGTACCACCGATAAAGACCGCGCCGAGGCACGCGAAGACCTCACGCCATGCCAGCGAGGGCATCCCGAGTTGCGACATCGCGAAGACCACATGATAGCCAGCAATCGCGGCTGGGAAGGCGAAGGCGGCCGCTATGGCTGCACGCAAGATCGGAAACCGCGCGATCGCGAATGCGGTCTGTCCAATCGCGAGCGTCACGCCGCCGGCGACAATGCCGACGAGCGGCGCACCGAGGATGCCGGCGCCGCTATGAAATGCCGCCACCCCGGCGCTGACGGCGACAAAAAACGGCAAAGCGTACACGGCCAGCGTCAAGATCAGCCAGCAGAACAAGCCGATGCCGACGGTGTTGAGGACAAGTCCAAGGGCGATCATGGTGGTGGCTCCGTATGCAAAGGAGTAACGGTCGCGCCTTCCACCACCACCGCGGCGCGATTCTGGATATGCAACCGAAACGAGGCGGAGTTGCGGCGCTTGCAACTCCGCCTTGGTGGTTCGGAAGGTGGCAAGGCGGCGCTCACGCGCCGCCAAATTTCCAAACGGGAATGCCGAGTCGTTTCGCCTTGTCGGCCAGGTTGTCCTGGATTCCCGTGCCCGGGAAATGCATGACGCCGATCGGCACGAGTTCGAGCATGGCGTCGTTGCGCTTGAATGGCGCCGCCTTGGCGTGCTTGGTCCAGTCCGGCTTGAAGGCGATCTGTGGAACCTTCCGGTTGGTCGCCCATTTGGAGGCGATCAGTTCGGCACCCTTTGGTGAGCCGCCATGGATCAGGACCATGTCCGGATGCTTGGCGTGAACCTTGTCGAGACGATCCCAGATCAAGGTGTGGTCGTTGAAGTCGAGGCCGCCAGTGAGTGCGATCTTGGGCCCAGGTGGCAACAAGACCTCGGTCTCTGCGCGGCGCTTGGCTGCGATGAAATCCCGGGAGTCGATCATTGCCGCCGTGAGCGTGCGATGGTTGACAAGCGAACCCGAGCGGGGGCGCCAGGGTGAACCGGTGTGGAGCTCAAAGTGCTCGATGGCCTGATCGCGGAACAGCTCCAGGCAGTTGCGGCGCTCGATCAGTGTGATGCCTTCGGCCGTCAGGCGCTCGAGTTCGACCGATCGTACTTCCGAACCATTCTGCTCGCGCTGGCTCTTGCGTTGAGCCTGTTCGTTGTCATCGAGATGGCGATCAATTCGGTCCGCGGCACGATGGAACAGGTTGACGGTCGACCAGAGCAAATCGCTAAGGTCCGGCTCGAGCCGCGTATCGCTCAAGGTGGCAACCAAGGCGTCGAAGATATCGGCGACTGCGCCGGCGATCATCTTGCCCTCGGGTAGCGGTCTCGGATCTGGCTCATCGTCAAATGGACGGTAGCCGAAGAGCTGCAATTCGCTGAGGACGTGGTCGGTTGCAGAGGCGGCGTGCGGCGGTTCGATGTCGTCATGGTCGGTCATGGAAGAGGTCCTTTGCCGGATCGGCCGCGCCCATCGCGGCCTTCGTGGCGATCACTCAGGCGGCGGGCGGAGCGGGCCAGAACCCGAAAGCGAAGCGGAGGGCCGAAGCGCCAGCGGAGGATGGCAGAGGTGCGGCTATTTTGCTTCGCGATGCAAAGGCCCGCAGGGCCGGCGGAAAATAGCCGCACCGCAGCCATTGGCGGCCCGGGCCGCTTGCCGTCCGATCGCCCTCTAGAAGGCCGAGGTCGCGCGCCTCTTCGGCATTGGCACCGCCTCGACCGAGCTGTCGGCGTCGAAACAAAACGCGCCTATGCGACAGCGGTCGACAAGAGCAGGAAGCGGGAGACGTCCTCTGGTACGAGTTGCATCCGCAAAGCCGTACGGAGAGCATCGAGGCCGAAGATGTAGAGATCCTCGTTGAAATCACCAAGCCGGGGCGACAACGTGATGGCTTCGATGCCGGCGGCTGCTGCGCGCTGCGTCAGGATTGCCCGGACCGCGTCTCCGGCAGCATCGGCGTCGCGGGCGATATAGAGCCGGCGCAAACTCGACGACAGCAGCATGGCCGAGAGGTGATTGGCTGAAAGCGCAGCGGCCATCGGCAACGTCGGAAGCACACAGCGTAGCGATAGCATGGTCTCGATGCCTTCGCCGGCGACAAGCACGTCGTCGTCAGCCACACCGAAACGAACTGCGTTACCGAGCAGGTCGCCCATGGCTCGTCGTGGCGTGTCGACCGGTGCCTTGCCGAGCCGAACGCGATCAAAGCCGTCCGGATCGAGCCAGGTGCGGTGCACGCCGGTGATCCCGCCATCGAGGTCGGTGACGGCAGCGATCATTGCCGGCCAGGTCTCGGTCGGCAAATGCTCGTCAGGCCGGTAGTAGCAGCGCGGATGGAAGCGCAGGCTGCCACCATGGTACACGCGGGCTATTCCGCGACGGTGCAAATAAGTCTCAACGACGGTACCCTCAATCGGACCTGAGATCGCAAACAGCCGTCTTGCGGCCTCTTGTGAGCCAACCGCGGTGATGGGGCGAGCCGGTTTTGAGGCACCTTCCGGTTTAGCCCGGGGTAGCTTGAGAAAGCGTCTTGCCTCCTCGGCGACGGCGCGGAAGTCAGGAAGACCAAGGCTTTCCCTGACGATGTCGAGGAGATCGCCATGCTCGCCGGTTGCGGCATCCGTCCATTTGCCAGCGGGTCCCTTCGGTGAGTCCTGGAGCCGCACGAACATCGAGCGGCCCGGCGTATTGTGCACGTCGCCAACCAGCCAGTACCGCCCCTGGCGCCTGCCGTTGGAGAGATAATAACGGCACACCGCTTCGGCTTCGCGCGCGAGGCAGTGTGCCAGTTCGGAGGCGTCGCGGGCCATCACGCAGCCTCCCGTTCGGCGATGCGCTCGATTGGGTAGTGGTCGAGCACCTTCGCCAGGACTTCGATGCCATCAGTGTCAGTTGGCACGAACATGCGTAGCTTCCAGGTGATGATCTCCCCGAACAGGCCGTACGCGCGCAGCCGGTCGCGCATCGCGTCGTTGAATCCAGAAAGTTCGATGCGATATGCGTCCATGACCCGGACACGGCGGAGCTGGAGGCCTTCGGCGAGCTCAAGGACCGTCCTCCCCTCCATCAGCGCGGCAAAGGCCTTGTCGGTCGCGAGCTTGGGCTCGTCAACGGCAAGGACATTCGCGACCCAGGCTGCCGAGACCTTGCGGCCGATGACGCGTTCGCCAGCATCCGTCTGCAGCCGATAGACCCGCGTCGACTCGTTCGGCAGCCGCTTCCAGATCGGCAGCAACAAGCCCGCCACGATGTGGATCGTGCTTTCGGTGAACTCGGCCACCTCGGCAAGCTCTACCTGCCAGGCCGCGGCGAAGCGTTCGCGATCGGCTTCAACCCAATGGCTTTCCGCCATCATCTTCAGGGGGAGGCTGTGCTGCTCCATTGGCCGGATCAACCGGACGCGTCGTTCGATCTCGCCATCATCGAGCATGAAGCTCGGGGCTGGGACCTGCACGGCGGCTCGTCCGGAGCGCTCATTGATCAGCGGGACAGCACGCTGATCCGACAGGCGGTCGAGGGCATCATCCAGGCTTACAGGATGATTGCGCTGGCGCTGAGTGATCGTGAGGAGCCGGGTCTCGGCGCCCGTCACCGGATGTGTATAGATCGTTCGCCGATCAGTGACGACAAAGCTTTCAGCACGGAGGGTTTCCAGTCCGATGTCGTAGGTACCCGATGCGATCGCGCCTTCGATACGGGCGGTCAGTAGCTGCTCGAAGGCGGTGAACAGAATATTCTGCAGTTGGATAGTGAGCGCCAGCAGCCTGTTCAGGAAGGTCGTGATCGGCGGAAGCTCATCTTTGAGCCCGTTGGCATCCATAAGCTTCAGTCCGGTCGCATCTTCGAATCTCTCAAGCGAGCAGCCCTCGACCTTGCCGCGCGCCAGCAGCATGTAGAGCTGGCGCAATGCATCACGGCCATACTGGCTTTCGAGGTTGTCCTCGGGCCGGAACAGGCCCTGCCCTCCGGTCTGGCGCTGACCCCGGGTGATGGCGCCCAATGTGTCGAGGCGGCGAGCGATCGTGGAGAGGAAGCGCTTCTCCGCCTTCACGTCTGTCGCGACCGGCCGAAATAGCGGCGGCTGCGCCTGATTGGTCCGGTTCGTGCGGCCGAGGCCCTGGATGGCGGCATCCGCCTTCCAGCCGGGTTCGAGCAGGTAATGAACACGCAACCTGCGATTCAGCGCCGACAACTCGGCATGGTAGCTCCTGCCCGTGCCGCCCGCGTCGGAGAACACGAGGATGCGCTTGACGTCGTCCATGAACGCCGTGGTCTCGGCGAGATTCGCCGATGCCGCACGGTTCTCAACGATGAGACGCTGGCCCTTGCGGATCACGCGGCGCGAGCGGCCCGTGACCTCGGCCACCATGTCCGTCCCAAATCGCTGAACGATCTGGTCGAGCGCGCCGGGCACCGGCGACAATGACGCGAGCTTCTCGATGAGGCTGTCGCGGCGTACGACAGCCTCCCGGCTTTCGACCGGCTGGCCGTCCCGATAGACGGGCCGGGAGCAGAGGTTTCCCTCCGAGTCAGTGAAAGGCTCGTAGAGCTGAACCGGGAAGGAATGGGCGAGATAGTCGAGGACATATTCGCGAGGGGTGATGTCAACCTGGACGTCACCCCACTCCTCGGTCGGGATCTCGGCGAGCCGTCGCTCCATGAGGGCCTCGCCCGTCGAGACGATCTGAATGACGGCAGCGTGGCCGGCGTCGAGATCGCGCTCGATCGAGCGGATCAACGATGGCGTCTTCATCGAGGTCAAGAGATGGCCGAAGAAGCGCTGTTTGGCGCTTTCGAAGGCGGACCGGGCCGCGGACTTTGCCTGTCCATTCAGCGTGCCGGTCTCGCCCGTGATGTTAGCGGCCCGCATCGCCGCCTCGAGGTTGTTATGGATGATGCTGAATGCACCGGCATAGGCATCATAGATGCGGACCTGCTCCGCTGTGAGCTGGTGCTCGACCAGTTCGTATTCGACACCCTCATAGGACAGCGAGCGAGCGGCATAGAGTCCAAGCGCCTTGAGGTCGCGCGCCAGCACTTCCATCGCTGCAACCCCGCCCTCCTCGATCGCCTCGACGAACTCGGCCCGGGTCGCGAACGGAAAATCCTCGCCGCCCCATAGGCCGAGACGCTGGGCATAGGCGAGGTTGTGTACCGTGGTGGCGCCAGTCGCGGAGACGTAGACCACCCGCGCATTCGGCAAGGCGTGCTGGAGCCTGAGGCCCGCACGCCCCTGCTGAGAGGCCGCCTGGTCGCCGCGTTCGCCCTTGCCACCAACCGCATTTTGCATGGCGTGGCTCTCGTCGAAGACGATCACTCCGTCAAAATCGGAGCCCAACCATTCGACGATCTGCCTCACGCGCGAAAGTTTCTCGCCGCGCTCGTCGGTCCGCAGCGTGGCGTAGGTGGTAAATAGGATGCCTTCCGTGAGCCGGATTGGCGTGCCCTGCCGGAAACGGGAAAGCGGCGTGACGAGGAGCCGCTCCATCCCAAGCGCCGACCAGTCGCGTTGCGCATCCTCAATGAGCTTGTCGGACTTGCTGATCCAGACCGCGCGGCGGCGACCTTTCAGCCAGTTGTCGAGCAGGATGCCGGCGACCTGCCGGCCCTTCCCCGCGCCAGTGCCATCGCCCAGGAACCAGCCCCGGCGAAAGCGAACGGCATTTTCCGCGTCGTCGCGCGCGGCCGCCACGACGTCAAAAGTCGCATCGACTGTCCAGGCGCTGCGAGAAACGCGGAATGCGCCTCGCCGGCGTAGATGATGCTCTCGAGTTGGGCATCGGATAGGATGCCATCCGATATGACGTTAGCCGGCAGGTGCGGCCGGTAGGACGGCTCCGGCGGTGCGACGGAAGCCATCGCGGCGGACTGCACGAGCTTTGTGGGATGCGGTTGCGCGCCTGGAATACGGATCGACTGCAGTGTGTAAGCCTCATAAAGCGAATCGGTGATGCTGCCGCCATCCGTGGGCGTCCAATCCACCGGCTCGTAGGCGACTTCGGTCGCCACGGGAGCAATTGCCGGCACGGCTGCAGCCGACTGGCGCTGAGCGACGTAGGCACGTACTGTTCGAGGCGTTGCAGGGCTGGCAATTGCCGGCACCACGCCAGCCGCTGTGCCAGCCATTGGACGACGCGGCGGCACGTGCTGTTGGACCCAGCCGAGCAAAGTCGGCAGATCGGGCGCAATGCCGGGAGATACTGGGAACGAGGCGACGTCGTCAGCCGGGACTCGATCGATAACGGTCAGACGGGTGTCGACGTTGGTGCCGTGCTTGGCATAGACGGCGCCGTCAATTGCCGCCGAGAATACGACACGGCCTTGTTCTTGCAGCCGCTTGAAGGAACAGGTCCATGCGGGATTGTCGGGCGCGACGTTTGCGCCTGTGATGGTAACCAGCCGTCCGCCTTCGGGAAGTCGAGCCAGGGCGGATCCGATGTGACGCAGTGCCGCCTCTCGCATCTGTCGATCGACATGGACCGCAGCCGAGAACGGCGGGTTCATCAGCACGACATCAGGCACGATGCCGGCATCGAGGTGGTCGTTAATGTGAGCGGCGTCAAACTGGGTCGTGGAGGCGCCGGGAAACAGCTGCGCGAGAATGCCAGCACGGCTCTCGGCGAACTCGTTAAGGACCAGGGAGGCGCCGTCAAGTTCGGCCAGGATGGCGAGAAGGCCGGTGCCAGCTGAAGGTTCGAGAACGACGTCAGTAGGCGTGATCGCGGCCGCTCGGCTGGCTACAAACGCCAGCCCGATAGGAGTGGAGAACTGCTGGAGGGATTCACTCTCCACAGATCGGCGTGTCTGAGTCGGAAGGAGGCTCGCGATCCTCATCAGCATCGGCAGCATCGCGGCTGGCGACGTCGCCTTGGTGCGCATGACGGCGCCATATCGCCTTAGCAACAGGACGGTCGCCGCCTCGCAGGCGTTGTAGGCCGTCTTCCAGTTCCAGACCCCGGTCGCATCGGAGGCGCCGAAGGCAGCCTCCATGGCGCCGCGCAGGACAGCGGCATCGATCCGGCGGCTGCGCTCGAGATCGGTCAAAAGCTGTCGCGCAGCCCTGATGACACTCGAGGCGACAACTGCGGTGGCACGGATCGAGAGCGGCGCGACGGCGCCGCCGGCGAGAGATTCGGTCATGGGAGGATTTCTCGGGAGAGCAGGAATGGGCTGAACCGCTCGGCGCTCTCCTTTAAGACCGCGGCGACTCAAAACCCTTCCCGGCCCGCCTCTACCTCTCAGCCATCGCCAATAAAAAGGGGACCGGCGCTCTGCACCGGTCCCCAAAACTGCGGGACAGCCGGAGCCATCCCGCTCTGTGATGTCACTCAGCCGCATCGAGCTGTTGCGGATCATCGTCGCCGGCGTTCTCCCCTTCCTCCTCGTCGGCGAGGAAATCGGGCAGCGGACCCGCTTCACCCTCCTCTTCCGCTGGCGACGCGGCGGGGTCGACGAGACGCAGCGGCTCCGGTAACCAGCCCGAACCATCGAGAAGGCGCTCGGCCTCCTTGGCCATGTCGGCCTTCTTCAGGTGGTCGATCAGCTGCGCGGAAGACTCGCCCCTTGCCTCCCGCACCGCCTCCAAAATGCGAGGCTTGGTGACCCGGCCGAGATAATTGTCGACAGTGGGTCTCCAGCCAGCCTGGACCATGTCGAGGCCCACCGCGCGGGCCAGCACGTCGGCCTGGTCGAGCCGCGTGCGGACGGCGTGAGCGGAGACGCGACCCTGATTGTAGCGGTTGGCCGGCTCATAGAGGGCGTTGACCGCAAATGACGCACAGTGAGCGAACAGAGACGCTTGCGCACCGCCATCGAGGGCTGTGAGTGCGTCCCACAGATCTTTCTCGCTCTTCGGCAGCCGTGCTTTCCAGGACTCATGCCGCGCCTCGACGGCCTTCGCGGACGCGCTTTCCCTTAAGCCAGGGGCTTGGGCGGGAAAGGTCGGCGTGTGAAGCCCGATCTCAAGGCAGCTTCCTGATGATGCGAACCGGTAAAAGGCAGTCAGCACAAAGTTGTGCAACACTGCCTGGAACGCGATCGCAGGACTTTCTGCCAGCGCGTCCCGCAGCGCCAGCGTACGATGCGCCGTCAGCTCTGTGATGAGCCGATCCGGCAAAGGCTTGGCCGCATCCTCATCATCTTCGTCGGCATCAGCAGCGCTGCCTGCAACCGCGATCACCGCTCGCCGAATGCAAGCACCTGCCTCCTGCCCTCCGGTCGACGACGGATCGGCGCTCTGCTCGATATCAGCATCAGTTGCCGGCACGTCGTCCTCTGGCCGGACGTAACCCCGGTCCACGGAAAGGCGTCCCTCGGAATCGATGCTGATGAAGACACCAGCTCGGGCGATCTCTGTCGGATCGTAGAGCACCGGCCGGTCTTCGAATGCCATCAAAGCCTGCTCGATTTCGCCGAGACGCTGATCGACCTCCTCGGGCAATTCGTCGGCATCCTGGTAGTCGGATTCAAGCTTCGCCTGCTCGGCGTTGAGGGCGTCGATGGTGGCCTGCTCCTCAGGTGAGAGATCGACAGGTTTGCCCTCTAGCTCACGCATGCCGCTAGCATGGCCGTAGGGAAAGTCCACGGCGACTGAGATCCATTTCCAGCCCTCCTTGGCGATCGTTTCGGCCTCGACTTTGAGTTTTTCGGTAACGAGACGATCAAGCAACGGCACATCCTGCAACCATCCGCCATCGTCGTGCGCGAACAGATCCCGCATCACGGCGCCGCCGGCCTGCTCGTAGGCATCCAGTCCGATGAACTGGGCGCGACGGTCGGAAGCGCGCACGGTGTTCTCCGTCAGCATCCTCCGGATCTGATATGGCTCGTCATTGCCGGATCTGCTGATGTTGTCCCAGACCTGCTCCTGACGCGCCTGGTCGGACGTGACCGAGAATGCCATCAACTGTTCGAGTGTCATACCATCGTCAGCATAGACGTCGTGCAACTTCGGCGAGACTGACGCCAGACGAAGGCGCTGCTTGACGATCGCCGGCGAGACGAAGTGCCGCGCGGCGATATCCTCTTCGCTCATGCCGCCGTCATGTAGCAGCTTGAACGCGCGGAACTGATCGAGCGGATGCAGTCCGACCCGCTCGTCATTTTCGGCGAGGGAATCGTCCTCGGCGATACCGCCATCCCGGATGACACAGGGGACAGGTTGCGTCTTCGCCATACGCTTCTGCTTGACCAGCAGTTCGAGCGCGCGGTAACGGCGTCCGCCGGCGGGCACCTCGAACATACCGGTCTCCTGGCCGTCGGCGTCAACGACCGCACGAACGCTCAGGCTTTGTAGCAGCGTGCGCTGAGCGATGCTCTCTGCCAGTTGTTCGATCGAGACGCCGGCCTCTACGCGCCGGACGTTGGACTGGCTCAGCACCAGCTTGTTGAAGGGAATATCGCGGGAGGGACTGAGTTTGATCTTCTGGACGACGCATGCCATGTCGGATTCTCCATGACGGGCGGCCGAAAGACTCTCTCCCGACCTCCTTCCCGTCACAGACAAGCCGGCACGCCTCTCACTCTCTGACGCGCAGCATCAACTGAGGACAGATACGGGCACAGCGTGCGGATCCGTCATGCAGCTTCCTCGCTGCCCCCAACCACGGAATCGATCGCGGGCGGCAGAAAGCCGAGCAGGAAATCGGCGGCCTTCGATGCCGCGCTCGCCGCACGGACGACGGCGCGATTATCCTCGCGCAGCACCTCCAGCCAGGAACCGATGTAGTCAGCGTGGCGCACGGTCGGCACGATACCGAGCGAGGCACAAACGAAGGCACCCGCCATTTCGGCGACCAGCTCTTCGCGCGCGTATGATTTTGAGCCGAACGAACCGGTGTGGTCGCGGTTGAGGCGGGATGCCTGGCCGGTCCAATGACCGAGCTCATGGAAAGCGGTCCGGTGCCAGTTGATCGGTTCGAAATAGGCAGCCGGCGGCGGCACCTGTACGAAATCGCCCGTCGTGTTGTAGTAGGCGCGCGCACCGCCGATGCGGAAATCCGCGCCGGTCGCCGCGATCAAGGCCTCGGCTCGCGGCTCAATCTGGCCTGGTGGCGGCGGGACCACCAAAGCAGCGACATCCTCGGGCAAGCCATCGCATTGATCCGTGTTAAAGACGGTAAAGCGCTTGAGAAACGGGATGGCACCCGGCTCCTCGCCGGCCTCCGTGGCGCGCCGACGTTCGTCGTCTGGGGTGAAGCGATCGGCATAGACGACGGTCGTTCCCCGCTCGCCCTTTCTGACATGGCCGCCGAGCCGGAGTGCCTGGCGGAAGGTAAGCCAGCTCTGTCCCGAAAAGCCGTGCTCGATAACGGCACCCCATAGGATCAGCACGTTAATCCCGGAATATCCGCGCTGCGTCGACGCGTTGCGCGGCATCGCGAGCGGCGCCTTGATCGACGCCGTCCCCCAGGGCTGAACCCACGGAAAACGGCCGGCCTCCAGCTCGGCTATGATCTTGTCAGTGATTTCGGTGTAAAGGCTCGTTCGGTCGTTGCCGGCACGAACTCGGGCGGTATGTCCAGACATCGCGGTTCTCCGCGACGGGCGCCGGAGGCCTCTCCCCCGATCTTCAACCCGTCGCGTCGGACCCGGCCCGCACTCTCACTCTCCGCGACGGTGACGGGGACACGGAGCGCGCATTCGCCGTAAATGGAGGCCACCCCTGGCTTGAGATCAGGTGCGCGCGCTGCAAGACGCCGAGCGAGGTCAACCTCGCGGCGGTGAAGCATCCGCCGGCCACCTTCGTGCACGATCTCGCCAGCCGGCTGCGCCGCCGCAAATGCGCCAAGGCGGGCCGACGCCCCGCGACGACCCCAATACAATTGGCTTGGCAGCCACGCCACCCTCGAACCGAAGAACCGAGCACACCGTTGGCACGCGCAGAGTTGCCATACGACTGGTCAGCGCCGTCCCTTTGAGGCCGAAGCGCAGCGGAGGCAAGAGAGAAGGCAGCCGACGAAGGGGCAGTGATAGCGACGCGGGCATGCAATGCCCGCGGGCACCGAGGCGACTGCAGTCGCGAGACCGGTTAACAAGGCACCCGCGTTCGGGGCAGTGATAGCGGCGCCGGCATGCAATGCCGGCGGCCCCTAACGCGAGAGCCTCCGGCGAGCGACACCGTATCGCGCAAGGGATCGAAGCCGGGACGGCCGAGAAGCGTCAGCGGCTCGGTTCATATGTGGACGGCCCCCGACTTGCAAGGATTGGCTCTGGCAGCATGCTCGGATCGCTTGCGCTCATATGTCCGGCCTGTTTTCAGGTCTTGCGACCACTGGCCAAGATGGGCTTCGCGGACAGTGAGATCCAAACACGAGAGCGGCATTTTCTGCCGGTAAACCGAGCGGAGCATTTCACTGACCGGCTCGCGCCGAACGTACCACCTCTTCCTGTCCTGCAAGTTCCGCCCCCAGCGTCAAACCTGCCGGTCTGGCGCCAAGCTCTGCATTTCGTTCAAGTCTATGTCGGCATCGGCATGACGTTGCTTGCAGGTCGGTACCGCTCGCCGCTGACCATCAGTTTCCAGGCGATCCGCGCCAGCTTGTTTGCCAACGCTATGGCCACCAGCTTCGGCGGCTTGCGTGCGATGATGTCTTTCAGCCAAGGCCAGGAGCGACTTTCCCGTCGGCGCATATCTGCGATCACAGCCGTCGCGCCGGCCACCAAAACGGTTCGCAACATGCCGTCACCGGCGCGTGTAATCACGCCAAGCCGGTTCTTTCCGGCCGTCGAGTGATTCTTTGGTGTCAGGCCAAGCCAGGCGGCAAAATTTCTTGCCGACTTGAACGCGCGTGCATCCACGACCTTGATCGACAGCAGCGTCGCGCCGATCGGACCAACGCCCGGAATAGCCGCCAGCCGTCGGCTCATCTCGTTACTCCGGTGTAGTTGCATGAGCTTCTTGTCGAGCTTGGCGATCTGGTCATCGACGCGCGTCAGTTCTGTTGCCAAAGCGTCCACCAACTCCTTCGTCAACTCCGGGACTGTCGCGTCAGCCTGAATGTCGATCAGCAATTGTTGAAGCCGCGAAAGTCCCTTGGGCGCTGTAAAGCCGAATTCCGCGGCATAGCCGCGGATCGAGTTGGCGAGCTGGGTCCGCCTACCGATGAACTGGTTGCGCACGCGCGCCACCATCTGTGCGCCCTGCTGCTCGGGGCTTTTGATAGGCACAAAGTTTTTGCGCAGTTTCGGCCGGCTTGCCGCCTCGCAAATTGCCTCGGCGTCCGCAGCGTCGGATTTCCCGCGCTGCACATACGGTTTGACATATTGCGGCGGGATCATCACCACCTCGTGCCCGAGCGATTGCAACTCCCGCGCCCAATAGTGCGATGCCCCGCACGCCTCCATCGCGACAAGCGCAGGCGGCAAACGACTGAAGAACTCCAAAACCTGTCCGCGCCTCAACTTACGCCGTAAAACCGGCTGCTCGGTCCCGTCAACGCCATGCAACTGAAATACGCTCTTTGACGTATCCAAACCGATGCGAACAATCGTTTCCACGGGCGGCTCCTTCGTTTGGGTCAGCGACGACCTCATCTTGCCACGCAGTGTGGCGGAAGGGGGCCGTCCACCCCAACACGAGAGCCCGGTCCGCGGCTAGCGGATGCGCACAAGCAGAGAATCCGCCTAGACTTGAGCTAAATTTCCTCGCGCGAATTCGTCTGCGCGTCATAGATCCTGATCTGAAGCATGGGAAAACGTTTCTTTAGTTCTTCTCCACCTGCCCTTGCGCCGTCTTTGGTTGCAAATTCGGTTTTGAGTCGGCCGTCCACTTCGAGCGCATAACCAGAAGCCGGCAGTTCACGGTTGGCTGCAACCATTTTTGTCCTTTTGGTGCAGTGAGGCGGTTGAGATTGATGGGTTAGCGTGAGTCGCCCAAACCACGCCAGAGCCACCTGCGCGACTGTGGGGATAGGTCACCGTCGTTGTGGATTGAACGCGCCGCACTGGAGTTCATCAGCGATGGGCATTTGCGTCGTCCGAACAGTCGGAGGGCTTTCCGTTTGCGCGGATCTAGCCGCGGTAAAGTCATAGATTCCCCGGCCGCCGCGTTTGGCGTCGCGCTAAACGCCATCATATCTGCGCTTCGTGTTGTCCGACGAAGGGGCCAGGCTGAGGCGGTCTTAACTTTCTGATGGCGACTGTTCACGCGCGGGCGTTGAAATGGCTTATCAGGATGGCAATCCCGATCACCACCACAAGTCCGACCAAACCCATAATCACTGCCGATAGCATGGCTCCCCTACCGCCTATTCGACGCCAAGCTCTTTAATGGCGAGGGGGATAATTGTTTCGCGTCGCGAACGCCGCGCTGACCAAGTTCAATAACTATTTTGGCGATCAATTCTGCGATGGGATCACCGCGATCAACCAAGCTGAGCTTGCGCAAGGTGCGCTCATAAGCATTGGTCAAAACCGCTATTTCATCCGGGCCCAGCGGAGAATTTTGTAGTAGGCGATAGATGGGCATCGATGCACACCCCCGCACAAGTTCCTTCTACCACAGAACCATGCTAGTGGTTCATCACAGTGATTATGACTCTTTGGCGGTGGCTGGATAGGCGCGGCCGAGTTTGGTGCGGGCTTTGTCTGTTGTGAACATCCATTTGATGCGGGCTCGGGTTTTATTCCGCCTCTTTTGCCATGCTGCGATCTCGTTTCGGAGCCTTTTGGGATCGTCGATGCGGCGGCCGAGACACTGACGCTGTAGCACGGTGATCTCGCACTCGACCATATTGAGCCAACTGGCGTGCTTCGGGGTGAAGTGGAATTCGAGGCGGCGCAGGATGCGCCGGGCCTCGGCGGGCGCGAAGGCCTCATACAGCGCCCCAGGCTTGTGGATCGACAAATTGTCCTGCACGACACGGATGCAGGCGGCGTCGGGATAATGGACGTCGACGAGATCACGCATGCAGTGGGCGTAGTCCACGGCGGCGCGGCGGTCGGTGACCTTGACGTTGCGCCAGCCCCGATGTGGATCGAAGGTGACGAAGAGATTGGCGGTGCCGTTGCGGCGATACTCGTAATCGTAGCGCTCGCGCTGTCCCGGTTGGGCCGGGACCGGCTGGCGCACCTCGCCGATCAGCTGGATGGGGGTCTCGTCGAAGCAGACCAGCGGCCGGGCGGGATTCTGCGTCTCGGCGTAGAGGTCGAGCACGTCCTCCATGCGGGCAACGTATTCGCCGTCGACATGGGGAATGCACCACATGTCCCTGCGCCACGGCTTGAGGTCGTTCTCGGCCAGCCGGCGACGCACGGTCTCGCCCGACAGACTGTTGTGATCGGTGAGCTTGACCATCGTGTCGGCCAGCAGCGTCAGCGTCCAGCGTTTGCAGCCAGCGGGCGGCTTGGCGCATGCGGTCGCCACCAGCAGGGCTTCCTCCTTGCCGGTCAGCTTGCGCTCAGCGCCCGGACGCGGCTCCTCGCTCAGGGCCCGCTCCAGATTGCCTTCCACGAAGCGGCGCCTGGTCCGGCCGACGGTGGAGAGGCTGACACTCACGGTCCGGGCAATCTCCTCGTCGCGGCAGCCTCCATCGGCCGCCAGTAAAATCTGCGCCCGCTTAAGCTTGCGGGCGGCGTTCTTGCCGCTGCCGAGCATCTCCGTCAGTTCGTCGCGCTCGGCTTGGCTCAATTCGACCCGATAACGTACATTCATGCTTTGCCTCCTTGTCGGAGGCCGGGACGAATCCAACGATGAGTCAAAAATCAGGCGCGCGCCTCACCGAGAAGCAGGGTTATTACCTGGCCTTCATCCATACCTACGCCCACATGTTCGGACGTCCACCCGCTGAAGCCGACATCCAGCGCCACTTCCGCGTCAGCCCGCCTTCGGTCCACCAGATGATCGTCACCCTCGAACGAAACGGCTTCATCCGACGTCAACCCGGCGTCCCCAGAAGCATCGAAATCCTCGTGCCGCCGGAAACCCTGCCGATCCTCGAATGGCTCGGTATCAAAACGTCAAAATCACTGTGATGAACCACTAGCCGCGGGCAAATTCGAATCAGGCCGACGGAGGCGACCTGGCCCACCTCGTTGGGAGTAGGTCCAGCGCACTTGACTCCACGAGAACAAAATACGAACATGCATCATCGACGGCCAACCAAGATCAGACCATGTCCTCGGTCTCCCAGCCGAACGAACACGACAACGGTCTTGAAGCCGCCGTCGACCAGGCGATCGCCGTCTGCGACGGCGATCCGCGTGCGGCTGTTCGCGCGCTAATCATTGCGAACAATCTCCTGGAATCGGAGATAGCGGAGTTGAGGAACGCCGTATCGCATGCCTACACGCGCGGACGCTTTCGGACCTACACAGGATAGGGTCAGGTGTGGTGAAATAGCGATGAAACATCAGAACACGTGGTCTTTCATCACGGCTGACCAAGCCGAGCAGATGGGAGCCGACATGGCGATCCAGTTCATGCTCATGACGCTATTTCAGCTTCTGTCGGAAATGGCGGATGACCCGCGTGGCTTCCGTACGGATATACATAGGGAACTTACCGATCTCGTGGCGAGCCAAAAGCTGCCACCGATGCCTCGAGATACTGAGCGAAAGGTTCGGGCCGCTGCCGGCAAGATTCTCGACGGCATCGTGATGCGATCATTTGAACAGAACGGGGTGAGGAAGTCATCGTGACGGCTGGACATGCAAACCAAGTGGTGTTCGGTCACGGGAAGTGCCGCGGCCTGGCGATGTCGTTGCCCGCCGAGAGCGACCGCTGAAATGTGCAATCTTTATATGCCGACGTCGGCATAACCTCTATTCGATCACGACAAACTAGGCTGCCATCATCGCGCCGTTTCGCGTCGTGAACCGATACGTTGGCAATCTGGCACCGATGCCGGGGGTGTTTCCGGACTACCAGGCGCCGATCGTCCGCAACGGAGCCAGGGCCGCGAGCTCGCCACCGCGCGGTGGGGAATGCCGTCGTCATCAAAGGCGTTGATGGCCGCCACTAAAAAGCGGGCCGAAGAACTGCAGGCCAAGGGCAAGACCGTCGATTTCAATGAATTGCTCAGAATGGAGCCGGACAACGGCACGACCAACATCCGCAACGTGAAGAGCAAACATTGGACCCGCTGGCTCGGCGTCGAAAACCGCTGCGTGGTACCGTTCAATTCGTTCAGTGAGTTCAACAAGGCCGAAGGCGGCGATATCTGGTTCGCGCTCGATGAGCCCCGTCCCCTCGCCTGCTTCGCCGGCATCTGGATCAACTGAACGTCCGTGCGGAAGGTCAAGGAAGGCGAGACCACGAATGACCTCTACGCATTCCTCACGACGGAGCCGAACGCCGAGATCGGCGCCGTCTACCCGAAGGCGATGCCGGTGATCCTGACGACGCCGGAAGAGGTTGAGACTTGGACGACGGCTCCTTCGGACGAAGCGCTAAAAGCTGCAGCGGCCTCTACCCGACGCGACGCTGCGGATCGTCGCCCGCGGTGTCAAGGAAGACCCGCCCGGGTCGGCGGTATGACGGGCAAAACCAGCGGCCGCTCGTCACGGCAAGGTCACCTATGTCTTGGTCGCGTTATACGCATGCGTCGCCGGGCGGGCTTCGCCTTAAGGCCGCAGGCTCGATCAGCGCGCCAATGCCGCATCGCCTCAGCAGAAAACGGCCCCCCGCAGGAGCATGAGCATAGCGACACCGAAGGCGGCACGCGGGACCGGATGCAGCGACGAGATCGGTAGAGAAGGGTACCCGAAGGGCCGAGGCGCCGCAGGCGGCTCGGAGAGCGAAGCGAGTAGAGCCCGCTTCCGGCGAAGCCGGATGGAGGAAGTTGCCTCCGGCTTCAACGTGAGCTGCTCGACGATATCCCGGTTGAAACCCGTGGACGCAACTGGTTAGGAAATGGCGGATCGTATGTGCCGACGCGCCCCTCACGGGCTAACCAGGAAATTCACATGGCGCGTTGGATGGTGACGGTCTTGGTCACCAAGGACAAAGATCAAATCGGTCACGAAATGTACGCCGTCGCGATCAACGATGCAGCGCAAGCGATAGAGACCGTGTTGAAGGCAGCCGCTGGAGAGGCGGCGGTGGTCAATGGTAGAATCGACGAGACATGGATGAGAAGCGCTCGGCTGAAAGCGGTCGGGATTCTGAAGATACTGGATAATAAGGCCGACCCGCTTACCAGTCGCGTGAAGCGACACTAGTTCCCGAGCACTTGAATGTCTTAACTGCTCTCGATTGTATCGATAGGCAGGAGGCTTGATGTCGAAACCCAGGTGGGCGCCGCGGCATGCGAAATGGGGGCCGGTCAAGCCGGGGTTTTGGCCTATTTGGCACGCCAACAAGGATTCACTGCGGGACAACGGCTATTCTGTCCGAAAGAACGAGGATCGTCAGTGGCAAGTCCGGTTTGTACCCGGCACCTACAAGGGTTGGCCGCCAGTCAAAAAGCCGGAACCAATTTTCGTGCCGGCAGGCATGAAGGCTTCCTGCCCGAACTGCGGACAAACCAGAGTTATTCCGCGCACGGAAGCTCATAAAGATTGCGGCATTTGCGGTGACCGAATTCCGCCCGAGGGTCAATGACCCATGCTTCAAAGAGTGTCAGCTGGCATCGGACTCTTTTCAGAATTGCGGCCTTCGTCCTCGAGTTTTTTCCGGCGGGTATTCGCCGCAACCACATATGAGTTGAGCTTGTTAAAGTCCGCCTCGATCTCCGTGAACTTGGGTAGATCGGCGGGGACGCCTGCGGCTTGATCATGGCCGGAGTACTTGGAGCACCGCGTCATTCCAGCGTACACCGTCTCATAGTCCGACTTGTCGACATGGGCTGCTCTTAATTGCATGGTGGCCACGTTTGGTCGAAATCGCCCGACCACGCCGGCGAATAGAACTTCCTCGATGGTGTGCTCCCAGGTCTCGCGCATCTTGGTGTAGATACTAGTCACAAACGATCGCTCGGCCTCGTCGGCTTCCGAATACGTTGGCTTCTTTGCTTTGAGCAGACCATCGATGATCGGAAGCCTCTTTGTAACGCTCATCGAAACCCACGGTTGCTGGCCGTCATCGATAATGCCGAAGCGTCCGTCACCATGCTTGGCAATCCATTCTTGCCGCAGGGGGACCTTCATATCCTTAGCTTCTTCGAATACGGCGTGATGAAAGAACAGGTTGTGCGTGAAGATGATCACTTGCCTACGGGCTTTTGCCTCTTTCACCAGCCGCTTTGCAACCGCCTCCATCCGGGCGTGGTCAAGCGACGATACCGGATCATCAACGACGATGCCGTGCCTCACGCCGACCTCTTTCAGCTCGGCAAGAAAGCCTGCCAGAGCAAGTGCGCGCTTTTCCCCTTCGCTCAGAATGTCGCTGTTCTTGCCGACCTTCTGCTTCGCCTCCAGCCCGATCTGGACTTTGCTCTTGCCCACCTCTCCCCGGTCAGACAGTTTTAGCGGCAGATGCCCGAGGTCGAGGGCGCCGATCTCGTCCTGAAGGCTATTTTGCAGGGATGTGGTCAAAACCTTGCGCCGCATACGCGTAATGAGCGACGTAATGCCGGCCACCGAACAGGCTGTCGTGCAAGCCTTGGTCTTGACCAGCAGCTCAAGCGAGTTGCGCCGCGCCACGAACGTTTCAATATCGGCGGAGAACTTCTTCCGCGCTTCAAGTTCATCGAGCTTTTGCTGACGCTGAATGCGTTTGGCGGCCTGATCCGGCGTCGGTTTCAGGTCGTCGATCTCTTTCGCGAGGACAGTGGCTTCTGCCACCAGATCGTCGATCACAATGCGGTCTAGATCTGGGAGACCACCAAGACTCGCGTAGTCGACGGCCTTAATGGCTAATGAAGCAAGACTGTGGCGCTCTTGGCTGGCGGTGTAAAACTGGTCAAGCCGATCCACCAGCGCTTGGCGGGGTTTCGATGCTTCGACGAAATTAACCAGCTTGTCCTTGATGTCCTGACCGCCAACGATTTTGAGGTCGAGGATCGCTTTGGCCCTTTCGCCAAAATCCTTTTTGGCGGCCTCAGCGTCGGCATTGGCGCGGCCTTCAACATACGCATCAAAAGCGGCCAAGCGTTCTTGTGCCTGCGCATCGAGCGGCTGATGACAGAGCACGCACGTATTGGCATTAGCCAGCTGGGGCGGCTCAACGGTGGGAAACGCTTCGGCCGCAAAATCGCGCGCATACATCAGCATCTGACGCCAAGTATCGCTGCCCAGCTGCGGGACCGCTGATTCAGCTGCAAGGGCGGAAGCGGCTGCTTTCGCGGCGTCCCGTGACTGAGCAGCCTTCTGCCGCGCCTCTTTCAGGGCCGCTAGGCCATCGTTGCCGAGGGCCTTAAAGATAGCGTTCGCATCGGCGACAAACGTATCGACCGCTGACTTGGCCGCCTCCTTGACCCTCTTAACAAGTGCCGGGTCGCTCCCCAGCTCCAGCTTGATTGCCTGAAGATCAGCCTCGTCCTTCTCCTCCCACACGGCGAAAGACCGCATGGAAGCCTCGTCTGGTAGCTGTTCGTCAGCTTTCAGCCTTGCCAGCATGGTCGAGATTTTCGTGGGCTTGTCATATCCCTGCGGCAATGGGGCCTGGTGGGCTTTGACCAATCGCGCCTCTTCGGCCCTGAAGCGCCCGTCTAGGGTGCGGACCGCCTCAGCGAGATTGGTCAGCAGTGCGAGTTCGAAGGGTAAAAACTCGATGTTGCGCTCAGCGTCGACATAAAGCCCGGCCGCATCACTGTCGAAGACGGATATGCGGCCCAGTTCGGGCGGCGGCGCATTCCGATCATCCCAAACGACGGTACGGGCCTTTTCCCCATCGACACGGAAGGTCAGGGTGACTTCGCGTGGATCGGCTGAGGCCGGCTCGAACACGTTGCCGCGCAAGGTCACGTCATGCAGACAGTGGCAGATTTTCTTGGCGACGCGACAATAGCCACTCTTGCCCGAACCGTTGGCCCCGTAGATGAGTGTGATGCCATTGATAGCAAACTTGATCGGTGGTTGCCCCGCCGCCAGACGGTCGATGTTGCGAAGCGGGCCGATCGAGCCCAGAACGGTGACGGGAGCGAACTTGTTGCCGGCCTTGAGATGCGTCTTTGTCAAGGCAGGCCAGACCGGCGACGTTCCCGCAGCGATCCTTGCGTCCCTCTTTACTGCCTCCTCAAGCTGGTCGAGTTCTTCAGCGTCCAGCTTGGGCTTGGCGGTCAAGAGCCGGATGGCTTCCTGTTGCCAGCTGGGACGTGCCGCACACCAATCAAATAAATCGCTGTCGCCTGTCATGGCCACCCCAATACCGATTGTAGGTATAGATAGATAAAATCATGGATTGTGCAGTGGATGTCTGTCAGGTTGTATTGTCAAGCTGCAGGCTGGGGGCACCCCGTTCCCCGTGGCCGCCTGAAGCGAGATCGGCCAGTCCCTTTTTGAAGCGCAGCTCGGCGAACATCCGCGCAATGCGAAGCCGCTTAAAGGCTTCAGCGGTGTACTGGAGATTCGCGACAACTTTGACGGCGATACCTATCGGACGGCCTACACAACGCGGCTGGAGGGTCCTGTACGTCCTGCACGCGTTTCAGAAGAAATCCACCAGGGGAATTGCCACACCGCAAAGGCACGTTGACCTGATTCGGCAACGCCTGCGGGACGCCGAGTCTATTTATAAGGCAACAAAAGGAGACCGAGCCGCTAGACTGGTCGAAATGAAACAACCTGACTTATCCAAGCTGCTCCGGGGTCAATTTAAGCTGGTTTCAGTGGAAAAGCTGATGCGGATGCTGACAGCGTTCGACCAGGATGTCGAAATAACGGTAAAGCCGCACAGGAAGCGCGGCGAGGCCGGCCGGATCACGTTCATTCCGGCCTAAAGGTACTGGGGGGTTCATGTCATTCAAAGCAACCGTGGCTGGAACTGCGCACGAACCCCTCCTCAACTGCCCCAATTGCAACTACGAAATCCGGCTGACGGAGTCACTGGCGGCCCCCCTCCTCGCGGAGACTCGCCAACGTTTTCAGGAACAGCTTGCCAGCAAGGATGCCGAGGTCGCGCGCAAATCCGAGGAGCTGAGCCAGCAGCGCGAACAGCTCGCTAAGGATCGGGAAACGCTCGATGACCAAGTCAAGCAACGCCTGGCCGCGGAGAGGAGCCAGTTGGTTGCCGCTGAGGCCAAAAAGGCGCGCGAAGCTGCCGCAGCCGAATTGAAGGCGAAGGCAGATGAGACGGCCGAGCTCCGCCAAGCGTTGGAGGCCAACAACCTCAAGCTTGCCGAAGCGCAGCAGGCCCAGGCCGAGCTGATGCGCAAGCAGCGGGCGCTCGATGAGGAAAAGCGTGAACTCGATCTAACCATCGAAAAGCGCGTCCAAGCGTCGGTCGACCAGATTCACGCAAAAGCCCGGCAGGAAGCCGATGAGGCCGCACGGCTGCGGGTTGCGGAGAAAGACCAGACCATAGAGTCGATGACGCGGACCATCGAGGAGCTGAAGCGTAAGGCCGAGCAAGGATCGCAGCAGTCGCAGGGTGAGGTTCTCGAACTTGAGCTTGAGGAACTTCTGAAGAGCCGTTTTCCCATGGACGTCATTGAGCCCGTCGGCAAGGGTGAACTTGGTGCCGATATGATCCAGCAGGTCAATGGCCAGCTTGGCCAGCCTGCTGGCATCATCCTGTGGGAGACCAAGCGCACCAAAGCCTGGAGCGATGGGTGGCTGGCCAAGTTGCGCGACGATCAGCGCCGCTCCGGGGCCGATGTGGCGCTCATCGTTTCTCATACCCTGCCCAAACACATTGAGCATTTTGACCTGGTTGACGGCATATGGGTGGCTCACCCGCGCTGTGCCTTGCCGGTTGCCGTCGCTCTGCGCCAAGCGCTGGTCGACGTGAGCAGCTCTCGTCTCGTCCAGCAAGGGCAGCAGACAAAGATGGAGCAGGTCTACCATTACCTGACCGGAACCAAATTCAAGCAGCGGGTGGAAGCCGTAGTCGAGAAATTCAACGACATGCGCGACGATCTCGATAGGGAACGCAAATTCATGGGGCGCCAGTGGGCCAAGCGCGAGACGCAGATATTGGCGGTCGTCGACTCCACGGTTGGCATGGTCGGAGACCTTCAGGCCATCGCCGGCAAGGCCATGCCGGAGATTCCGAGCCTAGATGTGCAGCTTTTGGAGCATGACGCTGACACCGAGAGAAAAGCGGGATGAGCGAACTCGCAAAGGGAATTGAGGCATTCGTCGCTTACGCAAAAACCCTGAAGGGTGACGAGAAGGGAGAAGCTCAGGTTTTTTGCGACCGGCTATTCCAGGCTTTCGGCCATAAGGGTTACAAAGAGGCCGGTGCCGAACTCGAATACCGAGTGAAAAAGGCTTCAGGCAAAGGAACGAACTTCGCCGACCTGGTGTGGAAGCCGCGACTTCTTATCGAAATGAAGAAGGGCAGCGAAAAGCTGCATCTTCATTACCAACAGGCTTTCGACTACTGGCTGAACGCGGTTCCCAATCGCCCTCGTTACGTCGTTCTGTGCAACTTCAAAGAGTTCTGGATTTACGATTTCGACAAGCAGCTCAACGAGCCCGTGGATATCGTGCGGCTCGAAGACCTGCCGAACCGCTACACGGCGCTAAACTTCCTGTTCGCGGACAATCCGGACCCTCTTTTCGGCAACGACCGCGAAGAGGTTTCGCGTATTGCTGCAGCAAAGGTCGCTCAGCTGTTCCGATCGATGGTCGCACGCGGCGTTCCGCGAGAGCAGGCGCAGCGTTTCGTGTTGCAGGCGGTCGTCGCGATGTTTGCCGAAGACATCGACATGATGCCGGCCGGAACGACCCTGAGACTGGTGCAGGATTGCCTTGAGCACGGGCAAAACTCATACGATGTTTTTGGCGGCCTGTTCCAGCAGATGAACAACAAGACAGCTGCCAAGGGCGGTCGCTACAAAGGCGTTCCCTATTTCAACGGCGGTCTTTTTGCCACGGTTGCGCCCGTCGAGCTGACCAAGAAAGAGCTGGAGCTGCTCGGCAAGAAGGATGAAGGGGCCGCTTGGCAGAACTGGGCCAAGATAAATCCAGCGATCTTCGGCACCATCTTCCAGCAGAGCATGGATAAGGGAGAACGGCACGCCTATGGCGCGCATTTCACTCACGAGGCCGACATTCAACGGATCGTCGGGCCTACGATCGTGCGCCCCTGGCGGGAGCGTATTGACGCCGCAAAGACAATGACGGAGCTGTTGGAGATTAGAAAAGCGCTCCTCAACTTCCGTGTGCTCGATCCGGCCTGTGGCAGCGGCAATTTCCTTTATGTCGCCTACAGAGAGATGGTACGCCTCGAAATCAGACTCATGGCCAGGCTGGACAAAGAGTTCAGCTGGAAGACCATTCAGAAGCAGGCCCAGGCCACGTCACTCATTAGTCCTCGTCAATTTTTTGGCGTTGATCGGGACTCTTTCGGCGTCGAGCTTACAAAAGTCACGCTGATGCTCGCGAAAAAGCTCGCCTTGAACGAGGCCGCCGATGTTCTGGAGCGCGACCAGATCGAATTGCCCTTGGCGGAAGATGATGCTCTTCCTCTCGACAATCTCGACGGAAATATCCTGTGCCGTGACGCGCTGCTGTCAGAATGGCCCGAGGTCGATACGATCATCGGCAATCCGCCGTACCAGAGCAAGAACAAGGCCCAGCAAGAATTCGGACGCGCCTATCTCAACACTATTCGAGGGGCTTTTCCGGATATCGACGGACGGGCCGACTACTGCGTCTACTGGTTTAGGAAAGCGCACGACCAGCTTAAGCCGGGTCAGAGGGCGGGCCTGGTCGGCACAAACACGATTCGCCAGAATTATTCCCGCATCAGCGGCCTTGACCATATCGTCAAGCATGATGGCACGATCACCGAAGCGGTCTCGACTATGCCGTGGTCAGGCGACGCGGTCGTCCACGTATCGATCGTGAACTGGGTAAAGGGCGAGGACGATGGCAAGAAACGCCTATACATCCAGTCGGGAAACGACCCCGCCGGGGGTTGGGACTACAAAGATTTGGAAGAGATCAATACCTCGCTCTCGTTTTCGACTGACGTGAGCCAAGCGGAACGCATCAAGGCGAACGCTGAAAAAGGCGGCTGCTACCAGGGTCAGACACACGGTCACAAGGGTTTCCTTCTAGAGCCGACCGAAGCGAAAGCGATGATGAAGGCCAACAAGGCGAACGCGCAGGTGCTCTTCCCGTTCTTGATCGCCGACGACTTCCTCGGCGCTGTAGACAAACTCGAATGCAGATACGTCATCGACTTTCAGCCGCGCGATCTTTTGAAGGCCAAGGCATTCAAGCAACCGTTTGAGCATCTGGAGCAGACGGTGCTCCCCGCACGGAAGGAAGCGGCAAAGAAGGAGCGTGCACGAAATAAGGAAGCCTTGGACGACGATCCCGAGGCGAAGGTCAACAAGCACCACGAAAACTTTTTAAAGCGCTGGTGGCTGATGTCCTACCCGCGCGAAGACCTGATGCGGACCCTCGCCCCGCTGTCGCGATACATCGTATGTGCACGGGTCACACACCGGCCGATCTTCGAATTTGTTTCGACGGCCATTCATCCGAATGATGCACTGAGCGTGTTCGCGCTGGAAGATGACTACTCTTTCGGTATCCTCCAGTCGGGCATCCATTGGGAGTGGTTCATCAATCGCTGCTCAACGCTGAAGGCAGACTTTCGCTATACGTCGGATACCGTCTTCGACAGCTTCCCCTGGCCTCAGCAGCCGACAACCGAGGCGGTTCGCCTCGTCGCCAAGCGGGCGGTCGAGGTGCGGCGCTTGCGATCACATCTGCGGGCGAAGCATGAGCTTTCACTACGAGAGCTATATCGGGCGATCGAAGGGCCCGGAGAACACGCCCTGAAGAAAGCACATAAAGCGCTGGACGACGCCGTACGCGACGCTTACGGCATGTCCAAGAAGGCCGATGTGTTGGAAGCACTGCTGGAGCTGAACGAAGCTGTCGCCTCGGCTGAAGCCGATGGCAAGCCGGTCGTTGGGCCTGGAATCCCGCCGTCAGCAAAGAAGCTGAAAGACTTGGTCACGACCGACAAACTCACGGTGTAGGACGACCGTGCAATCGCAAATACGATTGCACGATTCAAAGTGAACTAAAAACCGGGGGTATGGACGCGCCGGCAGGGCTTGAACCTGCAACCTCCTGCCCCTACTCTCCAAGTGTCAGCTAGGATTTCAAAGAACGGCAGGGCTCTATCCGGTTGAGCTACGGCGCGAAGCTGGTTAGGCCCCTCCCTTCACAACCGAAAGCTTGGGCTTGCCCTTCCTGCTTGCCCTTGCGGCCTTTGCCTGAATCTTTTCATCACGCTCCTGGATTTTTTCGAGCGCATATGGCTTGGCGGCCGCGATCAGGCCGTCCAGGTGGTAGACATTGGTCTGGCTACCGTTTGCTGAGCTGCGCCGTTCTTCCCGCCTGATTAGTCTAGCCGCTTCCATGGCAGCAATCCTGCGCTGAACGGTCCGCGGTTCGATGTCCATGGCCGCTGCGATGGTTCGCTTGGACGGAAACGGCTTGCCTTCTGCCGTCCACCAATAGGACGCGATGTGCAGGATGATGTTGATGTCGATCGCATCCAGCCCCAGGGCACGCTGGCGTTCAAAGATGACGTTCGGCAGGACCGTCCACCCGGCCTTCATCAAGGTGGCGGTCCACTTCTTTTCGTTGACCTTAAGCTGGGTAACTTCCGGTGCTGGTGCTGTGTTTGCGGATTCCGCTCGATGTCGCCCAGCATTCCGAGATGATCTCGCCCACCATTCCGATTTGAAGTCGCCCACCCATTCCGAGATGATGTCGCCCACCATTCCGGGATGATGTCG
>VYLE01000451.1_pt1 | contig 43579 bp, 32 predicted proteins | sample 5114391 | NCBI WGS metagenome assembly VYLE01 (sample SAMN12291771, study PRJNA351875) | freshwater metagenome | isolation source: freshwater lake | place: USA: Michigan, Kent Lake | collected 2013-08-15
GTCGACGACGTGTTGGGCGCCAGCGACGGGTGGTGGAATCGCATCGTGGCCGCCGATCTCGACCGCGACGGGCGCGACGAGTATCTGCTTGGCAATCTCGGCCGCAACACCCGACTGCGGGCCACTCCCGATGAACCGCTGCTGTTGATCGTGAAGGATTTCGACAACAACGGCTACGTGGAGCAACTCATCGGCATGTACAACGGCGGCAAGCCGTATCCGCTGGTCTTGCGCGACGACCTGATCAAGACGGCCCCCCCCTGGAAAGCGCGCTTCCTGAACTACAAGGACTACGCTCTGCAGACACTCGATGACGTGGTGCCGGCGGCCGAGCGGCAGCGCGCCATTGTGAAGCAGGCCCGCCGCCTGTCGAGCAGCGTACTGCGCCGCGGCAGCGATGGCCGGTTCGCGTTCACCGATCTGCCGGTGGAGGCACAACTGGCCCCCGTGTACGGCATCACCACTGCCGATGTGAACGGTGATGGCCGACTCGACGTGCTGCTGGCCGGCAACTTCGATGGTGTGAAGCCCGAGATCGGCCGCATGGCTGCCAGTGAGGGGCTTGTGCTCCTCGCGGAGGAGAGTGGCACGTTCACCGCGGTTCGCCCGGCCGAAAGCGGCTTTCGCGTTCCCGGACAGGCGCGTGCGCTGGCGCGCCTGAAGAGCCGTTCCGGCCAACGCGTTGTGGTGGCGCGCAACAACGCGGCGCCGCTCGTTTTCTCGGTTCCACGTCCATGATGCGCCTTCGCAAGTACCTCCAGGTGGTTGCGCTGTCGGCCACGACTGTCGGTGTCGTGGCCTGTGAGGCACGCCGTCCCGCTGCCGCCGAGGCGGTGCGTTCCGCCGAGCCGTTGCACGAAGCCATGCAGCAGCTCACCAGCACGATGGTCTACGACATTTTCAGCCCGCCGCAGGCGAGTCGCGTCTACAGCTACGCGAGCATTGCCGCCTACGAGGCCATCCGTCAGGGAGATACCGCCTGGCGGTCCCTCGCTGGGCAGGTGCGCGACATGCCCGCCGTGCCGGCTCCCGATCGGACCCAGAAGTATTCGTTCGAGCTTGCCGGCGTGCGTGCCTTCCTCACCGTCAGTCACCAGCTCACGTTTTCCCGCGAGCGCATGGACTCCGTGCGCACGGCGATGACCGACCAGTACGCCGACGCGCTCCCCGACGACGTGGTCGCACGCAGTGTCGCCTACGGTGACACGGTCGCGCAGTTCGTGCTGGCATGGGCCGCCACGGATCGATTCAAGGAATCGCGTGGGTTGCCCAAGTACAGCATCACGCGGGATCCGGGGCGCTGGCGTCCCACCCCGCCCGCCTACATGGATGCCGTGGAGCCCAACTGGGGCACACTGATTCCGTTCGTAATGGACTCGGCCAGTCAGTTCCGCCCGGCCCCGGCCATTCCCTTCGACACGGTCAAGGGTACGCCGTTCTTTACGCAGGCACTCGAGGTGTACGAGAAGGGCAGGACCCTCACCGAGGAAGAACGACTCATTGCTTCCTTCTGGGACTGCAATCCGTACACCATGAATGTGCAGGGGCACACCATGTTCGCCACCAAGAAGATCTCGCCTGGTGGCCACTGGATGGGCATCGCCGGCCAGGCCTCGCGACAGACAAAGGCCACCATGGTGGAAAGCGCCGACGCCTACGCGCGCACGGCCCTCGCTCTGGCCGACGGCTTCATCGCCGCGTGGGAGGAGAAGTTCCGGTCCGGTGTCCTTCGCCCGGAGACGGTGATCAACAATTACGTGGACGAACAGTGGACGCCGCTGTTGCAGACGCCGCCCTTCCCGGAGTATCCCAGCGGCCACAGCGTCATCTCCACCTCGGCGGCGGAAGTGCTCACCAGCATCTTCGGCGCGAACTTCGCCTTTGCCGACTCCGTCGAAGTGCCGTTCGGATTGCCGGTACGCTCCTTCCCGAGCTTCGAGGCAGCCGCCAACGAGGCAGCCATCAGCCGCCTGTACGGCGGGATCCACTACCGGCAGGCCATCGAGGAAGGGCAGAAGCAGGGGCGTCAGGTGGGGCAGAACGTGGTGTCGCGCATTGTGACCAAGCCCGGCGCCGCCGTCGCCGCCCGGTGAGCAAAGGCGCTGGGCCCTCGTGGCGCCGGTGGACTGGCGTCGTGGCTGCGGTGGCGGCCTTCTCCGCGTGCGCCGATTCCTCCGGCGGTGATCGCACCGCCGAGGCTGCCCCCGCGTCCCAGGGGCCGCCGCTTTTCGAGTCCCTGCCCGCGTCCCGTACTGGTATGGCCTTCGTGAACTCGTTGCCGGAGGCGCCCGAGTTCAGCATCCTGAACTACCTGTACTACTACAACGGCGGTGGCGTCGCGGTCGGAGATGTGGATGGAGATGGACGGCAGGATATCTACCTCTCGTCCAACCTCGAGTCGAACCGTCTCTACCGGAATCGCGGCGACTTCACCTTCGAGGACATCACCGAGCGCGCCGGCGTGGCCGGCCCGCCGGGATGGAAGACCGGCGTCTCGATGGCCGACGTCAATGGTGACGGCGCGCTCGATCTGTATGTGTCGGCCGTGAACTACCTCACCATGGCCGGACGCAACGTGCTGTACATCAACGACGGCACGGGCGTCTTCACCGACCGCACCGACGCATACGGGCTCGCGTTCTCCGGGTTCTCCACCCAGTCGCTGTTCTTCGACTACGATCGCGACGGCGATCTCGATCTGTATCTGCTGAATCACTCCGTGCACACGGAGCGACAGATCGGCGTGGCGGCCCGTCGCGATCAGCGACATCCGCAGGCCGGCGACCGTCTGTATCGCAACGATGGCGCGCGATTCACCGATGTGAGTGCGGCGGCGGGCATCTTCGGGGGCGTCGAGGGATTTGGCCTGGGAGTGGTGGCCAGCGACGTGAACCTCGATGGCTGTCTCGATGTGTACGTGGCCAACGATTTCCAGGAGAACGATTTCCTGTACCTGAACGACTGTCGCGGTCACTTCACCGAAGTGGGCACGCAGGCCTTCAGCCATACGAGTCGCTTCTCCATGGGCGCCGATGCCGCCGACATGAATGACGATGGGCGTCCCGACCTCATGACGGTGGACATGCTCCCCGAGCAGGAGGCCATCTTCAAGACCTCCGCGAGCTACGAAGGATGGAATCTCTTCGACATGCGCCTGCGCGCCGGCTACAGCGTGCAGTACCCGCGCAATGCACTGCAGCTCAATCGAGGAGACGGCACGTTCGCCGAGGTGGCGCTGCTCGCCGGTGTCGCCGCGAGCGACTGGAGCTGGGGGCCCCTTTTCGCCGACCTCGACAACGACGGACGCAAGGATCTGTTCATTACCAACGGCATCTATCGCCGTCCGAACGATCTGGACTACATCAACTATGTCGCAAACGAAGCGGCACAGGCGGCACTCGCACGCGGGGTGACCCGCGCTGAGAACCGGGAGCTGCTGCAGCGCATGCCGCAGATTCCTCTGGCCAATCATGCCTATCGCAACGACGGAGACTTGCGATTCACCGACATGGCCGAACGGTGGGGACTCGGCGAGAAGGGGTTCAGCAATGGATCGGCGTACGTGGACCTCGACGATGACGGGGCGCTCGACCTGATCGTCAACCGCATCAACGCGCCAGTCGCCGTCTATCGCAACACGGCGCGTGCGAACGGCAACACCACACACTGGCTGCAGGTGCGCCTCGCCGGCAGTGGCCGCAACACCGACGGCATCGGCGCCAAGGTCACGGCCGTGACCGGGGCGCATCGCCAGCTGCTCGAGCAGCAACCGGTGCGCGGCTTTCAGTCGAGTGTCGATCGACGGTTACACTTCGGGTTGGGCAGGTCGGCCGTTGTCGATTCGCTCATCGTAATCTGGCCGGACGCGCGGTACGAAATTCGCACCAACGTGGCGGCGGACCGCTCCATCACGCTGCATCAGGACAGCAGCGCCGGGCAATGGCGCTATGCTCCCATCCGCCTGCAGCGCACCGTGGACGATGCGCCCGCTGTCGGCGCGGCGGTGCCGCACCGCGAGAACGACTTTCTCGACTACAACCGCGAACCGCTCATGCCGCATGTCGTATCGGCGGAGGGTCCCGCGCTTGCGGTCGGGGATGTGAACGGGGACGGGCTCGACGACCTGTATGTCGGAGGCGCCAAGTGGCAGCGTGGCACGCTCCTGCTGCAGCAGCGCACCGGTCGCTTCACGGAGTCGAGTGCCGCGACCTTTGCGGCTGACAGCACGGCAGAGGATGTGGACGCCACCTTCTTCGATGCTGACGGCGATGGGGATCTCGATCTCTATGTGGTGAGCGCCGGCAACGAGTTCTGGAACGAGTTCGCCGAACTGGACGACCGGCTCTACCTGAACGACGGTCGCGGTGCCTTCGCCCGCGCCGTGAACGCCCTGCCGGCCGGTTTCCGGGAAAACGGCAGCACCGTAACCGCCGCCGATTTCGATGGCGATGGCGATCAGGATCTCTTCGTCGGCAGTCGCGTGGTGGCGCGTGAGTACGGTCGGACACCCACCAGCCACCTGCTGCGGAATAATGGTACCGGGCAATTCACCGACGTTACCGAGGCCGTGGCCCCCGGCCTGGCACGCGCTGGGCTGGTGACCGCGGCGCAGTGGGCCGACGTGAACGGTGACAAGCGCCCTGATCTCGTGGTGGTGGGCGAGTGGATGCCGGTGCGCATCTGGATCAATCGCGGCGATCGGCTCGAGGAGCACACGGCCGCCAGCGGACTCGCCGCGGCCAGCGGCTGGTGGAACAGTCTCTCGGTAGCCGACCTCAATGCCGATGGTGCACCGGATCTCGTGCTCGGCAATGCCGGTACCAACGGCGTTCTCCGGGCCTCGGCCCGGGAGCCAGTACGCCTGTACGTGCACGACTTCACCGGCACCGGAAGCACGAAGCAGATCATCACCCGCTATGTGCAGGGCGTGGCATATCCCCTGGCCGGCCGCGACGAGCTCGTGAAGCTCATGCCGGCAATTCGTGGCAAGTATCCCACCTTCGCGGCCTTCGGCGCGAGCCGCCTCGAGGAGATCTTCGAGGCGGCCGACATCGCGAAGGCCGAGGTGAAGGAAGCGACCACCTTCGAGAGTGCGGTGGCCATCAATGATGGAAAGGGGCGCTTCACCCTGCGCCCTCTGCCTGTGGCCGCGCAGCGGTCGATGACGTTCGCGACGTTCGTCACCGACGCGAACGGCGACGGGTTGCAGGACATCCTTCTGGCCGGTAACGCCTACGGCGTGCCGCCGGTGATCGGTCGCTACGATGCGTCGCGCGGGGTCCTGCTGTACGGTGACGGGGCCGGTGGATTCCGCCCTGCCGATGCGACGGCGGCCCCGGCCATCGACGGGCAGGTGCGTGCGCTCGTTCCCGTGCGGCGCGCGGGCCGGCCCCCATGGATGGCCGTTGCGCGAAACGGTGCTCCCCTGCAATTACTGACGTTTGGCCGCTCCACTCCCCAGACACCCCCCCAATGACCAAGCTGACCACGCTCGACTACGTCGTGATGGCCACATACTTCGTCGTGGTGCTCGGCATCGGCTGGGCACTGCGGCGCATGATGCGCACATCCACCGACTTCTTCCTGTCGGGTCGGTCGTTGCCCCCATGGGTAACCGGACTGGCTTTTCTTTCGGCCAACCTTGGCGCCCAGGAAGTCATCGGCATGGGCGCGTCCGGGGCGAAGTACGGTATCGCCACCAGCCACTTCTACTGGATCGGCGCCATCCCGGCCATGGTGTTCGTCGGCATCTTCATGATGCCGTTCTACTACGGCTCGAAGGCGCGTTCCGTCCCCGAGTACCTGAAGCTGCGCTTCGACGAAAAGACGCGCACCTTCAACGCGCTCGGTTTCGCGGCCATGACGATCTTCTCGAGCGGCATCTCCATGTACGCCATGGGGAAGCTGCTCAACCTGCTGCTCGGGTGGGATTTCAACACGAGTGTGCTGGTCTCGGCCGTCATCGTGCTCGCCTACGTGACGCTCGGTGGACTCACCAGCGCCATCTACAACGAAGTCCTGCAGTTCTTCATGATCGTCTTTGGCTTCGCGCCGCTGGTGTGGGTGGGGCTCAAGCAGGTCGGTGGATGGGACGGCATGACGAGCAAGCTGTCCGCCGCCGCGGTGCAGCGGGGCCTCCCCGAGTACGCCTACACCAACGTGTGGCAAGGCATGGGATCGGCCACGACCAATTCCATCGGCATCGAATGGTTCGGCATGGTCATGGGGCTCGGCTTCGTGCTCTCGTTCGGCTACTGGTGCACCGACTTCCTCGTGGTGCAGCGCGCCATGGCCGCCGATTCCATGACGGCGGCACGCCGCACCCCGCTCATTGCTGCCGTGCCCAAGATGTTCTTCCCGTTCCTCGTGATCGTGCCCGGCATGATCGCGCTGGCCATGGGCGACAACATCATTCCTGCCAAGCTCACGGCTGCGGGAACGCCGCTGCTGGACACGAACGGCCACGTGGTGCTGGACTACGATCTGGCCACCCCCATGATGCTGGTGAAGCTCTTCCCCACCGGCATGCTCGGCCTGGGGCTCACGGCCCTCATCGCGTCGTTCATGTCGGGCATGGCCGGCAATGTGACCGCGTTCAATACCGTGTGGACCTACGACATCTACCAGGCGCACATCAAGAAGCAGGGGACCGACGAGCATTACCTGTGGATGGGGCGCGCGGCCACCGTGGGCGGAATCGCGCTGTCGGTGGCGGCCGCCTACGTGGCCGGCTCCTTCAACAACATCATGGAGCTGCTGCAGCTCGTCTTCGCGTTCGTGAACGCACCGCTCTTCGCCACGTTCGCGCTGGGGATGTTCTGGAAGCGTAGCACCGGGCATGGCGCCTTCTGGGGCCTGGTCGCCGGCACTGTGGCGCCAGCCATCCACCATGGGATCTCGCTAGCCAACGGCGCCACTCCAGGCGTGAAGGGGGGATTCTTCGGCGTGATCCTCAGGTATCCCAGCGAGATGGCGCAAACCTTCTGGACGGCGGTGGCGGCGTTCACGACCTGCTTTGTCGTCACGATCGTGGTGAGCCTCGCCACCCGGGCACGGCGCGAGGCGGAGCTGGAGGGGCTGGTCTACTCGCTGACCCCACGGCAGGTGGACGATGTGAAGGCGTGGTACGAGAAGCCCAGCGTCTTCGCCGTGGCCGTCATGCTGGCCATGGTGGCGCTCAACGTGATGTTCTACTGATCAGGAGCGACGACCATGAGTGGTGGCGCAGGGATGGATCTTCGCCTGCCAATCGGCGGGCTCTTCGTGGTGCTGGGTGTCATGCTCGGCGCCTACGGCATCATGACCAACGGCGATACGGCCATGTACGAACGGAGCGCCGGCGTGAACATCAACCTCGTCTGGGGCGGAGTCATGCTGGCCTTCGGCGCCCTCTTCCTCGCGCTGGCCCAGCGCGCGGCCCGACGCTGAGCACGAGGCGACCGTACGTGTCGTCAGGCCGGGCCGCGTCGCAGGCCGAACGCGGCATCGATCAGCCAATGCGCCTTCGCGCCCTGCGGCACAATCAGGCGGTGCTCGATGCCGAGAATGGTATCGATGATCGGCTCCCAGGCGTCACGGTTGCGCGCGAGACGTCGTTCGTGCGTGTCCCGGTGCGTGGCTTCGAGAAACACGCGCACGTCCAGACCGTCGAGCATCAGCACATAGGTGCCCTCCACCACCAGCACCTGCAGCGCCGAGAAATCACGGACTTCCTCGTCGAAGCGGTTGGCAGGGTAGTTCACCAGCGGCGCGCGTACCTCGTGGTGCCTCGCTCGAAACGCGGCAATGTGCTCGTCAATGAGCGACAGCTGCACTTCGTGCGGCCCAACGGCGCCGAGGTCGGTGAGCCGGAATGCGTGGTTCGTGCGCGGCGGCCGGATGAAGTAGTTGTCCTGATTGAGGAAGGCCGTGGGAATACCGCGGGCATTCAGCGCATCGGCCAGTTGGGCAGCCGTCGTGCTCTTCCCACTTCCCGACTCCCCCGCCACCCCGATGACGAGGCGGCGTCCGTCGAACGCGCCATCCACGTCGAGTGCCTGAACGAGTCGCGTCACCGCGGTGGTGCTCACGCTATCCATGTCCATGCCTCCGGGCCGCGCTGGCGCGCGAGATCGAGCAGTACGAAGCCGGTTGCGGTGTACGCCATGCCGGCCGTGCCCAGCGCTTCGCCCGTTTGGCCGTGGAAGTACTCCTCGAAGTCGAAGTGCGTGAGACGGTGGAGGTGAGCAACCGTGAGCGCGTGCAGTGTGCCGCTGGTGGCCACGCGCCCATGACGCGCCAACGCTACGCCCAGCCATCCCAGCCACACGGGCCAGATGCCGCCGTTGTGGTACTCGTGGGGGCGGTTGCGAAATCCGTGCAGATGGTAGCCAGCCAGCGCGTCCCATTCACGATCACCTTCGTGAATGACCGGCGAGAACGCCGGGACCAGCGCGCCGTGCGCGAGGAATCCCTGCTCCAGCCCGTCGAGTATGCTTGCGCTGCGGTGCGGCAGCAGGTCGGCGATCGCGAGCAAGGCGCAGGCCGCGAGGTCGAGGTGTTCGTCGGTACGCACCGGCGAGGTGGCGGCTACCGGAAACCGGCGCGGCCCGCCGTACTGCCAGTCGGTGGACGGCCAGTACCGCTCGTCAATGACACGGGCGATGGCCGCCGACTTCTCAGCCCAGGCCGGCTTGCCGGCCAGCGGTGCCAGCAGGCGCAACCCCCAGGCGCGAAGAACCTGATCGTACAGGATGTAGCCATCGAACGGATACTCGTCGGCCCAGTTGCCGCCGGCCGGGACGTACAGCAGGTGGCGGCCATTGTACTCGATGCCTTCGAGCAGGTCCACGACCCCCTCTGCCGACTCGGCGAAGTCCTCGTAGCGGGCGTGCCCTCGCGCGCACAGCAGCGCCACCCCCACCAGATACCAGGTTGCGGAATCGAAGCGTGGCGCAAGGGTGCCGAAGCTCACCTGCTGGCGCCCGTCCGGTCCCGTGCGGAAGTTGGACGCAATCTGTCCCTGCGGTCCCTGCAAGGCCCGCAACTGTTCGAGTGTGCGCCGCAACCCGGTCACGATCTGCTCGTCACCGGCCGCGAGGCCGGCGAGGCCCGCCATGATCGCGTCGCGCGCAAACACCGCCGCATAGTTCGCCACGGCGCTGCGTGACGCCAGGATGCCCTGCGGCGTGGCCAGTGCACGGAGCAGGGCGATGGATTCGTCGATGGGAAGTTGGTCCTTCATGGAGATTCGATGGCAAGTACCGTGACCACAGCGCCGACGCACACGACTGCCTCCACCGCGCCGAGGAAGCCGCATCTGTCGTTCCTGTCGATCGTGAACATGAACGTCGGCTTCTTCGGAATCCAGTACAGCTTCGGGTTGCAGCAGAGCAACATGAGCCCGATCTACCGGTATCTGGGGGCCGACGAGGCGAGCCTGCCGCTGCTCTACCTGGCCGGTCCGGTCACGGGACTCATCGTGCAACCCATCATCGGCGCCATGAGCGATCGCACGCTCAGTCCACGAGGGCGCCGCACTCCGTACTTTCTCATCGGCGCCTTTCTCTGCTCGCTGTCGCTGTTGGCCATGCCGTTCAGCCGGACCTTGTGGATGGCCGCCGGCATTCTGTGGATCCTCGATGCCGCCAACAACATCACCATGGAGCCGTACCGCGCCTACGTCTCCGATCGATTGGACGATGCCCAGACATCGCTTGGATTCCTCACGCAGAGCGCCTTCACGGGACTTGGCCAGACGCTGTCGTACATCACGCCATCGCTCCTGGTGTTCCTCGGCATGAACCGCGATGCCGTGAACGACCGCGGTATTCCCACTATCACCATGCTCGCCTTTCTGATGGGCGCCGTCTTCTCCACGGCGTCCATCCTCTGGTCCCTCCGTCAGGTCCCCGAGCTGCCGCTCACCGTTGACGAGCGCCAGCGGATCGAGCGCATGCCGCGGGGGGTCGGCCATACGTTGCAGGAGATCGTTGATGCCCTGCGCGAGATGCCAACGACCATGCGACAGATGGTGGCGATGAAGTTCTTCCAGTGGTACGCGATGTTCTGCTACTGGATCTACATCGCCCCCGCACTCGCGCTCACGCTCTTCGACACCCAGGATCCCGCCTCGGCCGGCTTCCGTGAAGCCGGCCTCGTGACCGGCCAGGTGGGCGCCTTCTACAACTTCATCGCCTTCGTGTCGGCATTTGCCATGGTGCCCGTCACCCGACGCATTGGCGCCAAGTGGATGCATGTGATTGCGCTGAGTGCCGCCTCCCTTGCCATGCTGGCCCTGCCGGCCATTGAGAGTCGGGCGCTGCTGTTCGTGCCCATGCTCGGCATCGGACTCGCGTGGGGGAGCATGATGGGCAACCCCTATGTAATGCTGTCCGATTCCATCCCCAACGAGCGGGTGGGCGTATACATGGGGGTATTCAACATGTTCATCGTCATCCCCATGCTCATTCAGAACCTCACGCTACCGTTGTTCTACGAAACGCTGCTTGGCGGCAATCCCGCCAATGTGATTCGCCTTGCCGGGGCCTTGCTGGGGTGCGCCGCCGTGGCGTGCGCTGTCGTATCGGTGCGCAAGGCACGGGTGACGGCCGCCTGATTACCTGTGTCCTGACCACCAATGTCCGGTCGGTTCCGCGGAGGCGTACGTCGACGCAGGGCGCACCGCGAGAAGGGATGGCGGGACACGATGGCGCCCGAAGCGAAACCGAAGAACAAGCGTAAGTCTTCCAACGATTTGCGCTTCGCGGGATTGTCAGACCCCGCCCCGACATTCCGCACACCCTCCAACGTGGAGTTTGTGCATGGATTCAGTATTGCAGCTCGATCATTACGCCGTCGACGGTTCCCAATCACCCAATGGCACCCCCGGCGTCATCGTCCGGGTCTTGCTCACCCTCAGCGGTTCGGCGCCGCCGCATGCCACGCGCCCGCCCATCGGGCTCTCCTTCGTCATCGACCGCAGTGGGTCCATGGGCGGCGAACGCATCGACGCGGCGCGGTCGGCCGCCGCCCGTGCCGTCGAGCGCTTGCACCCAGACGATGTTGTTTCGGTCGTTGCCTTCGACGATCGCATCGAAACGGTGGCCATCCCCGATCGGCGTGCGCGTCACCTGCAGCTCGCGGCCATGCTGCAGCAGATCGACGCCCGCGGGTCCACGAACCTCAGCGGCGGCTGGCTGCGCGGACGCGAGCACATGCAGCACGCGCAGGGTATGATCGGCACGATGCCCGGCTCGTCTCGCCGTATCCTCCTGCTCACCGACGGTCACGCCAACGTCGGCATCACCGATGCGAGCACGTTGGTGGAGCTGGCCCGCACCGCGCGCCGCATGGGTATCACCACCACCACCGTGGGGGTCGGCGAGGGGTACGACGACGCGCTCCTGCGCGCCATGGCCGACGCTGGAGGCGGCAGCGCCTGGTACATCGAACGACCCGACCAGTCTCACGATGTCCTGGCGGAGGAGCTGGGCAACCTCCTCTCCATCAGCGCGCAGGGCCTACAGGTGCAGCTGTCGCTCAGCGACACCGTATCGGTAATCGTCGTGCATTCCGACTGGGCCACGTCGCATCCGGGTCCGGGCACGTTCGCCTTCGACTTGGGCGATCTCTATGCTGCCGAGCCCAAGCCTCTGCTGCTCGAACTCTTCGTACCGCAGGATCGCCTCGCCCGCTACGAGTCGCAGCGTGAAGCCATCGCCACGCTGCACGTGAGTGCCGACGTGCTCACCACCAGCGGCAGCGTGGAATGCCGTAGCATACGGCTCCCCATTGCGTCGTCGCTGGAGGGCCAGCGCCACCTCGAGCCAGAGGTCGAATTCGCCGTTTTGCTGGCACGCGCAGCCAAGGCGCGGGAGACGGCGGCGCAGCAGCAGCGCCGGGGACGGGCGGACGAGGCGAGTTCCGTCATGCGCGCTGTGGCGGCTGACCTCAGCAACAATGTCCTCGCCAATGATCCGCAGTTCAGTACCCAGCTCGCGGCGCAGGCCGCCGACATGGCCGCCTTGGCCGACAAGTACGAGCAGCGGACCTATTCCGAAATGGATGCCAAGTATCAGATGCAGCGCACCTACAATCAGCGGCGAGGCAAGAAGTCGTACGACGACCTGCTCCAGCGCAAGCCACCCGAATAACGCGGCGCGCGAGACATCACCCGGCGACCAGCGAGGCCACGAATCGTGCGTCGCTGGGCGCCAGGGGGAGTGCGGCCAATACCACCGGCGCGCCCCACGTGAGCGCCTCGTGTTCCAGGGCGCGCGGCTCGCCCGCGATGCGCGTCGGCAGGAACACGATGTCATACGGCGAGTCGGGGTCTGCGATGACCATCAGCGGCGCCGCGACATCGACCACCACCACGCCCACCTCCTCCTGCAGCTCGCGTCCGATGGCGTCATGATCCGACTCGCCGGGCTCACACTTGCCGCCGGGAAACTCCCACAGGCCGCCATGACGCTTCGAAACCGGGCGCTGGCACACCAGCAGCTGGTCGTCGCGGCGAATGACCGCCGCCACCACCCGTATGCGCGCGCCGCTCGTCTCCCCGGTCACCAGGCGGCCGGTGTCATGGTCGCACGCCGGCCAGGTGCTTGTCGTACCACGCGAGGTATCGGTCGTAGCGATCCCGAACGAAGCTCGGCCGGGAGATGCCGTGAAACTGTCCCGGATACACGATCAGCTGGGTGGGCACGCCCAGTGACGTGAGCGCCTGGTACATCTGCTCGCTGCCGGCAATCGGTACGTTGAAGTCCTTCTCGCCACCCATGAACAGCGTCGGTGTCGTGATACGATCCGCCTTGTAGAAGGGGTAGCTGACCTTCTCCCACACCTTCGGGTTCTTCCACGGCGCCCCGAGTTCGTTCTCGTACTGGAAGATGTATTGGTCGCTGCCGTACATGCTCGTCTGCAGTGCACTGCCCGCGCCGCTGGTGGCCGCCTTGAACCGCGTGGTGGTGGCAATCGTGTAGTCGGTGAGAATGCCGCCGTAGCTCCATCCGCCAATGCCGAGGCGGTTCGGGTCCACGAAGCCGAGTGACAGCACATGATCCACGCCGGCCAGCAGGTCCTGTACTTCCTTGTTGCCCCAGTCGGCGAAGATCGCCTTCTTCCACGCCTGGCCACGCCCGCTGCTGCCGCGGTAGTTCACCTGCAGCACCAGGTAGCCGTTGGCGGCAAACAGGTCGCGCTCGAACTGGAAAAGATGCTGGTCCTGCCCATTCGGGCCGCCGTGAATGCGCAGCAGCAGCGGGTACTGCTTTGTGGCGTCGAAGCCGGCGGGCTTGGTGAGCAGCGCGCCCACCGTCAGCCCGTCCCGGTTGCGGAACTGCACGTCCTCGGTAGTCCCCAACTGCAGCGCGGCGAAGATGCTGTCGTTCACATGGGTGAGTGCACGCAGGGTGGTGGCGTCCCACGCGAACAGCTCGGCAGATCGCTGTGCCGTGCCCGTGTTCACTACCGTACGCCCACCGGGCGCCACATCGTACGCCGTCACCACCCGCCGTCCGTCCACCAGGCGCGTGACGGCGCCGGTACTCACCGCTACCTGCGCGAGATGCTGCGCCCGGTCGTCGCCAATCAGCACGCGCAGTGACGTGCCGTCTTCCGACCACGACAGCTGGCTCACATCGCGGTCGAGCGTCGCCGCCACCAGCCGGGGCGTACCGCCGCCGCTGGGGATGATCGCGATGGTGTTCTGCGTATAGGCCGACAGCTCGGGCTCGCTCGCCTGGAGATAGGCGATCTGCGACCCGTCGGGGCTCCATGCCGCGCCCGCGTCGGGTCCGCGCCACGTGGTAAGTCGGCGCGGCGTGGCGCCGGCCACGGCATCGACCACGAAGAGGTCGCTATTGTTGAACCGGTCCGGGTCACCTTCGGCGCGCTCGCTGGTGAATGCCAGGCGCGTGCCGTCTGGGGACCAGCGCACCTGTCGGTCGTCGAAGTCGCCCTTGGTGATCTGCACCGCCGACTTCGTCGTCACATTCACGACCCACACGTGCTCGCGACGCCGGTCCAGATACCCGTCCCCATCGCGCTTGAAGGCGTAGCGATCGATCACGATGGGCTTCGGTGTACGCGCGCGCAGGGAATCGGGCTTTCCCTCATCGGGGTCGGGATCACGCGACACCAGGGCGATACGGGTGCCGTCCGGTGACCACTCATACTCGCTGATGCCGCCCGTGAGATCCGTCAGTCGCACGGCCTCGCCGCCGGCCCGGTCAAGCAGCCAGATCTGTCCGCCCTTGGAGTCGTACCGTCCGGACACAAAGGCGAGGTAACGATTGTCCGGGCTCCAGCGAGGATTGCTTTCGCTCTCCGGTGAGCCCGCCATCTTGAGGGTGCGCGTACCCTCCCAGTTCACCATCCACACATCGCTGTCGCTCCGGTCCTTCGCCGAGTCCACCGTCACCACCGTGTAGGCGATCCACTGTCCGTCGGGGGAGAGGCGGCCGGCCCCTACGTCACGAAGCCGATAGATGTCGGTGGAGCGAAGCGGGCGACTGGTCGGTAGCGTGGCCTGAGCCTTGGCCGCCGTCGACAGGGCGCCCAAGGCCAACGTGAAGAGTGCGAAGGTGGAAAGGAGCGGGCGTCGCATGGCAGGATCCGGGTTGGTGTTCGGTGGCACGGATCGCCACCGGCGCGGGGAAAGATACCGCCTGCCGGTTTGTCCGGGGTCTGCCTACTTCCAACGGCGCACGGCCGCCTTACCGTTGGCGCATGTCCGGCGAACTGCTGTTCCGCGCCAGGGGGCTGACAAAGGTGTACGGCACCGGCACCGCACAGGTTGTGGCGCTGCGCGCCGTCGATCTCGACCTCCTGGCTGGTGAGTTCGTCGTCATCCTCGGCCCGTCCGGAAGCGGTAAGTCCACGCTGCTCAACATTCTGGGCGGCCTCGATGTCCCCAGTGCCGGTGACGTCACCTTCCGCGATCATGTGCTGACGGGTGCCAGCGAGGCGGCGCTGACGCAGTATCGCCGCGAGCACGTGGGCTTTGTCTTCCAGTTCTACAATCTCATTCCTGGGCTCACGGCGCTCGAGAACGTGCAACTGGTGACCGACCTGACCCGGAACGATCCCCACGAGCGTGGCGCCGAGGACCCCGCCGAGGCGCTGCGTCTCGTCGGTCTGGGCGACCGGCTCGACTTCTTCCCCGCCCAACTGTCCGGCGGCGAACAGCAACGGGTGGCCATCGCGCGAGCCGTGGCCAAGCGCCCGGATGTCCTGCTCTGTGACGAACCCACCGGTGCGCTCGATTTCGAGACCGGCATACTGGTGCTCGAGGCGTTGCGCCGAGCCAACCGTGAACGGGGAACCAGCGCCGTGGTGATTACCCACAACGTGGGCATTGCCGCCATGGCGGACCGTGTCCTGCGGATGCGGAGTGGCGCGGTGGTCGGAACCACCGTGAACGCGGCGCCATGTGAACCCGCGGACCTTTCCTGGTGACGACCGTGCGACGCCTGGGGCACCCTTCCCTCATCTCGATGCTGACGCGCAAGGCGTGGCGCGACGTCTGGCATCAGCGCGGCCCCTCCATTGCCATCGCCGTCGTGGTCATGGTTGGTGTGGCGAGCTTCGTGGCGATGCAGTCGATGGTGCCGCATCTTCGCGGCTCGCAGCAGCGCTACTACCAGAGCGCGCATTTCGCCGATCTCTGGGTGTCGGTTTCGCAGGCGCCTGACGCGCTCGCCGCGGAATTGCGAGCCATCCCTGGCGTGCGTGCGCTGGAAACACGCGTGGCCGAAAATGTGGTGCTCGAGGTGCCCGGACTCGCCGGCCTGGCTACGGGCCGCCTGCTGAGTCACCCCACCCGTCGTGAGCTGGCCGTGAATCGTCTGCGCGTTCGCGCCGGACGGCTCATGGCGCCCTCGCACGACGACGAGGTCGTGATCAGTGATGGGTTCGCTACGGCCAACGGCCTTGCACCTGGCGATACGCTCGGGGCGGTGCTGAACGGCCGCTGGCGTCGCCTCGAGGTGGTGGGGGTGGTGCTCACCCCCGAGTTCGTGATGGAGGTGCAACCCGGTGCCTTGTTCCCCGACAATCGCCGCTACGGCATTCTCTGGATGGCCGAGGGGGCGGCTCAGGCCGCCTTCGGCCGCGTGGGCGCGTGGAACGAGGCGACATTCACCCTCGATCGGACGGCTTCCGAAGCGGCCGTGATCGCCGCCGTGGATGAGCGCCTCGCGCGGTACGGTTCACTGGGTACATTCGGACGCGGCGAACAGCTGTCACATCGCTACCTGACCGACGAAATCAGACAGGCGGCGGCGTTCGGTACCGCGGCGCCCCTCATCTTTCTCGGCGTGGCGGCCTTCCTCGTCAACCTCGTGCTGGCGCGTCTGGTGGCGGCACAGCGTGAGCAGATCGGCATGATGAAGGCGTTCGGCATCACCAACGGCATGCTGATTCGCCACTACGCGCAGATTGCCCTCATCCCGGTGCTGCTCGGCGCCATCATCGGCACGGGGGTTGGCCTGTGGTTCGCCGGACTGCTCGCAGAGTTGTACTCGCAATACTATCGCATGCCCGATGCGGCGTTCACTCCGCGTCTGGGGACCATCGCGGCGTCGCTCCTCGTAACCGGTCTCTCGGCACTGATCGGCACCGTGGGCGCGGTGCGGCGAGTCGTGCGGTTACCTGCCGCCGAAGCCATGCGACCGGAGGCGCCGCTGCGCTTCCGGCACAACTGGTTCGACAGGTCCTGGTTGCATCGACGTCTCTCTCCCATGGCACGACTCACGGTACGCAGCATGCTGCGTCGGCCCGCGCGGGCGACCTTGGCCACTCTGGGCATGGCGCTCAGCATTGCGGTCGTAATGGTCGGTAGCTACGCCTACGATGCCATTGCCGTCATGCGCGATGTGCACTTCACCGAGATCCAGCGCGAGGATGTCGCGGTCACCTTTGCGCGCAGTGAAGGTGACGGCGCCCTTCGCGAATTGGCGCACATGCCCGGCGTGCTCCGGGTCGAGCCACTCTGGTCCTTGCCGGTCAAGATCGGGCACGGCCCTCACGAACGGCGCGCCGCCATCACCGCCCTGATTCCCGGGGCCCGGCTGCGGCGCGTGGTCAATGGCCAGCGGCAGGAACAGGCGGTACCGGGCAACGGACTGCTCATGTCCGCCGCGCTTGCCGAGCTTCTTGACGTAGAGGCCGGTGATTCGGTGCAGGTGCAGGCGCTCACGGGCGAGCGGCGCGTTCGCACGTTGCCGATCGGCTCATTGGTGCACGATCTGATCGGGACCGGCCTGTGGATGGGGCACGACGGGATGGAGATGCTGGCCGGCGGTACCGCGTACGACGGCGCCGTTCTCGCCGTGGACCCGGTGCTCACGGACCAACTCATCGCCCAGTTGCGGCGAACGCCCGGCGTCGCCAGTGTCGGGGAGCGCGCCGATGTGCTTGCCAGCTTCGACGCGGTGATGCGCGACAGCTTCGGTGTGACTCTGGTCGCCCTGCTCGGATTCGCCGTCGTCCTCGCAGTGGGTGTGGTCTACAACACGGCCCGGGTTTCCTTGTCGGAACGGAGCCGCGAACTCACCAGCCTTCGTGTCCTCGGATTCTCGCAGCGGGAAGTCGCAGCGATGCTCTTCGGGGAGTTGGCGGTCCTCGGCGCACTCGCCGTGCCCCTCGGCTTCGCCATCGGCGCAGGGCTTGCCGCTGCCATGGCAGCGGGCATGAGCTCCGAACTGTTCCGGCTGCCGTTCACGCTGGCACCCCGTACCTACGGTTGGTCGGTGGTGGTGCTGGTCGTCGCCGGCATGGCTTCCTCGTTGCTTGTGCGACGGCGGCTGGATCACCTCGACCTCGTTGCGGTATTGAAGACCCGCGAATGACCACGCCGCAGCGATCTACCGGAGGATGCACATGTTGAGCAAACGACGCGTCATGGTGGCGATCGGGATCACGGGGCTCGGCGCGGCGAGCTGGTGGTGGGTGCGGCGTCCGCCCGTCGTCGACGTCGAGATCGCGCTCGCAAGTGTGGGGCCGCTGCGTGTTTCGATCGAGGAAACGGGAACCACGCGCGTGCGCGCCCATACCGACGTAAACGCGCCCGTCAGTGGGCGCTGGGTGCCGGCCACCGTGAAGGAAGGCGATGTGGTGAGCGCCGGTACGCGACTTGGCACGCTCTACCCGGCTCCGCTGGATGCATCGGCGCGGGAGCAGGCCACGGCGCGCGTGGGAAGCGCTGGCGCGTCCATTGCCGAGGCTGAGTCGAGGCGGACCGCTGCCGGCACGGCTCTGGACGAGGCGCGCCGTACGCAGGTCCGCGTAGCGGCGCTCGGCGCTGCCGGCGCCGTCGCGCCGGAGGAAGGCGAACGTGCGCGCGATGCCGTCTCGCTGCGGGAGAGCGACGTACAAGCCGCCGATGAGCGACTCCGCGTGGCGCGGTATGACCTCGCCGTGGCGCGCGCTGCGCTTGCGGGAGCCACGGGCGCCGCCGGTGGCCTCACGCTCGCCGCGCCCATGACCGGGACCATCCTCGCCATCGCAGAAGCGCATGAGCGTGTCGTACCATCCGGAACACGCCTGCTCGAAATCGGCGACCCCCGCGACGTCGAGGTGCTCGTTCCGCTGCTCACGGCAGACGCGCTGCGAGTGCGGGAGGGGGCGAGCGTTCACCTGACGTTCGGCGCTGCGGCATCGACGTTGGAGGTGGATGGAAAGGACACCGTGGTCGGCCGAGTGGTGCGCATCGAACCGTCGGCCTACACCCGTATGTCGGCACTCGGTGTCGAGGAACAGCGGGTGAATGTGATCGTCAGTGTCCCTGCCACTGCCGTGCACGTCGGTGATCGTTTTCGCGCCGATGTGCGGATTACCGTGCGGGAGGTAGCCCGCGCGCTGCGTGTGCCCGCGAGCGCACTCACCCGAAGTGATGAGACCTGGACCATCTGGGTCGTCTCAAACGGACGGGTCGACCGTCGCCCCGTACAGCTCGGTGAGCGGGGGACAGATCAGGTCGACGTACGCGACGGGCTCCAGGCGGGAGATACCGTGGTCCTGTTTCCCGGAGACCGCTTGCGGCCGCGCGCGCGGATTCGGGTGACTCGAACTACGTCGGCACCGCCCTGATCGTGGCGTGGTCCCGCCGAGTTTGCCACGCTGAGTCTGCCCAACGGCTCTCTTCGCTCAGGGCTTGGCGGGCGTCACGCGCGGCGCGTACAACTCGAGGTCGCGCCCCATGAGCAGCGTGGCCAGCACCACGCTGGCACTGATCCAGAAGGGACTCTGGTGGCCGAAGGTGTCGAACGCGACGCCCAGAATGACAGGAAACGCCACCCGCGTCACCCCGCCGAACGTCTGCTGCACACCCATGTACAGGCCACGCTCCGCACTGCTCACGATGCGCGAGAGCATGGCCGTGACGCACGGGAACGTGAACGCCGTGCCCAGCGGCAGCATGCCCACCGCAAGCGCCAGCAGGGGGAGATTGGGAGCGAACGACAGCCCCACCAGGCCACCGGCCAGCAGGAGCAGACCGACACGACTGAGCTGCGGTTCGCCCACCGTGTCCACGAGGCGCCCCAGAATCAGGGCGCGCACCACGACACTGAGCACGCCGATGTACATGAAGAAGTAGCCGATCGTGTTCTCGGTCACGCCGAAGCGGTCCGCGAGAAAGAGCGCCAGAATGGCGGTGGTACCCTGAAAGGCCCCGATGGCCAAGGCATAGATGAGAATGAGCCGTGAGGCGGGTTCGCTGGGATGGCTCACCACGCGCAGCACCGCCTCGCGCGATCCCTTGGGCTTGGCCTTGGTACTGTCCCCGCCGGGCTTGCGAATCTCGGTCAGGTACTTCGACGCGAAAATCATGTTCACCACACACATCCCCGCAGCCACCAGCCCCGGGGTGTTCTTGCTCCAGAGCTGGACCCACGAACCGATCACCGGTCCCAACGCCACGCCAGCATTCGTGGCCGCGGAGAGCCAGCCGAGACTCTTTGCGCGGTCCTCAGGGCGCGTGGCATCGGCGACATAGGCCTGAATCACGCTTACCGTACCGCCGCCCGCGCCCTGCACGATACGGGAGAGAAACAGCAGCCACAGACTGTCGGCGTACGCGAACACCACGTAGGCCACCGCGCTGGCGCCGAGTCCCACCATAAGGGCCGGACGACGTCCGAACTTGTCGCTGAAGCGCCCCCATACCGGCGCGCTGAGGAGCTGCGCCACGCTGAACGAACTCACCAGCAGCCCGACTACCGCGCCGCCGGCCCCGAGCGTCTTGGCGTAGAAGGGGAGCAGGGGCAGAATCATCAACAGGCCGAGCATGTCGATGAACGCCGTGACCATCAGGACCGCGAGTTTGCCGAACGTCGACTTGCCGTCGTCGATGGGGTGTTCGTCGGTATGGGAATGCGGTGCGCTGCGCTGGCTCACGAGGTGGGGTCAGTCGGTCTTCGCCCCACTACACCCGCCAGCGCCACGATGGTCAGCAGGTAGGGGATCATCTCCACGAACTGGCTTGGCACCAGCTGCGCACCCTGCAGCTGAATCTGCAACGTCTCGGCAGCCGCGAACAGCAGGCATCCCACGCCCACGCGCACTGGCTCCCACCGCCCGAAGATCACGGCGGCGAGGGCAATGAAGCCGCGGCCAGCCGTCATGCCGTCGGTGAACTGATGCTGGTCCAGCGCCAGATAGGCGCCCCCGAGACTCGCCAGCGCGCCGGCGATGTAGAGCCCCTTGAGGCGCATGGGGTTCACGGCCACGCCTAACGTGGCCGCTGCCTCAGGCTTCTCCCCCACGGCCCGCGCGCGCAGCCCGAACGGCGTGCGGTACAGGAGCCACGCCAGCGCGGGCAGTGCCGCCAGGCCGATCCACACGACCGGATTGAGGAAGCTCGCGAACATGGCGTTCCCTGTGCCTTCGCCGCCGAACCCCGGTACGCGCGGGGAGTTGCTCGAACTGTCGAACACCAGGCGCAGGAAGTACCGCGTGCTGGCCGCCACGATGAGGTTGATGGCCACTCCCACTACCACCTGATTCGCCCGGAACCGAATGGTGGAGACGGCGAGCAGGCTGGTGATGATGCCACCAGCAACAAGCGCGCCCAGCAGCCCGGCCCACGGGCTGTTGCCGTAGTAGCTCCCGAGGGCCGCGCCGAAAGCGCCCGCCAGCATGAGCCCCTCGAGCCCCAGGGCGATGATGCCCACCCGTTCCGACATCACACCGCCCGCTGCCGCCAGCAGGTACGGGATGGCAATGCGAATGGTCTGCAGCAGAAAGGCGAGCAGGATCATGCGCCGGCCCTCGTCGCGCCGGACGGATCTCGGCGGGCCAGCGAGGCCGTGACGCTCGCGGCCGCTGCCCGGATCTGCTGCTGCACTTCGGGCACGGCGGTGGCTACCGACAGAATGACGGCCGCCGTGAGAATGTCGGTGAGCTGCTTGGGCACCACGGCGTTCACGGCCAAGCCGCCCTGCGACAGCGTGGCGAACAGCAGCGCCGCCGCGAGAATGCCGAAGGGATGATTCCGCCCCACCAGCGCTACGGCGATGCCGAGAAAACCAGCGCCACCCGCAAACCCCTCTTCGTAGTAGCCCTTGTAGCCCAGCACGAAATTGACGCCACCCAACCCGGCCAGTGCGCCGGACACGACCAGGCTCACGAGCCATACGCGCGGCACCCGCACCCCGCCGTACTCGGCAGCGTCCGGCTGCAAGCCGACGGCGCGCAGTTCATAGCCACGTTGCGTGCGGAAGAGATACCACCAGCTCACCACCGCGGCGCCGAGGGCAAACAGCAGCGTGAAGTTGACGGCGCTGCCACGAAACATCGGGAAGGCCTCGGCCAGCCGGGGCACCGTCCCCGCCACGATGTCGGGGGTGCGCAGCGTTTCCGGCAGGTGCAGCTTGGCGGACACGATCCAGTTGAGCAGCGCCAGCACGATGAAGTTGAGCATGATCGTGACGATCACTTCACTGGCGCCGAACCGCGCACGCAGGGCCCCCGGCACGGCGCCGGTGGCACCGCCCACCAGCATGGCGGCCCCGACGCACAACGGGACGGCCGCGAGAGCGGGGGTCGTTGCGGGCAGCATCAGCCCCATCACGGCCGCACCGAATCCACCGGCCGCGAGCTGTCCCTCGGCCCCCACGTTGAAGAGACCGGCTCGCCCCGCCACCGCGAACGCCAAACCGGTGCAGGTGAGGGTGGTGGCCTTGTAGAGCACCTGGCCGATGCCATAGGTGTGGCCCCACGTCCCCTTCACGAGCAACGCCCACACCGCCGCCGGCGATTCGCCAAAGGAGAGAATGAGCAGGTCCCCCAGCACGGCGGCGAGGCCAAGTGCCACCACGGCGGGCAACACGGCCTCCAGCACACGGGCGCCGCGCAACGACGGTGTTGCCGTATCGCTCACGCTACCGCTCACGCTACCGCTCACGCTACCGCTCATGCGGCCGCTCCGGTCATGAAGGGACCAAGTTGCTCGGCCGTGCAGCCGGCAGCCGGCAGCACCGCAACGAAGCGACCACCGTACATCACGGCGATGCGATCGGAGAGGGCCAGTACCTCCGGCAGGTCGGCACTTACCAGCAGGATCCCCCTGCCGGCGTTGCGTGCCGCACGCAGCTGCTCATGGATGAATTCGATGGCGCCCACATCCACCCCGCGCGTGGGCTGTGCGGCCAGCAGTACACTGAAGGCGCGTCCCATCTCCCGCGCAATCACGATCTTCTGCTGGTTGCCGCCCGAGAGCGCGCGCGCCGGCAGCGCGGCCAGTGGCGGCCGGATATCGAAGCGCTGCACCTGTTCGGCGGCGTTCGCTGCGATGCGCGTGTGATCGAGGCCACCGCGGCCGCCGAAGTGATGCTGCCGACCCAGAATGAGGTTGTCCGCGATCGAATAATCGAGCACCAGTCCTCGCCGATGGCGGTCCTCCGGGATATGCGATAGCCCGCGATCGGCGCGCTCACGCACCGACAACCGGGTGAGATCGTGCGTTCCCAGCAGCACCTGTCCCGCCTGCGCACCGCGCAGGCCGGCGATGGCCTCGAGCAACTCCGTCTGTCCGTTGCCCTCCACGCCGGCGATTCCCAGGATTTCCCCCGCGCGCAGGTCGAACGACAGGTCGAGGACGGCAGGGGTGCCGCGGTCGCCGCGTACCTGGAGGCCACGCACCTGCAGCAACGGCTCGGCCAGGGGGCCGCCGGCGACCGGGGCACCGTGCGCCGAGTCTTCGCGCACGGCGCCAACGGCATCGAGATGCAGGTTCACGTCGCGCCCCACCATCGCGCGCGCAATGTCACGCGGCGTTACCTCCGTCGTGGCAAAGCGCGAGACGGTCGTCCCGGCACGCATGACGGTGATGTGATCGGACACGGCCATGACTTCATCGAGCTTGTGCGTGATGAGCACCACGGTGCCACCAGCCTCGCACACGGTGCGCAACACCCCCCAGAGTTCCTGCACCTCCGGCGGTGACAGGACAGCGGTGGGCTCGTCGAGAATGAGCACGCGCGCTCCGCGGTAGAGCGCCTTGAGAATCTCGACGCGCTGCGCCTCACCCACGCTGAGATCCGCAATGCGTGCCCGCGGGTCCACGTGCAGGCCGCAGCGACGGCACAACGCCTCCACTTCGACCACGGCACGGTGCAGGTCGATCGTCACTCCCTTGAGCGGCTCGCTCCCCAACACCACGTTCTCTGCCACCGTGAGCGTGGGCACGAGCATGAAGTGCTGATGCACCATGCCCACACCGGCCGCGATCGCCTCGGTGGTCTTCCACCCGGTGACATTGCGGCCGTTCACCTCCACGGTGCCGCCGTCGGGCTTGAAGAGCCCCGCCAACACCCGCATGAGGGTACTCTTGCCGGCGCCGTTCTCGCCCACCAGCGCATGGATCTCGCCGCACGCCACCTCGAGCGACGCATCCCGGTTGGCCACCACCGCGCCAAACGTCTTGATCACGCCGGCCATGCGGATGGCTGGCGTGTCATGGCTTGCGGCACTCATCGCGACTCCGGGCGGCTGGACGGCACGACGATGCGTCCGGCGACGATGTCCGCGGTGAGCGAATCGAGTCGCGCCCGCACGGTGGGAGGGATCAGCGCGCGATTGTTGTCGTCGTAGACATACCCCACGCCGCGTTCGGCAAGACCGAATTGCTGCACGCCCCCGGTAAACGTGCCGTCCTTGACCGATTGCACCGCCGCGACCACCGACGCGTCGATCCCCTTGACCATGCTGGTGAGGATGAAGCCCGGGGCTTCGCTGTACTGATCGGCATCGACCCCGATGGCGAGCTTGCGTGTGGTGCGCGCGGCCTCGAAGACCCCGAGTCCGGTGGAGCCGGAGGCATGGAAGATCACATTCACCCCCTGGTTGTACATCGCCAACGCCATCTCCTTGCCGCGGCCGGGGTTGCGGAACGCTTCGGGGGTGACGCCGGCGTAGTTGGCAATGACCGTGCAGTCGGGGCACACGTACTCGACGCCCGCGCGATAGCCGGCCTCGAACTTGTGGATGAGGGCGATATCCATGCCTCCCACGAAGCCCACTTTCTTGCTCTTCCCGACCAGCGCCGCGAGCGCGCCCACGAGGAACGACCCCTCTTCCTCGCGGAACTTGAGTGCGCGCAGATTGGCTGGCAGCGGTAGCGGGCTGCCGGTGGAATCCAGCGGCACCGACATGTCCACGTGGGCGAAGCGCACCTGGGGATACTCGCGCGCCAGCGCGAGCACGTCGTCGGTGAAGATGAAACCCACGCCGATCACCAGGTCCATGCCCTCGGCGGCGAGCAGACGAAGCCCCGCTTCGCGGTCGGAGCCTTCGCCGGGCTCGATGTACGTCACCCGGGCGCCCAGCTCACGCTCGGCGCGCTCGCCGCCCTGGTAGGCGCCATCGTTGAATGACTTGTCCCCGCGGCCACCCACGTCGAACACGATGCCGACATCGAGGCCATCGGTCGTGTCGGCAACCGTGGCACCGGCCGGCCGGATGGTGAGAAGCGCGAGGTGGGCGAGGAGGAGCGCCCCGATCAGATAGAGGGTGCGGCGCATGGCCCCGAAGGTTCGCCGTCCGGTGCTCCGGCCGGAAGCCCTTGTCGCCACAAGAACGGGCCACGGGGGATACCCGTGGCCCGTTCTTGTCGCGCCCACCCTGCGAGGGCGGTTGGCTACTTGATTGGCTTGTACCGGTAGGCGTAGATCTTCTGCCCGGTCGCCTTGAGCTCCACGTTCTTTCGGTCGCCCTTCTTGACCGCCCCCGTCTCCGCGGTGGCGCTGGCAACCAGGTTGCCGGCTTCATCGAGGAACTCCGCCGTCACCGTGTACGAACCGGTCGCGGCCACCTGCTCGAGGGCCAGCGTCAGCGTGGCCTGCTCGGCCCCGCGCGAGAAGCCGGCCACCTCCACCTTCACCGGCAGGTTTTCGGCGTACGTCTGGTACTTCACGAGGGAGTCGGTCCACGCCTTCTTCTCGGCCGGAAGCTTGGCCGACTTCCCCATCCCCTGGGACGCATAGGCGAAGAACATCCAGGCGTCGTAGTTGTTGGGGTCGAGTGCCACCAGCTTGCGACTCGGGTCGAACATTTCCTTGAAGCGATCCTTGCCGTACAGGGTGGCGGCGAAATTGCGCAGGCCGTCACGGCTGTTCGGATTCTTCTTCACCGACGCCTCGAACAGCTTGAGCGCGTCGTCGCTCTTGTTTGCACGCGTGGCAATCACCCCGCCCACGGCGAGGGTCATGTCGCTCTGCTTGTCGGGGTTGGCGAGCATCTCGGCGTACACCTCTCCCATGCTCGCCGTGTCCTTCGACAGCGTGAGCGCTTCGGCCCAGTTGTTGTAGTGGTTCGGCACGTCGGGGCTGTCGGGCGCATTGGCGATGAGCGCCTTGAACGATCCGGCCGCGTCCTTGGCCAGAGCAACCTGGTCCGCGCCCTGAGCGCTGCCCGCCAGTTCGAGCTGCGTCATGGCCACGTAGTACATGGAGCCGCTCTTGAGGTCCCGGTACGACGTATCGGAACCGGCCCGCTCGATGACGTGGCGCCAGTGCATGATGGCCGCCTTCTTGTCGTTCTTCAGATTGGACACGTTCGCCAGCACATAGTGCGCGTACGGGCCATCGCTCAGCAGCATCGACCGCTTGGCATAGTACTCGGCCGAATCGAGCTTGCCGGCGCTCGAGGCCGTGAGCGCCGCCTGCGTCTGGGCCAGCCACAGCTCGTTCTGGCGCTGCGCCTTGATGTCGGCTTCGCAGGCCGGCGAGGCGGCAACAATGGCCTTGTAGGCCGCGTCCACCGCCGTGACGAGATCGATCGCTTCCGTGGGGCTGCTGACCAGCCCGATGCTGCTGCGCACTGGAGCCGCCGGCTGGCCGGGCTCGAGGGCCCACATCTTGTACACTTCACTGAGCATGAAGTGATAGCCGGCCAGGTTCTTGGCGTACCGCTCCGGCTTCGTGTCGAGCTCCTTCGCCAGGGTCATCAGCAGCTTCTTGCGCTGATCGGCGTTCTGGGACGACTTGGCCTGCTGGTACGACAGCGACAGCATCGCCAGCTCCTTGGGCTGGTTCAAATCGATGTTGCACGACGCCGATACGCCGCCCGGCTGGGCGACGGCCGTCGCGGGGACAGCAGTGATGAGCGACGCAGCGGCCGCGGCACCAGCGATGAACGTCAAACGCATGACGTCTCCTGAAAGCGAGAGAGCAGGGGAGTCTGGCCGGGTTCCCGGCCAGGGGTTCAGTTGGGGACCAGATGTCCTTTGATTGAAACTACTATGACCGAACGGATCCGCACCCGGTTCCTGGTGATTGGCAGCGGAGTGGCGGGGTTGCATACGGCCTGGCGGGCGTCCGCCCATGGCTCGGTGACGGTGCTCACCAAGCGCACCCTCTTCGACTCGGCGACCGCCTACGCACAAGGAGGCATCGCCGCCGCGCTCGGTGCCGGCGACAGTCCCCACTTGCACCGTGAGGATACGCTCGCCGCCGGTGCCGCGCTGTGCGACCGGGAGGCCGTCCAGATACTCGTGGAGGAGGGGCCCGCGCGGGTGCGTGAGCTGCAGGCGGCCGGTGCCCGCTTCGACCTCGACCCCGACGGGGACTTCAAGCTGGGCCGGGAAGCCGCCCACTCCCGTCACCGCATCGTGCACGCCCGCGGTGATCAGACCGGCGCTGAGGTGGCCCGGGCACTCGTGGCCAAGGTGCAGGAGTCTGCGGCCATCGACGTGCGGGAAACCGCCCGGGTGCTCGACCTGCTGCTCGTGGACGAGGGCGACGGCGTGCAGGTGGCCGGCGTTCGCGCCTCACTGGCCGGTCGCGCGGTCGAGGTCGTGGCCGACGCCACGGTCCTCGCCACCGGGGGCTGCGGGCAGATCTTCCGCTACACCACCAACCCCCAGGTGGCCACGGGCGATGGCTTCGCCATGGCGCACCGGGCGGGGGCGCGTCTCGCTGACATGGAGTTCGTGCAGTTCCACCCCACGGCGCTCGATACCCCCGAAAACCCGCTGGCGCTCATCTCCGAAGCCGTCCGAGGCGAAGGGGCGATTCTGCTCAACGCCCGTGGCCAGCGGTTCATGCCGGCGCGGCACCGCCTCGCCGAACTGGCCCCGCGTGACGTGGTCGCCCGGGAGATCTTCCGCGAGCAGCAGGCGCACGGTCGGGTGTTCCTCGACGCCACGAGGCTGGGTACGGGCTTCGCCGCCCGCTTTCCGGGCATTTTCGCCCTGTGTCGGGCTCGCGGGATCGACCCCAGCTGCGAACCCATTCCGGTGACCCCGGCGGCTCATTACATGATGGGTGGGGTCGTCACCGATCTGGCCGGCCGCTCCAGCCTGCCGCGGCTGTATGCTGTGGGGGAGGTGGCCCGGACCGGCGTGCACGGGGCCAACCGCTTGGCCTCCAACTCGCTCCTCGAAGGGCTGGTGTTCGCCGAACGGGTGGCCCGCGACCTCAACCAGACTCCAGAACATCTCCCGGTCCCTGCGCCGGACTCGTGGGACGTGCCGCCGCTCGCCGACCGCGGAGCGGCCCAAGTGGCCGCCGATGAGATCCGGCAGCTCATGTGGGACCACGCCAGCATTTCTCGCACGGCCGCCGGACTGCGGCGCTGCCTCGCTGCGCTGCAGCGGGTCGGCGACCGTCTGGCTCCCGGGGCCACCGAAGAGCGCAATCTCCACACCACGGCGCTCTTGGTGACCGAAGCGGCCCTCCTGCGCAAGGAGTCGCGGGGAGGGCACTTCCGGAGCGATTTTCCACGCACCCGCCGGAAGTGGCAGGGGCGACACATCACCTGGTAACGACCACCCAACAGGCGACCGGCTGCAGCATGACCATTCTCGAAGCGCACTACGATCCCGCTCTCGCCGCCGAAATCCGCGCTCTCGCCAAGGCGAGGAACGCGGTCATCCTCGCGCACAACTACGAGCGGCCGGAGATCCAGGACGTGGCCGACTACGTGGGCGACTCCCTGGGGCTCTCGCGTGAGGCCGCGCGTACCGATGCCGACGTGATCGTCTTCTGCGGCGTGCACTTCATGGCTGAGACGGCGGCGATCCTGTCACCCCGCAAGACCGTCCTGCTCCCCGATCTGGCGGCGGGATGCTCGCTGGCCGCCACGATCGACGCCGAACAGCTGCGCGCCTGGAAGGCCGAACACCCCGGCGCCGTCGTCGTTGCGTATGTGAACACCACCGCCGAAGTGAAGGCCGAGAGCGACTACTGCTGCACGTCGGGCAACGCGGTCGAGGTTGTCAACGCGATCCCTGCCGATCGCGAGATCCTCTTTCTCCCCGACATGTTCCTGGGCGCGCACGTGCGTCGCGAAACGGGACGCGACAACATCCACGTGTGGCTGGGCGAGTGTCATGTGCACGCGGGGATCGACCCCGAGCACATTGCCCGCACGCGCGCCCAGCACCCGGGAGCGGAGTTCCTCATTCATCCCGAATGCGGCTGTGCCACCCCCGTCGTGGAGGCAATCAGCGCCGGCGCCGTGGACCCGCACAACGTGCACATCCTCTCCACGGAAGGGATGATCCGGCGCCCCGCGCAAACCGTGCAGGATACGTTCATCGTGGCCACGGAAATCGGCATCCTGCACCGCTTGCGGCGCGAAAACCCGCGCAAGCACTTCATTGCCGCCAATGATCGTGCGCAGTGCTCGTACATGAAGGTCACCACCCTGCCGAAGGTGCGCGACGCGCTGCGCGACATGCAACATCGCATCACGGTGCCGGATGACGTCGCGGCGCGCGCCCGTACGGCCATTGAGCGCATGGTCAGCATCGGCGGTACGGCCGGCGTCAGCCCCTTCGGACCGGAGGATCCGGGCGAATGAGCGCCTTTCACCCACCGCTGCGACCCACTCCGCCCACGTCGCAGGCATCGATCGCCCCGCGAACGATCCCCCCGCTCGACACGCCGGTGGTCCCCTCGTCGTCGCTGGCGTTTCCGCTCGACGCCACCGACACGACCGCACGGGTACGGCAGGCGCTGCTGGAAGACGAGGCCTTCAACGACGTGTCCACGCTCGCCACGGTGGTGAGCACCCGGCATGTGCGCGGCGCCATCGTGGCTCGCCGCGGCGGGGTCGTGGCCGGTGTGCCGCTCGCCATCGAGGCGTTCCGGCAGCTCGACTCCGGCATCACCGTCCGCATCGAGGCCGAAGACGGCACGCGCATTGTCGCGGGCGGCACGGTCCTGGCGCTCACTGGCCACGCGCGCGGCATGCTCTCGGCCGAGCGCACGGCGCTCAACTACCTGCAGCGCCTGTCGGGGATTGCCACGTTGACGCGTCGCTTCGTCGAGGCGGTGCAGGGCACGGGCGCACGGATTCTCGACACCCGCAAGACGACGCCCGGATGGCGCACGCTCGAGAAGTACGCCGTCCGCGCGGGCGGTGGCACGAACCACCGTCTCGACCTGCGCAGCGGCGTGCTGATCAAGGACAATCATCTGGCGGCCATCGGAGGCGATGTCGCCATGGCGGTGCTGCGCGCGCGTCAGCTCGCGATGCCGGGCACGCCGGTTCAGGTCGAATGCGACACCCTGGTGCAGGTCGAGGCGGCCGTTGCCGCCGGTGCCGACGGGGTGCTGCTCGACAACATGACGCTGGACGCGTTGCGCGAGGCGGTCGACATCTGTCGGGGACGCGTCATCACGGAAGCCTCCGGTGGGGTGACGCTGGATACCGTGCGCGCCATCGCCGAAACGGGGGTGCAGCGCATCTCCGTGGGCGCCCTCACGCATTCGGCACCGGCACTCGACCTCGGCCTCGACTTCGACGGGCTCTGACCACACGCGCCGCTGTCGCCACTTCCCCCATGCCTGTTCGCCTCCCGCCTCTCACCGAACGCCCTGCCCGCCTGTTGCTCGAGGGCATCGTCGACTACGCCGGCCTCTTCCCTCCCGCAGGGCTCGGCATGACGAAGGCCGTGCGTAACTTCGCGCATTATCGCGCCGGCGGTACCGGCTGGATGCTCGGGCGCTTCGTCTGTCCCGCGGCGCGGTTGCCCGAGTTCTCCGCGGCGGCCGATCCCCTGCTGCCGCGCGATGCGGGCGCCATCCCGTGGCGCCTCACGGTCACCGGTAGCGGACACGTGGAGGCGGATCTCGAGGCCATCCAGGCCTTCAACGAACGGCACCGTGTCTGCTTCGACGAGTGCGGGGCGACGGCCGACAGCTACGAGGTGCGGGTCTCCAGTGTGGAGGAGATCGTGGCGCTCCATCAACAGGTGCCGGCCACGCTCACCATGTGGATGGAAGTCCCGCTCGATGAGCAGTGCGGGCAGTATGTGGAGGCCATCGCGCGCACCGGTCGCCGTGCCAAGATGCGCGCGGGCGGCGTGACGCCGGACGCCTTTCCGTCATCGGCCAGCATCGTGACCTTTCTCCGGGCGCTCCTCACCTGCAAGGTGCTCGCCAAGGCCACGGCCGGTTTGCATCATCCCCTGCGCGGCGTGCATCGGCTGACCTACGAGCCCGACGCGCCTACCTGCCGCATGTTCGGCTTTCTCAATGTCCTCCTGGCGGCTGCCGCCATGGCGGACGGGGCTCGCGATGTCGTGGTGCAGCAGGTACTCGAGGAGACCAACCCGGCCGCACTGCAGGTCAATGACACGCATCTCGCCTGGCATGGCCCCGACGACACGGTGACCATGACGCGCGCCACGCTGCAACAGGTGCGCGAGCGCATGATCGCCAGCATCGGCTCCTGCTCCTTCACCGAACCGGTGGACGAGAGTCGCGCCCTCGGATGGGTGTGACGTGACCTCCAACTCCGCCGGGATCGGCATGACCTCAGGACACCACGGCTTCGCCAGCAGTTGGGTGGCGTCGGCCAACGGCCACGCCGACTTTCCGCTGCAGAACCTCCCCTTTGGCGTCTTTCGCCGCGCCGGTACCACGGAACTGCCGCGTGTGGGCGTCGCCATTGGCGACGAGATCCTCGACGTGTCGGCGTGTCTGGCCGCCGGATGCTGCGATGAGGCCGAGCCGCTGGCTCGTGAAGCGATGCGCGCCTGTGCGTCGCCGGCGCTCAACGCCCTCATGGCCATGGGCACGGCAGCCCGCCGTGCTTTGCGCCTGGCGCTGCTCGACCTGCTGGACGTGAATGCCGCCGCACATCGTCAGCTCACCGCGCGTCATGCCCTCGTGCCGCAACGGGACGCCGAGCTCCTGCTGCCGGTGCAGGTCGGCGACTACACCGACTTCTACGCCTCGGTGCACCATGCGACCAACGTGGGCAGCATGTTCCGCCCCGATCAGCCGCTGCTGCCGAACTACAAGTGGATCCCCATCGGCTATCACGGCCGGGCCTCGAGTCTGGTGCCGTCCGGTACCCCCGTGGTGCGACCGCGCGGACAGCGCAAAGGGCCGTCGGACGCCGAACCCACCGTGGGACCCTCACGCTCACTCGATTACGAACTGGAGCTCGGTGCCTTCGTGGGCACCGGCAACCCGCTCGGGAGCTGCATCGACGTCCACCAGGCCGAGGACCATCTGTGGGGCCTGTGTCTGCTCAACGACTGGTCGGCGCGTGACCTGCAGGCCTGGGAGTACCAGCCACTGGGCCCTTTCCTGGCCAAGAACTTCGCCAGCACGCTCGGGGCCTGGGTGGTGACGCTCGAGGCCCTCGAGCCCTTTCGCGCCCCGTTGGCGGCGCGTGCCGCAAATGATCCCGCGCCGTTGCCGTATCTCGCCAGCGAGCACGATCGCCTGCACGGGGGCTTTGCGATCACGGTGGAGGCGTGGCTGCGCACGGCGCGCATGCGCGCCGCCGGCGAACCGTCGCACCGCCTTTCCCATGGAACCTCGCTCGATCTGTATTGGAGTTTCGGGCAGATGCTGGCGCACCATGCCAGCAGCGGCTGCAACATGCGACCGGGGGATCTCCTGGGCAGCGGCACGATCTCCGGTCCCGCGCGCGACAGCCGCGGGTGCCTGCTCGAGTTGACCTGGCGCGGGGCCGAGCCCATCACCCTCCCCAATGGTGAGACGCGCGCCTTCCTCGAGGATGGCGACGAACTCACGCTCACCGCCTTCGCGGAGCGCGAGGGGGTGCCCCGCATCGGCTTCGGACAGTGCAGCGGTGAGGTCCGCGCTGCCCTCGCATGAGGTCGAGCGGCTGATTCGCGGGATGCAAGGCCCCGAGGGACCGGCGGAACGCGACTCCTGTACCGGACATTAGTCTCGCATGCCGTCCGACTTGATGTTTGCCCGTTCGCAAATGGCGATGTCGCTGGCCTTCCACATCGTCTTTGCCGTGGTAGGCATCGGCATGCCGGCACTCATGGTCATTGCCGAGTGGCGGTGGCTTCGCACGCGCGACACCGTGATGCTCGAACTGGCCAAACGCTGGGCCAAGGGTACCGCCATCCTCTTTGCTGTGGGCGCCGTGTCCGGCACCGTGCTCAGTTTCGAGTTGGGGCTGCTCTGGCCCACCTTCATGGAGCACGCCGGCGCCGTGATCGGCATGCCGTTCTCTCTCGAGGGGTTCGCGTTCTTCACCGAAGCCATCTTCCTCGGCATCTACCTGTACGCGTGGAAGCGGATTCCCCCGCGGGCACATCTCGCCGCCGGCGTGGTGGTGGCCGTGAGCGGCGCGCTCAGTGGGGCGTTCGTGGTGTGCGCCAACGCCTGGATGAACGCGCCGGCCGGTTTCGACATGGTGAACGGTGAGGTCACGAGCGTCGATCCCATCGCCGCCATGTTCAACGCGGCGGCGCCTGCCCAGATCCTGCACATGACGCTCGCCGCATTCGCCGCCACGGGCTTCGCGGTCGCCGGCATTCACGCCTATGCACTCTGGCGTGGCACGCTGCATCGGGCCTTCCATCGCGCCGCGCTGCAGATCGCGCTCATGATCGGCCTGCCAACGGCGCTCCTCCAGCCGCTCAGCGGCGACTGGAGTGCCCGTGGCGTCGCCGAGCGCCAGCCGGTGAAGCTCGCCGCCATGGAGGGACACCTGCGGACCGGGCCGGCGGCGTTCGTGATCGGGGGGTGGCCCAATCCCGAAACCCTCGAGCACCGCGGGGCCATCGAGATTCCCGGCGCGCTCTCGTGGCTGCTGCACGGCGATCCGGCCGCGGTCGTGCCTGGGGTCGACAGCGTGCCGGGCGATGAGCGGCCACCGCTTGCCATCGTGCACCTCGCCTTTCAGATCATGGTGGGCTGCGGTACGCTCATGGCGATGCTCTCGCTGTGGGGCGCCTGGCGCTGGTGGCAGCGGCGCCGCGGCGGTGGGGTAGCACTGCCCGACGATCGGCGTTTCCTCCTGGCCATCATGCTGGCCGCGCCCTTGGGGTTCATTGCGCTCGAAGCCGGGTGGACCGTCACCGAAGTGGGGCGGCAGCCGTGGATCGTGCAGGGCATCCTGCGCACCGCTGATGCCGTGACGCCCATGCCAGGACTCGGGGTGACCTTTGCCCTCTTCACCGTGCTGTACATCGGGCTGGCGATCGCCGTGGTGTTCCTGCTCTGGCGGCAGATCCTCAAGACGGGCGTCACCCCTGTGCCGTTGGACGTCACGAGCGAGCTCCCGTTGCCCTCGCGACTCTCGGGCACGCATCCCAGCCCACATCTGTAATGAACCCGGCGGAACTCACCTGGACGCTGCCGCACATTGTCGCCGGGGTCATGGTGCTCTCCCTCAACGCCTATGTGCTGCTGGGCGGAGCGGATTTCGGCGGCGGGGTCTGGGACTTCTTCGCGCGCGGCCACCAACGCGACGAACAGCGGGCGCTGATCGCCGAGGCGATCGGTCCCATCTGGGAGGCCAATCATGTGTGGCTCATCCTCGTGGTGGTGCTGCTCTTCACCTGCTTTCCCAAGGCCTTTGCGCATCTGGCCACCGAACTCCACGTGCCCATCACCATCATGCTGGTGGGCGTCGTGTTGCGTGGGTCGGCCTTCACCTTCCGCACGTACGACAGCAAGCGCGATGCGGTCCAGCGCCGCTGGGGGCGCATCTTCTCCATCGCCAGCCTGCTCACGCCCGTTGTCCTCGGCGTCTGTCTCGGCGCCGTGGCGGGAGGGCTGGTCCCCATGCGTCCGGCATCGGAAGCCGCCACACTGACCTTCGTGGACCGCTTCGTGCACCCCTGGTTCATGTCGCCGTTTCCCTGGGCCGTCGGCTTGCTGACCTTGCTGCTCTTCGCCTTCCTGGCCGCCGCCTATCTCACCGTGGAGGCACCGGAAGGCCCCCTGCGGGATCTCTTCTGTCGCCGCGCGCAGCAATCACAGGTGGCGCTGCTCATCACGGCGGTCGCAACGCTGGTGGTGGCGCGGGCCGAGGACCCCCAGCTGTTCGCCGGGCTCACGCGCGGAAGCACGGCGCTCGCCATGCTCGGTACCACCGCGCTGGCCGCCGCCACCACGCTCTGGGCGCTTGCGACGCGTCGCTTCCAGCTGGCACGCCTTGCCGCCGCCGCCCAGGCGAGCTTCATCCTCTGGGGCTGGGCATGGACGCAGTTTCCCTGGCTCCTCCCTCCCGATCGCACCATCACCGCGCTCGCCGCGCCTCGCATCACGCTGCAGCTCACGCTCGGGGCCTTGTGCGTTGGCACCGCCATCCTGCTGCCGAGCTTCGTGTACCTGTTCCGCGTCTTCAAGAGTGGCGAAACGGTCTTCGGCGCTGATCAGCCCTGAGCCCCCGGCACGACGGGCCTTACCGGAACTCCGGTTGCGGCCGTAACTTGCGGCCCATGCGCCCAGACCTCATTCGCGTGGTCCTCGTGGACGACCACCAGATCGTCCGCTCGGGACTCAAAGCCGTTCTCGCTACCGCCAAGGACATCATCGTGGTAGGCGAAGGCGGGAGCGGCAAGGATGCGCTGGGCCTTGCCGAACGGCTCGATCCGCACGTGATCGTCATGGATCTCTCCATGCCCGACATGGACGGCCTGACCGCCACCCGCGAACTGCAGAAGGCCAACGCCACGCGGACGCCGAGCCCCGACGAGCCAGCCACCCGACGTGTTCTCGTCCTCACCATGCACACGGAAGACGAGCACCTCGTGGCGCTGCTGGAAGCCGGCGCCGGGGGGTATTTGCTCAAGTCGGTCGCCGATCGTGAACTCGTGGATGCCGTGCGTACCGTTGCCGCAGGCGATGTGTACGTGCAGCCCACCGCGGCACGTGCCCTCGCGCGCGGGCTGGCCAAGCGCGACGGCAACGCCGAGGAGCGAACACGCTTCGAGAAGCTCACCGACCGCGAGCAGGTGGTATTGCGCATGGTCGCCGAAGGGTACACGGCGCCGGAAATCGGTGAGCACCTCACCATTTCGCCCAAGACGGTCGACACGTACAAGCAGCGCATCGGCGAAAAGCTGGGCCTCACGCATCGCACCGACTACGTGAAATTCGCCCTCAAGCTGGGGTTGCTCAAGAACGACGCCTAATCGTCGCGCGCGCAGTCAGTCCGGAAGGCGGTCGACTGCGCGCTGCTGCGCGTCTCGGGTGAGACTCCACGCCGGGAGCGGCGGCACGGCGACATCCATCAGCGCATCACTCGACGCATAGCCGCGCTCGTCGCGCACGCGCGCGGCGATGCGGCGGCGCAGGTCGTCGATGCCCTCACCGGTCTTGCCGTCGAGTTCATCGCGATGGGCGCTGAAGCGACGGCCGCTCTGCAGGCAGAACAGCTCCGTCAGGGCGATCTCGCGTGCGCACGCATCCACCCCGCGCTCGTCGATCAGCTGCTGCGTGCGTGAGATGGTGGTGCAGCGCGCGTACAGTTCGATGGCCATGTCGGCCAGGCGCTCCACCACCAGCTGCCGCTGCAGTATCTCCTTGCGGTGCGTCGCGATGGCCTGCTGCGTGGCCTTGGCGAGTTCGGCGACGTGCCGTTCCACATAGGTGGCATGCGTGCGCAGGGAGGCGTGCAGCGTGGCCTGGAAGCGATCACGTCGGCCGAACGCGCTGGCCACCTTGTCGGCCGCGTAGCCCGACACCAGTACCCAGTTCTGGATGGGGTTCTTGAGCGCACCGGCAAGCTCCTTGAGCTCCTCGGCCGGCCCTTGGATGCCGTTGAGTCCCACGAACAGACGCAGGATCTCGTTGGCGCCTTCGAAGATGCGATTGATGCGGGCATCACGCAGGTACCGCTCGTACGGCCATGGCTTCACGAAGCCTCGGCCCCCGGCCAGCTGCACCAGCTCGTCGGAGCTGCGCCACACCAGCTCACTCGCAAACACCTTCACGCAGGCGGCCTCCAGCGACGCGTCCACGGTCGTGCTGTCCAGCGCTGCAGCGAGTGCGCCCACCATCGCATCGGCGGCGTACGTTTCGCAGGCCATGGTGGCCATCTTGCGCTGCGTGATCTCGAAGCTCGCCAGCGGACCGCCGAACTGTGTGCGCGCCTCGGCGTAGCGGGTGAATTCTCCCAGCAGCTTCTTGCAGGCCGCCGTGCACCCCGATGCCAGCGACAGACGACCGGCATTGAGGGCGTTCACCGCCACGCGGAAGCCCTTGCCCACCTCTCCGAGCACGTGGTCGTCGGGGACGAAGAGATCCTCGAACACGAGCTCCGCCTGCGTAGACCCACGGATGCCGAGCTTGCGGATGGTGCCATCGACGCGAAAGCCGGGCATGTCGGGACGCACGATGAAGGCGGTGGGGCGCCGCACCGTTTCGCCGTTCCGCTCGAGCGGCGTCTGGGCAAAGGTGGCCACCACGCCAGCCCGCTGGCCGTTGCCAATCCAGTGCTTGCGCCCGTTGAGGACCCAGCCGGTGCCGTCGGGGTGCCGGTCGGCGCGTGTCACGATGTGCTGCGCATCCGATCCGGTTTCCGGCTCGGTCAGCGCATACGCGGCCAGCGTCTCGCCCCGCGCGAGCGCCGGCAGGTACCGCGCCTTCTGGGATTCGTTGCCGGCAATGACCAGCGCCTTGCTGCCCAGTCCGCAGTGCACCCCAATGAGTACCCCGAGCGACGCATCGATGGACGCCACGGCGCCGAACACCCGCGCATAGGCGCTCGCCGACAGCCCCAGACCGCCGTACGCCTTGGGAATCGTGAGCGCCAGCAGCCCCGCGGCGGCAAAGCCCCGGATGACTTCTTCGTCGATCCCTTCCTGCTCATCGAAGCGCCGCGGGTCGATGAGCCCCGACGCGACCATCCCGTTCACCGCGTCCACCAGCCGATGCACCGTCCGCGCCTCCTCGGGATCGCGTACGTCCAGCGTGACCGGATACGGGAAGAGCAGCGATTCGTTGATGTCGCCGGCGAACAGATCACGCAGGAACGACGGCGTGGCAGCAGTGGTGGTCATGAGAAAGCCTGGAGGAATGCACACCGGGGCCACCACATGCCGTGGCGGCCCCGGTGTGAAAGCTACTGCCTGGTACCGGGCCCGTGTGGGTCCGCGGCAGCGACCGCCTACTCGCGCCGTATCGGCACCGCGGCCGGTACCGGCACCGGCACCGGCACCGGCTGCGTCACCGTGATGTTCACGCGTGTTGCCTTGCCCTGGGCCTGTCCGTTGCCGTTCAGTGCCTGCAGCGTGATCGTGGCGCTGCCGACCTGCACACCGGCCACCAGCACCTGCGACGTGGTCGTGGTGCTGGGCACGTTCGCAATGCTCGGGTTGTCGCTGCGCAGTTCCACCGTGCGATTGCGGAGAATGTTGCCCTGCGCATCACGCAGCTCGATCGCAAACGGGAGCTGCGCACCCCGCACCAGCGAGAAGGTGGCCGGCGCGGAGATGGTGTCCACCGGCGTCTGCTGAATGACCAGCGACGCCTGTCCCGCCCGGTTCTCGGCGGTCGCAACGATGTTCACCGCGCCCGCCGAGATCGTCGTCACGAGCCCGCCGCTGCTCACCGTGGCACGCGTCGGATCGCTGCTCAGCCACTCGATGGTCCGGTCGGTCACGTCGGTACCGGCCGAGTCGGTTACGGTGGCCCGGAACTGCACGGTCTGGCCCTCGAACACACTGGCCTGCAGAGGCGTGATTGTCACGCGGTCTACCGGGATGCGCGTCACCTGCAGCGTGACCGTGTCGGCCACGCCCTCGGCCGTGGCGATGATGCGGGCGGTCCCGAGCGACAGACCGGTCACCAACCCCGCCTGTGAGACCTGGGCAATCGTGGGGGTGCTCGTAGTCCACGTGACAATCCGGCCGGAGGGAATCTGCACGTTGGCCGAGTCGAGCAGCAGCACGCCGAATCCGCGTGGCGCACCGAGGCGCAGCGCTCCCACGCGCGGCGAGATGATCACCTGCGCAATCCGGGGGTCGACGGCCTCCACGGTGGCCGAGCAGGTTATGTTCGGGTACTCCGCAGATGCGGCGGTGATGGTGGCGGTGCCGGCGCGGCGTGTCGTCGCAAACCCGGTCTGCGTGACGGTGGCCACATTCTCGTTGCCACTCGTCCAGGCAATTGACCGGCCGAGCGTGGGGATCACGTTGCTCGCCGTATCCCGCAACGTGAGCTGCGGCTGAACGCTCTGGCCGGTGGTCACCCTAAAGCTGGTGGGCGCCAGCGTGCAGGCCCCGATCGGCACCTCGGTGACCACCATCTGGGCGAGGCCTACCGTCTGATCGGTTTCGGCGCTGATCGTTGCCGTGCCGGCGGCAACCGCGGTCACCCGACCCGTCTGGTCCACCGCGACGATGGCCGTGTTGCTCGAGTTCCAGCGGAACGTCCGTCCGTCGATCACCTGATTCTGCGCGTTGCGCGCGACGGCGGTGAGTTGCCGCGTGTTGGTGCGGCGCAGCGTCACCGTGGCCGGGGTCACGGCCACCGTGGCCGCGCGCTCGGGGGTCACGGTCACCTGCACCGACGCACTCTTGCCATCGGCGGTGGCCGACACCGTGGCGGTACCCACGGCGATGGCAATGACGTTCCCTTCGGGAGTCACCGTGGCCACGGCGCTGCTGCTCGAGGAGTATGCCACCCGCTTGTTGCGGATGGTGTTGCCATCACAGTTGAACGCGGTGCCCACGATCGTCGCCGTGCCATTCACCGGCAGCGTCAGCGTTGCCGGCGCCACGCTGATCGTGCAGGCGCTGGGCGGCCGCAAATCGAGGCAGGCGGCGGTGCTACCCAGCGTCGCCACCAGGGCGGCGGCGCCCAGCCGGCGGGCACCACGGAAGAAGGACACAATGTGCGCTGCGACCCGCATGCAGGTCCGTCCTGGAACAAAGGAGTGGAATACGACGGTGCCGAAACGGCACGCACCGGGAACTACTACACAAGACGCCCGGTCTCGGACCGCCGTAACCGTCACAATTTCGGATCACCGGGCGCGTACGCTCCCCTGCAACCTGACCAGACCGGCATTCCGCAGCAAGCGGCGTCAACGGCGCGCCGTAGCCATCCCTGACTTCATCGGTCAACTTTCGCCCCCGATGCCAACTGCTCCTCATTCCACCGGAACGAACTCTGCTCCCGCACGGGAGCGGGGAACCCCTTGGGTGCTCGTGGGGGGCTGGGTCCTGGCCGCAGCGCTCCTGCGCGGTGTCCTCTCGGCGTGTGTGCCACTGCTCCCCGACGAGACCTACTACTGGGAATGGTCCCGGCGCCTCGAGGCCGGCTACTTCGATCACCCGCCCGGCATCGCCGTGCTCATTCGTGTCGGAACCCTGCTGTTGGGCGACAGCACAGCCGGGGTGCGGGCCGGACCCGCGCTGGCGGCACTCGCCACCCACATGGCGGCGGTCCTGTGCGCGTGGCACCTCGCCGGCCGTGGCGACGCCGGACGACTGGCCGCCCGTCGAGCGGCCATGCTGGTGACGCTGCTGCCCATCGCCACGCTGGGACTCGTGCTGGCCACCCCCGATGCCGCGCTCTTCGCGACCGCCATGATCGCGCTGCTGGCCGTCGAACGGGCACTGGCCACCCCGGTGCGCAGTTGGGCCAGCTTCCTGTGGTGGCTGCTGGCCGGGCTGGCCCTTGGTGGCGCCTTCGTGGCCAAGTACACGGCCGTGCTGCTCCCCATGGGGCTCGTGATCGCCTGCCTGGTGCACCCGGCGCTGCGCCGGCGCTACGCCGATGCCGGGCCATGGGTGGCGGGAGCGGTGGCCCTGGCCCTGTTTGCCCCCGTGGTGGCGTGGAACCTGTTCAACAACTGGATCTCCTTCCGCTTTCAGTTGGGGCACGGATTCAACGCCGCGAGTCGCGGCAACCCGGTGTCGCGCGAACTCGAAATGCTCGGCGCCCAGGCCGGGCTCGCCTCGCCCATCCTTTTCGGGCTTCTCGCCGTGGTCGTCTGGGTCGCGTTGCGAGACGGCTGGCGCACCCGTGGCACCGCCCAGCCCACCGACCTCTCGGCGCGGCGTTTCGCCTTGGCGGTGGTGGCGGTGGTGCCGCTCGGTTTCTTTGCGATCAGCGCCTGGCGGCGACCGGTGGAAGCCAATTGGCCGGCCATGATTTATCCCGCGGCCATGATGCTGCTGGCCACGAGCCCCCTGCCCGTGGCGCAGGGCGTGTGGTGGCGTCGCGGCGTGTGGCTTGCCGCCGGGCTCCTCGCCGTGGTGGCGGTGCAGGCGGCCACCCCCATACTGCCCCTCGCGCCCAGGCGTGACCCCATTGCCCGCGCCCATGGCTGGCGCGCCCTCGCGGATGCCGTGGCCGCAGCGCGGCGGGACCCGTTCTTGGACGGGACGGTGGACCGCTGGGTTGCCGCCGATCGGTATCAGGACGCCTCGGAACTGGCCTTCCATCTCCCCGATCAACCCACGGTGTTCTCGCTCAATCTCGGTGGGCGCACCAATCACTATGATGTCTGGCCAAACGCCTGGCAGCGCGTGCGCCCGGGCGACGGGCTCATCGTGGCCTTCGACGCCGATGCCAAGGGAGATTCCCTGGCCCGCGTGGTCGGTGGCTGGTTCAAGGACATGCGGCCGGGCGCACTGGTGCCGCTGCAACGCGCAGGCCGCACCGTCACCACCCGCCGGCTCTGGCTGTATCGCATCGCGCAAACCGTGCCCCGGACGAGTCCCACACACCCGGCGGTCCCGTGAACTCCGCCGTCTCTGCCGCGGCACTCCTCGCGGTCGCGGCGGGTGGCGCCGTCGGATCGGTCGCGCGCTACCTCGCGACGCTCGCCCTCATGCCGGTGATGGGCACATTTCCCGCCGGCACGTTGGTCGTGAATGTCGTGGGTTCATTTCTCATCGGGTGGTTTGCCCGGTTCTTCAGCGGCGATGCCACGCAGGATGTGGTCCGTCTGGCGCTCACCACCGGGTTCTGCGGCGGATTCACGACGTTCTCCACCTTCAGTGCCGAAACGCTGCTGTTGGTGCAGCAGGGGAAGGGCGCGCGCGCCGCGACCTACGTGGCGCTCAGTCTCGCGCTCGGGCTGGGCGCGGCCGCCCTCGGTCTCGTGCTGGGACGCCCCCGTGCCTAACGCCGACTTCCCCGACTTCCCCCGAGCCTGATGCCATGACCGTCACGCCCATTCCAGCCGACTTGCTTGCGTGGTGCGACGCCAACGACGCGCGCGCGCGTGAGGAACTGTTCGCGCTTCTGCGCATTCCCTCGGTGTCGGCGCGCACCGAGCACGCCGGTGACTGTGCGACCGCGGCGCAGTTCCTCGCCGACGCTCTGGCGCGGATCGGCTTCACCACCAGCATCGAACCCACGCCCGGACATCCCATCGTGCTCGGTGAGTGGCGCGGCGCACCGGCCGGCGCGCCCACGCTGCTCATTTACGGCCACTACGACGTGCAGCCCGCGGAGCCGCTCGCGCTGTGGACCTCGCCGCCTTTCGCGCCCACGCTGCGTGACGGTCGCATCTACGCGCGCGGCGCCGTGGATGACAAGGGGCAGCTCTATCTCCACATCAAGGCGCTCGAGGCGCACCTCGCGACACGCGGCACGCTGCCCGTGAACGTGATCGTGCTCGCCGAGGGCGAGGAGGAAGTGGGGAGCGAGAACCTGGACGCGTTTCTCGATCGTGAACGCACGCGTCTGGCCTGTGACGCCGTGGTGATTTCCGATAGCACGATGTTCGCACCCGGCATCCCCAGCATTCTCTCCAGTCTGCGCGGCATGGCGTATCTCGAGATTACCGTGCGCGGGGCCAGCGGCGATCTGCACAGCGGCATGTACGGCGGCGCCGTGGTGAACCCGGCCATGGCGCTCGCCCGCATGCTCAGCACCATGCATGATGCGCAGGGACGGATTGCCATTCCGGGCTTCCATGACGACGTGCGCCCGTTCCCCGACCACGTGCGCGCGCAGATGCGCACCCTCCCTTTCCGCGACGAGCAGCTGATGCACGAGGTGGGGGTGACGGCGCTGGGCGGTGAGCCGGGCTACACCACGCTCGAGCGCCTCTGGACCCGTCCCACCTGCGAGGTCAACGGCCTGCTGAGTGGTTACACCGGCGAAGGCGCCAAGACAGTGCTTCCCGCCGTCAGCATGGCCAAGGTGAGCTTCCGTCTCGTGCCCGACCAGGATCCGCAGCGCATCGCGGCGCTGGTGGAGCAGCATCTGGTGCAGGTGGCACCGGCGGGGGTCTCGGTGGCGGTGGCGTATCTGCACGGCGGGCGCCCGTGGCGCGCCGACCTGCAGGGGCCCATCATCGACGCCGGTCGCGCCGCGCTGCAGGCGGCGTTCGGCCGTGAGCCCGTCGTCACGGGGGAAGGGGGGAGCATTCCCGTCGTGGGCGACTTCGAACGCATCCTTGGTGCGCCCGTGTTGCTCATGGGCTTCGGCCTGCCGGGAGAGAACGCGCATGCTCCCGACGAGTGGATGAGCGAGGAGAACTTCCGGCTGGGGATGCGTGCGGCCGCGGTGCTGTACGAGGAGTACGGCAAGCGGGCCAGTCGCTGACAGAGCCGATGGCGCCCGGGTTGGCCTTCACGAAGGCGATCACTTCGTCGTCTGCCCCCTTCGCTGCGGGCGGCACATCCGCGGAGTTCCTTGAAGAGACCGCGGTGATCTGAATATCGAGAGAGGTCGCCCCGGGCGCCGTATCGACGACGCCCGGGGCTCCTGTGCTAGAACGAGCCCAGGATGTCGTCGCCGGCGTCGTTGTCGTCGAACGGGATGAGGGCGGCGGCACTCGACGGGAACACGTCATCGCTCACGGCGCTCGCCACGGCAGCCTTGGCGGGGCGTGCCGCCGCCGGACGCGGCGCGGAGGCGCGGCGAGCCGAAGGTGGCGCCGAGGGTGACGCCGC
>VYLE01000242.1_pt1 | contig 43233 bp, 57 predicted proteins | sample 5114391 | NCBI WGS metagenome assembly VYLE01 (sample SAMN12291771, study PRJNA351875) | freshwater metagenome | isolation source: freshwater lake | place: USA: Michigan, Kent Lake | collected 2013-08-15
AAGGCCGCGACCGTGGCCCGCGCCGGCGTGAACGCGGCGACGACGACCGCCCGGCCGTTGCCGAAGCCGTGAGCACCGAAACCATTGAGGTGCCCGCCGCCGCCGCGGTTGCCGTGACCGAAGCCCCCGCCGTGCGCGAAGACGCGCCGAAGCGGGATCGGGGCCCGCGCGAGGACAGACGCCGCGACCGCAGCGACAAGCCGCGCTCCGAAGGCCGCGACCAGCCACGCATGGAACGCACCGAGCGCTCCGACCGGACAGGCGAGCGCACCGAAAAGCGTGACCGCCCCGGACGCGACTACAAGCGCAAGGACGATGACCTGATCCTCGATCCGGCACCGGAAAAGGTCAAAGGCTTCGGCGCCGACATTCCGTCCTTCCTGAAGAAGCGCTGAGGGACGCCGCCGGCCTTTCTCTTTGCCGAGAGAAGCCGGCACCCTTTCGCCGCGCGTGGACGCGTTTCCACAATAAATTGAGCACGAGCAAAGAATACCGCTTGAGGTGGTATAAACCCCTAGTTACCGATGTTAGCCGGTAAATTTCCGGAGAAACGGCTGGGGAGTCCATTGCCTATGAAGAGAATTGCACCTTTGGCGCTGTTGGCAGCGTTCGCGTTGGTATCGGCTTGCGCGACGATCACGCGCGGAACAACTGAAGCTTTCGTGATCGAAACCGAACCGGGCGGCGCAACCGCGAAGACGAGCCTTGGCACCATGTGCGAGCCGACGCCGTGTGTGATCCCGAAAGTCAGCCGCGAAGCTGAATTCACCGTCACCATTGAGAAAGAAGGCTACAAGACCGCCACCTACAACATCACGCACGAAACCGCGAGCGGCGGCGGAGCGGCAATGGCGGGCAACGTGATCCTCGGCGGCGTGATCGGAGCAGCCATCGATGGCAACAACGGGGCGACACAACAACTGGTCCCCAACCCGCTGAAGGTGACACTCGAGAAGGCTGAACCCGTAGCCGCGGCAGAGCCTGTCGCCGCAGCGGCTGAGCCGGCAGCGGCACCTCCTGCATCCGAAACTCCAGTTGAAACGCCCGCCAGCTAGGCGGCTGAAACCGAACGCATGCGCGCGCCGGGAAGCCCAAGGCTTTCCGGCGCATTTCATTCTGGCGCAGGCCGTCTGCCTAAGATGTGAAGGACAAGTGGGAGAAACGGCTTGTCGCGCGGCGGTTGCGCCGGGCAGATGAAACGATGACGCCGGAATCCATTTTTCGCCTTTCGATCACCCTCGGCGGACTCGCTTTGTTTGCCGTGCTCGAAGCGCTGTTGCCAGCGAAGGCGCGGGTAATGCCGCGCCTTCAGCGCTGGGTGACGAACCTGTCCCTGGGCGGATTGTCTTCACTGGCCGTGCGGCTGATGGGGCCGGCAACTGTGGCAGGGGCCGCGCTGGCGGCGGAAACCGCAGGGTTCGGCGTCTTCCATCTCGTTTCCCTGCCCGGCTGGCTGACCGCCGCAGCGGCGATCATCCTGCTCGACTTCGCGATCTGGGCCCAGCACGTGGCGATGCACAAGGTGCCGGTGCTCTGGCGGATGCACCGGGTGCACCACACCGATCGCGACCTCGACGTGACCAGCGGCCTTCGCTTTCACCCTTTCGAGGCGGCGGTCTCGATGCTCTGGAAGGCAGGCGTCGTGTTCCTGCTCGGCGTGCCGGTAGAGGTGGCCCTTGCCTACGAAATCCTGCTGAGTGGCATGGCCCTGTTCACACATGCGAACCTTCGCCTGCCCGGCTGGCTGGACCGCGCATTGCGCTTCGTGATCGTGACGCCAGACATGCATCGCACGCATCATTCGATCATCCGTACAGAGACGGATTCGAACTATGGCAATGCGTTTTCGGTCTGGGACCGACTTTTCCGAACCTATACCGAAGCGCCTGGGGGCGAGCTGACCCTCGGCCTTGCTGAATGGCAGGACGAGCGGCCGGCGCAGCTGCGGGACATGCTGGTGTTACCCGTCGCGCGGCCGGGTTGACTTGGACCCTTCTTGGCCGATTGATGCGCGAAAGAGGTAAGAGGAAAGCAGGATGCCCGTGCTGGGAATTGGCGGCGTGTTCTTCCGGGCAAAAGATCCGGAGGCGCTGGGTGTGTGGTATGACCGGCATCTCGGGGTCGGGGCCGGGCATGATGGCTCGGGCGTGAAGGCTGATGGCGAGTGGTTCTGGCACGTACAGGCCGGGCCGGTGGTGTTTGCGCCGTTCAAGGGAGCGACGGATTACTGGCCGGCGGAGAAGGCCTTCATGCTGAACTTCCGCGTTTCGGGGCTCGACGCCCTGCTCGCATCCCTGCGCGCTGCCGGCATTGGCGTGGAGACCCGTGCGGAGTGGGACACGCCGGAAACGGGCCGCTTCGCCCGCGTGCATGATCCCGAAGGCAACCCCATCGAGCTGTGGGAGCCACCTTCCGCAGGCTGACAAAAAAGGGCCCTCTCCCCCGGGGGAGGGGCCCTCTTGTTGATACGCCTGCGGATTATTTCTTCAGGCGGGCCTTCACCTGCGCGCGGAACTTGTCGCCATAGGGCGGGCGCATCATGGCGAGGATCTCGTTGTTCGACTGGGTGTAGACCGCCTTCTTGTGGCTGAACTCGAAGAAGCCTTCGCGGCCATGATAGGCGCCCATGCCGGACGGACCGACGCCGCCGAACGGCAGGTCTTCCTGGGCGACGTGGAAGATCACGTCGTTCACCGTGACGCCGCCGGAGGTCGTGTTATTCAGCACGAACTCTTTCTCGGAGGCATCCTCGCCAAAATAATAGAGGCCGAGCGGACGCGGATGCGCGTTGATATAGGCAACGGCGTCGCGGGCATCGTTATAGGACTTCACTGGCAGGATCGGGCCGAAGATTTCGTCCTGCATGACCTTCATGTCGTCCGTCGGATCGATGATCAGTGTCGGCGGGATCTTGTGGTGCGGCTGCTGGGCGAAGCTCTCGGATTTCGGATTGAGCTCCACGACCTCTGCGCCTTTGCTGCGCGCATCTTCGAGATAGCCCTGGATGCGGTCATAGTGGCGCTGGTTCACGATCGAGGTGTAATCGTCATTGTCCTTCAGGCCGGAGGGATACATCGTTTCGACAGCGCGGGTGGCAGCGCCGACGAATTCCTGCGTCTTGTCCTTCGGCACGAAGGCATAGTCCGGCGCGAGGCAGATCTGGCCGGCATTCAGCGTCTTGCCGGCCATGATGCGGCTGGCGGCTTTCTGCAGGTCAGCCGAGCGGCCGAGGATGACCGGGCTCTTCCCGCCGAGTTCGAGCGTCAGCGGCACGAGATTGTCCGCCGCGGCGCGCATCACGTGATGGGCGATCGAGGTCGCACCGGTGAAGAGGATATGGTCGAAAGGCAGCTTGGTGAATTCGGCGCCGATATCCGGGCCGCCGGTGACGACGACGCATTCTTCTGCCGTGTAGTATTTCGCGATCAGGTCTTTCATCAGCGCCGAGGTTGCCTCGGTGAATTCAGACGGCTTGATCATGCAGCGATTGCCCGCCGCGAAGACGCCGGCGAGCGGCGTGAAGGTGAGGTTCACCGGGAAGTTCCACGGGCTGATGACGCCGATGACGCCTTTCGGCTGGAACTGCAGCTCGGCCTTCGAGCCGAGGAGACCCAGCGGGAACTCCACCTTGCGCTTCTCGGGGCGCATCCATTTGGCGAGGTTTGCCTTGGCAAATTTCAGCGCGCCGATGGAGCCGGCAATGTCGGTGAGGTTCGACTGGTCCTTCGAACGGTGGCCGAAGTCTGAACACATCGCATCATTGAGCGCGTCGCCGTGCGTGGCCAGAAGATCGATCGACTTGTCGAGCCATTCGATGCGTTTGGCAGCGGACGGTATGCCGTCGCGCAGGTGGGCTGCCTTCTGCCGGTCGAGCAGTCCGCGCATGCCAGAGCCAGGGGTTCCGTCGAGGGCCATCGTGTCATCTCCAGAATTAAGTGGGTTTCGGGAATCCGAATTGTGAACAGTGTAGCGTGCGTTCAGCATTTGCGCCATGGGGCCGCCAAACCCTTGCCCCGGGGTTAGGCTTTTCGCGGCCGGAGCAATCGGTTTAATTCCCGCCAAACCGGTTTCAGGGAGAGCGTCCGATGGCCAAATACGAGAAGATTTCCTACGAGCGCGACGGCAATATCGCGATCATTGCGTTCGACGATGACAAGACGCTGAATGCCTGCGGCGTGGACACTGCCATCGAGCTGCTGCACGCTTTCGAGGTTGCCGCAAAGGAAGCCCGCTGCACGATCCTGACCGGCAAGGGCCGCGGCTTCTGCTCGGGCGCCAATCTTGGCGGCATGGGCTCTGGCCCGTCGATTGCGCATCCCGAATCGATGCCGGATGCCGGCAAGGCGCTGGACGCCTTTTACAATCCGCTCGTCACCGCCATTCGCGAGCATCCGCATCCGGTGATCACCGCCGTGAACGGCGCGGCGGCCGGCGTCGGCTGCGCCATCGGCCTGATGGGCGACCTAGTGATTGCTGCGAAGAGTGCCTACTTCCTGCAGGCCTTCCGCCGCATCGGCCTCGTTCCGGATGGCGGCTCAAGCTACCTTCTCGCCAAGACGATCGGCCGCGTGCGCGCCATGGAAATGGCACTTCTGGGTGAAAAATTGCCGGCCGAAACGGCCTTGCAGTGGGGCCTCGTCAACCGCGTCGTGGATGACGCGAAGCTGATGGAAACCGCGAAGGAATTCGCCATGAAACTGGCGACCGGCCCGACCGTGGCCCTGTCGCTGGCACGCCAGTGCATCTGGGATGCGTGTGACGATGATTTCGGCACGGCGCTGCATAACGAGCGCGTCGCACAGCGCGATGCCGGACGCACCGAAGACTTCCGCGAAGGCGTCACCGCCTTCCTCCAGAAGCGCCCGGCAGAGTTCAAAGGCAAGTAATCCCTGATTGCAGGCCTGAAATATCGTTTCCCTTAAAGATTACGAAACCCATTTTGCCCTAGTCTGCGAATCGGATGGAAAACCGGATTGGGCGCAATGGAATACAGGCTGGTGCATTTCAATTGCGCGCGCCCGATGGGCAAGTTCGACTTCAGCAATGAATTCGTTCAGGTTTTTGTCGCGCTCCTGCCGCGCATCTTCAAGGATGGCGACGCGTTTGAAGGCCTGATCCATCACGATCACGGCCTGCGCTACCCGGATGGCAGCTGGCGCGGATTTACGAATGCGTTTCCGTATCCGCCGGAATGGCGCGCGCCGGACATTTCCACCCTGGCCATCTGGCGCTCGCTGGAAGACCTCAAGGCGTTCAGCCATAACGGCCGCACCCACCCGCCCGGCATGCGCCGGCTGGCGGGCGAGATCGATCGCAGCGACGGGCCGGGCTTTGTCATGTGGTGGGCGCCAAAAGGGGAGCGCTTCACGCTCGAGGATGGCTGGCAGCGCTTGCAGCACCTGCGCCAGCATGGCTCGACCGATTACGCCTTCTCGCTGGATCAGCCAGTGAAGCGGCCGGCGGTCGCCTAGGGTTTCTTCTTCTTCGCAACCGGCTTTGCCGCGGCCTTGGTCCGCGCCACTGCCAACGCGCGGCGCGCCCAGGCACTCGCCTCGTCGGGATCGTCCATCGCCGAGGACGGCAGACTGACATAGCCCATGTCGATCTCTTCGCCCGTGCTGGGCTTGGTCCAGAGGAACGGGGCGCTGCCTTCAGCTTCGAGATCGGAGCGCAGCTTCGCGTCGGTCTTCAGATAGATCGTCTCATCCCCGAGCAACGCGAACATCAGACCGTCGCGGAACACGCCAGCGCCGCCGAACATGCGCCGTATACTGACGGGGCCCATCGGCGCGAAGAGTTCGGTGACGAATTCGTGGAAGGGGTCGGGCGGCTTGGGCATACTTGTTCAACACCCTGTAGTGTCGTCATCCCGGGATTTGCGTCAGCAAATGCCCGGGACCCAGAGTCTCAGACACGAACGGCAGAAAGTCTGGGTCTCGGACAAATCCTGCGGATTTTCCGGGATGACGAAAAACTGAGGCTGCGCGAAGACGCTGGTCATGCAGTTGGCAGACCCAAACGGTACACGCCCTTGAACGTGTCCGGATCTTCAACCGGCTTGCCCTTCCTGTAGATCGAGATCGTGCCCGCCTTGTGCAGGCGGATGGCTTCTGCGCGCACATCAGGAAGCACCTTTCGCCATTCGGATTGGCTCACCGCCTTTGCGGCGTCCGTTGGACAGATCGTCTTGCCCGCGCCGCGCTGGACCGTCAGCTCAAGGATGGCTTCCCGGACGGGGTTCTTCGGCGCGTCACTCACCAGTCAATCGCCGCATAGACGAGTTGCTGGAACTGCATGCGGATCGGATAGGTCGAGGACGGCATCAGTTGCGTTGCCTGGATGGCGATCAGTTCTTCCTCGGGGTCGATCCAGAAGAAGGTCGAGGCGAGGCCGCCCCAGCTGAAGGTGCCGTCGCTGCCGGGCTGGCGGGTCTGCACGATATCGGTGACCACCGAACCGCCGAGGCCGAAGCCGACGCCATCTGCCATCACTTCGGTGAAGGCAGAGCGGCCCATGCGGCGCATGGTCTGGTTATCCGGCAGATGGTTCTGGCGCATGAACTCCCAGGTCTTGGGGCTGATGATGCGCGCGCCGTCGAGCGTGCCGCCGCGCAGCAGCATCAGGGCGAAGCGGTGATAATCGCGCATCGTGGAGGCGAGACCGCCGCCGGCGTTCAGCAGGTTCGGGCGTTTGGAATAGAGTTTCGAGGCTGCGCCGCCGGGATCAGCGAGCGTCGTCTCACCCGTCTTCGCGTCCTTCTGGTAGCAGGCCATCAGGCGGTGGATCTTCTCTGGCGGCACCCAGAAATCCGTATCGTCCATGCCGAGCGGGCCGAAGATGCGCTCACGGAAGAATTCGTCCAGTGGCTGTCCGGTGATGATCTCGACCAGCGCGCCGAGCGTGTCGATGGAGTGGCTGTAGCGCCATTCCGTACCCGGAGAGAAAGCGAGTGGCAGCTGGCCGATCTGGCGCGCCATGTCCTGCAGCGTATCCTTCGGATGGCCGACCTTGTTGATGCGGTAGATTTCGTCGGTCTCGTCCTGCATCAGGAAGCCGTAGGTGAGGCCGGATGTGTGCGTGATGAGATCGAGCACGTTCATCTCGCGGTCGGGCTTACGCAGCTTCGGTGCGGCCACCGTGCCGCCATCCCAGATCATCACCTTGGCGTATTCCGGGATGTAGCGGCTGACCGGATGGTCGAGCCGGATCTTGCACTCTTCGAGCAGCATCATGATGGCCAGCGTCGTGATCGGCTTGGTCATCGAATAGATGCGGAAGATCGTCTCGGCACTGATGGGTTCCTTGCCGCCCATCTCGGTCGAGCCGGTATAGCTCTCGTGCGCGATCTGCCCGCCGCGCGAGACGAGCAGGCCCATGCAGGGCAGCTTGCCGGTGTCGATATAGTTTGTCTTGAAGTATTCCGGCATCGCCGCGAGCCGGTCTGCGTTTAGGCCAACTTCGTGCGGGTCTGTGGGGTCGTGGTCGAACATCAGAGGTTTCCTGCTTTGGCGGCCCGGGCAAGTTCGCGGGCGATGATGATCTGCTGGATCTGGCTGGTGCCTTCGTAAAGGCGGAAGATGCGGACATCGCGGTAGAAGCGTTCGATGCCATAATCTGCAACGTAGCCGGCGCCGCCGAAGACCTGCACGGCACGGTCTGCAACGCGGCCGCAGGCTTCTGTTGCGAAGAGCTTGGCAGACGAGGCGAGCAGGGTGACATCTTCGCCCGCATCGCGGCGGCGGGCGGCGTCAAGGATCATGCACTCGGCGGCATAGGTCTCCGCCTGGCTGTCCGCGATCATGCCCTGCAGCAGCTGGTGCTCGAAGATCGGCTTGCCGAACTGCTTGCGCTCCAGCGCGTAGGTGACCATCTCTTTGATGAGGCGTTTGGAGACGCCGGTGGCAACCGCCGAGATGTGCAGGCGTCCCTTGTCGAGCACGCTCATGGCGACCTTGAAACCTTCGCCTTCCTTGGCGATCAGGTTCTCGGCCGGAACGCGCGCGTTCTCGAAAATCACGTCGCAGATGTGGGCGCCCTGCTGACCCATCTTCTTCTCGGGTGTGCCGACAGAGAGCCCCGGCGTATTGCGCTCGACGATGAAGGCCGAGACACCCTTGGCGCCGGGCTCGTTCGGGTTCGTCCGTGCCATGACGGTGAAGAGGTCCGCCTTGTTGGCATTCGTGATGTAACGCTTGGTGCCGTTCAGAACATAATGGTCGCCGTCGCGGACGGCGCGGGTCTTGAGGCCGGCCGCGTCGGAGCCGGCTTCGGGCTCGGTCAAGGCGAAGCTGGCGATCAGGTCGCCCGAGGCGACGCCCGGCAGCCATCTGGATTTCTGCGCCTCGGTACCGAACAGGACCAGCGCCTGGCTGCCGATGCCGATGTTCGTGCCGGCCACGGAGCGGAAAGCGGGGGACGTCTTGCCGAGTTCCATCGCGACGAGGCACTCGGTTTCCATGTCGAGGTCCAGCCCGCCATACTGTTCCGGCACGGCAATGCCGAACAGGCCGAGCGCCTTCATTTCGTCGATGACGTGCTTAGGGACTGCGTCTTCTTCGCCGACCTGCGCCTCGACCGGCACGCAGGTTTCGGTCACGAAGCGGCGCACCTGCTCGATCAGCGCGGCGCGGGTTTCAGCGTCAAAGGCCATGGGTTTCGTCTCCCGGAGTTCTTGTTTTCATCCCCACTTTATGCCGCAACGGCACGCTTGTCGAAGGGGGCCGTAAGGGTATGGTTGCCGCAGCTCAGACGCGCATCGGGAGGGCGTATGGCGACGACAATCGAAACCAGCGGTGAGTTCGCAGGTTGGACCACCTGGAAGGAAGAGCCGTTCGAATACCAGACGGCGGGACCTTTCTACTACAGGATCGACGACAAGGGCCCGGTGGCGGCCTTCCGCGTGGCCCGCAAGCACATGAACGCCGGCGGCGTGGTGCATGGCGGCTGCCTGATGACCTTTGCGGATTTCGCGCTGTTCGCCATCGGTCATGAGGCCATGGAAGGCAGCTATGGGGTGACCGTGGCCTTCACGGCGGAGTTCCTGGACGGGGCGCTGGAAGGCGAACTGCTGACTGCGCGCGGAGAAACGCTACGCAAGGGCGGATCGCTGAGTTTCGTGCGCGGGATCGTCCACGGCGAGGATGGCCGCCCGGTTCTCAACTTTTCAGGCACAATCAAAAAACGGAGGAAACAGTCATGAGCAAGCAACCGCCCTATGTGGAACTGTCACGCTCGATCAAGGGCAAGACCGCGCTGATCACCGGCGCCGCAAGCGGCATGGGCCGCGCGACCGCGCACCTGTTCGCGCGCGAGGGCGCGAATGTCGCCGTGACAGACCTCAAGCAGGAGAATGTCGATATCGTCGTGAACGAGATCAAGGCGGCGGGCATCACGCATGTGCGCGGCTGGGCGCTGGATGTGGGCGACGGCGCGGCGATCAAGCGCGTGGTGGACGAGGCGGCCGCACATTTCGGCGGCATGGACATTCTGGTCAACAATGCGGGCTTCGCCATTCCGGCGCAGGTCGGCGAGGAAAGCTACGAAGACAGCTGGGGGCCGAGCATCAACGTGATGCTGACCTCTCACCAGCGCGCGATCCGGGCGGCCTTGCCCTACATGCGCAAGAATGGCTGGGGACGGATCGTCAATATTGCCTCGACCGAAGGCCTCGGCGCAACGCCCGGCAATTCGCCCTACGTAGCAGCCAAGCATGGCGTGATCGGCCTGACGCGCGGTCTTGCGGTCGATCTCGGCCGCGAAGGGATCACCGTGAACTGCATCTGCCCGGGACCGATCACGACGGGCATCACGGCAGGCATTCCGGACGAGCACAAGGAAATCTATGCCAAGCGCCGCGTGCCGCTGCGCCGGTATGGCATTCCGGAAGAGGTGGCCAACATGACCTTGTCGCTGGTGCTGCCGGCGGCGAGCTTTCTCAACGGCGCGCACATCCCGGTAGATGGCGGCATGAACATCAAGAACGCCTGAGCCGTGATCCGGGTAGCACCATGACCTATGAGTCGCTGTTCAGCGTGATCAACATGTCGGTTCTGCCGGCCTGGTTCCTGCTGATCTTCCTGCCACGGATCGGACTGACGAAGCAGGTCGTGCATTCGGGACTCTATCCACTGCTTCTCGGCGTGTTCTACCTCAGTGCCCTGGTCTGGTCGATTTCGAGCGGTGTGACCGGAGGCGAGGCGAACTTCACCTCGATCTCCGGCATCACCGCGATCTTCCAGTCGCCGCTTGGCGTGCTGGTCGGCTGGTCGCACTATCTGGTGTTCGATCTCTTCGTCGGCGCCTGGATCGGCCGGGACAGTCAGCGCCGCGGAATACCGCACCTTGCAGTGGCGCCCTGCCAGTTCTTCACTTTCCTGCTCGGCCCGGTCGGACTGCTGTCCTACCTTCTGCTGCGCATGGCACTGCGCAAGGGCGGCCTGTCGCTGGACGAGACGCCTGCCTGAGCGGCGGCGTCAGTCCGGGCTGAAGGCGGCGCGGGCAGCCTCGGCCTGAACCGAGCAAAGCGTGAGATATTCCTTCGTCTCAGCGAGCGCTTGTTCATGGCCGGCCGCGGCGGAGCCGTGCTCAGCGAACAGGGCGTCGAGCTCCGGCGCACGGGACGGATCACAGAAGGCACGGGCAAGGCGCGGCGTGGCGCGGCGGGACTGGGACGGGATCGCACTCAGGAAAGCAGGAAAGTCAGCCTTGATACGCGCCCAGGTTTGCTCCCGGTGCTGAGGATTTGCCATCAGGCTGGAGGCTATGGAGAAGCTGCCGGCGGCACCGAACGTGCCATCGAAAATCAACGCTTCTGCGCGTCTCGCCAGATCCGGATCGGACACAGACCCGATGGCATCGGCCACAGCCTGCGTGAAGACAGCATCGTCGAACCGCACGCGCGCCGCGAGAATCTGGTCGAAGATCGCCCCGCCGCCATCGCTGAAGGCGATGCGCAAAGCCGGTGCATAGAGATCGCTCGAAAGGCCACCTGTGTCCTCCAGCAGCGGCGCCAATTGCTGCCGCAGCGAAGCGCGGGCAGAAGGATCGCCCAGCGTCAGCGCACGGAACGTCAGGATGCGGTTTGCGACCTCGCTGCCCGCCTCAGCAGTATCGCGGGCTTCCAGCGCAGAGCGAATGCGCGCGGTCAAAGCGCCTTCGGCCGGACCTCCCTCCAGCTGCCGGAGCATCAGATCCGACGCCCGCAGCGCCGAGGTAAGCACGGAGGCATCCGGATGGCCGAGGGCCGCTTCGAGCAGGCTGGCCCAGGTCTCGCTGTCGAGTTTGCCGGCTGCAAAAGCCGCCTCTGCGCTGTCGACACTCGCGAGCGCTTCGGTCGCCGGAAGGGTGCTGAACGTGCCGGCCAGCGATCGCCAGCCCTCCGCAGGCAGATTGAATCGGTAATAGCCCGCCCCTTCGGCATTCGGGATTATGACACTCGGGCAGAGCGCGCCGCGCAGCTCGGTAACGCTCCGCTCGGCCTCAAGGAGCGTGCAGGTCTCGCCGCGATTGGCGCCGTCATGCCAGGTTGTGCAGACAGGAATGGACCAGAGCTGCGCCGGATCGATGGACGAGCCAAGCGGCACATACCGGCTTTGGCGAAGCGTCAGCTTCGGACTGCCCTTGCCGCAGGAAAGCTCGGCCTCGACGAGCGGGACGCCCTGCTGGCCAATGAAACTGCGGAAGACTTCGCCAATCGCGGGGTCGCCTGTGGCGCGGCCGATCGCAGCATAGAAGTCGGCGCTGTCAGCATCCGCATCGGCATATTGGCGGATATAGCGGCCAAGAGCAGGCCGGAACTTTTCCGGCGTGAAATAATGGTCGACCATCCGGATGACAGACTGGCCTTTCGAATAGGTCAGCGCGTCGTAGGCATTGCGGATATCTTCATTTCGGCCGATGGGCCCGGCCACCGCGCGTGCGCTGGCAAGGCTATCAAGCGCCATGGCGCCGAGGCCGTCCGCAACGGCGGCGACTTCGTGGTTGCCATCCGGCTCCATCACGGAGAGCACAGCGGTCTCGCTCCAGACGGCGAAGCCTTCCTTTAGCCACAGATCATCCCACCAGGGCGGCGTGACCAGATTGCCGAACCACATGTGCGCAATCTCGTGCGCATGGATTTCCTTCAGGGCACGGATGAGGGCTGGGCCGGCATCCGGCCCCTTGAGGATACGCGCTTCCCGGTAGGTGATCGCCGCGGCGAGTTCAGTTGCGCCTGATGGCCATTGCGGCGCAGCGATGAGGTCGAGCTTCTTATAGGGGTAAGGCTGCTGCAGCATCTCCTCGAAGATGCGCATCATCTCGGGTGTCAGATCGAGCGCGAAGCTGAGTTCCTCGCCCTTGCCTGCCCGCGTGTATCCGGTCAGCGGAACAGCAAAGTCGCGCACAGTATTTGGCGGCAGGTCCGGGCGCTCGATCCTGTCGAACTCGCCGACCGCCGTGGACAGAAGATAGGTCGAGAGCGGACGCGTCGGTGCGAAACGGATCGTCTCGAAGCCTTCGCGCGCTGGCTCGCGCGAGATTTCCGGCGTGTTGGCGATCGCATGCATGCCCTCCGGCACGGTAATCGCCATTTCGAAAACAGCCTTCAGGCCAGGCTCATCGAAGCCCGGCAGGAAGCGGCGCGCCTCGATACTCTCGGACTTGGCAAGTGCGTAGAACTTGCCTTGCGACTCCACCTTGAAGAGACCGGCAAGACCGGGATTGAACGGCGCCGTATAGTCGATGGCGAGGGTGACCTTGCGGGCCTCAAGCCGTTTCGGGAAGCCAACCCAGACGACACCCGTCTCGAGCACCTCCGTCCAGCTTGCCTCGACCGTTTCGCCTCCCGCTGTCGCCGTGACAGACGTCACCTCAAGATCATCGCCGTGCAGCCAAAGGCCAGCCGCCGCCGTCTTCAGCTCGATGTCGATTTCGACAAAGCCGCTGAAATGCGCCTCGCGCGGATCAAGATCCAGACTAGCCCGGTAAGTGACCGGACGGGCGACGCCCGGCAGGCGGCCTTGCGGGGCGACACGGGCGAGTTCCTCGGCAGTGGCCGGCTGCACAGGAAGCGTCCAGGCCGAACGCTGGGCACAGCCCGAAATCGCAAGGCTCATGGCAGCAAGCAGGCCAATCAGGCGCATCGGTCTCTCCCCTGCGGGTGTATCGTTCCTGCCTGAGATAACGCATCGCCCGGGATAAGAAAGCCCCGCCGCCCGTCGGTGTTTCCATCCTTGGTCAGACGGTCTGTGAAGGTCCCTAGCCTGCAAACCCGCGCGCGGTCATGGCGTCATGCCAGCGGCCGAGGTTTGGCAATTCCTTGTGCGGCGCCCAGCGCATCACGCGGCAGAAACCGCATGTGATATAAAGCGTGATGTCAGCGATCGAGAAACGGTCCGCGGCAACGAACTCGTTCGACGCCAGATGCGCATCGAGGCGCTCCGCCATCTTCTTCGCAGCCTTCTCGCTTTTTGCGGCCGCTTCGGCGCTTTGCGGCACTTCCAGCGGCGCCATCGCAGGATGCGCGTTGCGGAACCAGCCCGCAAACTGGATGAAGAACATCAGCTCGACGCGCCGGTCCCACATCTCGATCAGAGCCTTTTCCTTCGCGTCGCGGCCCATCAGGTTCGGCTCCGGAAACAGGGCCTCGAAATAGGTGCAGATCGCGCGGCTTTCCGTGATGTTGGTGCCGTCGTCGAGAACGAGCGCGGGCACCTGCGCATAAGGCGACACTTCGCGGTAGCCGGCCTGTTTGTGTTCCTGCTTCATGATCGAGACTTCTTCGAGCTCGACCGCATCAAGCTTGCCCTTGGCCCGGAGAAAGTAGACGACGCGGTCGGGATTCGGCGCCTGCGGGCTGTGATAAAGCTTCATGTGTTTCCTCCTAGAATTTTTTTGTCAGGCCGAGGGTCGCATTGAGCGGCTCACCCGGAAAGTAGCGTTCATTTCCGAAAGCGACGTCGGCGCGGTCGGCATAGGCCTCGTCCGTCAGGTTACGGAGGATTAGCGAGGCCTCAAGCGAGTCCGTAACGTCCCAGGCAGCGCGCGCGCCGAGAACAGTGTGGCCGGGATAGGTGACGGTGTTGGCCGGATCGGTGAAGTATTCGCCGACATGCTCCACTGTCAATGAGAGTTTCAGAGCGTCGGTCGGCTGCCAGTCAATGCGCGCATCCGCCAGCCATTCAGGCGCCGTGTCGATGGCATTGCCGGACCGGATGCGCTCCTGCGCAGCGACAACCGGCCGGTCGAAGGTGTATTCCTGATCGCTCCAGGCGATGTTGGCGCCTACGCTCAGGCGGTTATCGATGCGCAGCGTCGCAGCGGCCTCGAGGCCGACATGCCGGGTTGATCCGTCGACAACATTGAGGCCATCGGAGTCGCGGAAGAAGAAATTGTCCTTCTCCATCCAGTAGGCGGCAATGTCGAAATCAAGATGCCCGAACAGGGCGTCGCCGCGAATGCCAGCCTCGAGACTATCGATTGTTTCGGCCTCGATCTCGCCGGCCACCTGCCGGTTCTGAAGACGGTAGAGATCCGAAACCTGCGGCGCGCGGGCGCCGCGCGCATAGTTGGCGTACAGACTATACCAGTCCCGGTCCCAGATGAGACCGAGCTTCGGCGTCAGGAAGCCGAATTCATCGGAGCGGTCCGCAGGCACATTGAAACGTCCGTTGATGCCGGCTGGCGCACGCGTTTCGTAGCTATAGTCATGCGTCTCGCCGCGCAGACCCGCGAGCAGGGAGAGATCTTCCGTGAGTTCAATATCCGCTTCGGTCCAGAGTGCGAAAACCTGCGTGTCGACCGCGTAATTGTAATGAATGCCGCGCGGAAAGGCCGGATTGGCGTTCGGCTGCGGCTGGATTTCCTTGAGGTATCCGGTCGCAAGATCGCTGTCCGCGCCAAAGCGCCAGCTGACCGGACCGTCCGAGTAGAGATCAAAGCGCGCCATCAGGCCGCTGCCGGTATGCGCATTCTTCTCGACGCCGCCATAGGGCAGGAAGTGCTGCGAGAAGATCATGCCCTGGCTGTGCAGGTTTGGCGTGAGGGTGAGCCTGCCGGGACCGATTGCCCGCTCAAGTCGCAGACCGGCGCGCGCCGACCAGGCATCGCGGAAGGCTTCCGGATTGGGATTCGTCTCGGCCAGATCACGGTTTTCATAGGCGCGCGGCCCCTGAATGAAGCTCGCCGTTTCCTGGTTGAGGCTGGAAGCAGAGAGCCAGCCTGTCAGATCCCAATCGCCTAGCCACTGACGGGTGAGCAGGGACAGCTTCTGCTGCTCCCCGCCGGTCGCATCGCGCCAGCCTTCATCCTCCATGATCGACAGATTGAGCCGCGTGTCCTCTCCGAGATTGACGGAAGCATCGCCGCGCAGGCGGCCGAGTGACCCGTAGCTGGCGCGCAGCGACTGCTGGCTGTCCGGATCTGGCAGGATCACGTTGATCAGTCCGTGTACGGCGTTCGAGCCATACTTCGCGCTACCCGGCCCGCGGACGACTTCGATGCCTGTGGCGACCTCTAGATGTGGCTCGATCAGGCTGTTGACGTTGCCGAAGGCGGGCGAGCGGGTGGGCACGCCGTTTTCGAGGATTAGGAAACTTCCCTGCCCGGCCCCGCCGGTCAGCACCGGCGAGCGGATCGCGATCAGATGCTCCTGCCCCGAATTCATCTGGATGTTCACGCCGGGCGCCTGATTGAGAATTTCCGCCGGGCGGTCTGCGGCTGTCTCGGCAATCTGCGCCGCATCGATGACCGACTGCGCCCCCGGATCATTGCTGCGGCGGTCTACCCAGACATTGACCGGATCAAGCCGCAGATCGGCGATGACGATTGGCTCTTCATTCGCGGTCGCCGGCGCCTGCGTACAGGTATTCGAGCAGGCGCACGGCGGATTCAGGATCGCTTCGCATTGCGCGAGTTCATCTTCTGGCGACAGCGCCTCCTGCGCCAGGCCCGCAGGCGCGAGACCCGCAACGGCAATGACCAGCAATCCCGTGCGAATGGACAAACGCGCGCTCCCTAAACGGGGCGCAAATCAACCCAGCGCCCGCCAAATATTGTAGGCGCTGACAAGACAGATGGCCACACCGACGATCACCGTCAGGATCTGGCGCGGCAGGCGGCGGGCTGCCCATGCGGCAATCGGCGCCGCCACCACGCCGCCGATCAGAAGGGCGAGGGCCGCCTTGCCGAATGTCGGCCCGAGCGCGAGCAGGAACGCAAGGCTTGCTGCCACAGTAACCACGAATTCCGCCAGGTTGACGGTGCCAACCATGCGGCTCGGTTCGCCGCCGCGCGCGATGAGGTTTGACGTTACGACAGGCCCCCAGCCGCCACCACCAATTGCGTCGGCCATACCGCCGGCAAAGCCGAGGATGCGCACCCGGCCGATCTTGGGCGGGCTGCCGTTTGGCCGCAGGCCCTTCCAGATCACGATCACGCCCATCAGGAAGAGGTAAGCCGCAATGAACGGCCGGATGAAGCTCGTATCCGCATGGCTGATCAGGAACGCGCCAATAATGGCGCCCGCGGAGCCAAACAGCGCGAGGCGCCAGAAGACGTTCCAGTCCACGTTGCGCGCAATCGCGTGAGAAGTGCCGGAGGCGGCCGTGGTGAACACTTCAGCCGCATGCACGTTGGCGCTCGCAAGTGCCGGCGGAATACCCATCAACAGCATCGCGGTCGTCGAGATCACGCCATAGGCCATGCCCAGCGCGCCATCCACCATCTGCGCAAGGAACCCAACGAGGACCAACCACAGGAAAAGTTCGTCGATCACGAACGGCATGCGGGAACGTCCTGTCAGTTATGTACTTATCCGACCTTCTTACTGGGGATTAGCGCGCCTTCCATAAGGTTTTGCTGAAGGCAGGCATCAGCGCGGCTGATGCGTGGCGCTTATCCGGAGAAGCCTGCGAACAATTGGTAAGGCAGTGCGCCGACCACCGCCGCCGAAAGGCAGGTCGCCAGCGTGCCCGCCAGAAGCGTATGCCAGGCGAGCTTCAGGAAATCATCGCGCCGCTCCGGCTCCATGATTGACAGGCCGCCGATCAGGATACCGATCGAGCCGAAGTTGGCGAAACCGCAAACCGCGTGGGCCGTGATCATGCGGGTGCGGGGGTCCATTTCCTCGACGGGCACGCCGGCCAGCTGAATGAAGGCAACGAACTCGGTGAGCACCGTCTTGACGCCCATCAGGCCGCCTGACTTTGCCGCCTCTTCCATCGGAACACCGACCATGTACATCAGCGGCGCGAAGATCCATCCGAGGATGCGCTCGATCGACAGCGCAGAGCCGCCCACATCCGGAAGCGCCTTGAAGCCTTCATTGACGAGATAGAGCAGCGCCAGTGCAGCGATCAGCATCGTCGCAATGTTGAAAACGATCTTGAGACCGTCCGTCGCGCCCGTCGAGAAGGCATCCATCGTGGAGGCATATTTGAAATCGGGTTGGCGATTGCTGTCGTTGGTCACCTCGGTTTCCGGGACGAGAGTCATCGCAACAGCGACAGCCGCCGGCGCCGCCATCATCGAGGCGACAAACAGCTGCGTGATCGGATTTGCCAGCTTGCCATCGAGCATGGTGGCGTAGACGACCATCACCGAGCCTGCGATGGTCGCAAAGCCTGCCGTCATCATGATCAGCAATTCGGAACGCGTCATCGTCTTCAGGTACGGCCGCACGAGCAGCGGCGCTTCCGTCATGCCCATGAAGACGTTCGCGGACACGGCGAGCGAAGTCGGCCCGCTGATCCCCATCGCGCGCCGGAAGATCGCGGCGAAGGCATTGGTGATGAATTTCAGGATGCCCCAGTGCCAAAGCATCGCAGAGAGCGCTGCGACAACAATGATCAGCGGCAGTATCTGGAAGAAGAAAGACGGCGGCACGAGGCCTTCCGCGGTCGTGAAGGGTGTGAAAGGCTGCGCGACCAGCGTATTATCGCCGACATAGCCGAACACGAAATTGGTGCCATAGCGCGTCGCGTCGACCAGCGCCTTGATCACCGGGTTATCACCGCCTCCAACCGTTCCGCCGAAGCCCAGCAGCTTCGGCAGGCCGAAGAAAAGCAGAGCGAAGCTGAACTGCAGGAAGGTCGCGCCAAGGATGATCTTCCAGGGCAGCGCCTTGCGATTGGAGGAAATCGCCCAGCAGAAAGCATAGATCGCGAGAATGCCGAGCAGCGCGCGGCCATTGTCCCAACCCCATTCATATCCTGCCGGCATGACCCCTGATCCCTCTCGTTTACTGTAACCCCTCTGGAAGGCTTAGCGGCGCTGCCCCGACTTGGAAAGCAGGCTTTGGCAACAGGCCCGGCTGGCATATTCCCCCACGGGCTGCATTGCGGCCCGCAGGCTTAGCGCGCCGGGCGAGTTGCGTTGACGCAGCCCCCCGCATAGCCGACCCACCAAAGGGTATTTCGCTTCGGAATGAGGGCACATGCGGACGCACGCCGGCAGTCTGGCAATGCTCGTTCTGGCAGCTTGCTCGCCGGAAGCCGCGCCGCCGTCGCTGACGATTGCCGAGGAAACATCAGGCATTCCGGCGCCTGAGCCCGCATGGCATTTGGATGCGGACCTCGCCGGAGAGGCGCGCAGCTTCTTCTTTGCGCAGGGTGATCTCTATCGCGCCGGCGTTCAGCCTTCGGCCAATCCCTCCATCGCGGATGTGCTGCGCGCCCTCGGCCGGGATGATCTCGCAGGCCCATCCTTCGAAACCGGCGCAGAGAATGCCTGCCCGCAGCAATGGGTCGAGCCCATCGAGATGATCGCGCGGGCCACCAGCGGCGAGCGCTTCGTCATCATCGAAACCGAGCGAAGCGCACCGGCACAGATCGCCTTCGCCGAAGATATCGTGACGCGCCTCTCGAACGAAGGCTTTTCGTCTTACGCCGACGACGGCCTGACACTCGGGCCCGGCGGCGCGGCGCACCCCGATGTGCCGCTGATCACAGAGGGCATGGTCACGCGCGATACGGTCTATGGCCGCCTGCTGCGCGCAGCAAAGACCGGCGGCCTTGAATTGATCGATGCCGGGGTCTGGTGGTCGAGCGCAAACGAATTGGCCGCGCTCAGTCCGGCAGAGCACATGCACCGCCGCCGCGAAGCGCTTGCCATCCAGGTCAGCCGCCGCGCCTTTGCGCGCAATCCGGAAGCGCGTGTCATCCTGCATACGCAGCGATCAGCCGAAGATTTTACCGAAGGCTCTCTGAAAGAGACCGCGACGCGGCTTGCCGGACATGAGCCGCTGGTGATTGCGCTGACCAGCTGCTCGGAAACCGACGAGCCGCCAGCCTTCCTGCCCGGCCATGGCAGCGGCGTGAGCAGTGCGGCGAGCGCCGATCTCGTCTTCGCCATCCCGCGCGCCTTCGAGATCGAAGGCCGGCTCACCTCGGGCGCACGCGAGGACGAGCGCGCCGTCGATATTCCGCCCAGCCTACTCGCCGCATCCGAGACTGTCCTCATCGAAGCCCGGCGCGAAGGCGAGCCAGACCTCGCCGTTCCGGAAGACCGGCTGATGCTGTTTCCCGGCGAGACGCTGCCGCTGATCCTGCCACCCGGCGCTTACCGCATCGAGGCCTGGACGAAGCAGGGCCCGGTCGCCGCGCCCGTCAGTGTCATCGTGCAAGAAGCGCCCCCGGTTTGACGCTGACGCGCGCTGGGTCTAGCTTTTGCTTGTAAAATCAGTCGTCTGCGCCGAAGCACGGACGAATGTCGAAACGCTCCGGAAAGGCTTGGGCTCAACATGAAACTGCACACTCTGCTGATGGCTTTGCTGCTCGCTTCGGCATCGCCTGCCCTCGCCGCGCCGGACGCAAAAGATGAAGCGGCGAAGGAAGAAGCCGCCAAGCCTGTTCCGCCGCCGGTGATGTTCACGAGCAGCCACAAGGGCACGTTCGGCGGACAGAAGATCAGCTACCGCGTCGAGGCCGGGGAAACCTACATTGCCGGTAAAGATGGCGAGCCGGCGGCGAGCCTGTTCACGATCTCCTACATCCGCGAAAATGTCGCCGGGCCCCGCCCCGTCTCCTTCGTGTTCAATGGCGGACCCGGCTCTGCCTCGGTCTGGCTGCACCTCGGCCTGCTCGGCCCGAAGCGCGTGGCCGTGGCGAGCGACGCCGACGCCGATGACGGCGCTGCGCCTTACGCCCTCGTCGACAACCCGCTGTCGATCCTCGACGTGACCGACCTTGTCTTCATCGACCCCATCGGCACCGGCTACAGCCGCGCCGTCGGCAAAGGCGAGAACAAGGATTACTGGAACGAGGAAGGCGACGGCGCCTCGATTGCGGAATTCATCCGTATATGGATCACCCGCAACCAGCGCTGGAACGCGCCGAAATACCTGATCGGCGAAAGCTACGGCACCACCCGCGCAGCCTATCTCGCAAATCGCATGCTGACCGGAGATGTCGACATCGCGCTGAACGGCATGGTGCTGATCTCGCAGGCGCTGGACTATGAAGGCTCCACCTCGGCGCCCGACAATATCTATTCCTACATCACCTACCTTCCGAGCATGGCGGCCGCCGCGCAGTATCATGGCCGCGCTGGCGCCGGCGTTCCGCAGGACCAGTTCCTCGCCGAAGCGCGCGCCTTCGCCCGCGACGAGTACGGCCCCGCGCTCTGGAAAGGCGCAACGCTGAGGCCGGAAGAACGCGCCCATATCCGCGACCGCCTTGCCTACTTCACCGGTCTTGACCCCGCCTATATCGAGACGTCCGATCTCAAGATCCTGATGCACCGCTTCCAGAAAGAGCTGCTGCGCGACAAGGGCGTCGCCCTCGGCCGGCTCGACGGGCGCTATCTTGGTGACGAGGCCGATGACGCCGCCGAAGGTCCGGACTCGGACGTTTCCGGCTATGCCATCGGCTCGGCCTACAACGCGCTGCTGAACCATTACCTGACGACCGATCTCGGCGTGTCGATGGACCGTCCGTACATGGTCTCCAGCGAGGAGGCCGGAAACAGCTGGAACTACCGCGATGTGCCCGAAGGCCAGTACTGGGAGCCGCACTACCTGAATGTCAGCCACAAGCTGACGACGGCAATGCGCCAGAACACAGCCATGAAGGTCTGGGTCGCCAACGGCTACTATGACCTCATCACGCCCTTCTTCGACGCCGAGATCACCTTCGCCCGCTACGGCATCCCGCAGCAGCGCGTCGCCATGACCTACTACCAGGCCGGCCACATGATGTACCTCAACGAAGGCGCCCTCGAAGCCCTCGCCGCAGACCTGCGTAGCTTCTACTCCGGCAAGCTCGAAGATCAGCGTCCCGAGTAGGGCAGGATTTATCCCGCCAACTTTACCCGACTCTCCGCAGATACCTGCGAAAGCAGGTATCCGGCGCGAGAAAAGACTGGACCCCTGCCTGCGCAGGGGTCTTCGGAAGCATTTGAGCAATATCGAGTCACTTCGCGACCCGTAGGTCGGATATAGGCCGGAGGCCGAAATCCGACGCGCACAGACGCACCCTCTCCGAAGATACCTGCGCAGGCAGGTATCCAGCGCAAGGAAGGACTGGACCCGTGCCTGCGCAGGGGTCTTCGGAAAAATTGGCGCGGATGGAAAGCGCTGGAATGTTGCATTCGAACCGGCGAACGCAACCATTCCAGAGCCCGCCTGGCCATCATCCCGGTTTCGCCGCAGGCGAAGGCCGGGACCCGGAAAGGCCAGCAAGCGCAACAGTCGCAGCCCCGGTTCCCGGTCTTCGCGCGCTCGCACAAAACCGGGACGACGCAAGAATTTTGCGCCCTCGAATCCGGCCGGGTCTGCGGCGGGCGTATACTCCGCCGGATGTCCACTGCCGGCCCCGCCCTCGACGAGCTGCAAATCCTTCAGCGCGCCCATCATGTGGCGCTGAGGCGTTTCGCGCTGGCCCGTCTCATGAGCTGGAACGGTGCCGCGATCCGGCGCACCGCGCGGCACGGTCTCGCAGTGCTCACGGCGATGCTGCGCCGGATTATTTTCCTGCTGGCGCGCGAGGTCGTACTGCCGCCGCTGCGCCAGCGCGAGCGCCTGCCCGCACTCCCGCCTTCGAACCGGACGCGCCCGGTGCGTCATGGCCTGCGCCTGACAGAAGTCCCGCGCCCGGCCCGAAACCGCGAGAGCAACCCAGCGCCCATACCGGACCCGCCGGCCCTCTCGCACGCCCTCTTCCTTGACCGCCTTACGCGGTTGGACGCCGCCTGGCGCGCTCGTCACCGCATCGCCCGGCGCCTCGCGCGTAGAATAAAAAGCGGGGCGAATTCGCTTCGCCCCGCCCGCATTTCAGTTCGCGCCTATCCGCGCCTCGCCGAGGGCTTCGCCCGCATGCTCGATCATCTCGATGACCGATTGTGCGCCAAAGCGAGAGCCCCGCCTTGAGGTCCGGTGCCCTATCCCAGCTTGCAGACGCAGATCTTGTTGCCGTCCGGGTCGCGGAAATAGGCGCCGTAGAAGGTCGGCATCCGGTTGCCGGGTGCGCCCTCGTCCGTGGCGCCAAGCGCGATAGCCTTGGCATAAACCTTGTCGACCACTTCCTTGCTGGCGCAGGCCAGGGCCGGCATGACGCCGTTGCCAACCGTTGCCGAGGCGCTGTCATACGGGGTTCCGATGCCGATCATCGGCTGGCCGGGGCCAACGCCGTAGAATTGGAGGCGATCATTGGCGAACAGGCGCTTTGCGCCCATTTCGCCGAGCACGGCATCATAGAAGGCGAGCGCCTTTTCCTTGTTGTTGGTTCCAAGGGTTACATAAGCGAGCATGGTTTCCTCCCATTTGTTAGCCCGTTTCGCTGGAGGGCAGCAAACATGCCGCAGCCCCCGCGGCAAGAGGTGACGCAGCGGATGCGCTTGACGTTGACGTGAACGTCTGGTGTGACACCGCCCAAACTGCACAACCGTATCAGGAGACCCCCATGTCCGAGATCCGTTTTGACGGCCGCGTTGCCATTGTCACTGGAGCTGGCGGCGGCCTTGGCCGCGCCCATGCGCTCGAGCTCGCCCGCCGCGGCGCGAAAGTCGTGATCAACGATCTCGGCGGCTCGCGCGATGGCACCGGCGGCAACTCGGCCGCTGCCGAAGCCGTGGTCAAGGAAATCGAAGCCTTCGGCGGCGAAGCCATCGCCAATGGCTCCTCGGTCTCCGACGAGGCCGGTGTGCAGAAGATGATCGACGACACGATGGCCAAATGGGGCCGCATCGACATCATCATCGCCAACGCCGGGATCCTGCGCGACCGGTCCTTCTCGAAAATGTCGGTCGAGGATATCGACCTTGTGCTGGCCGTTCACCTGCGCGGCACCTTCCTGCCGGTGAAAGCCGCCTGGGACATCATGAAGGCCCAGAATTACGGCCGCATCGTCGTGACCACCTCGTCGACCGGCCTCTACGGCAATTTCGGCCAGGCCAACTATGGAGCCGCCAAGCTCGGCGTGGTCGGCATGATGAATACGTTGAAGATCGAAGGCGCCAAGAACAACATCACCGTCAACACGGTCTGTCCGATTGCGGCGACCCGCATGACCGAAGACATCATGAACGAGCAGATGCTCTCCGCCCTGAAGCCGGAATACGTGACCCCAGGCGTCATCAACCTAGTGAAGGAAGATGCCCCGACCGGCATGATCCTCTCGGCCGGCGCCGGCGCCTTCTCGATGGCCCGCATCGTTGAAACCGCCGGCGTGTTCGTCGGCACGGGTGACGCGTTGACCGCCGAAGCGGTGGCCTCGAAATGGAGCCAGATCACCGACGTCAGCACGACGCGCCCGGCTTTCAAATCCGGCGGCGAGCATGGCCAGAACATCTTCGCAGCCGTCGCGGCCGCAACTGCAAAGTAAGCTTCCGGCCTTGCCAAAATCAGGGGCGAGTCGCAGGCTCTCCTGAAATCAGGAGATGCCCATGCGACTCGCCCTACTTGCCCTTTGCCTGACCCTTCTGGTCGGCTGCGGCCACTTCAAGAAATCCGACACGACCGAGGCGACAACCGAGGCTGAAGTCAGTCGCCCCATCGCCCAGGCAGGCGAGATGTGCAGCGGCATTGCTGGCATCCAGTGCGCCGAAGGCCTGAGCTGCATCTTCGAGGAAGGCATCTGCAGCAGCATGGCCGACGCGTCCGGAACCTGCGTGAAAACGCCGACGATCTGCACGCGGGAATACATGCCCGTCTGCGGCTGTGACGGCGAAACCTACGGCAACAAGTGCGAGGCGCTCGCCGCCGGAGTCAGCGTTGCCTACAAGGGCGAATGCCCGGCCACGGGCAGCTGAAATCCCGTTTGAATTCCGGCCTGTCCGGCTTCAAGTTTGAAACGTCGCAGTGACGCGGCGGGGTCAATCACCGCCGCCGTCTCCGACCCCGCTGTCGCTGTCGGCAGAGACGGTATCTCCGGTCACCTTCTCGTGGCTGTCGCCTGATGGGTTATCATCGGAGGACTTCCGGCCCGCATCGTGCCCGATCACGCTGCCCGGAAGCACCGGACCCGGATCATCGCTTCCGCGCCGCCAGTCGCGCGGCGGGCGATTCGGCGTTTGCCGCAGCATCAAGAAAGCGATCACGCCAACAAGGAGCAGGACGAGGATAAGAAATTTCAGCACCCGGCCTCTACCTCGTTCGTTCGATCAGGCTTCGGTCTTGCGCAGGTACATCGAGTTCTTCGGCTTCGAGAACAGGCGCTCGACCATCGGCACGAAGAATTCCAGCGGTTCGCTCTGATAGTCCGGATCGAAGGCGGACTGGTCGTAAAGATGGCAGAACTGCGCGCAATATTCGAAATGCGGACTGTCACGGAACTGGTCGCGGAAATTCCGGTCGAGTCCGAGATGGTGGAAGAAGTAATAGCCCTGAAAGGCGCCGTGATTGGCGACCATCCAGTGATTGGCCTCTGATACAAAGGGCTTCAGGATCGCCGCTGCGACATCCGGGTGATTGAAGCTGCCGAGCGTGTCGCCGATATCGTGAAGCAGCGCGCACACCACATACTCTTCATCGCGTCCGTCACGGTGGGCCCGCGTGGCGGTCTGCAAGGAGTGGGTCAGGCGGTCGACCGGGAAGCCGCCATAATCGCCGTCGAGCAGTTTCAGGTGGTCGATGACGCGCTTGGCGAGGCCTTTGTTGAAGTGCTTGGCGTGCTCGGAAATGATGTCCCAGTCTTCCTTGGACCCTTCGAGCATCTCGCGGAACTTCGCCTGCTCGCCCATTTTCAGATCATCGGCCATGCTGTTTCCTCCTGTTTGAAGGGAGACTAACCCGGAAATCCGGACCTGCAAAGCAAGAGCCCCGGGCGTTTCCGCCCGGGGCTCCCGGCCCTTGCCGTCAGTCCCAGAGATTTCCCAGCGCAAGCTGCATCCGCCAGGGCTGCGCAACCGGTCCTGCTGCGGGCGCCGGCGGGTCATAAGCCCGGTCTTCGAGCCGGCGCAGCAACCCGCCCCAGGACTCGCCCGTCCGCACGCCCGCCGCCTGCACCGACTGAGCGATGGCCAAGAGGACAGGACCCTCAAGGTCAAGGTTGTCGCGTCCGCGCGCCTCGGCGAGGCGCCAGCCTGCCGGGTCCTGGCGCAGGGCAACGGCCGCTGGGCCGCCGTCTCCGCGCCAGACATAGACCGCCATGCGGCCACCGGAGATGTCTCCGACGAAGTCCCGCAGGCAGTTGCGGAACTCCAGCGCCACGGCGTTCAGCGTCTCCAGCTGGCGAACCGGCTGGAAAGGCGCCGGAAGGTCCGGAGGCGGAGCAACCGGTGCGAAGGCCGGCGGCAGGATCACCTCGCGGGCCATCTCGAACAGCCCACCCCGCGACTTCGCCCGGCTGAGGCGCTGGGCCAGGTCGCGTGCAGCCGCTTGGCCCCGCACCCGGATCGCAATCGCCCAAGCCGACGCGAGATCGGCAGCAGCCCCCTCGTCCGTACCCAGATGAGCGACGACCGGTGCGAGCCGCAGCGCCGGCGGCAGCGCCGCGATGACCGCGAACACTTCCGCACGCAGCACTCTCATGTGCCGGATGAGCACCGCCGTTTCCGGCTCGCCGAACACGGCCAGGAAGCGGGCATACTCCTCCGTCCGCCACAGGACTTCTCCCATGCGGCCGAGCGCCTTGACGAGCCCGCCCGGCGCCGCCTCGCCGTAAAGCTCGGCAGCGAGTTCGCCGTCCCGGGCGCGGGCGGCCATCCACTGGACGTGGGCGGCCGTTTGTCCGCTGCGTCCGGCAAGTATGGCGGCGGCATGTCGCCGGGCTGCCGGCAGCGCGAGGAAATCCTCGTGCGGCGCGGGCCAGACGCGTGCCATTGCCGCGGCATGGCTCCCGGCGAGGAAGGCCAGGAGCGGCGTGATCGCCGGCGCCGAACGGATGTCCAAAGCAGCCGGCAGGGTCATGGGCGTGCCCATGATCCACCTCCTTTCAAACCGCGCGCGTGCAACGGGGTGCGCCCGCTTGCGGCGTTGAGCTGTTTCAGTGCGAGGTCAGGCGCCGGCCGGCAAAAGCGCGGGGGACGCGTGACACGCTCCCCATCTTCCCGAGGAGCAGACATTTCTTGAATGCAACTGCTTCATGTGACGTTCCGTTGGTTTGCCGCCTGACGATCCGTTTACGGACGGATCGTCAGGCGGCGGATGGGCGTAATGTCAGAGGTGCGACAAGTTGTCAACCCTTGACGCAAACGACCTGTTTCAGCGTGTGGACAATCTCCACGAGCTCCGACTGCGCCGCCATCACGAGGTCGATGTCCTTGTAGGCCATCGGCGTCTCGTCAATGACGCCCGCATCCTTGCGGCACTCGACGCCGCTGGTGGCGGCGACGTGTTCCTCCAGGCTGAAGCGGCGTTTCGCTTCCGCCCGGCTCATGGCGCGCCCGGCTCCGTGCGAGCAGGAGCAGAACGAGTCCGGATTGCCTTTCCCGCGCACGATGAAGGATTTTGCCCCCATCGAACCCGGGATGATGCCGAGCTCTCCCTTGCGCGCGCTTACGGCGCCCTTGCGGGTCACCCAGACATCGGCGCCGAAGTGATGCTCCTGTTCCACATAGTTGTGGTGGCAGTTGACCGCTTCTTTCTCCAGCGTGAACGCCGGGAAGAGGTCACGCAGAGCCATCAGTACACGGTCCATCATCACCTCGCGGTTGAGGCGTGCATAGTCCTGCGCCCAACCGACCGCCTCGACATAATCGTCAAACATGGCCTCGCCCTCGACGAAGAAGGCGAGATCTCTGTCCGGCACGCGGTAGCCAAGCACACGCGTCTCCAGTGCCGTGCGGGCTTCCTCGATGAAGTAGGTACCGAGGATGTTGCCCGTCCCGCGCGATCCCGAATGCAGCATCACCCACACGCGCCCCGCCTCGTCGAGGCAAAGCTCGATGAAGTGGTTGCCGCCGCCGAGCGTGCCGAGCTGCTTGGCAAAGGCCGTGCGCCCGATACGCTTGTGCTTCGCGAGGATCCGCGCCAGGCGCTCATCCAGCCCGGAATTGCGGAAGGCCGTTGCCGCCCGCGCCGGCGTCTCGCGGTGGTTGCCGCCCGGACCGTTGCCGACCGGCACCTTGCGCTCGATCTCGCTGCGCACGGCCGACAGGCTGTCCGGCAGCTGCTCCGCCGTGAGGCTGGTGCGAACCGCCATCATCCCGCAGCCGATATCCACACCGACGGCGGCCGGAATGATCGCCCCTTTCGTCGGGATTACCGATCCGACCGTTGCGCCGCGCCCGAAGTGGACATCCGGCATCACGGCGAGATGCGAATGCACGAAAGGCAAGCCCGCGACATTCTCGAGCTGCTCGCGCGCGGCATCTTCCACCGGCACACCTTTCACCCAGGCCTTGATGCGGCCGCCGGCATAGGTTTCGTAGACTTCAAACGTGCTCATGGTTTTCCAGTCTGGTTTCCCAGACACCTTTCGATCAAGCCCTCCACGCGGTCCCTTCGGGTTCCAGACAGTAAAAACCCTCCGGGCGAGACGCGCGGAGGGCGGGCATAAGACCCTGACGGGTCCCCGGGCTGACGTTCAGCCCTATCCAGCAACCTCCATGCGGAAACGCGCCAGCGCCCGTTCCGGGGCGGCGGTCTTTCCTGGCTGAGTACGATACCGGCAGGACATCTGCGGTGGGCTCCGTTGCTAATTGGAGGCGCGCTATGATGGAACCGGCTGCGCGCGTCAACCGGAAAAACAAAACGCCCCGGAGGATTTCTCCGGGGCGTCCTGAATTCCTTGCGGAAAAATCTTTGTGCGGATCAGTCGTTCGCGGCTTCGAGCTCGGCAGCGTGGCGGGCCTTGTCGGCGGCGCCTTTGGCTTCCGGGTCGCGGTCAACCAGTTCGAGCACGGCGAGCGGGGCATTGTCGCCCGGGCGGAAACCGGCTTTCAGGACGCGGGTATAGCCGCCATTGCGGCTCTTGTAGCGGGCGCCCATCACGTCGAAGAGCTTGCGGACAGCCTCTTCGTTACGGACGGTCGAGAGGGCCGAACGGCGCGCAGCCAGGTCGCCTTTTTTGGCAAGGGTCACGAGCTTGTCCATGATCGGCGCCATTTCCTTGGCTTTCGGCAAGGTGGTGACGATCTGCTCGTGCTCGATCAGGCTCGCTGCCATGTTGGCGAACATCGCCTTGCGGTGCGAGGTCGTCTTGTTGAGCTTGCGGTGGGCAATCTGGTGGCGCATGGCGTTTTGTCCTTCCGAGGTGGTCAGGCCCCGGTCATTCCTGGGCTAGATGTGGTCGTCGTATTTCTTGGCGAGGCCTTCGATGTCCTCGGGCGGCCAGTCCGGCACTTCCATGCCGAGGTGCAGGCCCATTCCGGCGAGGACTTCCTTGATCTCGTTCAGCGACTTACGGCCGAAGTTCGGGGTACGGAGCATTTCCGCTTCCGACTTCTGGATGAGGTCGCCGATGTAAACGATGTTGTCGTTCTTCAGGCAGTTTGCCGAACGCACGGACAGCTCGAGTTCGTCTACCTTCTTGAGGAGGACCGGGTTGAAGCCCAGGTCCGTCTCGTCAGCCGAGCCGCCCACGTCGAGGGTCGGCTCTTCGAAGTTGATGAAGAGCTGCAGCTGATCCTGCAGGATGCGCGCGGCATAGGCCACGGCGTCTTCCGGCGAGACCGAACCATCGGTTTCAACGTCGAGGGTCAGCTTGTCATAGTCGAGCACGGTGCCTTCGCGCGTATCTTCGACTTGGTAGCCGACGCGGCGGACCGGTGAGTAGATCGCGTCGATCGGGATATAGCCGATGGGGGCATCTTCCGGACGGTGCGAGTCGGCGGCGACATAGCCCTTGCCAGTCGCAACGGTGAATTCCATGCGGACTTCCGCGCCGCCATCCAGCGTACAGATCACGTGGTCGGGGTTCAGGATCTTCACGTCGCCCGAGGTCTCGATCTGGCCGGCTTTGACTTCGCCCGGGCCTTTCGCGCGAAGCACCATGCGCTTCGGCGTTTCAGATTCCATGTAGATGGCGACCTGTTTCAGGTTCAGCACGATCGTGGTGACGTCTTCGCGCACGCCCGGGATCGCCGAGAACTCGTGCACGACGCCGTCGATCTGGACGCCGATGATCGCAGCACCCTGCAGCGAGGAGAGCAGCACGCGGCGCAGCGCGTTGCCCAGCGTCGTGCCGTAGCCGCGCTCGAGCGGCTCGACGACGAGCTTTGCCTTGCGCTTGGAGTCGTAGCCGGCCTGGACGACAGGGCGGTTCGGACGGATCAGCACTTTCCAGTTGCGGTCATTCACGTTGGTCATTCGGTTTCCTCAGGAAAGGAATCGCCGCGCCATGGAAGGCGCAGCAGGGGGTATTCTTGAACTAGACGCGGCGACGCTTCGGCGGGCGGCAGCCATTGTGCGGGATCGGCGTCGTGTCGTTGATCGCGGTGACCGTCAGGCCGGCAGCCTGCAGGGCGCGCAGCGCGCTCTCACGGCCCGAACCGGGACCACGCACGCGCACTTCAACCGTCTGGAGGCCGTGCTCCTTGGCTTTCTTCGCAGCGTCTTCAGCGGCCATCTGGGCAGCATAAGGCGTCGACTTGCGCGAGCCTTTGAAGTCCATCACGCCCGAGGACGACCAAGAGATCGTGTTGCCCTGGGCGTCGGTGATGGTGACCATCGTGTTGTTGAAGCTCGAGTTCACGTGAACAACACCCGAGGTGATGTTCTTGCGTTCGCGGCGGCGGATACGGTTAGCTTCGCGGGCCATGGAATCTCAGTCCTATTTCTTCTTGCCGGCGATCGGCTTGGCCGGGCCCTTGCGGGTGCGGGCGTTGGTGTGGGTACGCTGGCCGCGGACCGGGAGTTTCTTGCGGTGACGCAGGCCGCGATAGCAGCCGAGGTCCATCAGGCGCTTGATGTTCATCGAGGTTTCGCGGCGAAGGTCGCCCTCGACGAGGTAGCCGGCATCAATCGTCTCGCGGATCTTGATGACTTCCGCGTCGGTGAGCTGGTTCACCCGGCGGGCTTCCTCAACGCCGACTTTCTCGCAGATTTCCTTTGCGAAAGCCGGGCCGATCCCGTGAATGTAGCGCAGCGCGATGATAACGCGCTTGTTGGTCGGAATGTTTACGCCTGCAATACGGGCCAAGGCCGTTTCTCCTCAAGCGGATGATCAAACATGAAATGCGCGCCAACCGGGTAAAATACCCGTCGCGCGCACCGGCGGTTAAGCCTGAAGCTAAGAAACGAGGCTTATAGCCACGCTTTTTCGCCCGTCAACAGAAGAACTGCGCGGTTCAGGCCGATTGTTTCAGGGCCGCATCAATCGCTGCGGCCACGGCTTCGATCGTGCCCATCCCGTCGACTTCAACGAGAACGCCACGTTCCGCATAAAGCGGCACGAGCGGGGCCGTATCTTCGTAATAACGCTCAAGACGGCGGGAAAACGTGGCCGGATTGTCGTCCGCGCGTCCCTGCTCCTCGAATCGCTTGGTCACCCGGGCGAGGAGGCGTTCGTCATCTACCCGCATCCGGATTACCAGATTCACCTGTTCGCCCCGCGATTGCAGCAGGCGGTCCAGGGCCTCGGCCTGCCCGATGGTTCTCGGGAAGCCGTCAAAAATGAAGCCCGGCGCACCGGCACGGGCTGTCAGCTGCTCATCGATCAGGTCGATCACGATCTCGTCCGAAACGAGGCCGCCTTCATCCATGATCCGGGCGACCCGCTTTCCAAGCTCGGACCCGGAGGCCCGCGCCGCGCGCAGCATGTCTCCTGTCGAAAGCTGGATGAAGCTGCGCTGTTCGACCAGCCGCTTGGCCTGTGTGCCCTTGCCGGCCGCAGGCGGCCCAAACAGGATCAGATTCACTTACGCTTGCCCCCGAGCTTCGACTTCTTGATCATCCCCTCATACTGGTGGGCGATCAGGTGCGATTGTATTTGGGTCACCGTATCCATTGTCACGGAAACGACAATAAGCAGCGACGTTCCGCCGATATAAAAAGGGATCTGCGGGAAATAGACCCGGAGCAGTTCCGGCAGGATACAGATGAAGACGAGGTAGAGGGTGCCGATCGCCGTAAGGCGGGTCAGGACATAGTCGATATAAGCGGCGGTGTTCGAGCCAGGGCGGATCCCCGGGATGAAACCGCCATATTTGCGCAGGTTGTCCGCGGTTTCCTGCGGGTTGAACATGATCGACGTGTAGAAGAACGCGAAGAACACAACCAGCAGCGCATAGGTGCCGATATAGGTCCAGGAGCCCGGCGAGAAGTTGGCCGCCAGCCAGCCGAGGACACCTGTTGCGGCAGCCGGATCAGCGCCTGCGCCCGAGCCGAGGAAGCCGATGGCCGTCATCGGCAGCATCAGCAGCGCGCTGGCGAAGATCGGCGGGATAACGCCGGCCGTGTTGATCTTCAGCGGCAGGAAGCTGCGCTGGCCCTGGGCAAAGCCCTGGCTCTGCTGGCGCTTCGGATAGTGGATGATCAGACGGCGCTGCGAGCGCTCGATGAACACGATGAAGACGATGAGGCCGATGACCATCACGGCAATCGCCAGAACAAAGCCGATATCGACCGAAGTGGTCCGGGCCTGGTTGACGAGGTTGTAGATGGCGCGCGGCAGCTCGGCCACGATCCCGGCGAAGATGATCAGCGAGATACCGTTGCCGATGCCGCGGGCGGTGATCTGCTCACCCATCCACATCAGCAGCATCGTGCCGCCGGTCAGCGTGACGACGCCGGTCAGGATGAAGAACCAGGACGAGATGCCGTCCAGCCGGAACGCCGCGAGGCCGCCGGCGATGGCGAAAGACTGGACCAGCGCGAACACCAGCGTCAGGTAACGGGTGTACTGGTTGATCTGCTTGCGGCCGGCTTCGCCTTCCTTCTTGAGCTTTTCAAGCGTCGGCGAGGCAGTCGTCATCATCTGCACGATGATCGAGGCCGTGATGTAGGGCATGACGTTGAGGGCGAAGATGCCCATCCGCTCGACGGCGCCGCCGGAGAACAGGTTCATCGAGCCGAGGATGCCGCTCGACTGGCTCTGGAAGTATTCTGCGTAAGCCGCCGGATCTAGGCCGGGAAGCGGGATGAACGTGCCGAGCCGGTAGAGGACCAGGATACCGAGCGTGAACAGGATCCGCGCCTGCAGGTCCTTCGCTTTTGCAAATGTCCCGAAATTGAGGTTCCGGGCCATTTGTTCAGTCGCGTTCGCCATCGGCTGCACGAGCCTCCCTGAAAGACGTTCGCCGCCAAAGATCGGCGGCGAGGTATGTTTTGTGAAGGGGCGTTAAGCAAAACCCCCGGATTATTCCGCAGCTGTGTCTTTTGCAGCGCCGGTGATCGTGACCGAACCGCCTGCCTTTTCAACCGCTTCCACAGCTGCTTTCGAGGCGCCGGTCACTGTGATCTTGAGTTTCTTCGGGGCATCGCCCTTGGCCAGGAGGCGCACGCCGTCACGGACATTGCGTACGAGGCCGGCGGCCACGAGCGACTCTTCGGTCACGTTCGAGGGATCGAGGTTGCCGGCTTCGACCGCTTTCGCGATGCGGCCGAGGTTCACCCAGGAATGGTTCTTCGAGCTCGGCGCCGTGAAGCCGCGCTTCGGCAGGCGCATGTAGATGGGCATCTGGCCGCCTTCGAAGCCGTTGACGGCAACGCCCGAACGCGCGTGCTGACCCTTGACGCCGCGACCGGCAGTCTTGCCCTTGCCGGAGCCGACGCCGCGGCCGACGCGCATGCGCTTCTTGGTGGAGCCTTCGGCGGGAGAGAGGTCGTTGAGTTTCATGACGTTAGGACTTTCGAATGCGGGGAGTGGCGGGGACGTGGTCTACGTCTTACTCGCCGACCACTTCCACGAGATGTGAGACCTTGCGGATCATGCCGCGAACTTCCGGCGTATCCACGAGTTCCTTGCTGCGGCCAACCTTGTTCAGGCCAAGGCCCTGCAGCGTCTGGCGCTGGTCGGGCTTGCGGCCGATCGGGCTGCCGATCTGGCGAACGGTGAGTTTCTTCTGGGCCATCGGGTTATGCCTTCTCAGTTCGTCGAGTCAGCCATGCCGGCTTCGGACGCGCCATCGGCACGGCGGCCGACAACGTCCTGAACCTTCAGGCCGCGTTTCGAAGCGACGGTGCGCGGGCTTGCCTGCTCCTTGAGAGCGTCAAACGTGGCGCGAACCATGTTGTAGGGGTTCGAGGAGCCGATCGACTTGCCGACGACGTCCTGGACGCCGAGCACTTCCATGACGGCGCGCATCGGACCACCGGCGATCACGCCCGTGCCCGGAGGGGCAGCGCGCAGGACGACCTTGCCAGCGCCGTGACGGCCAGCGCCATCATGGTGCAGCGTGCGGCCTTCGCGCAGCGGAACGCGGACCAGGTTGCGCTTGGCTTCTTCAGTTGCCTTGCGGATGGCTTCCGGAACTTCGCGGGCCTTGCCTTTGCCGAAGCCGGCGCGGCCCTTCTGGTCGCCGACCACGACGAGCGCGGCGAAACCGAAGTTCTTGCCGCCCTTCACGGTCTTGGCGACGCGGTTGATGCCAACCAGCTTGTCGACGAGTTCGGAGGCTTCGCTTTCGCGTTCGCGCGGTTGCTCGCGATCACGGCGGCGGCCTCTTTTCTCTCCTCTTTCCTCAACCATCAGGCAAACTCCTTAGAATTTGAGACCGCCCTCGCGGGCGGCGTCTGCCAGAGCTTTCACCCGGCCGTGGAACATGTAACCGCCGCGGTCAAAGACAACGTCTTCGACACCGGCCTTTTTCGCGCGCTCGGCAATCACCTTGCCGACGCGGGCCGCAGCTTCGATATTGCCGCCCGTCTTCGCGTCGCCAATCACTTCGGACTCCAGCGTCGAAGCCGAAACGAGCGTGATGCCCTTTTCGTCGTCGATGATCTGCACCGAGATGTTCTTGTGGCTGCGCGCAACCGAAAGGCGCGGAAGGCCTTCGGCAACCCGGCGGAGCTTGGTGCGGACGCGCTCGGCGCGGCGCTGCTTCTTTTCGCGTGCTGTCTTCATGGCTTACTTCTTCTTGCCTTCCTTGCGGCGGACATACTCGCCCTGCAGGCGGATACCCTTGCCCTTGTACGGCTCCGGCGGACGGAACTTCTTGATTTCGGCGGCGACCTGGCCAACGGCCTGCTTGTCAGCGCCTGTGATCACGATCTCGGTCGGCTTGGACGAGGCCAGCGTGATGCCGGCGGGCGCCTTGTAGATCACGTCGTGCGAATAGCCGAGCGCCAGCTTCAGGTCCTTGCCCTGCATCTGGGCGCGGTAACCGACGCCGACGAGTTCGAGCGTTTTGGTGTAGCCCTTGGTGACGCCGTCAACGAGGTTGGCAGCGCGGGCACGCGCAGTGCCCCACTGGGTGCGGGCGTTGGGATCGAGCGATTCGGCGAGGGTCGGCGGACGCTTGCCCTTTGCCTTCGCAGCTTCGATCGCGTCATTCGCAGCTTTCATCAGATCGGCGCGCGGCATGACCGACAGGGCGCCATTCTCGAACTTCGGCGTGATGACTTCCGGGAGGACGAGCGTGAGTTCGCCCTTCGGGCCTTTGGCCTTGATCGTCTGACCACTGACGGACACCGAGGCGCCGGCCGGGACTGGGATCGCGAGTTTACCGATACGGGACATCTTGCATGCCTCCTAGAATACGCGGCAGAGCACTTCGCCGCCGACATTCTTGGCGCGTGCAGCGTTGTCCGACATCACGCCCTGCGAAGTCGACAGGATGGAAATGCCAAGACCGTTGCGAACGAGCGGAATGTCCGACACGGACGAATAGACCCGGCGGCCAGGCTTCGAGATGCGTTTGATCTCGGAGATGACCGGCTGGCCCTCATAATACTTGAGTTCGATTTCGAGGGACTTGTGACCGTCCTTCTCGATTTCGGTGTACCCACGGATGTAGCCCTCAAGGGCGAGCACATCGAGCACGCGAACGCGAAGCTTGGATGCCGGGGTCACGACTTTCGTCATGCCGCGCATCTGAGCGTTGCGGATGCGGGTGAGCATATCGCCGAGGGGATCAGAAATGTTCATGTCTTCCCTCCTCTCCTACCAGCTGGATTTCACGAGACCCGGGATCTGCCCGCGCGAGCCAAGCTCACGAAGCGCGATCCGCGACATCTTCAGTTTACGGTAATAGGCGCGCGGACGGCCGGTGACTTCGCAGCGGTTGCGCACGCGGTTCTCGGCCGTGTTGCGGGGCATCTGGGCGAGCTTGATGCGCGCCTTGAAGCGTTCTTCCAGCGACAGGTTCTCGTCCATCGCAGCCGCCTTGAGCGACGCGCGCTTGGCCGCATAACGCTCGGCGAGTGCCTTGCGCTTGTTGTTCTTCTCGATTGCGCTCTTCTTTGCCATCTAAGCAGGTCTCCTGGCGCTAGTTACGGAACGGGAAGCCGCACTCTGCGAGGAGTGCCTTGGCTTCTTCGTTCGTCTCGGCGGTGGTGCAGACGATGATGTCCATGCCGCGCACCTCATCCACCTCGTCATAGTTGATTTCCGGGAACACAATGTGCTCCTTCACGCCCATGGCGTAGTTGCCACGGCCGTCGAAGCTCTTCCCGTTGAGACCGCGGAAGTCCTTCACGCGGGGCAGCGCGATCGTGGTCAGACGGTCGAGGAACTCGTACATCCGGTCGCGACGGAGCGTGACCTTTGCACCGATCAGCATGCCTTCGCGCAGCTTGAAGCCGGCGATCGACTTGCGGGCGCGAGTGGCCACAGGCTTCTGGCCGGCGATGCGCTCGAGCTCCGCCAGGGCCGACTTGATCTTCTTGGAGTCGCTGGTGGCTTCACCGACGCCCATGTTGATCACGACCTTGTCGAGCTTCGGAACCTTCATCGGGTTCGAATAGTTGAACTGCTCCTGCAGCTTCGCCCGGATCTCTTCCCGGTACTTCCGCTTGAGGCGGGGCTCATATGCCTCAGACATCGATCGATTCCCCTGAACGTTTTGCAAAGCGCGTCTTGCGGCCGTGCTGGTCAACCTTGAATCCGACGCGGACGGCCTTGCCATCGCGCGGATCGACATGCGCCACGTTGGACACGTGGATCGGCGCCTCGAACGACTTCATGCCGCCCGGGTCCATCTGGCTCGGCTTCTGGTGACGCTTCACGAGGCCAACGCCGCGAACGACAACCTTGTTCTCGTCCGGCAGCACTTTCAGGACTTCGCCCTTGGTGCCCTTGTCCTTGCCAGAGATGACGACGACCGTGTCGCCCTTCTTGATCTTCGCGGCCATGATTACAGGACCTCCGGCGCCATGTTGGCGATCTTGACCTGGTTCTTGGCGCGAAGTTCGCGCGGAACCGGTCCGAACACCCGCGTGCCGATCGGCTCGCCGTTATTGTTGATCAGGACGGCAGCGTTCGAGTCGAAGCGGATCGTCGAGCCGTCGGCCCGGTTGATGTCCTTCGACACGCGGACCACGACCGCCTTGCGGACGTCGCCCTTCTTCACGCGGCCCGTCGGGATCGCTTCCTTGATCGAGACCACGATCACATCGCCCACCGAGGCGTAACGGCGCGCAGCGCCGCCGAGCACCTTGATGCACATCACGCGGCGGGCGCCCGAGTTGTCGGCGACGCGCAGGTTTGTCTGCATCTGGATCATGCTTCGGTTCCTTCATCAGTGACGAGTTCCCAGCGCTTCAGCTTGGACTTCGGCGCGCATTCGCGGATGGTCACGACCTGGCCCTCGACGGCGACATTGCCTTCGTCATGGGCGTGGTACTTGTTCGACTTCCGCACGATCTTCTTCAGCATCGGGTGCGTGAAGGTACGTTCGATACGGACGATGGCGGTCTTGTCCTGCTTCGCGGAAACAACGACGCCTCTCATGGTACGCTTCGGCATGGGTGTCTCCTTAAGCCTTTCCAGCCTGGGCTTTTTCGCGAAGGATCGTCTTGATCCGTGCGATGTCGCGGCGGACTTCCGTCGCGCGGCCGGTCTTCTCAAGCTGGCCGGTGGCCGCCTGGAAGCGCAGGTTGAACTGTTCTTTCTTCAGCTTCACGAGCTCATCATTGAGCTGGTCAGCCGTTTTCGCTCTCACGTCAGCAGCTTTCATGGCCTCAGATCCCCTCGATGCGCTTGACGACTTTGGTCTTGATCGGAAGCTTGGCTGCGCCGAGCGAAAGCGCCAGGCGGGCGGTTTCTTCCGACACACCGTCGATCTCGAACAGGATGCGGCCCGGGGCGACACGGGCGACCCAGCGGTCGACGGCGCCCTTGCCTTTACCCATGCGGACTTCGATCGGCTTGGCGGTAACCGGAACATCCGGGAACACGCGGATCCAGACCTTGCCCTGACGCTTCATCTCGCGGGTGATTGCGCGGCGCGTGGCTTCGATCTGGCGCGCGGTAACGCGCTCCGGCTCGAGAGCCTTCAGGCCGAATTCACCGAAAGCCAGCGAAGTGCCGCCTTTCGAGATACCGCTGATGCGGCCCTTGAAGGCCTTGCGGAATTTGGTTCGCTTCGGTTGACGCATGACTGGTTACGCTCCGGCAGCTTGCGCGCCCGAGGCCGGGCCGCGCTGGTTGGCGTTGGCGCGAGCGCGCGATTGGCCCGAGGTCTCAAGACGCTTGTCCTGTGCCATCGGGTCGTGCTCGAGGATCTCACCCTTGTAGACCCAGACCTTGACGCCAATGATGCCATAGGTCGTCGAGGCTTCGGCCGTGCCGTAGTCGATGTCGGCGCGCAGCGTGTGCAGCGGAACCGAACCTTCGGCATACTTCTCGGTACGGGCAATCTCTGCACCGCCGAGACGGCCCGAAACGACGATCTTCACGCCTTCAGCGCCGAGGCGCATGGCGGACTGGATCGAACGCTTCATGGCGCGGCGGAACGAGGCGCGGCGCTCGAGCTGGCGGGCGATATCGTCAGCGATCAGCGACGCGTCGATTTCCGGCTTGCGGATCTCGACGAGGTTCACGCGAACTTCGTCCGTCGTCATCGAGGCAAGGTCCTTGCGGAGGACTTCGATGTCCCCGCCCTTCTTGCCGATCACCAGGCCCGGACGAGCGGTATGGATCGTGATGAGGCACTTCTTGTGCGGACGCTCGATGATGATCTTCGAGATGCCGGCTTGCTTCAGCTTCTCGCGGATCTGCTTGCGGATCGCGAGGTCTTCGTGAAGCAGGCGGCCGAAATCGGCGCTGTCAGCATACCAACGGCTGTCAGACGTGCGGTTGATGCCAAGGCGGAAGCCTACGGGATTGACTTTCTGACCCATTATGCGGCCTCCGCAGTCTGGCTGACGTCCCGCAGGACGATGGTGAGTTGGGAGAACGGCTTCTGGATCGGCGCAGCGCGGCCACGGGCACGGGCGCGGATGCGCTTCATCACGAGGTTCTTGCCGACATGCGCTTCGGCAACGACCAGGCTGTCGATGTCGAGGCCATGGTTATTCTCGGCGTTGGCGATTGCGCTCTGCAGCAACTTGCGGACGTCCTTGGCCGGACGTTTCGGCGAGAACTGCAGTTCAGCGAGCGCGCGCTCAACCTTCAGTCCACGGATCTGCTGGGCCAGCAGGTTCAGCTTCTGCGGGCTGGAGCGATACATGCGCAGCACAGCGCGCGACTCGTTCGCGGCCTGCTTCGGAGGATTCTTCGGCTTTGCCATGACTATTTCCGCTTCGCTTTCTTGTCAGCGCCGTGACCGTAGTAGGTACGGGTCGGTGCGAACTCGCCGAGCTTGTGGCCAACCATCTCTTCCGAGATCGTGACCGGGATGAACTTGTTGCCGTTGTGGACCTGGAAGTTCAGGCCAACGAATTGCGGCAGTATTGTCGAACGGCGCGACCAGGTCTTGATCACGGCGCGCTTCTCGGACGAACGGGCTTCTTCTGCTTTCTTGAGCAGGTAGCCATCGACGAACGGGCCTTTCCAGACAGAACGGGGCATGTCTCGCGGCTCCTCTTAGCGTTTTGCGTTGCGGCGGCGGATGATCAGGCGATCCGTCGCTTTGTTGTTGCGGGTCTTGGGGCCGCGGGTCTTCTTGCCCCACGGGGTGACCGGGTGACGGCCGCCCGAGGACTTGCCCTCGCCGCCGCCGTGCGGGTGGTCGACCGGGTTCATGACGACGCCGCGAACCGTCGGGCGAACGCCCTGGTGACGCGTACGGCCAGCCTTGGAGCTGACTTCGTTCATCTTGTCCGGGTTCGACACGGCGCCGATCGTGGCAAGGCAGGTGTCCTGGACCTTGCGAAGCTCGCCCGAGGCCAGCTTGATCTGCGCGTAGCCGGATTCACGGCCGACGAGCTGGGCATAGGTGCCGGCGGAGCGGACCATCTGCGCGCCCTTCTGGGGCTTCAGCTCGATATTGTGGATGATCGTGCCGACCGGGATCGACTTCAGCGGGAGCGTGTTGCCCGGCTTGATGTCGGCGGTGGCCGAGGTGATCACGGTGTCGCCGACTTCAAGGCGCTGCGGCGCGATGATGTAGGACATCTCGCCATCCTGATACTTGATCAGGGCGATGAAGGCGGTGCGGTTCGGGTCATACTCGAGGCGCTCGACGACCGCGGGCACGTCCCAGCGGCTGCGCTTGAAGTCGACCTTGCGATACAGGCGCTTCGCGCCGCCGCCCTGGTGGCGCACGGTGATGCGGCCCTGGTTGTTGCGGCCACCCTTCTTGTTCAGGCCTTCCGTCAGCGACTTGACGGGCGCGCCCTTGTGCAGGGTCGAGCGGTCCACCAGCACGAGCTGGCGGCGGCCGGGAGAGGTCGGATTGAATGTCTTCAGTGCCATATGCTTCGTCCTTCTCCTCAGAGGCCCGTCGAGATGTCGACAGACTGGCCTTCAGCGAGCGTGACGATGGCTTTCTTCACGTCGGAGCGACGGCCGAGGAAACCCCGGAAGCGTTTCGTCTTGCCCTTCTGGACCAGGGTGTTGACCTTCGTGACCTTGACCTTGAACAGGGCCTCGACGGCTTCCTTGATCGCGGCCTTGTCAGCCGTCGGCGAGACTTCGAACACGATCTTGTTCTGCTCGGCGACGAGGGTTGATTTCTCTGTGATCAGCGGGCGGCGGATCACGTCATAGTGGTGAGGCTTCACATCAGCCATGATCAAGCCTCCGCTTCTTCTTGGACGCCGTCGAAGCGGGCCTTGATGCCCTCAGCGGCTTCCTTGGTGATGACGAGCGTGCGGCGGCGCAGGATGTCGTAGACATTCAGGCCGGCCACGGGCAGCACGTCGATGTTCGGGATGTTGCGGGCGGCGCGGGCGAAGTTCTCGTTCACTTCAGCGCCCGAGATGATCAGGGCGTTCTCGATGCCGAGGCCTTTGAACGCGGCGACCAGATCCTTGGTTTTGCCAGCGGCCATCTCAGCCTTGTCGATGACCAGGATGTTGCTGTCCTTGACCTTCGAGGAGAGCGCGTGGGCGAGCGCCATCTTGCGGATCTTCTTCGGCAGGTCATGGGCGTGGCTACGCACGCGCGGGCCGTGGGCTGCACCACCGCCGACGAAGATCGGGGCGTTGCGCGAGCCGTGACGGGCGCCGCCCGAGCCTTTTTGCTTGATCGACTTTTTCGTCGTGCGGTTCACTTCGCCGCGCGACTTGGCCTTGTGCGTGCCAGCCTGACGGCGGGCCAGCTGCCAGCGGACGGTGCGCTGCAGGATGTCGCCGCGGATTTCGTCAATGCCGAAAATCGCGTCGTCCAGCTCGATCTTGCCGGCAGCCTTGCCGGCGAGGGTTTTAACTGAGAGTTCCATTAGCCTTCGCTCCCGGCAGTCAGTTTCTCTGGCGCCTTGAACGAACCAGCTTTCGGCGCGTTCTCAGGAAGGGCCTTCTTCACGGCGTCGCGGATTTCCACGAAGGCGCCGTCGTGACCGGGCACAGCGCCCTTCACGAGGATCAGGCCGCGGGCAACATCCGTGCGCACAACCGTGAGGTTCTGCGTCGTGATGCGGTCCACACCGAGGTGGCCAGCCATTTTCTTGTTCTTGAAGACGCGGCCCGGATCCTGGCGCATACCGGTCGAACCATGCGAGCGGTGCGAGATCGACACGCCGTGCGTGGCGCGAAGACCGCTGAAGTTCCAGCGCTTCATGGCGCCGGCAAAACCCTTACCGGTCGAGGTGGCGGTCACGTCGACCTTCTGACCCTCGACGAAGTGGTCGGCCAGGACGGTCGCGCCGACTTCCGGCAGGTCGCCGCTGACGCGGAACTCTTTCAGTTTCGCCTTAGGGGCAACGCCCGCCTTGGCGAACTGGCCGCGCAGCGCCTTGACGGTGCGCTTGGCTTTCTTGTCACCGGCGCCGACGATCACGGCCTTGTAGCCGTCGGTACGGGTGACTTCCCCGCCCTTCTTCGTCTTCACGGTGCGGGCTTCCTCGGTGCGCACGCCGACGACCTGGCAGCCGTCGAGCGACAGCACGGTCACCGGGACATGGCGGCCCTCGGCATCAAAAATGCGCGTCATGCCCACTTTGCGGGCGAGGACGCCTGTACGGGCTGCTGGCAGAGCCATTAACGGCCTCCCTCGAGTTTGATCTCGATGCCGACGCCCGAAGACAGGTCGAGCTTCATCAGCGCGTCCACGGTCTGCGGGGTGGGGTCGACGATGTCGAGAATGCGGGTGTGCGTGCGGATTTCGAACTGGTCGCGCGAAGCTTTGTCGATGTGGGGCGACCGGACGACCGTGAAGCGCTCAATGCGTGTCGGCAGCGGAACCGGGCCGCGGACTTCAGCGCCGGTGCGCTTCGCCGTGTTCACGATTTCCTTCGCCGACATGTCGAGCGCGCGGTGATCGAAGGCTTTCAGCCTGATCCGGATATTTTGTTTTTCCATCTTGCTTCCGTCCGCGCAAAACACTTAGGCCCTGGGCGCGCAGCTCGTCAGCTTCGAGCGGCCCGGGGGCTTCGGTAGGGTTAAATTGTCAGTTTCGAGGGAGCGTTCGCTGTTCAAAGCGCAGCCTTCCCGGCGAAGTGGGGCGTATACGCGCGGGAATCGGAGGCGTCAACAGCCGTTAAGGGGGAATCTGCAGGGGGATTGTTGCCGAAAAGGACGGCGGATCAGGCCGGTGCGGCTACTCAGCCAGAAACGCCCGGATTTCCGCCTTCGTGGACGCCAGTGTACCGGCTGGCCAGACATCCTCGGCAACATCCTGATTCATCCGTTTCGATGCTTCGGCAGCGGCGGGGACGGCGATGGTTTCAGCAACTTTGGTGGCCTCCCGGGTCAGCGTTGCCTGGGCAGCTGCCCATTCCTGACCAGATGGCGTCTCAAGAAAAGCCCGGAAATCGGCGAGTGTTTCGGGAGACATTGAGTGCACATAGGCAGGCGCCATCTTCTCGCGCATGGCCTCCGTCAGCAGCGGAATCATCTCGTCAAACATCATCGTGCCGAGAACCCTCGCCGCGTCCTCGCTCAGGAGCTTGCCCGCTTTCGCCGCTTCATTCTGAAATGAGCCGACCGCAAGTTCGGAAAGAGCCTCAAAGCTGGCCGCAAGCATCTCTTCAGTGACCGTATATTCCACGATCGCTTGCGCATCTTCCCTCGGCCCCGCCTCTGCCGACAGGCCCGCGGCAGCGAACAACAATACCGGTGCAATCAGTGCACGCATCGGGGCCCCCTCTTTCGGTGTTCGATCAGCCTAAGGACCGCGCGAAACTTTAGCAACCTCCCGGCAACGGTCCAGCGGGCGGGTGCTCCGCAGGTTGGCCATAAGTTGTCGAGGGGTTTTGGGGTGTTTCGGGGGCCCTCCCCGGCCTCCGGACCGGTTAGGCGGGAGGGGTCGCGGGAAGGGTCAGAGTGAGCCGGATCATCCGATAGAAAAAGGGCCGCCCTTTTGGGGCGGCCCTGTCTCGTTTCGATACTCCAGAAACAGTCCACAAGTTGTGGACGCTTCCGTGTGGAGTACCGGCTTACTTCTTGATGTCGGAGAC
>VYLE01000244.1_pt1 | contig 43104 bp, 37 predicted proteins | sample 5114391 | NCBI WGS metagenome assembly VYLE01 (sample SAMN12291771, study PRJNA351875) | freshwater metagenome | isolation source: freshwater lake | place: USA: Michigan, Kent Lake | collected 2013-08-15
CCGCGAACGGAGACGATGCGCCCGGCCTTGTCCCCGAGCGTCGAGACCAGGACATGATCCCCTGCGGCCAGCGGGCGCGACGGTGCGGACCGGGCGACCGGAACCGGGGCCGCCCCCGACTTGCGCGCTTCGGCACGCGCGCGTCCGCGCGCCGCGCGCTGCTCAGCCGCCTCGATCGCTTGGCTCTGTGCCGCGGCGGCCTCTTCAATGGTGCGCCGCGTCGTGCGCGCCGCGTCGTCGAAATCTGCCGCGGCATTGGCGGCACGCGCCCGGATCTCCGCAATGGCGCGCTCCACCTGTCCGCGCGCGTCGAGCAGGTAGCGTCGCGCCTCCTGCCGCGCCTTGCGTTCGGCGTCGCGCTCCTGCTCGCGAACCTTCTGCTCGCGATCGCTCACCGCGGCCATGCGTGCCCGCGCCTTGTCGTTCTCGCGCTGCACGAGCTGCTCACGCTCGCCCAGCAGCGCCTCACGCGCTTCGACATCGGCGAGGAGCACCGCCAGGTCGCGCTCACCCTGCGGCAACCGTTCTTCGGCACGCGCGATGACCGCTTCGGGCAGTTGCAGACGGCGCGCAATGCTCAGCCCGTAGCTGCGCCCGGGGATACCCTTGAGCAGACGGTAGGTGGGCGCCAGCTGGACCGCATCGAATTGCAGCGACGCGTTGACCACGCCTGCCGCATCGGAGGCGAGCAGCTTGAGCTGGCCGAGGTGCGTGGTGGCCAGGGTAAGGGTGCCGCGCCGCGTCAGCGTCTCGAGAATGGCACCGCCAAGGGCGGCACCTTCCGCGGGATCGGTCCCCGAGCCCAGCTCGTCGATGAGCACGAGCGATGCCGGGGTGGCCGACTGCAGGATCTCCGCGAGGTTCTTGAGGTGGGCACTGAACGTGGAGAGGCTGGCCTCGATGCTCTGCTCGTCGCCCACGTCGGCGAGCACATTGTCGAACACCGGCAACCGACTCATGGCACCAACGGGGGCCGGTACACCGGCCTGTGCCATCATGCACACCAGCCCGGTGGCCTTGAGCAACACCGTTTTGCCGCCCGTGTTGGGTCCCGACACCAGAAGGGTGCGCTCGTCGGCGTGCAAGGTGAGATCGAAGGGCACGACAGGGATGCCCTTCGCGAGCAGCAAGGGATGCCGTCCATCGACGATGCACACCCCCTCGGCGGGGGCGCCAAAATCGAGGGGAGCGCAGTTGGCATCAAGGCTGTAGCGCGCCCGCGCATAGAGGCTGTCGAGGGCGACCAGTGCATCGAAGGCCGCACCGATTGCCTCGTGATAGGGGTGCAGCGCCTCGGTGAGGTCGCGCAGCACCCGCTCCACCTCGCGCTGCTCCTCGATCTCGAGTTCACGCACCCGATTCCCGAATTCCACGGCCGCCGGGGGCTCGACGAAGATCGTCGCACCCGTGCCCGAACTGTCGTGCACGATGCCGCCCACGTATCCCTTGGCCTCGCGCCGCATGGGAATGACCCAGCGGCCATTACGCATGGTGATGGAGAGGTCGCTGACCTGATGATGCGTCTCGAGCTTGCCCATCTCGCGTTCGAGCAACCGCACGAGTTCGCCCTCGGCCTGCCGCAGCTCACGGCGGACGCGGCGGAGCGCCGGTGAGGCGTCATCGCGCACGGTGCCATCGTCACTGATGGCGCGCGCAATGGCCTCCTCCTGTGCCCGCAGGTCGATGAGGGCTTGGGCGTAGCTCGTGAGGTACGCCACCACGATGGCCGGCCGGCGCGGGTCGCGCAGCATTTCCCGCATGCGCCGCGACGAGCGCAACAGGGTGGCCCCCTGCAGCAGTTCGAGGGCGGCCCACGTGAGCCCCGCAATGCGCAGTCGCTTGAGCGCCTCGCCGAGGTCGGGGATACTCTCCGTGGGCCACCCAAGCTCCGACACCAAGAGGGCGCGCACCGCGTTCACCCGCGCGTGCTCTGCCTCGATCCATTCGCGGTCGGTGCGCGGAACCAGTGCCCGCACCGCCGCCGCCCCGGGGGCCGACGATGCCCGTCCGGCCACGTACGCCAAAAGGCGAGGAAACTCGAGAATGCCGAGCGCGTGCGCGTTCATGAAGTCCGGCTGGCGAGCCGGCTCGTGCCGGCGTTAAGAGCGCGCGAGCTCCTCGCGCACCACGGCGTTGATGACACTGCCATCAACGCGCCCCTTGAAGGCGGGCATGACGCGGGCCATGACCGCACCCACGTTGGCGGCGCCAGCGGCAATGGCCTGCTGCACGGCCGCCCGGACTTCGGCAGGGTCGACCTGCGGAGGCAGGTAGACCTCGAGCAGCGTGACCTCCTGCTGCTCCTTGTCCTGCAAATCGGTGCGACCCGCCTTGGCAAAAAGCTCAACGGATTCACGCCGTTTCTTGATTCCCTTGCGGATGACGTCGACCACGTCATCGTCGGTGGCGCCCCGGCGCAGCTCGATCTCGCGATTTCTGACCTCGGACACGATCATGCCAAGCAGCATCACGCGATCCTTCTGCTGTTCCCGCCGGGCGGCCGCCTGATCTCCCTGCAGCCGCGCCAGTAGCGTACTGCCACTGGCGTCCACGGGACTGCTCACCCGTTCCGGGTGCGGCGATTCTTACGGACAGCTGCGTTCATCTTGCGCTTGCGGCGCTCCGACGGCTTCTCGTAATGACGATGCTTGCGCAGGTCGGACAGGATGCCGGCCTTTTCGCACTTCTTCTTGAAGCGCTTGAGCGCACGCTCGAAGTTTTCGTCCTCGTGGATGATGACTTCCGACAAACTGAACCTCGGTTGTGATCGCGACTTCGTCGCGACGTGTGCAGAAATTGAGAAATTCAACCCTTTTCGGGCCAGCCTCTAATGCTAGACGCCCCGGCTTCCACGGTCAAGCGGACAAACGGGAGTCATTGTCGACGCAGCAGGTGGTTAGGAAGCCGCCCCACTTCGGGGGCCGACGGGTATCCCGCCAATCAACCGGGCGGCCATCCGAGCGGACGCCCACCCAGGACGTGCAGGTGCAAGTGTCCAACCGATTGCCCCCCATCGCGCCCCACGTTGGTGACGACGCGATAGCCCGAGTCGGCGACCCCCTCCCGGCGGGCCACTTCCGCGGCCAAGGCCATCGCGTCCCCCAGCAGTGCGGCGTCCGAGGCGGCCGCCAGCGAGTCCACGTGCACCCGCGGGATGACCAGCACATGCACCGGTGCCTGCGGATGCAGGTCCCGGAAGGCCACGGCGAGCTCGCTTTCGGCCACGATCGTGGCCGGCAGGGTACCCGCCGCAATGCGACAGAACAGACAGGAGTCGGTCACTCCCCCTCCAGAGGTTCGGGCTGAGTCGCCGCAAACAAAGACGGTGCCGTACCGAACACCATGCGCGCCGCCGCCAGCGCGGCCACGGCCGCCGTCTCGAAGCGCAGGATGGTCGGGCCAACGCTGACCGGACGGAAACCGGCCCCGGCCAGCAGCGCCAGTTCGTCACGCTCGATCCCGCCCTCGGGGCCGACCGCGATGACGAGCGGGTGTGCCAGCGAGGCAGATGCGTTTCCGACAAATGGCGCGCCGCCGGGATCGAGTACCACCCGGTCGCCGGGGGGCGCGGCGAGCAGCGCCCGCTCCAGATTGGCCTCGGGAAAAGGCTGCGGCAGCCACGCGCCTTCCGACTGCGCCAGCGCGCCTTCCATGCGGAAGCGGACCTTTCCCTGGAACCCGACCCCTTCTCCCCGCGGAGACACGCTGCGGGAGCGCCGCCACAGGACCGGGCGCCAACTCGTCGCCCCCAGTTCGGCGGCTTTCTCCGCCAGCCATAGCATGCGATCCCGATCGGCAACGGGCACCAGCACATGCACCGGCGGCAGCGGCTCGACACGCTGCGCCGACGCGACTTCAATGTGCGCCGTGCTCTTGGTGACCTGAACGACGATCCCCTCCCCGACCAGTCCCTGCCCGTCGCGCACGCCAACCAGGGCCCCCGGCCCCAGTCGTAGCACGCGCAAGTGACGCACGGCGGCCTCGTCGAGTGCCACCATGCTCCCGGCGCCGAATGCGCTCGCAGTAACGAACTGCGGCCGTCCGGCGGCTACGCCAGTGCGATCGAGACCGACCACCAGATGTCCTCCGCATCATCTGCCAGCAGGCGCCACCCGTGAGCCGCCAGCACCTGCTGCATCGTGTCGCGTTCCTCGAGCAGAATGCCGCTGAGAATGGCTGTGCCGCCCGGCCGGAGGGCGGCGGCGATCACTGGCAGCAGCTCGATGAGCACCGACGAAATGATGTTGGCAAGCACCAGATCGACCGGGGCCACCAGCGGCAGCAGCCCCCCGGCGTCGGCCTCGAACACATGGACCCGATCGCTCACGCCATTGCGCGCCACGTTCCGCTCGGCGTCGGGGATGGCGTCGGCGTCGAGCTCAATGGCATACACCCGCCCGGCACCCAGTTTCGCAGCGGCTATCGACAGCACGGCGCTCCCAGCCCCCAGGTCGGCCACCACAGCGCCCGGCGTCAACTGACTTGGCAGCAGGCGCACAACGCCCCGCGTGGTCGCATGCTCCCCGGTCCCGAAGGCCATACCGGGTTCGATCACGATCGAGGTGCGCGGATCGAGCTCCGCACTGAGCCACGGTGGGGCCACCGTCAGTGCGCCCAGCTGGTGGGAGGTGATGCGCGCCTTCCAGGCTTCCGTCCAGTCGATGTCAGGAACCGGCGAAGTTTCCAGCACGGCCAGTTCGTCCGCTTCCGTCACCGCCCGGTGCACGGCCTCGAGATCGGCCCCGGGTGGAAAGTGCGTGACCAACGATGGCCCATCTTCGTGCACTCCCTGGGCCCCGACGGCGAAGAGCGCTCCGAGACAGGCCGCACGCGCTCCGGGGTCCTTGGCCGGAACCACCCGTACGCTGATCCAGCGTCCGGCAGCGGAAGCCGACGTATGGTCAGCCACCAAGCACTTCCTTCATTTTCGACCAGAACCCCTTCTCCCGCCGTTCGGGTGCCTGGCGCTGGATGCCGGCCAGACGCTCGATCAGCTGTTTCTCGTCCCCCTCAACCGACTGCGGTGTCCAAAGCTGCACCTTGACGTGCAGGTCGCCCGTTCCCGACGCGTTCACCCGCGGCAAGCCGCGTCCGCGGAGGTGAAACACCGAGCCGCTCTGCGTGCCCGGCGGCACGCGCAGCGACAGGTCGCCGGTGACACCCGGCACCTTCAACTCGGCGCCGAACACCAGCTGCGGATACGTCACCAATGCTTCGCAGAACAGGTCTTCGCCGTCGCGTTCGAAGCGCTCGTCATCCTCCACCTCGAACACCACCAACACGTCACCGCGGGTGCCACCGCGCGGGCCAACATTTCCCGTCCCCCGTAGCGTCATGTATTGTCCGGTGGCCACCCCGGGCGGAACCGTGATCTTGAGCGTGCGCTCCGCACGGACGCGTCCTTCTCCGCGGCACTTCTTGCACGGATTGGACACCACAACGCCCTCACCGGCGCAGGTGGGACACGGCGCCACCGAGACGAACTGCCCGAAGAAAGAGCGTTGTGCACGGCGCACCTCTCCCGCGCCGCCGCAGGTACCGCAGGTGGTAGGCTTGCTGCCCGCCTCGGAGCCGGAGCCTTCGCACGGTTCGCACACTTCAAGCACCTTGAGCGTCACCGTCTTCTCGACGCCCGTTGCCACTTCAGGGAGCGTCAACGGCAATGCCAGCTTGACATCCTGACCGCTGCGCGGGCCGGAGCGCCTGCCACCAGCGGCCGCGCCAAACAGATCGCCAAAGCCGCCGAAGTCGCGCATGAAGATGTTCAGCGCTTCGGACAGGTCCACGTGCTGGTAGGCAGACTGGGCTCCGCCCCCCCGAAGCCCCGCCTCACCGTACCGGTCGTAGGCGGCGCGCTTTTGCGCGTCCCGGAGGATGTCGTAAGCCTCCGTGATGCTCTTGAACTTCTCTTCGGCCTCCTTCGAACCGCCGTTGCGATCGGGATGCCACTGCATCGCCAGCCGGCGATACGCCTTCTTGATGTCGTCGTCGGATGCGTCGCGCGGTACGCCGAGGACCGCGTAGAAATCAGCCATGGTGGTGTCGAGCGAGTGCTGCGAAAACCCGGCACGACGCCAGGAGGGCGGCGCCGGGACAAAGCGCGGAGCGGGCACCGCGACCGGAGCCGCGGCTCCCGTACGACGCCCGATCGGCAGACAGAATCCGGATAAGCTAACCCAGCCGGGGCACCGATAGGTCCCGGCAGCCTGTCCCGGCGCCGGGAGCCCCCCTCAGCAGAGCAGATTCGACACCAGGCGGGAGGTGTGGTCGACCAGCGCGATGACCTTGTCGTACGACATGCGCGTGGGACCGATGACCCCAATCACTCCGCTCAGCGACCCGGCGTTGTACTCGGCGGTCACGACCGTGAAAGGCTCCAAGCGCGGGTCGCCGTGCTCGTTGCCAATGGTGATGGAAATGCCCGGCCCCCCTCCGCGCGTCTCGAGCAACCGCCCGAGCTGCTGGCGGGTCTCGGTGAGCTCGATCAACTGACGCAATCGCTCGCCACTGGCGAATTCCGGCTTGTCCGCGAGGAGCGACGGCTGCCCAAGCACCACCGTATCGAGGGGATCCGCCGCGGCCCGCCCGAAGACCTGCTCTCCCTCCTGCACAAAAATGTTGAGCAGCTCGGCCGCCTGCGGGGTGGTCGCCACGTCGCGCAGTCGCGAGGCAAGCGACGTGCGGACCTGGTCGAGCGTCAGGCCGGCCAGTCGCTCGTTGAGCACGATCGTAACCCCAATGAGCGCGTCGTCGGCAATGATGCCGGGCACCTCGACGAATATGGTCCGCACGGCGCCGCCACTGAGACTGAGCACCATGAGGAGGCGATCGGACGAGACGCGCACCAGCTCCACCTGACGCAGGGTCGCGCGATCGAGACGCGGGCCGAGGGCAACTCCCAACTCCTGGGTAAGCACGCCGAGAGACTGCGCCGCTCGACGCAGGATGTTCTCGATCGCCGAGCCCCCGCCCTGAATGTCCTCAGCGAGCCGCCGACGCTCGTCTCCGGTCAACGGGTCCACCCGCATGAGCGAGTCCACGTACGTCCGGTAGGCCTTGTCGGTGGGAATACGGCCGGCGGAGGTATGAGGGTGAAAGAGGAAGCCCTTCTCCTCGAGATCACTCATGGTGTTGCGAATGGTCGCCGGGGAAATGCCCAGTCCGAAGCGACGAGACAGCGTGCGCGACCCGGCAGGTTCCGCCGTGGCCACGTAGCTGTGAATCACCGCCTCCAGGACCTGCCGCTCCCGCTCGGAGAGCTCACTGCTGTGCGCCATCTCGCTTCCCTTGGATCGTTGCCCCATCGCGAGGCGTGTGGAGCGAAGCCTACGAAGCGCTTCGAAACGCTGTCAAGTCGGCGGCGAGAGCGTCGAGACGCATCCACCCCTCTGGCGCGCACACGAGGCGTGCCCCACCCCGATCAGTACGCACCTCAACCCACCCGGCCTCGACCCAGGTGGCCACGTGACGCTGCTCGGCCACACTGATGGACAACCCATCGATGGTCCGCAACCCGAGGTACACCGCCTCGGCTATGCGGTTCTCGTCCGTGAGCCGTTCCTCGCCACCCACCGGGTCGTCGAGCTGGGAGACGGTTCGTTCCCACGCGGTGAACGCGTCGATATTCCATCGGCGAACCGCCCCGTCGTAGCCGTGCGCCGAGGGCCCCAGCCCGAGGTAGGGCACCCCGCTCCAGTACGCGCTGTTATGCTGCGCCCGGTGACCGGTGCGTGCGAAGTTGGACACCTCGTAATGCTCATAGCCTGCGCGCTCGAGTTCCTCGTGCGCGGTGCGGAATTCCTGTTCGTAGCGCTCTTCCGTTGCTTCCTGTTCCTGCCCCCGCTCGTGCCATCGGCCCAAGGGGGTGTGCGGTTCCACGGTCAGCCCGTAGAGCGAAACATGTTCCGGCTCGAGGGCCAGAAGCTGCTGCAGGTCGGCACGCCAATTACGAGCAAGGCGATCGGGGGTGGCGAAAATGAGATCCAGCGACACCGATCCGATTCCCCCGGCACGCGCGGCCTCGACGGCCCGGCGCGCCACGGCGGCGTCGTGGACCCGGTGCATCCACGACAGGACCAGGTCATCGAAGCTCTGGACGCCTATGCTGAGGCGATTGATGCCCGCCGCCCGCCACTGCCGTACCGCAGGAGCGGTGACGTCCTCAGGGTTGGCCTCGAGCGTGATTTCCGCGTCTTCGCGCCAGCGTACGTGCGTGCGCAGTGCCTCCATCGTGGCGCGTACGCCCTCGGGGCCAAGCCGCGAGGGGGTCCCGCCGCCGAGATACACGGTACGCAGCGTCCCCGCGTGATCCCCGACCTGACGGATCTCGCACTCGCGCGCAATTGAGCGCGCGTACTGCTGCCACGGGACCTCCCGTCGCACCGCAATGGAAAAGTCGCAGTAGCTGCACCGCCGCGCGCAGAACGGGACGTGCATGTACAGATGTTCGTAGCGCGCACGCGTGGCATGGCGCGACGTCATGCGACCCCGGGCGACGGGCGCACCTGCCCGGCCGCGTCGAAGCACACGAGCCCGTCGATCTCGAGCATCGCGAGGACGACCGAGACTTGTCGCAATGACAGGCCCGTGTCGCGGGCGATGGTCATCGCGTCGCCGGCCCCCCGGGTGAGCGCATGCCAGCAGCGCGCCGCGTCGCCATCGAGGGTCAGCCCCACGCTCGGCGTCGCGGCCAAATGGAGCAGTGCGAGGACGTCATCAGGAGACAAAATGGGCTCCGCGTGTTCGCTGCGCAGCAGACGATTGCACCCGCGCCCGCTCACACTGTCGATGTTGTGCGGGACGACGGCGAGCGTACGCCCCAGTTCGCGGGCATACCGCGCCGTGTTGAGCGCCCCACTGCTTTCGGGCGCCTCGACCACCACCGTCACGTCGGCGAGAGCCGCAATGAGCCGATTCCGCAGCGGGAACGCACCGCCATGACCGGCGTCGCCGGGACCGAACTCACTCATGATCAAGCCGTCGCGTGCGATCCGCTCCTGTAACGCCCGATGTTGCCGCGGGTAGTACTGGTCGATTCCCGTCCCCAGTACCGCCACCGTCCGGCCGTCGGCATCGAGGGCGCCAACGTGCGCCGCCCCGTCGATGCCGCGCGCCAAGCCACTCACCACGCAGACGCCCGCGCGGGCGCAGGCCACGGCAATGGCACGCGCCACGCGCTCCCCGTACGGCGTACTTCGCCGCGTCCCCACGATGGCCACCGCGGGCGGTTCCGCCGTCAGGAGGGTCCCGCGCACCCAGAGCTGACGCGGCGGCGACACGAGCTCCCGCAGGCGCCCCGGATAGTCCCGCTGGTCCGGCGCGAGGCAGCGTGCGTCGTTAGGGGAGGAGCTGGGCATCCTGCTCCGGCTTGAGCGCCTCGGCGCGCATGGCCAGCAGCTGCCGCCACCAACCGTCGAGCATCGTGTCGAGCCCCATGCGCCCCGCCCCACTGATCGCGTACCGGCCGAAGGCTCCCTCCGCCTCGATGTCCGGAATGTAGTGCTCCCCCAGCAGATCGAGCTTGGAGAAGACCACGCAGAAGGGCTTGTTGGCCAACTCCTCCGAGTACGCCGCAATCTCGTGGCGCAGCTGGTCGAACTCGGCCTGCCAGTCCATGGCATCGATGGGAATCAGGAACGCCAGCAGACGTGTACGCTCGATGTGCCGGAGAAACTGCAACCCGAGGCCCTTGCCTTCGTGCGCGCCTTCGATGATGCCGGGGATGTCGGCCACAACGAAACTGCGGTGGTCGCTCAACGGCACGACCCCGAGATTGGGCGACAGCGTGGTAAATGGATAGTCGGCGATCTTGGGGCGGGCGGCGGAAATGACCGAAAGCAGTGTGCTCTTGCCGGCGTTCGGCTGCCCAACGAGCCCCACGTCGGCGATGAGCTTGAGCTCGAACTCGAGCCGACGCACCTGCCCTTCCTCCCCAGGCTGCCACTCACGGGGTGACTGGTGTGTCGCGGTGACGAAAAAGGCATTGCCCTTCCCGCCGCGACCTCCCTTGGCCACGAGGAGCGTGTCGCCGTGCTCCATGACCTCGCCAATGAGTTCGCTGCCGTCGGCATCCCGTATCACCGTGCCCGGCGGGACCGGCAGGACCACATCCTCCCCGGAACGCCCCGTACGGTTGGAGCCTTCCCCGTGCTGGCCACGCTCCGCCTTCCACGCATCGCGATAGGTGTAATCGAGGAGCGTGGTGAGGTTGCGGTCGGCGCGCACGATGACGTCACCCCCACGACCGCCATCGCCGCCGTCCGGCCCTCCCATGGGCACGTACTTCTCCCGCCGGAACGAAGTTTGTCCGGAGCCGCCGGTTCCGGCCTCCACCTTTACAAGTACGCGATCGACGAACATGAGACGTCCTGGACTGACGGTATGTGAATCACTTGCCAAGCACGCGTGCCCACAACCCGTGGTACCGGCGCACGTCTTCGGCATCGAGCAGCGGCGACACAACCTGCAGCGCCGCGGTCACCGTTGCCTCCGACGCGCCCGCGTGGAGCGCCCCGTGGAGGTGCGAGTGCAACTGACGATCCTGCCTGGCGATGGCACACGCGGCCACCACGCACAACTCGCGGCGCGCCAGATCGAGCGGCGCGCGCGACAACACTTTCCCATACCCTTCCTCGACCATCCATCGATCCAGCGCCGGATGCAGATCGTGAATGTTCACCCGCAACCGGTCGTAGAAGCGCCCGTACACGGTCGCGCACGTCGCCTCACCCTGGCGCTGCCGCTCGGAGGAATCATCGATGGCAAACGTATCCTGTTCGGGTGCCGCGACGCCGCTGATGCGACGCCACTCCCGTGCGGCGTTGAGGGCGCGCGGAAAGCCCGCGAACAGGTACGTCTGCAGGATGAGCTCTTCCACCCAGACCGCGCGCACCGTACCGACTGCCTGCGCGAGTGCGGCGCGCACCTGAGCTTCGCTCCCGCCGGCCAGCACAGCGGCGAGATATACCAGCGCCGCCGTCTCGTCGTCGAGTGAGTCCAGCATAACCGACTCGTCGGGTGGCTGTGTCATCGATTTCCTGCCGGTCGGATCATGGCAACGCGGAGCGGGTGCACGGAGAACGGGCGCGTCATGGCGCCATCTCCACCAGATCGCCCACATCGTCGTCGGCCACGCGCACCATCCCCACCACCTCGCCGCGTGTGTTGCGGACGGCGCGCTGCCCGTACTCCCGCACGGCTTCCGGTAGCGAGCGGGGAAGCGCGTCGTAGGCGGCGAGCAGTGCCAGCACGGCGGGGTACTGCGCACGCGGTGCCCCATCTTCGACCTTGAGCGCAAACCCGAGGCCGCGATCGACGATGCCGAAGGTATGCACGCCCTCCGCGCCGATCTTGCAGACCACGTTGCCACCACACGCCTCCATGAGCACCGTGTCGAAACGATCGGTGCCGCCTACCAGAAACGGGTGCGCGGTCATGGCGCTCACGACACGGCGGCTCGCGCCGTCGCCTTCCGCGGCCGCCTGCACGAGACGAGCGTACGACAGCGCCATGTTGGCCAACGGCAGACCGAACACCGAGACGCCACATCCATCGATGCCCACATGGAGACGTTCGGGGGCCAGCCCGCACCATTGCGCGACGGCGTGCCGACAATCGCGTTGCACGCGGTGCTGGGCAAGTTCGTACCCCGCGGTCGACTCGCCCAGCTGCACGGCGCGGCCGAGCATGGCGGCGTGCTTCCCCGAACAGTTGTTGTGCAGTCGGCCCGCACGCACCCCAGCTTCGCGGGCGAGCCGTACGCCGCGGCTCGCCAAGGGGTCGTGCGGGCCGCAGGCAAGGTCACCCTCTTCGAGGCCGAGCGTGGCGAGCATGCGCGCTGCCACCGCGACATGCTCCGGCTCCCCCCCGTGGGAAGCGCACGCCAACGCCAATTCCTCCACGCCCCAGCCGACGGCGTCAAAACCACCGCTGCGAAGGAAGGGCATGACCTGGAACGGCTTGGCGCAGGAGCGCCACCACACGGAGAGCTCGGGGTCCCGTGCCGCGTCGACCAGCGTTCCGTCAGCCGAGACGACCGCCGCATGTACCCGATGGCGCGACTCCACGACACCGCCCCGCGTGACGATGACGTCGAGCGACCGCGTCTGACGCGGTGGCCCGAACCCATTGCCGATCCCGGCGGAGGGCGCCCCCCCGCCGGAGCCAACATCGAAAGAATCAGGAATCCACACTCGTACAAGATAACCCCGGCCGTGCGCGGAACCGGGTGTTGGGGCGGTTCGCCGCCGAAACCTTCAGGCGCGACGGGCAGCCAGCAGTACCCCGGCCAGTACGAGGCCCCCGCCCAGTACCGTCGCGCCCCCCGGCACCTCGGCGATGCCCGGTAGAATCGCGGCGAGGATGGTGGCCCCGATGGGTTCACCCAGGGTCGTCAGATTCACGATGAAGGCGGGGAGGTGCCCCAGCGCCCAGTTCATCCCCGTATGGCCAAGCAGCATGGGCCCCGCGGCGAGGCCGGCGAAAATGGCCAACTCACGCGGTGGCTGCGGAAGCAGGGGCTTCCCGGCCAACTGCGTGAGTAGCAGGCAGCTCACGAAGGCGGCTCCGTACACGAGGGCCACATAGGGCCAGAGCCCCAGCAGTTGGCGGATACGCCGACCGATGAGGTAATACCCGGCAGCGGTGACTGCACCGAGCAGCGCCAGCAGGTCACCGAACAGTGCCCGTGACCCCGACGAGCCATCACCCAGCAGCGCCGGGCCGATCGCCGCGAGACCGCCCGGTACGTCGGCCACCCCCACAATGAGCGCGCCCACCACGGCCAACACGATGCCGATCCATTGCCCGCGAGACGGACGCTCCTGCAGCCACAGCACACTGATGACCGCGATGATCACCGGCTGCAGATTCACGAGGGCCACGGACGCCGCCACGCTCGTGAAGCGGAGCGACGCATTCCACGACCAGAAGTGAATCGCCAGCAGCACCCCTGCCCCGGTGGCGAACAGGTATTCTCGACGCGCCAGTGTGCGCCATTCGCGCCACCCCTTGGTCACGAGCAGTGCGGCCGCCACGATGATCATCGAGAAACCGAGCCGCCAGGTCGCGATGACCAGCGGATCGGCGTTCGACAGACGAATGAGCGGCGCCGCAAAGGAAATGCCGACGAGCGAGAGTGCCAGCACCACCAGTGGTGAGGCGCGCCGGGATGCCGCGGCATCCGGGGCGGGAGTCATGACGGGGGCGGTCATCCCGGCCAAGCTACTGACGGAATCCCCGAACCGCTTACTTTTCCCGGATGACCCCCTTCATTCTACGCGAGCGCCTCGCGGCACTGCTCGCGGCGGGCCGGCAGCAGCATGTCGTGATCGTGGGCGATGCCATGCTCGACGTGTACCTGCGTGGCGACGTCGATCGGATTTCGCCCGAGGCACCGGTACCGGTCGTGCGCGTGCGTGACCGCAAGCTGGCGCTGGGCGGCGCCGCCAATGTCGCGCAGAATGTGGCCGCGCTCGGCGCCGGGTGTGATCTGGTCGCCGTGGTGGGTAACGATCGGGCCGGTGCGACGCTGCGGGAGCGGCTCGACGCGGGGGCCATGGAATCGCGCTCCCTCGTCACGGTTTCCCGGCCGACCACCACCAAGACCCGCGTCATGGCGCGTTCGCAGCAGCTGGTGCGCTTCGATGAAGAGGACGACGCGGATCTCGCCCCCGAGGAGGTGGCCCGCGTACTGTCGGCGATCGAGCGTGCACTGCCCCAAGCCACGGCGCTCGTGCTGGAGGACTACAACAAAGGGGTGCTGGTCCCGGCAGTCATCGAAGGGGCCATCGCGCTCGCCCGCGCGCGCAAGCTGCCTGTGGTTGTGGACCCCAAGTTCAGGAACTTCTTCGCGTATCGTGGCGCCACCGTGTTCAAGCCCAACCGGCGCGAACTCGAGAGCGCCCTGGGAGCCGCGGTCGACCTCGACCACCCGGCCGCCCTGCCGGACACGTTCGCCCGCTTGGGCGTGGAACACCTCCTATTGACCCTTGGCGAACGTGGCATGGCCCTCGTGTCGGCCGACGGGGTGGTGCACCGGGTCCCCACCACGGCCCGCGAGGTATACGATGTCGTTGGTGCAGGCGACACGGTAACGGCGTATCTCGCCACCATGCTGGCAGCGGGGGCCAGCACCCTCGAGGCAGCCGTCGTGGCCAACTATGCCGCCGGCGTCGAGGTAGGCAAGCTGGGCGCCGCCACCGTGACCCCCGAAGAGGTGCTGGACGCCTTCGACGCCCTCCACGGCGTGCCATGACGGACTGGCGTCGGACGCGCCATCGATCGAGAATACAGCGTGGCACGCGCGCGTTCCCCGGCGTGTTGCACCGGTCCGGTAGCTTAGTCGGTTAAAGCAGTCGACTCATAATCGATCGATCGTGGGTTCAAGTCCCACCCGGACCATCGATAGCCGGCGCCGTGCGGCCGGTGTGCGGTATCTGCGAGTCTGTTCCGTGGGGCTTCCCACACCAGAGTCGGCCGATTACGTTTTCATTCCGTCTCGTGATTGAGGGTACGGGAACGGGCGCGTAGCTCAGCTGGTTAGAGCGCTGCTTTCACACAGCAGAGGTCCGGGGTTCGAGTCCCTGCGCGCCCACTTCTTCGAACGGCCAGCCGATCCCCGTGATCGCCTGGCCGTTCGTCGTTTCAGGGGAGAGACACGGCCGGAACGGGTGCAGCGGGCCGCATACCGGCCTGCGTGACAATCACGCGCGCCCCTGCATGACGGAGCCGCCCAATCGTACGCTCGTCGAGACGCGCCCGCAGCACGAGCATCTCCTCCTCGGCCCGCTGCTCGAGGACCTCGCCATCACGGTGCACCTCCGCAATGAGGCGGCCGTTGGAGGCTGGGATGTGCACCTCCAGAATCGGACGCAGGCTGCGCAGGCTCGACCGGAGCGAGCTGGTCAGCGTGTCGAGGCCGCCGTCCGCAACGGCGGACACGAACAGCGAGTTGGGCATGAGGTTCGCCACACGCTCGCGCACCGCCGACAGCTGTTCCGCCGGTACCGCATCCATCTTGTTCATCACGTACGTGAGCGGGCGCGACGACAGGCCGAGATCATTCAGGACGCCATCCACAACATCGCGCTGCTCCTCCCATGCTGGATGACTCGCGTCGATCACGTGCAGGAGGAGGTCGGCCTCGCGCGCCTCGGCCAGCGTGGCACGGAACGATGCCACCAGGTGGTGTGGCAACTTGCGGATGAAGCCGACGGTATCGGTTAGCAGCACGGTGTAGCCATCGCCAATGTCGACCTCGCGCGTGAGCGGATCGAGTGTGGCGAACAGACGATCCTCCACGAACACCAGGCCGTCGTTGGCGAGATGCCGCAGAATCGAAGATTTGCCGGCATTGGTGTACCCCACCAACGCCACGCGAAAATGTGCATGCCGCCCCTGGCGCTGCACCTCACGCGCGCGCTCGACGTCGGCAAGCCGCTCCTTGAGGATGCGAATGCGATGCTGGATGAGGCGTCGGTCGGTCTCGAGCTGCGTTTCGCCGGGTCCACGCATGCCGATACCACCACGCATCTTCTCGAGGTGCGTCCACATGCGGGTCAGGCGCGGCAACAGATATTCGAGCTGCGCGAGTTCCACCTGCATGCGGGCTTCGCTCGAGCGCGCGCGCGTCGCAAAAATGTCGAGAATGAGCTCCGCTCGATCCATGACTCGCGTGCGCACCACCGACTCCACGTTCTTGCCCTGCGCGGGCGTCAACTCGTCGTCGAAGATGACGAGGGTGGCCCCCAGCTCCTGAATGCGCTGCTTCAGTTCTTCGACCTTGCCGCTGCCGAGGTAGGTACCGGGGTGCGGGCGGTCGAGCTGCTGCGTGAGCGTGCCCACCACCTGCGCACCAGCCGTGTCCGCAAGGCGCGCCAACTCCTCGAGATGCTCGTCCACGTAATGCTTGGCACCACCGCGCTTGAATGGCGCGCTGACGAGGATCGCCCGTTCGACGGGTGGCGTGAGATTGATTGGCTCGCGACTGATGGCAGTAGACCGGTGTGAAATGACTCGGAAGAATCTACTTGCCGTTTCCGGCAACCGAGGAGTAGCGACCGCGTCGATCGTACGGTCGTGTGAAGTTGCCCAGCGGCGTGCCCACCGAGAAATCCCCGCGCACGCGGTAGTTGACCGTGCCCGACTGCAGAAGCGCCCGTCCGGCGGCGCCAAGCCCGGCGTAGGTGAATCGAACAGGCAGGCGCACAATGGAGGAGTCCTTCTCCGGCACCACGAACCGGCTGTCCAGCGCACCTTCACCGAGCTTGATCGAGTCTACGTCCACGAGGTAGGTCATCCTGATGGCGTCGAGCTTGTAGCCATTGGGATTGTACACCGACAGCACCACATCGACGCTGCCACCGGTGAGGCCGAGCCCGGTAATGGTGAACTCGCGGAGCTGCACATCGGGCTCCTGAAAGGTGGCACGTCCGAGCGCCGCACACCCCGTGGCACCGGCGACTACCGCGCCCATCATGAGCCCGCGAGCCGCCGATCTCCACCAGCGCATAGTGGGGGCCGAAGCCGAGAAAGACATCACGAGTCACATCCGATGGTGAAGGAATGGAAAACCGACGCGGCCACGCCGAGAGCCCGCGCCATCTCCCGTGGTACCCGATGGCACCCTCGAGTTCCCGACCAGCCTGAAGCGATCGCCGAGCGATTATCGCTGCCGTCATCGCTGCCGTCATCGCGTCATCGCTGCCGTCATCGCGTCAACGGCTGCTGGCGGCGTCATCGCGAGTCGGCGGACCACCTCGATCGGCCCACCACGCCAGGCGCTGGGCAATGCGCTTCTCTGCTCCGAACGCCCCGGGCTCGTAGTACACACGCCCCTGCAGTTCAGCCGGCTGGTACGGTTGGGCCACGAAGGCGTCGGGGAAGTCGTGGGGATACTGATACGGCATGCGGCGCGCCTCATCCGCGCGCAGATGCATCTCCGAGTTCAACAGGTGCGCGGGAACGGGGAGCGCGGGGGTCGCTTCCGCCGCCTCGCGCGCAGCCGCCCACGCCAGATGCAGCCGGTTCGACTTGGGAGCCGTGGCGCAATACACGGTGGCCTGCGCCACGGCGCGTTCCCCCTCGGCCGGGCCAAGCCGGCGATACGCCTCCCACGCATGCATGACGATCCCCAGCGCGGCCGGATCGGCAAGACCGATATCTTCGGTGGCAATTGCCGCCAGGCGCCGCAGAAACAGCTGAGCGTCTTCCCCGGCGACGAGTGCCCGCGCCAGCCAGTACAGTGCGGCGTGCGGATCAGAGCCGCGACAGGACTTGTGGAACGCCGACATGATGGCGGTGCGATCGACGTCGACCCGATCGTACGCCACGACACGCACTCCCAAGGAGGCGCTGAGCGCATCGACGGACACTTCGTCGCCGTCGACAAGGGTCGTGGCAACCGCTTCGAGCGCGCCGAGGGCCCGACGGGCATCTCCGTCGGCCTGCTGTGCGAGCCAGGAAACGACGGTGGGCGACATCAGCAGTCGCCGTGTTCCCAACCCGCGGGCGCTGTCGGCGAGCGCACGGCCGATGAGCATCTCGATGTCGCTGGCGGCAAGCGGCCGCAGGGCGTACACACGACAGCGGGACAGCAGCGCCCCAACCACCGCGAACGCCGGCACTTCGGTCGTAGCCCCGCACAGGGAAATGATGCCGCGCTCGACGTGCGGAAGCAGAGCGTCCTGCTGTGATTTCGCCCAACGATGGATCTCGTCCACCACCACCAGTGTTCGGCGCCCCTCGCTGTCCAGACGACGCTCCGCATCCACCACGATCTCCCGCAGCCGAGGAATGCCATCGGTCACGGCGTTGAGCACGATCACCGTCTGCGCTGTGTACCGCCCAATGAGGCTGGCCACGGTGGTCTTTCCCGTGCCGCTCGGGCCGGTGAGAATGACGCTGCCTACCGTGCCGTTGCGGATGGCGTCGCCGAGCGGGCGCCCGACGGACAGCAGATGCTCTTGACCAACGACGTCCTCGAGCCGCTCCGGGCGCATGCGGGCGGCGAGCGGCTCAATGCGCACCGATGCGGCGAACAGCGACGCGCCAGCTGGCCCGGGCTTTCCCTCGCTCCGGCTCACAACGCGGTCTCGGTCAGCCGCCGCCGATCAGCCGCCGCGTGGAGCGCATGAGCGAACTGTGTGTCCGGCCGCAACAGGTCGCGCGTCGGCAGCCACACTGGTACGGCCATGTCAGGGCGCTCGAGCAGTCCGAGGCCATCGAGCAGATAGGTCCAGCGATCCGTGTGTGCATAGATCACGAGCAGCATTTCCGGAGTCAGCGTGAGCTGGTCGCTGTCGGTGAACAGCGACAGCTCCACACCGCCGCACGAAGCCAGTGGCAGACGTAGGCGCCCCATGGCCTCCCGGACATCGGGCAGTGCCAGCAGACCACCAGACCAACGCCGCGAGGAACGGAGGTCGGGGATGTGCACGTCTACGGCGGGGTCGAGGTGCAGGGAGAGCGCATGCCAGCAGTCGACGATGCGTTCGGCCGTGGCGAACACGCGAATCGCCACGAGTTCAGGCTGCCGCACAACCACGAACCACTCGTCCGTTCCGCGAAAGCGCGACCGCTCATGCCGTACCAGCGTTGACGGCTCCGTCACGCCGGCGCTCCATCCTCGTGCAGCATGCTCCGCACCCGCGCCAGCAGCACATCCCGATGGTTGCTTGTCGGATCCGCCAGCACGAGGTCGAGGAGGCGCTGCAGCAAGCGCCCAAGTGCCGGCCCCGCCGACACTCCAGCCTGCCGCAGGTCATCGCCATCAATGGCAAGATCGGCCACTTCGAGGGGCGCGCGGAAGGCGATGTCATGGAGCGTGCGGTGCAAACGCCGGACCAGCCTCGGATCCACGCTGGCCACCCCGGCGCCCCAGCGCGCCGCAGCCAATCGCACGAAGGCACCCACCCGAAGACGCCCCGCGGACGACGCCAGACGCCGCAGTGCCTCCGGGGACGGTAACGTGCCCGATGCCAGCGTCGTCCCCACCACCGCCCCGTGCCGGGACCACTGTTCGACGAGGGCACTGATGATCGCGGTATCGTGATTGGAAGCGCGCAACGCCCGCAGGGCACGCGCCGCCTCATCACCACCGCCATGGCTGAACAGCGCCGCGAAGCGCAGCGCCTTGCGCAACGGTCGCGTCGCAGGACCGGGCATCGGCAAGAGGTCGGTCGCATGCAGAACGTCATCGGGCACATGAGCCAGCGACGGAACCAGCGACGCGAAGGCGCCGGACTCACGCCATCGGCGCAGTGCCATGGAGGGACGACGGACCTGCTCCATGGTCTTGTCGAGCTCCTGCCGGACCCGCTCCGGCGACAGCCGCGTCAGATGCGGCGCACTCGCCACAATTGCATTCCACGTGGGTGGATCGATCGCGAAGTCGAAGCGTGCGGCGAATCGGATGGCGCGTAGGGCCCGGAGTCGATCCTCCCGCATGCGCGCCTCGGCGTCACCAACGGCTCGCACCACCCCTCGGGCCAGATCGGCGCGTCCGTCGAACGGATCATGAAGACGGCGCGCCATCGGATCGAAGGCGATGGCATTGATGGTGAAGTCGCGCCGCGCGAGATCCTCGTCGAGGGAGGCCCCGAACTGCACTTCGGCGTGGCGTCCATCCGTCTTCACATCGTGCCGGAACGTCGTCACCTCATGCATGCGCCCCTCGCGATCGAGCACGCCGATCGTGCCGAACTCGATACCGACCGGCACGGTCCGCTTGAACAGCCGGCGCACCTCCGGAGGGGTCGCCGAGGTGGCGAGATCCCAATCGAGGTGCGCGAGGCCGAGGAGCGCGTCACGCACGGCCCCACCCACGCACCAGGCTTCGAAACCCGCCGTCTGCAGTGTGCGGGCGATCTCGACGACCTGCCCCGGCGGGCGCAAGGGAGTCGCAGGCGATGGGGTCACCCGCAGAGCACGCTCCCGCCGTTCACATTGAGAATCTCACCGGTGATGTGGCGCGCCAGCGGGCTGGCCAGAAAGAGCACGGGCCCCGCGATGTCGGCCGGACTGGCCACGCGCCCGAGCGGGATGTTCGCTTCGATGCGCCCCCGCCCCTCGGCGGCGAACGGGCGCGTTACCGCCTCCGTGTCCACCCACCCCGGCGCGATGCTGTTCACCGTGATGTCGCGCGGCCCCAGCTCCACAGCCAGTGACTTGACGAAGGAAATCATCGCCCCCTTGGAGGCGGCGTAGTCGGCATGCCCCGCTTCCCCGCGCTGTCCGGCCGTGCTCGAGATGAAGATCAGGCGCCCCCCTGCCCCCATGTGGCGAATTGCGGCGCGGGCACCGAAGAACATGCCGTCGAGGTTGGTGGTCACGGTGTGGTGCCATCGGGCATCGTCCAACTGTGCCACCGGGACCGCGACATCGGGCCACACGCCTGCGTTGCCCACGAAAATGTCCACGTGCCCGAAGCGCTCGACGGTACTGGCGACACAGGCGTCGTTGGCCTCGCGCGTGGCGAGATCCCCCTGAAAGGCCATGGCGTCGCGGCCGAGCCCCTGCAACTCATCAACGAGCTGTGCCGCCTCGCTGGCGCGCGAGCGGTAGGCGATGGCTACATCGGCCCCGGCGCCGGCAAGCAGCCGCGCACAGGCCGCACCGATACCGCGCGCGCCGCCCGTGACCAGTGCCTTCTTCCCCGTCAGGTCAATCACAGCGTGGCCTCGATGGCGTCACAAATCGCGTGCTGAATGCACAGGTGAATCTCCTGCGCGCGATCGGTCCGATCGGTAGGCACCACAATGCACAGATCGGCACGTGCACGCAGCGCGCCGCCATCCTTCGCAGTCAAGGCCAGCACCGCAACGCTCCGCTGGCGTGCCGCATCGGCCGCCAGCAACACATTGGGCGAATTACCACTCGTGGAATGGATGATGAGCAGGTCACCGGGGCGCGCCAACGCTTCCACTTGCCGTGCGAACACCTGATCGAAACCGAAATCGTTTCCCGCTGCCGTCAGCAGTGAACTGTCGGTTGTCAGCGCGATGGCCGGGTAGGCTCGGCGGTTGCGCATGTAGCGCACCACGTACTCGGTGGCCAGATGCTGGGCATCAGCAGCTGAGCCGCCATTGCCGCAAAAGAAGAGCGTGCCCCCGCGTGCCACAGTGTCCTGCACCATGGCCAGCGCACGAGCAATCTCCCCTTCGAGCTGGACGGCGGAGCGCTCGGCCGTTGCGGCGAGATCACGCAGGGCGGCGAGGAGAGGACCGACGGGTTCGTGCTGTTCGGACGACGTCATGAAGCGGCGTGGCGAAGAGGTCAACGGCGGAAAAATCGCTTGACGCGATCGAGGAGTCCGGCGCGCAACGGAGGGACGGGAATAGGGTCTTCGTCGTTGAGCACGCATGCGGCATTCGTGTGGGTCAACAACGCCACCTGCTCGTCCGCCCCGTGCGCCTCAAGCCATTCCCGGGCACTGGCGAGCGAACGTGCGTCACCGTGGTTGTCCGAGGCCAGGACATCGATGACACCGGCCGCCAGCATCTCGCGCGCCAATTCCGATGGCGCCCCCCGCCCCATCAGCATCGACGCGTCGGTTTGAATGACCACCCCGATCTTCCGCCACTCACGGACCGCGTCGAGCGTGCAGCCGAAGTACCGCTCAGGGTGGGCGAGCACCGGCGTCAACCCACTGCGCGCCAGACGCCGCAACTCAGCCGTCGCGCCTCGCGGCAGGCCACCTCGCGTGAATTCCACCAGCACGGCACGCGAGCCGCCCAGCGCCAGTTCCCTGGCGGTGAGGTCGATGTTGGGGGTGTCGAGCATGATCTCCCATCCCTGCTTCAGTGCGAGCCCCGCCGGTGCCCGCCGCTGCAACTCGGCGAGCAGCTCCCGGTGTTGCTGAATCGGCGCCTCGGCGGCATAGCTGGCACTGAGGTGCGGCGTACACACCAGCGCGGTGACGCCCTGCTCGGCAAACTGCTGCAACACCGAGACCGAGACCTCGAACGACGGTGATCCGTCGTCGACACCCGGAAGGAGATGGGAATGAATGTCGATCACGACCGTCTCCCGTTCCGGTTCACGTGCGCACTATTCCTGAATCGCTGCCGGCAATGCCGCGATGCGCGCCATCGCCCGAGCGGCCCGCTCTTCCAGGCGTGCCGGATTGTCGGCGGCTGCCTGAAAGGCGTAGGTCACCAAGGCATCGATGGCCAGCAGATCGAGCGCGGTGGCTCGCGAGGTGGACCCCGACGTGAGCAGTGCGTCCAGCAGCCCTTCCCCGGCATCGAGACAGGCTTCGGGCACCTCCTGCACCGGGAGCGCGGCCCACGGTGCGACCAGCTCACACAGCCGCCCGTGCAGCGCCGGGGGCGGTACCGGGTCCATACGTGCCATCCACTCACCGACCGTCAGCGCCTGTGCCGCGCCGGTCGGGTTCGACGCCGATCCCGTCGCGGTCACGGTCATTTCGCGCCCGCCACGCGTGACACGATCTCGTTGGCAGCGGCCAGCGCGATATCGAGCTGAGCCACCTCCACGCCAGCCTGCGCCATGTGCGGCTTCCCGCCGCCGCGTCCGCCAACGGTGGCCGCCACCTCTCGCACGATCGCGTCGGCCCGCAGCCCACGCTCGCGCACGTCGTCGGTGGCGACGGCCAGGAGCGCCCCCTTGCCGTCGGCAAGCGCCGCTCCCAATACCGCCACGCCGCTGCCGAGCGCTTCGCGCACGGCGTCGCCAAGCGCCTGCAGCGACTTCGCATCAGGGACGTCGACGCGCGATGCCACAAGCCGGGTGCCCGCTACGTCGGTCGCCTTGGCGGCGAGTTGCTGCGCGAGCCCGCCTCCCTGCGCGCCCCCGCGCACGGCGTCCTCGAGACGCTTCTCGAGTTGCTTCCGCTCATCGAGCAGGCCATCGAGCTTCTTCTCGATCTGTTCGCCCCCCGACGTCATCCCGTTCATAGGCACCTTGAGACGCGCCGCCACCTGCAGCAGCGCACGCTCCCGGTCGGCCATGAAGTGAAACGCCCGCGGACCGGCGACCGCCTCGATACGGCGCACACCTGCCGCAACGCCGCTTTCGCTCACGATGCGGACCAGTCCGATTTCCGACGTGTTGCGCACATGGGTGCCGCCGCACAATTCGACGGAGAGCTTCGGAATCTCCACCACGCGCACGACGTCGCCATACTTCTCCCCGAAGAGCGCCATCGCGCCCCGGGCAACGGCGTCGGTGTACGATTCTTCCTGAACGGTGACCGGCACGGAGGCCCACACGGCGGCGTTCACATCGGCTTCGATCGCCGCCAACTGTTCGGCGGTTACCGGACCGTGATGGGTGAAGTCGAAGCGCAATCGATCGGGGGCCACGAGCGACCCCGCCTGGTGCACATGCTCACCCAACACCTTGCGTAGTGCCGCGTGCAGCAGGTGCGTTGCCGTGTGGTGTCGCTCCGTATCCTTGCGCCGTTCGCGCGGGACCGATGCATGCGCGCGCCCGAAGGTCACTTCGGCCGTGGTGGCGCCAATTGCCGCGATGCGCCCGTCCATCTTGCGCACTTCGGTCACCGACACCGACCACCCTTCGCCGCGGATCTCCCCCTGATCGGAGACCTGACCACCCGACTCCGCGTAGAACGGTGTCTCGCGCAGCATGACGGCAACGCGCCCGTCGGCGAGCTGACGCACCGCCGTGACCACCGAGTCGACCTCGATCACCTCATACCCCACGAAACGCCCGAGTGCAGCCGCGTGCTGCTGATCGTGCGTCCATTGCGTCGGATCGGCAAAGTCGTCGGCGCTCACGGTCAACTGCTTCGACTTGCGCTCTTCCTGCGACTGCTTTCGCTGCGCCGCCAGCGCCTGCTCGAAGCCGGAGATGTCGACCAGATAGCCACGCTCACGCGCCATCAGTTCGGTCAGGTCGATCGGGAAGCCGAAGGTATCGTACAGGCGGAAGGCGTCCTCGCCGGAGACGGTACCGCGGATCCGAGACGAACCCTGTGTGGAGCTCTCCGGCGCCATCTCCTCGAAGCGCGTCATCCCCGCGTCGATGGTCGCGAGGAACCGCTCCTCCTCCGCCCTCGTGGTTTCGAGGATATGCTTGCGACGGACATGCAACTCCGGATACGTATCGCGCATCAACTCGATGAGCGTCTCGACCACATGCACGAGCGTCGGCTCGCGACGGCCCAGCAACCAGGCATGCCGCACCGCACGTCGCAGAATGCGACGGAGCACGTAGCCGCGACCGTCATTGCTGGGGAACACCCCATCCGCAAGCAGAAACCCGACCGCACGCGCGTGGTCGGCCAACACGCGGAACGACGCCGGATCGATTTCCTTGCCCGACCCATCGTACGCCTTGCCGAGCCCGACTCCCGGGCGGTAGGGGTACTTGATGCCGACAATCTCCTCCACCTTGATGATCAGCGGACGGAAGCCATCGGTGTGAAAGTTGTTGGTCACGCCCTGCATCACCGCGGCGATGCGCTCGAGCCCGGCGCCAGTATCCACAGACGGCTGCGGCAACGGTACCAGCGTACCATCCGGTTGCCGGTCGAACTGCATGAACACGAGATTCCAGATCTCGAGGAAGCGCCCCGCCTCGGCACCTTCGACGAAGGCATCAAGGGAGTAATCCACGAGGTCGGTGTTGGTCCATTCGCCGGACGCATCGGCAGGGAACGCCCAGTCAGCGGCCATCTTCGCGAGATCGACGTAGATCTCGGTACACGGGCCGCAGGGACCGGTGTCGGCCATCTGCCAGAAATTGTCCTTCGCGCCCAGGCCGTAAATGCGGTTGTCCGGGAGGCCGGCTTCCTCCTTCCACAGCTGTCGCGCTTCGTCGTCCTCGTGGAAGACGGTTACCCGGAGGTGCTCACGCGGAATCTTGAGATCCTCGGTCACGAACTCCCACGCGAACCGAATGGCCTCTCGCTTGAAGTAGTCGCCAAACGAGAAATTGCCCAGCATCTCGAAGAACGTATGGTGGCGCGCCGTGTGGCCAACCTGTTCGAGGTCGTTGTGCTTGCCGCCGGCGCGGACGCACTTCTGTGACGTGGTGGCCCGACGTTTCCCGTCGGGCGCGTCTTCCATGCCGAGAAAGACCTTCTTGAACTGCACCATGCCGGCGTTGGTGAACAGCAGGGTCGGATCGTCGGCAGGCACGAGCGCGGAGCTCGGACGGACGGCATGGCCATTCTTCGCGAAGTAGGCCAGGAATCGGGCGCGGATATCGGCAGCGAGCATAAGTCCTGCAATATAGCCGACTTGGGGTGTGACTGAAACGCCCCGTCCTTACCCTGCGCGTCGTGAATCCAGAACCGATCGCGCCACGCGCGCGGCAATGCTGGCGCCAAAGCCCCGACGCAGCAGGAAGCCCTGCAGCTTGTGTCGCGCCACGACGAGATCGGTCGTATCGAGCGTCCGGGCGCGCTTCTCGGCCGCCGCGCGGCATGCCACCTCTTCATCGAACGCGTCGTCGTGCATGGCACTGGCCACCGCCTCGTGCACCAGCGGCGCCGCCACGCCCTTTCGCCGCAGCCGCTGCTGAATACGCGCCGGCGCCTCCCCCCGCCGAAGTCGCGACGCGGCCTCGGCCTGCGCAACGGATTCGTCGTTGAGCAGTCCGGCCGCATCGAGCCGATCAAGCGCTTCCCGTACCTGCACTGCGGTGCCTTCCCGTCGACGCATGCGCAGCTCGAGTTCACGGCGGGTGCGGCGGCCGCGAGCGAGCGCGTCCAGCGCCCAGTCGGTCAATGCGGTTACGGCGTGCTCATGCTGCAGACGGCCCAATTGCTCGGGCGGAATGAGCGCCCCAATTCGCACGGCGCCGGTATCGGCAAGTACCCCGGCCGGAACAAGGAACTGCTGCCCATCACTGAGGGTGAGCAAGAAGCGGCCAGGGCGCCGCGGCGACTCCCGGAGCGCGGTGACATGAGGTGACGGCGACGGAGACTGTTCCATAAAGAGAAAAGAGCCGAGGGGCTACTCACGATGAGCCGTGGTGATCCGGGCACCACTTCCCACCGCGAGCGACCCCTCGGCCCGCATTCCCGCGCATCCAGCCACGCGGAGCACTGCGGTCAGTCTTCTCCCTCGTCAGCTCCGCCGGTCGGCGCCGGCGCGTTCACACCGAGCACCACCTTGACCTTTTCCTCGATTTCCGCCATGAGCACCGGGTTGTCCTTGAGAAACAACTTGGCATTCTCCCGCCCCTGCCCGATGCGCTGCGAACCGTAGCTGTACCACGCGCCGGACTTGTCAATGATTCCGGCTTCCACACCGATGTCGACCAGCAGCGAGGTATGGCTGATCCCCTCGGCGTACATGATGTCGAACTCGGCCTGCTTGAACGGCGGCGCCACCTTGTTCTTCACCACCTTCACCCGCACGTGTGAGCCGATGACATCTTCCTTCTCCTTCACCGGGCCAATACGGCGAATGTCGAGGCGCAGCGACGCGTAGAACTTGAGCGCCTTGCCGCCGGTCGTGGTCTCGGGGTTGCCGAACATCACGCCGATCTTCTCGCGCAACTGGTTGATGAACACCACCGACACCTTGGAACGCGCAATCGCCCCCGTAAGCTTCCGCAGCGCCTGGCTCATGAGCCGGGCCTGAAGGCCCACGTGCGAGTCGCCCATGTCGCCCTCGATTTCCGCCTTAGGCACCAGCGCTGCCACGGAGTCGATCACGATGACGTCGACCGCACCGGAGCGCACGAGGATCTCGCAGATCTCGAGCGCCTGCTCGCCGGTGTCAGGCTGCGAGATGAGCATGTTCTCGACATCCACGCCCAGCTTCTTCGCGTACTCGGTGTCGAGCGCGTGCTCCGCATCGATGTAGGCGGCAACGCCACCGTTGCGCTGCGCATTGGCCACAACATGCAGACAGAGCGTCGTTTTGCCGCTGGACTCGGGGCCGTAGATCTCGGTGATGCGCCCCCGCGGGATACCGCCCACGCCGATGGCCGCATCGAGATTGATGGCTCCGGTCGGGATGGACTCGACGCGCACCTTGGCGTCGGTCCCCAGCCGCATGATGGAGCCCTTGCCGCAGCTCTTCTCGATCTGCGCAACCGCGAGCGCCAGGGCCTTGCGCTTGTCGTCTGTGATTACCGAACCCGCCATGTGAACCGCCGTGGTAAGGGGTTGAAGCTGCCATGCCCTGGCTCGCGAGAATCTAGGGAGAACGCGAACAGGACCAAGACCCGAATAAAGTACGAAGAAAGTGCGATGTGGACAACTCCCGAATTCGACCGGATTCAGGACAGTTGGAAGGCGTTTGGTACGTGACACACCCGGACAGAACGACCGAGCACCAGCACGCCGACCACGTCGAAGCGGTACTGGAGCGAAGATGTCCCGAACCGGTCAGCCCAGATCATGGCCGAACGTATCAGTTGACTCCGCTTGCGGTAGTGCACCGCCTCGAGCGGTGACCCGAACGCCGGACCACGCCGAGCCTTGACCTCGACGAACGCCACCATGTGCCCGTGGCGCATGATGAGATCGATGTCCCGGTGGCCACAGCGGAACCGATGGGCCACCAGCTCCCATCCCGACCGAATGAGCCATCGCGCTGCAATGCGTTCACCCAGCAGCCCGAGATCCTGCCGCGCTTTCGTCATGCCCTACGGTACATGACCCCTCTGACAATTGCCGCACCATTCCCGCGGCGATCCTATCACTACGACGCACCCTGCCCTACGCGGACACCACCTGTTCAGCGCCCAGTTCAGCGTTCGCCGCGGACCGCCAAGATGCGCGCCGGATCGTCGCTGATGATGCCTTGCACACCACTCGCCCAGAGGCGACGCGCCTGATCCGGGTCATTGACCGTCCAGACATGCGTTGCCACGCCATGGGGTCGTGTCGTCCGGGCCAGCGTGGCCACCGGCACCGGGATCCCGCGGTGCCACGGCGGAATGCACAGCGCGTGGAACCAGGGCTGGGCGATGGGCCGACGGAGGAGCGCCGGTATCAGCAGTGCGGCCACATCTGGAGTGCTGGCCCCAAACGCCAACGGCGCACCGCGCAGCGACCTCGTACTCTCGGGGTCGAATCCCGCCACGATCACGCGCCCGGCCAGTGCGTGTCGTTCGATCGCCAAGGCGAGCGCCGCCGTCGCCGCTGGCGTCTTGATCTCGATGATCAGAGGCAGGTCGCGCGGCAGCGCCTCGATGACCTCGTCGAAGCGGGGAATGCGCAGCCCTCGCCCTCGCCAGGGGAAGTGACGACCGTCGGTGGTGAAGCGGGCGCCGGCATCCACGCGGCGCAGCTCGGCCGCCGTGTAGCCGGCCACCGCCCCCGCCCCATCCGTCGTGCGATCGAGGGTGGGATCGTGCAGGAGCACCAGTTCGCCGTCGCGCGTCACCTGCACGTCGAACTCCAGCGCATCCGCGCCGACCGCCACGGCCGAGAGCAGACTCTCCAACGTGTTTTCCGGTACGTGCGCCCGGTTGCCACGATGACCGATCACCGGCCGGGCATTGAGGTCGAGCAACAGCATGCCCAAAGCTAATGCGCCGGGGGGGCAGTGACACGAGGACGCGCAAACGGGGCGGCCCCAAGGGGACCACCCCGCCGCAACTTACACCGACGCGATGTGAGAGGACGCGTACCCTGTCCCCGACTTCCCCGGGCTCAACCGGCCCGGATCAGAAGGTGTACTGGATGCGCGTCATGATCATGCGACCGATGTCCGGCGCGCCCGGGAACGTGCGCACGCGGTTGTTGAACACGTTCTGTCCGCTGAGCGACCACATCAGCTTCTGGTCCCCGAGGGTGAACCGCTTGGTGAGCTGGGCATCGACCTGGAACGCCTCTGGTACGCTTTCGTAGCAAAAGGTCCCGGCCGGAGCGGGCGAGCACCGACCCGCTCCACCGGAGGCCGACGGGGTCGCTCCGACCTGACCGGCGGCAATCGGGAAGGCAAAGCCGGTCGCGTACACGCCCGAGTTGACCTGGTAGGACTCGTTGTAGCGGGTCCGGAGTTCGAGCCCGATGCCGTTCGACGTGTTGCTGTAGCGGGCCCCGATCGAGCCACGCGAGCCCGGCGAATTGGACATCAGCGGCAGGTTGTTCCCCCCGTTGATGCCGCTAAAGATGGTCCGGCTCTGCCAGCTGTACATGAAGTCGAAGGTCAGGAGATCGGAGGCCACGACATCAGCCGCCAGATCCAACCCGTTTACCCAGATGCTGGACCCGCCGCTGGCGGCGGGCAGATAGGTGGCATACACGGCGTTCGGGGCACTGTTGCCGTTCGCAAAGGTGACGACACCCAGCGGGACCGCCGCCACGCTCGGTGTGAGCGCCGAGGCCACACCCGATGCCAGCGCCGCCGCCGTCGCGGGGATCTGCGCCGCCGGGACGACGCCGGCGAGCGCTTGGGCAAAGTAGGCGCCCAACTGCTGGCCGAGGTAGCCGCCCAGCTGTTGCGGGTTGCCGAAGAAGACATTCGGAGTCGACAAGGCAGCGGGGGTGCCGATGTCGCCGCGCTCCTGGGACCAGAACGAGGCGTCGAGGCGGACCCGGTCCTTGATGATCGCCTTGTAGCCCACCTCGAACGTGTTGTTGAAGGCAGCGGCCAGAGGGGCAATGTCCGTCAGCCTGGCGGGATCGACCGGGACGGTGGCACTGGTCAGGTACGATACACGGGTCGCGAGGTCGGCGTTGGTGGGCGTCCGGGTGCCGAGAAACTGCACGGCTCCAGCGGCCAGCTGCTGGGCAACGGCCGCAGGGAAATTGGCCGACAGCGCCTGGGCGATGCCGGGGACGAGGCGAGGGCTGAGCGCTTGCACCGCCCCCGGGAACGCCGCCGCAGCCGATGCCCCGACAAAGTTCCCCTGGCTGGCGAAAGCCGACCGCATGCAGAAACCGCTGTAGGCGCTCGCCGAGCCGCAGCTGCGGTTGTACTGCCACCCCTCCTTGGGCGGGTTCCCGCGAGCGATCACGTCGTAGCCGGAGCCACCGATGTTCCGGGCCTGCACGAGATCGAGGAAGAACGCGAAGTTTGCCGGGGTCTGGAACGCCCGGTTGTACGTGAAGCGGATGTTCTGCGACTCGGTGGGCTTGATGATGAGCGCTGCCCGCGGCGAGAAGAACTGCCCCTCGATAACGTTGTTGCCGTCCCCGCGCGCGGCCAGCAACAGTTCGAGCTGCTTGATCGGCTTGGTGGACGACTGAATATAGGCCCCGTACTCCGTGACGTTGTCCACATCTTCGTTGCGCCCGTTGATCGTGTTCTCCGTGCGCGGATTGGTGAAGATGTAGTCGAGGCCGTAGGTGAACGTCTGCTTCTTGCCGACGTCGAATCCATGCTGGAGCTGGGCCGCCATCACACGCGACTGGTCAACGATGGGCTGTCCCGAACGGAGCAGGAAGGTGCCGCGATCGTCGGTCGCGGACTCGTTGCCCGCGTTGCTGGAGTTCAGGAACGCCTGCACGAAAAGCCGGTTCCAGCTGAACCGCTGCTGGGCGCTGAGATACGTCCAGTTGCGGATCTGGGAAGACCCGTTGGCGCCGGTCATTTCGATGGTGTTGCCGACCCTGGTGTAGCCCACCGTGGTAATGGCCTCGACGCCCTCTGCGGGCCGCACGTCCAAGCGTGCTTCACCACTGGTCTTCTCGAGGCTGAAGTCGCGGGCGTTCGGCCGGCCGGCCCGACTGGCAGGAACCCCGTTCGTGGGAAACACGGTGGGTTCGGACTGGTCGTTGTATTCCCAATCGTTGCCGCGCATGTACTCGCCGGAAAGCTTGAACGCCATCTTGTCATTCAGCTTGCTGGCGTGACGCAACCCGGCCCGGAACACCGAGCGCTCGCCGCCGTCGAGACTCACGGTGGTCCCCTGCGAGGCAAAGGGCGACTTGGTGATCACGTGGAGCACACCGTTGCCGCTATTGGGGCCATACAGCGCCGATGCGGGGCCGAGCAACACCTCCATGCGGTCGATGTCCTCGTTCGTCCCCGTGAAGAGGAACGGCACGTTCACGCGCAGCGACGGGACACCGGCGAAGCGGTAGTCCTGCAGCATAAGCATCGAACCGCTGAACGCGTTGTTGAAGCCGCGCGAAACAATGTTGGACTGCGCGATGCCGCCCTTATTGATGTTCACACCGGGCTGCGACATGAGGTGATCGGCGACCGTGACCGCCGGCCGCTCCTCGATGCGCTCGCTCGAAATCACCGAGATCTGCGCCGGCGCGTCGAGCGCCTTTTCCGGGCGCGACCGGCTGGCCGTCACCACCGTCTGCGACAACGTGGTGGTGGCCTGCGCCAGCACGAAGTCCACGCTCTGGCCGGGACGGACGTTGGTCACGGTCTTGCGCTCGTACCCGATGAGGCGCGCCGACACCGTGTAGGTACCGTTGGGCAGGTTATTGATCCGGTAGCTGCCATCGGCGCCGGTGATGGCCCCGTAGCGCTGTCCAGCCGTCTGTTCGGCACTGACGCCTACGTTTCCGATGGGGCGCCCGGTGGCGGCGTCGGTCACCTTGCCGGTAATGGAACCACCTTGGGCTGCCAGGGGGGAGGTCACGACGGTCGCCGCGGCAACGGCAAACACCACCGCCAGCCTGCGTCGGAGCAACTGGTACATCTCACACCTCGAGAGGGAGGAAAGACTACGAGGGTCGGCGCGCGCGCATACGGTCACGCGCAAGGGAGGGAGTCCGAAGGTCGAACGCGCCATGGGACCAACGGTCAATCGCAATGTCTAGTGTTGCGGCGGGATGAGTCAATACCCGCGCGGGCGATTTAACGGCCTCGGCTATTCCACGCCGCAGATCCGGTCGAGGTCCTGGGGCCCGACCAAGACGTCCCGCGGGCGCGCCGCACCTTCCGACGGCGCGAGCACGCCAGCCGCTTCCAGCTGGTCGATGATGCGCGCCGCCCGGCCATACCCGATCTTGAGCCGGCGCTGCAACAGCGACGTGGACCCCTGCCGATGCTGCATCACTACTTCTGCCGCCTCGCGGAATCGCGCGTCACGCTCGTTCGAGCCCCCACCGTCATCGTCCTCCCCCTCACCCGCCGCCTTGGCTTCCTGTGCCCGCACGGCTTCGAGGATGTCGGGCTCCGCTGGCACACCCCCCGCCGCATCGGCCTCCATTCGCAGGCGCGCGTCATCGTACCACCGCAGCAGCTTCTCCGTGTCTTCGCTCGATAGGTAGGCCCCCTGCAGGCGTGAGGCCTCGGACTTGCCCGGCGGAATGAACAGCATATCGCCGTTTCCAAGCAGCGACTCGGCGCCTGCCCCATCGATGATGGTGCGACTATCCACCTGCGAGGCCACCCGGAAGGCAATCCGGCAGGGGAAATTCGCCTTGATCAGCCCCGTGATGACGTTCACGCTCGGGCGCTGGGTGGCCAGGATAAGATGGATGCCGATGGCGCGCGCCTTCTGCGCCAGCATGGCAATCGGCGTCTCGACCTCCCCCTGCACGGTCATCATGAGATCCGCCATTTCATCGATGACCACCACGATGTACGGCAGGATGCCACCGCCATAGGTGCGGTCCTCGAACGCCACCTCCGGATTGCGCGGCTTGAGCACCGGAGGCCCCTCGCCGGCGGCGTGCAGTGTGACACGCTTGTTGAACTCCTGGAGATTGCGGCACGCATTGGCCTCAAGCAGGCGATAGCGATCCTGCATCTCCATGACCGCCCACTTGAGCACCGCCGCCGCATCGCGATTATCGGTAATGACCTTGTGCCGGAGATGCGGCAGTGCGTTGTACACGCTGAGTTCGACCATCTTGGGATCGACCATCAGGAAGCGCAGCGTGCGCGGTGTGTGCCGGTAGACGAGGCTCGTGATGATCGTGTTCACGCACACCGACTTGCCCGAACCTGTGGCGCCGGCAATGAGCAGGTGCGGCATCTTGGCCAGGTCGGCAAGCACGGGGCGGCCCTCGAGATCCTTGCCCAGAGCAATCGGCAACGCGGCACGCGCCGAGCGGAACTCCGGGGCCTCCAGCACCTCGCGCAACACCACCATTTCCGGCGATGGGTTGGGCACCTCCACCCCGACAGCCCCGCGCCCCGGGATCGGTGCCACGATGCGAATGCTGGGCGCACGCATCGCCAGCGCCAGATCGTCGGCGAGGGCGGCGATCTGCCGGACCTTGATGCCCGCGGCCGGCTCGATTTCGAACTGCGTGACCGTGGGCCCTGTCGTGCGCCCCACCAGTTCGCCGTCCACTTTGAAGGTGCGCAGCGTGTTCATGAGCTTCTCGCCCGCCAGATCCAGTTCACGTCGGCCGAGATCGGCATTTCGCGGCGGCGGCGGCGACAGCAGATCGGTTCCCGGAAGATCCTCGCTGAACAGCCCTGGCTCTGCCCCCTGCTCCAGTGCGGCCTCGACGGCCTCGTCCCGCGTTTCCTTCCCCTTGCGGCCCCGCCGTTCCTTCCCCTCGGGAGCTGGCGGCGCGAACGACTCCTCGGCGGCCCCAGCTCCTTTCTTAGTCCGGGATGGGGCGGCCGAGAGCACATCGCGCGCCAGCGCCGGGTCGATAGCGGGCATCTCCTCCGGGTCGGGCGCCAGCTGCTCAGCGAGCGTTGGCGCGTACCTCGCTGCCGGGGGCGACGCACTCGCGTCACGCGGCGCAGCCGGGCCAATCAGCAGGCGAATGGGATTCCATCGCAAGGTGGCCACCGTAAGGGCACTGGTGGCGAGCAGGAAAGCGATCCACGCACCGGCGGCCCCCAGCCCCTTGCGGAGGTAGTGCGCAGCAAAGGTTCCCCAGAGGCCCGCGGCCTCGTTGCTCAGCGGATCACCGCCCTGCGCCAGACCAATTGCCACCGGGACCAGGGTAACCGTTCCGGCGAACAGGACCGTCCAGTCACTCGCATCATCGGCACGCCTGATGCGTCCGAACATGGCCAGTGCCACCACGAGACACCCGAGTGCGATGATCACCATCCCGGGCACGCCCACGGCCGCGACCAGCGTGCAGCGGGCCACCGTTCCGGCAGGTCCGAAGGGGCCGGTGGCGTCCCAGCAGAGGGCAGTGGTGCTGCGCTGGAAGACGAGGGCGCCCACCAGGAACACCGCCAGCAGGCTGAGGCCGATCGCCCCAAGTTCCCGCCGCAAAGGGTGTTGTTCCATCGATTCTCCGGTGGTGCGCCGATGCCCGCGCGTCAGCGCGGCGCGATCATCGCGTCGAGTTGCAGTTGCCGGTCATGATGACGCACGGCGCGCTTGAAATGGTCGAGAGTAAGGCACGCCTGCACCCCCGACTCGAAACCGGCACTGATGAGCGTGCGCGCATGCGCCACCTCGTGAGCCACACTGGCGATGCCACCCACGAACGGGCGCCCGGCGAGTTCTGCCACCCGCGCGCAGGACAGCGATGACCACGGCCACTCGATCAGCCACATCGGCGGAGGCGACCGGCGCCTCGCCGAGCAGCACGTCAATGCGCACTCAGCCCGGCTCCTTGAGCAGGCCGGCCCCCTCGAACTCCAACCACTTGGTGTGCACCTTCCCCGCCTGGAAGTCGGGGTGCTGCATCACGCGGGCGAGGAACGGCATGGTGGTCTTGACGCCTTCCACCACGAAGCTTTCGAGAGCGATCTGCATGCGCTTGAGCGCCTCCTCGCGAGTCGCCCCCTGCACGATGAGCTTGGCGATCATCGAGTCGTAGAACGGCGGCACGGTGTAGCCGGCATACGCGTGCGTATCGATTCGGACTCCCGGGCCACCGGGCTGATGAAACACCTCCAGCTTCCCTGGCGACGGCTGGAAGTTGCGGGAGGGATCTTCGGCGTTCACGCGGCACTCGATCACATGGCCGCGGAACGGGGGCAGCTCCTTCACGGACAAGGGAAGCCCGGCGGCCACACGGATCTGTTCCTTCACGAGATCGACGCCGGTGAGCTGCTCCGTCACCGGATGCTCCACCTGGATGCGCGTGTTCATCTCCATGAAGTAGAACGAGCCATCCTCGTCGAGCAGCATCTCGATGGTGCCGGCGCCCACGTAGTTGATCGCCTTCGCTCCGCGGGTTGCGGCCTCGCCCATGCGCTCGCGCAACTCCGGCGTCATCACCGGACAGGGCGCTTCCTCGATGAGCTTCTGATGCCGGCGCTGCACCGAGCAATCGCGCTCTCCAAGATGAATGACGTTGCCGTGCGTATCGCCAAGCACCTGGAACTCGACGTGGCGCGGACGCTCCAGGAATTTCTCGACGTACACATCGCCGTTGCCGAACGCCGAGAGCGCCTCGGAGCGGGCCAGCTGAAACGAGCGGAGGAAGTCGTCGGGATCGCGAGCGACGCGCATCCCCTTGCCCCCACCACCCGCGGCGGCCTTGATGATGACGGGAAAGCCGATCTGGCGCGCGAACTCCAGGGCTTCCTCCGGATCCTCGACCGGTCCCGGCGTACCGGGAACGATTGGTACCCCGACCTCCTGCATGGCGCGCCGCGCCGAGGCCTTGTCGCCCATGACGCGGATCTGGTCCGGCGTGGGGCCGATGAACGTGATTCCGGAGGCCCGGCAGGTCTCCGCGAATTCGGCGTTCTCGGCGAGGAAACCGTATCCCGGGTGGATGGCGTCGGCCCCGGTGATTTCCGCGGCGGCAATGAGGCGCGGGATCTTCAGATACGAATCACGACCGGGGGGCGGACCGATGCAGACGTCGTCATCGGCAAAGCGCACGTGCAGCGATTCGCGGTCAGCCTCTGAATACACGGCGACCGTCTGGATGTCGAGTTCACGGCACGCACGGATGACGCGGAGTGCGATTTCCCCGCGATTGGCGATCAGGACCTTTTTGAACATCCCCTATGGTGGCGAGGTCACGTCCCGACCGCCAGCCCTTTACAGCGCCTCCGGGGGTGCTTCCAGGCCGCTCAGGCGGCGTTGCTCCCCGGCTTGAAGCCCGAGAAGGAGGTATCGCTGGCGCCATCGACCCCCTGCACCCGCAGCGCGAACTCGGCGGGGTTGGTGGCGTTGAACAGGGCGTTCTCGTACGAAATGATGCCGCGTGAGTACCAGTTCATGAGCGACTGGTCGAAGCTCTGCATGCCGTAGGCGACGCTCCCTTCCTTGATCAGGTCCGGGATATTGAGCGTTGCCGACAGGTCGCGGATCTGATCGCGCACCGCCTCGGTATTCACGAGAATTTCGCAGGCTGGAACGCGCCCGGGCTGGTCGGCCCGTGGCACGAGGCGGAGCGATACGACCGCCGACAGGGCGTTCGCCAACGCGAATCGCACCTCGTTCTGCTGGTGCGGCGGATAGAACGAGAGGATACGGTTGATCGTGAGCGTCGCGTCGGTGGTGTGCAGCGTCGAGAACACCAGATGGCCTGTCCCGGCCGCCTTGAGCGCCACCTCGAGCGTCTCCAGATCGCGAATTTCGCCAATCATGATGACATCGGGGTCCTGTCGCAACACCCGTCGGAGCGCCTGCGAGAAGGACGCCGTATCGGTGCCGACTTCGCGCTGGTTGATATGACAGCGTACATCGCGGTGCACGAACTCGATCGGGTCCTCGATCGTGATCACGTTGGCGCCGCGGCCCTCGTTGATGTACTGGATCATGGCGGCGAGCGCCGTGCTCTTGCCTGACCCGGTCACACCGGTCACGAGCACCAGACCACGCGGGCGCATGGCGATCTGCTCGAGCACCGGCGGCAGGTTGAGGTCGCGAATGCTCAACGCGGCGTGCGCGATGGCACGCATGGCAAACGCCACCGTACCCTTCTGCTGATACACATTCACACGAAAGCGCCCGATCCCCGGCACGTTGATGGCGAAATCGCTTTCGCGCATCTCCACGAACTCGCGCAACTCGGCCGGCGGCAGCAGATGCTCGGCCAGGGCCCGCAACTCTTCGGGCCGCAGGCGCGGCATTTCCAGCGCAACGAGGTCTCCGTGCAAGCGCAGCGTGGGCGGACGTCCGACCTTGAGGTGCAAGTCGGAGGCGCCTTCCCGAACCATGCGCTGCAGTGCGGCCTTCAGGTCGAGCCCGGTTGCCGGGGCCGCACTGGCGGCGGCGGGCGCCGCGCCGGAGACCATCGTCATGTCGTCATGTCTCAGCCGGTCGGATCGATACGGAAGAGCACCTGCCCGTACTCCACGGCGTGCGTGTCGGCGATACCGATCTCGCGCACGACGCCGTCGAATTCGGACTCGAGCTCGTTCATGATCTTCATCGCTTCAATGATGCAGACGATCTGCCCCTTGCTGATGCGATCGCCGACCGACACGTACGGCTTCGCCCCCGGCTCCGGTGCCGCGTAGAACGTCCCAACCATGGGAGACTTGATCTCGAGGGCCGCGGACTTCGGCGCCTCGGCCTTCAGCACCGCTGCGCCCCCCTCCTCGGCAGGACGCGCTGCCGCCACGGCAGGCAACACGGCAGGGGTCGCAATGGCGACCGAGGCCGGGAGAGCCGGCGCCATGGCCACCGCGGCACGCTGCTGCGGACTCTTCGAGATGCGAAGCTTCATCCCCTTGTCCGAGGAAATCTCGATGGAATCCACCGTGGAGCCGTCGAGCATCTCGATCAGCTTCTTCACGTAGCGCAGGTCGATCATGGGCGGGAAAGGCTGGAGAATGCACAGCGACCCGGGGCCGCCGCACAGAGATCAGGCGATTTCGATGAGATGGCGCGGGAAGCTCGTGAGAACCTCCCGGCCATCTTCCGTCAACACAACGTCGTCTTCGATACGCACCCCGCCCCACCCCGGCACGTAGATGCCCGGTTCGATGGTTACCACCATGCCGCCGGCCAGCGGTGCGTCTGCGGTTTTGGACAGGCGCGGGGCTTCATGCACGTCGAGGCCAATGCCATGGCCCAGCGAGTGCCCGAACTCCTCGCCATGTCCACAGGCATCAATGTAGTCTCTCGCGATCGCATCTGCAGCCATCCCGGACATTCCGGCCCGAACCGCGCCCGAAGCGCGCGCGTTGGCCTCCTGCACCACCGCGTACAGCTCGTGCTGTGCGCTGGTGGCCGGGCCAAGGACCACCGTGCGGGTGATGTCCGAGCAGTACCCGTCGCACACCGCACCAAAATCGAGGAGCACGAAATCGCCTGTCGCGAGAACCCGATCGCCGGCGCGCGCGTGAGGAAGTGCCGAGCGCGGGCCGGAGGCCACGATGGTTGGGAAGGGAAACGCCTCGCTGCCGAGGTCCCGGAGATGGCGTTCGAGGATTCCGGCCACGGCCGTCTCGCGCAGGCCGGGGCGCAGCACCTCGAGGGTCCGCTTCAGCGCCCGTTCCGCGACTTCCACGGCCCGCACAATGGCCGCCACCTCGTCGGGATCCTTGACCGCACGCTGCGCTTCGACCACATCGGTCGTGGGGCGCCAGTGCCAGCGGGCCCCCTGTTCCAGCAGACGAGCGAAGTCCCGATGCCGGAGATCCGACGATTCGAACCCGATGCGCTCGACACCCGCACTGCCAGCGATCACCGACCAGAGCCCGGACCACAGGCTGGCGGACTCGATACGCACGGACGCGAACCCGCCGACTTCCTCCTCCACCTGTGCCGCATACCGGAAGTCGGTGAAGAGCACGCACTCCAGGGGCGTCATCAGCAGCAACGCACTGCTTCCCGAAAACCCCGTGAGATAGCGGATATTCGGCAGCGCCGACACCAGCAGCGCGTCGAGGTCGGCGCGTGCGAGCGCATCGCGCAGCGCCGCCACGCGTGCCGGGCGGCGATCAACTGGGGGAACGGCATCAGCGCGCATCGCGCGATGCTATCGGGTCAGTTCCGGCTTCGCAACGTTTGGACGAGTCCGCGGAGCGCGAACTCGTATCCAATGGCACCCAGGCCGCAGACGAGGCCGATGGCTCCACTCGCGAGGTGGGAGTGCCGCCGCTCCGGCTCACGGGCATAGATGTTCGACAAGTGCACCTCGACGAACGGCAGATTCGTGGCCGCCAGTGCGTCGCGAAGGGCGAGGCTCGTGTGCGTGTACGCCCCGGCATTGATCACGACACCGTGGGCAACACCACGCCACGCGTGCAACTGGTCGATAAGCGCCCCTTCACTATTCGACTGAAAGGCCCGCACCTCAGCACCGAGTTCAGCTGCTACCGTACCGCACCGCGCGACGATCTCGTCGAGGGTCGTGGTACCGTAGATCGCCGGTTCACGGGTGCCGAGCAGATTGAGATTGGGACCGTTCAGTACGCCGATGATCACGAATTCCCCAACCCCTTGAGCCACCGGGAGAACTGGGCGAGATCATCGCCGGCGGCCGGCGCACCAGGCGTTGACGGCGAGGCCGGCGCGGTCGCTGCCGCGCTGGTCCCCTCACCACCAAAGGCGGTGGCACCGTCTTGGGTGTGCCCGCGTGGCTGGGCAGGATCGGGAAAGAACCGATCGAAGCTGAAATCGGATGACGCGCTCTCGGTGCGTGCCGTCGAAAGCGGCGTGGCCGGCCGTGCGGGGGGCACCGGACGTGCCGCGCCGTACGCGGGCGTCACCGCGCGCGGGGCGTCACTGCCACCGAACAAGCTGCCCACCGGGAATTCGACCTCCATAGGCTGTGGCGCGAACGCGTTGGCCAATGTGTGCGCGGCGTCATCATCGTCCGGCACCGTCGGGGTGCCGAACAGCGATGCGAGGGACTCGTCGGCGCGCTGGGCTGGAGCGGACGCCAACGGGGTGGCGAACACCGGCACCGAGTGGGGGGTCGGCACTGCCGCCGCGGCAGCAAATGGCGTGCTTCGCGACATGACCGGTGAGGCGACGACCAGAGGCGCCGGCACCGGCGTGCGACGAACCACCCGGCGCCTCGCGAGCGCTGCATACCGTTCACGCGCCGTGTACAGCGCCAACGGCAACGCACTCGCTTCCTGTTCACGCAGCTCCGCAAGCCGGGCTGACAACACCGGGTCATACGGGCGGCGACGCACCAGCTCCTCGTAGACAGCGACGGCGCGGTCAACGAACCCCTGCGCGACAAGCAATTCCCCCATTGTTTCGGTCACGAACGCCGGGGCACTACCGGCCGGCGTGGGCGTCAGTCCCTGACCGGCTGCCGGGACAGCATCCTCGAACTCGCCTTCGGCATCCGGGTTCACGTCCACGAAGCTGGTTTCCGCCGCGCGTTCGAAGTGCGAGGCCACCGGCTGGGGGGCCGATTCGGCCGGGCGCGAAAACGACACCGATACGTCCTCGGACTCCCCGCTGGCACGCGCATCGTCTTCCAGCGCCTGCACGATGGCCGAGACTTCGGCCACCGGTGTGCGGGACGCCGCGAGCCACGGGAGCTCCGCTGGCGGATCCACCTCGGCCATCACGTCATCGACCTCATCGACCTCATCGACCTCATCGACGGCCGCCACCGGGCTGGCTTCAGCCGGCGCGTCGACACTCACCCAGACGACCTCGGTCTCCACGACCTCCAGCGTCTCGACCACCGCAACGACCTCGAACGTCTCCGCGTGGTCGGGCTCCGCCAGCGCCTCCCGTTCGACGGCTTGAGTCTCCGGCTGTTCAGACGTCGCCTCGGTGGCTGCCGATGGCTGCAGGTCGGCTTCACCGAGGTACACATCGGGCTCCGGCTGCAGCACGGCCACCGGTACGCGCTCCCCGACTTCGCGACCGAAAGCCTCTGCCGCCGCTGCGGGCACGTCGACCGGCACCGCTGCCGCGGAACGCGGCGTGGGCATCCGTGGGGCGAGCGTGTCGGCATCGGGCCATCCCGCCGCGACCAGCCCCTCTTCAAAGGCCGCTTCCAGGTCGACCGGTTCGACCACTGCGGAGTCGAGCGTGTACTCCACCTCGTTGGCCTCGCCGAAGCGGAACGGATCGTCCAAGGCCGTTGGTGCCACCGGGGCCGGAGGAGAAACGACCAGCCCCGGGTCCTCCGTGTCGTCCATGAGATCGATGGGCTCCGGCTGCTCGGGTGGGCGAAGACTGGCGTTGACCAGGTCGAAGTCCACCGCCCGCATCGAGGCGTCGGGGGTGGGGGCCAACGGCAGCGCACTGATGGCTTGCTCGCCAACCGGTGGCGTGCGAATGGCCCCCAGGATACGCTGCGGCTGACCGTAGCCCGTGTCAAGGGAGGCCAGCTCCCGCTCACCCGGCAGACCACCATCGGCACCCACCGCCGGGGGCGCGACGGCAGGCGTGGGCACGGCCGGCTGGGAGCGGACGGGCGTGGCCAGCGACGCCAGTTGCAGAGCGATGTCGTCGTTACGCGGATCGGTCTCGAGCGAGCGCGCGTACCAGCGGCGGGCGGCGGCGGTATCCCCCTGCTGCTTGGCGATATGGCCGAGATGATGCAGCGCGATCAGGTTCTCGGGATCGAGCGCCAGCGCCTGCTCGAAGACCACGCGCGACCCGTCGAGCGCTCCACTCTCGTAGAGGGCCTGACCGAAGACGATGTACCCACTCATGTGGCCGGGCTGCTTCGGCAGGTGCTCGCGGCACAGCGCGATGGCCTGCGTCAGGTCCCCGGCTTTCCGGAGTTCGTTCGCCAGCGGCGCGAAGTAGCGACGCGGGTTTTCCTCGAACTTCTTCCGGAGTTCTTCGATCCGGGCGGCGGTGCTCATCCGTGCGGTGCCCTCAAGGTGGTGTCCCGCGGCCTGCCCCTGTCACACCGGCGGCATGGCCGCGGTGCTTTTGCGCAAGGTTGACGAAGATGGAATTCTTCGCCCGTGAGGCCTGGGAAGTCAATCGCGAAACAGTGACGGGAAGTGCTGGCGTGTCTTGCCTTTAGGAGAAGGCGCTGGCTAGGTTTCCGGACTCTGCGGCACACGCCTGTCTCCAGGGAGGTGCGTGTGCCTTTCCGTTTGCCCGTTTTTCCCGACCGAAGGAGTCACGCCCCGTGCTGCAATCGATGCGGAGCGCCGCGAAGTACATCTGGATCATCCTCATCGTGGCGTTCGTTGGCAGCTTCCTGCTGTACGAGACCTCGGGGCTGGCTGGTCGCGCACCGGTCACCACGACCACGTCCATTGCCACGGTGAACGGCGAGGAGATCCTCCTCACCACGTGGCAGAACGCCGTCACGGCGCTCGAGCAGGAGCGGCAGCAGCAGACCGGCAGTACCATCACGCTCGACGAACGCCAGCAGCTCGAGGAGCGGGCGTTCAACGAACTGGTGACGGAGCTGCTGTTGCAGCAGGAGTACAAGCGTCGGGGCATCACTGTTACTGACGACGAAATCCTTCAGGCGGCACGAGTTGCTCCGCCGCCGCAGGTCCTGCAGTCGCCGGACCTGCAGACAGACGGCCGCTTCGATATGCAGAAGTATCAGCGCTTCCTGTCGAGCCCCGTGGCGCGCCAGTCGGGGACGCTGGCGGGTCTCGAGGCGTACTACCGGAATGAGATCCCGAAGCAGAAGCTGTTCGACCAAATCGCCAGCGGGGCCTACATCTCCGACGAACGGCTCTGGCAGGTGTATCAGGACCGTCATGACAGCGCCACCGTGAGTTATGTGGTGCTGAGCCCCGCCAGCCTTACGGACACGGCCGTCACTGTCACAGACGCCGAGATCTCGTCGTTCTACGAACGAAACAAGAAGCGCTTCGACCGCCCGGGGCGTGCCGTGGTGTCGCTGCTGACGGTACCGCGCGCGATCACGGCGGCAGATTCCGCCGATGCGAAGGCACGCATCGACGCGGTGCGCGCCGAAATCGTTGGAGGCGCCAAGTTCGAGGACGTGGCCAAGCGGTCATCGGCAGACTCGGCATCGGGCGCGAACGGTGGCGTGTTGGGCAGGGGCGGCCGTGGCCGCTTTACGCCAAAGTTCGAGGAGACGGCCTACGCGCTCAAGCCCGGGGAGCTTTCGCAGCCGGTGCTCACGCCCTTCGGCTGGCACATCATCCGCGTCGACTCCCGTCAGGGGGACACGCTGGATCTCCGGCATATCCTCATCAACATCGCGCAGAGCGATGCGAGCGCCACGCGCACCGACCGTCGGGCCGACTCCCTGGCAGCCAAGGCCGGAAGCCAGGAAGACCCTGAGCTGTTCGATGAGGCGGCCAAGCAGTTGGGGCTGACCGCCGCCAGCGTCGTGGCGGTGGAGAAGGAGCCGCTGTCGTTCGCCGGCCGGTATGTGCCGAGCGTCAGCGCATGGGCCTTCTCTGGCGTACGTCCCGGCGAAACGAGCGATCTGTTCGACTCGCCTGAGGCGTACTACCTCGCGCGCCTCGATTCCCTCACCAAGGG
>VYLE01000402.1_pt1 | contig 43063 bp, 46 predicted proteins | sample 5114391 | NCBI WGS metagenome assembly VYLE01 (sample SAMN12291771, study PRJNA351875) | freshwater metagenome | isolation source: freshwater lake | place: USA: Michigan, Kent Lake | collected 2013-08-15
CGCTCTCGCCCTCGGCGGCGGCGCGGGCCAGGCCCTGCTGGGCGGCGCCGAGGCGGCCGCCGAAGGCGTCGTTGGCGGCCTCGAACAGCGAGGCCTCCGGTTCGACCCCGAGGAACTCCTCCAGCTCGGCGGCGCCGACCTGGCGGCCGCTGCCGGGGCCGATCCACAGGATCAGCCGCTCGATCTCCTGGCGGGCGACGCCGCGCTCCTTGGGCATCCGCGAGGCGAAGAGGTCCAGCGCCGCTGAATCGAGGCTGACCTTGTCGGCGGCCAGGGCCTCCCGGGTCATGCGGGCGACATCGCCCTGCTCGTCCTCGTAGCAGGGGATGGCGGCGGCGGCGTTCGCCTTCTCGGCGGCCTTGCGCAGGGCGGAGTCGCGGCCCAGCGCCCCCGCCTCGATGATCAGGAAGGCGTCGGGGTTGAGCTTGCCCTCGGCATGGGCGGTCAGGGCTTCGGCGGCGGTCTTGTCGGGCGCCGCCCGCTCGCCGGTCAGCCGCACGCGGATCAGGCGCCGTCCGCCCATCATCGACAGGGCGGTCAGTTCCTCCTCCAGTTTACCGGCCTGGTCGAGGTCGGTCTCGGTCAGCATGGCGACGTTGAAGGGGTCGTTGAGGTCGGGGGTGATGCGTTTGGCCAGCCCGTCGGCGCGTTCCCGCACCCCGCCCCGGTCCTTGCCGTAGAGCAGCACGGCGCGGATGTTATCCGGCGGGCCTTTCAGGATGCGGTCGACGTCGGGGCGTTTGGAAACGATCATTGCGGCGGGAGCCTAGCTGCTTTGCAGCGGCCGGCCCAGATAGGCCCGGCCCAGACGGACAAGTTCATCCTCGAATTCCTGTGACGACAGGAAGGGCTGGTCCTCCAGCACGGCCGCGCGCATGGCGCCGTGGATGGCGCGGGAAAGGACGAACTGCTGGATGGGGGTGAGCGCGTCCCCGGTGGCGTCACGCGCGGGCGGCAGGCGGTCGAAGCCGGCCGCCAGGGCCCTGGGCTCGCTGGCGATAAGCTGGGCGCGGACTGCTGCGCGCCGGGCGGTCCCGCGACCCTCGAAGGCCCCGAGAAAGGCGCGGATGATCGCCCGGTCTGGCGCGAGGTCGGCCGGACCCTCGCGCATGACGGCGTCGACCTTGCCCTGCTCACGTTCGGCCAGGGCGACGAGGATGGCCCGCTTGTCGGGGAAGTAGCGATAGACGGCGCCGATGCTGACCCCGGCCCGGATGGCGACCGCATTGGTGTTGAAGGCGGCCTCGCCGCCGGCCTCCAGAATCTGAGCCGCCGCCTCGAGAATGGCCTCGACGCTGGCCCGGGCGCGGGCCTGGCGCGGCGTGACGCGCCGTCGGGCGGGGGTTTCATCGCTCATGGCTCACCCGGCGCGGGACGTTTTGAAAGTTGAGTACGCGAACATGAGCATTGCTCATATTTTTGCGGAACGCCAACCAGAGGACCGCGTATGACCTGGGCCACCGACCGCCTCGATGTTCTTGTCGCAGGGAAGGCTGAACCCCCGCCGGTGGTGCGGACTTTGAAGCTGGGCCTGCTGGACGCCTGGGGCGAGGGCTGGATCCGCAAGACCTGGCAGCCCTCGCCCGAGCTGGAGAACGGCGACGGGACGATGTTCGGCGGCTATCTGGCGGCGCTGGCCGACCAGGCGCTGGCCTTCGCGGCGATGACGGTGGTGGGCGAGACCCAGGCCTACCGGACGATCAACCTGCAGCTCAACTTCGTGCGGGTGACGCGGATGGCTCCGCTGACCATCGAGGCGCAGGTGGTGGCGGTGACGAAGCAGGTCATCACCGTGCGGGCCGAGTTCCGGCGGGAGGATGGAGCGCTGGTCGCGGAAGCGACGGCGCAGCAGTTCCTGATGCCGTTTCCGGGTGGGGCCTGATCCCTACCCGTTCCGCCGCAACATCCACACCGCCAGGTCCATCTGGATCTTGCGGGCCAGTTCGTCGGCGACCTTCTGTTCAGCGTCCTGCTGGGCGGCGATGGCGGCGTAGGGCTGTTCGGCGCGGTCGAAGGTCACCTCGGCGACGCTGACCCCCTCCAGGGCGGTCGAGCCGTCGGCGCGGCTGACCAGCTTCCAGTTGGCGGTGACCACATACTCGTAGCGGCTGGCCACGCCGTCGGGCCGGCGGCCGCGCGGAATGCGGCTTTCCTTGAGGACCAGCTCTAGCCGCCATTCGGCGGGCCGGGAATCGCGGGCCAGGGCGTCGTCGAGCGATTCGCGCAGCAGGGCGCCGGTGCGGCCCTCCGGCGCAATGGTCTCGACCGCCGAAAGGCCCGGCGAGACGCCGGGAGCCGCGTACAGGGGCGTGAAGCCGCAGGCGCCCAGCGGCAGGCTGAACAGGGCAAGCACGGCGATCAGGGCGGGTGTGCGCATCAGTTGGCCACGATGTTGATGATGCGGTCCTGGACCACGATCACCTTGCGAACGGTGAGACCGGCAAGGTGGACCGAAACGGAGGCGTCCGCCAGCGCCAGAGCCTCGACGGCCTTCGAATCGGCGCCCTTGGCGACAACCAGTTCGGCCCGGCGCTTGCCGTTGATCTGCACGGGCAGGGTGACCTCATTGTCCGAGGCCAGGGCGGCGTCGGCCTTGGGCCATTCGGCGTCGACGACCATGCCGTCCTTGCCCAGCCGCTCCCAGCAGGCTTCCGCCAGGTGGGGGGTGAAGGGGTTGATCAGGCGGGCCAGCACATCCAGCGCCTCGGCGCGAGCCGCCTGGACGGCGGGCGTGGCGCCGGCCGCAGGGTGGCCTTTGAGGACATTCAGGAACTCGTACAGTTTGGCGACGCCGCTGTTGAACCGGAACCGCTCGATGGAGTCGGTGACCGGGCCGATCAGCTTGTGGGTCGCCTTGCGCAGGTCCAGGGCGGCCGGATCGCTGTCGTCGAAGGCCGGCGAGGGCCCTTCCGCTTGCGCGTCGAACTCGGCCCAGACCCGGTGCACGAAGCGACCGGCGCCCTCGACGCCGGCGTTGGTCCATTCGACGTCGCGTTCGGGCGGGCTGTCGCTCATCACGAACAGGCGGGCGGCATCGACACCGTAGGTTTCGAAGATGCCTTCGGGGGCGACGACGTTCTTCTTGGACTTCGACATCTTCTCGATGTCGCCGATGACCAGCTGTTCGCCCGTCGCCTTGACCCTGGCGATCCGCACGCCGGCCTCGGTCGCGAAGTCGATGCAGTCGGGCTCGACCCACTCGCCCTCGACGCTCTTGTAGGTCTCGTGCGTGACCATGCCTTGGGTGAACAGGCCGGTGAAGGGTTCGGCCACGCTCAGCATGCCCTCGTCCTTCAGGGCGCGGGTGATGAAGCGGGCGTACAGCAGGTGCAGCACCGCGTGTTCGACCCCGCCGATGTACTGATCGACGCCGAGCCACTTGTCGGCGGCCGCCTTGTCGATCGGCTCACTGGCGTGCGGGTTGGCGAAACGGGCGAAGTACCAGCTCGAGTCCACGAAGGTGTCGAGGGTGTCGGTCTCGCGTTGCGCATCGCCGCCGCAGGACGGGCATTTGACGTTCTTCCAGGTCGGATGGCGCAGCAGCGGGTTGCCGGGGACGTCGAAGCTGACGTCCTCGGGCAGGACCACGGGCAGCTGGTCGTCCGGAACCGGCACGGGGCCACAGGCCTCGCAGTGGATGATCGGGATCGGACAGCCCCAGTAGCGCTGGCGGGAGACCCCCCAGTCGCGCAGGCGATAGACGGTGGCGCCCTTGCCCTGGTCCTGGGCCTCGACGCGGCTGACGGCGGCGGCCTTGGCCTGTTCGACCGTCATCCCGTCCATGAAACCGGAATTGAAGATCTTGCCCGGGCCGACATAGGCCTCGGCGCCCACCTCGAAGGTGGCCGGATCGGCGTCCGACGGCACCACCACCGGCTTGACCGGCAGGCCATACTTGCGGGCGAAGTCCAGGTCGCGCTGGTCATGCGCCGGGCAGCCGAAGATGGCCCCGGTGCCGTAGTCCATCAGCACGAAGTTGGCGATCCAGACCGGCAGCTTCCAGGTCGGGTCGAAGGGGTGGACAACCGAAAGGCCGGTATCCAGCCCCAGCTTCTCGGCCCCCTCGATCTCGGCCTCGCTGGTCCCGCCGGAGCGGCACAGCTTGATGAAGTCGGCGACCCTGGGGTCGCTCGACAGCTGTTCGGCCAGGGGGTGGTCAGGGGCGATGGCCAGGAAGCTGGCGCCGTAGAGGGTGTCGGGGCGGGTGGTGTAGACTTCCAGACCGGCCTCGACGCCCGCCGCCTTTGCCTGGGGTGGAGCGGCGTCGAACTGCCAGGTCAGGCGCAGACCCTGGCTGCGTCCGATCCAGTTTTCCTGCATGGTCCGGACCTTCTCAGGCCAGCGGTCCAGGGTCTTCAGGCCCTCGATCAGGTCGTCGGCATAGTCGGTGATGCGCAGGAACCACTGGGTCAGCTTGCGCTTCTCGACGACGGCGCCCGAGCGCCAGCCGCGGCCGTCGATGACCTGCTCGTTGGCCAGCACGGTCATGTCGACCGGGTCCCAGTTGACCGTCGCCTCGCGGCGATAGACCAGGCCGCGCTTCAGCAGCTTCAGGAACCAGCGCTGCTGCTGGCCATAGTATTCGGGGTCGCAGGTGGCGAATTCGCGCGACCAGTCGATGCTGGTGCCCAGCACCTTGAAGGGCTCGCGCATCGCCGCGATGTTGTCGTAGGTCCAGCCCTTGGGGTGGACGCCGCGCTCCATGGCCGCGTTCTCGGCCGGCATGCCGAAGGCGTCCCAGCCCATCGGGTGCAGCACCGCATGGCCCTGGGCCCGCTTGTAGCGCGCCACCACGTCGCCCATCGTGTAGTTGCGCACATGGCCCATGTGCATGCGTCCTGACGGGTAGGGGAACATCTCGAGGACGTAGTATTTCGGACGCGGATCGTCGTCCGCCGTGCGGAACACATCGGCGTCGGCCCAGGCTTTGCGCCACCTGGGCTCGGTCTCTTTGGGGTTATAGCGAGCCATGCGCGGTTCTTAGGGCGAGCCCCGCGCGGCAACAAGAGGTGCGGCGCAGGAGCGCGCCGCACTCCCTTCTCTATTCGCTGCCGAGGTTCGCGAGCCGCAGCTTGCGGGCCCGGTCGAGGATGGCGTTCTCAAGGTCGGCTTCGGTCTGGGCGGCCGCCGGTGCGTCGGTCCAGGTTCCGCCGTTGTCGACCTGCTTGGCGACGCTGACGTTCAGGGCGTCGGCGCGCAGGCGGGTGTCGAGGATGTAGACGGTGATCTTGAACCGCTCGCTCGGCGCGGCCGGATCGGAATACCACTCGGTGATGATGACGCCGCCGTAGGGGTCGGCCGAGGCCAGGGGCATCTTTGTCTGCTGGATGACGTCGGTGGCGGCCCGCCAAAGGTAGCCGTTGACCCCGATCTCCGTGCCCTTCGACGCCGGCTTGCCGCCCATGCCCAGGAAGCCGCCGTTGCCGTCCTTGGCGGTCTTCGGACCGCTGGATCCGCAGGCCGCCAGGGCGCCCGCCAACATCACCACCGCGCCCAACCTGAACGCCCCGCGCGCAAACCGCATGCTCTATCGCTCCAAATCCACTGCGCCCCGCGCCGCAGATATTCTCTCCGGTGCGTCTACATCATGGCAAGAGAAGGTCCAACGCTGAAATCAAGTGGCCTTCCCGCCACAGGCGAGGTCTGAATCGACCGCCGGTCATCGGATGACGTTGACCCAAAGTCGCCGTGATCGCTTATATAATGGCAATTGAGCTGACGGCCCGACCCCGGGCGACAAACGTCGGCGCGGGGTTTTAGGTCTCAAAAGGCGAATATGAGCAAGGCGCGATACATTGCGGCGGCTGCTGCGCTGGTCCTGATGGGATCGGCGGGGATGGCCCATGCGCAATCGGCCGCCAAGCCCAAGCCGGCCGCCGACTTCCGCGTTCGTGGCGATTTCAACCTGCAGGACAGCCGCCTTGGCCCGGGCCGTGGCGACCGCAGCGTCCAGTTCGACAACAAGACCGGCAAGTGGGGCCTCAAGCTCGGCCTGCAGTCGCCTGTCGGCCGCGAGGCTGACGCCAAGGACCTCGAAGCGGGCGCCTACTTCAAGGTGACCCCGTCGCTCCGGGTCGGCGGCGCGCTGGGTCTGGCCTCGGAACGCGACAACCCGGTTCGCCGCAATGGCGAAAAGGATGAGGCGCCGCGCGTGCGCCTGGAAACGACCTTCAAGTTCTAGGAGCGGTTGCTCCGCCCGTGCGTCCTTCGACACGCGATCACAGGTGATCGCTACTCAGGATGACGAGCGCCGGTGCTTTTCCGGCGTTATTGCAGCCCACCCAATTTCGTCATCCTGAGTAGCCCGCAAAGCGGGCGTGTCGATGGACGCAACGACTTCAGGGCCAGGCCGCCAGCAACGCCCGCAACGCCGCCGTCGTGGCCAGCGGCTGGTCGATCATCACGTGGTGATCCGCGTCCGGGATCGAGAACTTGACGATGTCATCCGGCAGTTCGCGCAGCATGAAGGCCATGGTCGCCGGGTACATCAGCTTGGACCGCTCGCCCCAGACCAGCGCCACCGGGCAGTTCACCTGGCTGAGCAGCTGGCCCAGCGGCGGCATCTCGAAATTGTGCCAGAGCTCGGGGTCGAACTTCCAGGTCCAGCCCGTGCCGGAACCATCCGTCATCGGCGCCTGGCGCAGGGCCTTGCGGGCGATCCAGTCGGCCACATAGTCATTCTCGCAGGTCTGCGGCGGCGCCAGGCGGAAGCGGGCGAGGGCGGCCGGCAGGTCGGCGTAGACCTTGTTGGGGCCGGTGCGGCGCGGGGGCCCGTTCCACTGGTGCTCGGGCGGGTGGATGGTCGAGTCCAGCATGACGATGCCGCCCAGGCGCTCGCCCTGGTGCACCGCCGCGTAGAGGGTGGGGAAGCCGCCGAAGCTGTGGCCGACGATACGGGCCTTGCCGCCGTCCGCCTCAAGCTGGGCCGCATCGATGGCCCCGAAGATCTCGGCCATGAAGATTTCGGCGCTGTATTTCGGCCGCCAGTCGCTGTCGCCCATGCCGGACCAGCTGATCGCCGCCACGCGGTAGTCATCGGCCAGCAGAGGCGCGATGAAGCTCCACCAGTCGGCGTGAGCGCCGTTGCCGTGCAGCAGCAGCAGGCCCGGCTTGCCGACCTTGCCCCAGGTCAGGAGCTCAATGGACGCGCCCAGCACCTCGAAGCTCGAGCGCTCGGGTTCCTGCGCCAGGGCGGCGTCAAACCACGCCGGCGCCGGCGGCTTGTCGCCGTTGTAGGGCGCCAGCGGCGGCGGCTGCTCTTCCCAGCGCGGTTGACCGTCAGCCATGCTGGACCTCTTTCTTCAGCCCGACATCCCGGGGCTCGACGTAAGCCTTTTCGCCGGGGCGCGGCGGGCGCGGGCCAATGGCCTTGAACACCCCCATGCCGGTCATGATCAGCCGGTCGCCCGACCAGATGCGGCCGCGCACGGTGAAGACGTCATCCTCTTCCGAAATCAGCTCGGCCCGGCCCTCGATCCAGTCGCCCAGCTTGCCGCCGGACAGGAAATCGCAGGTCAGGCGGACGGTGACCCAGTAGTGGCTGCGCGCCACGCTGATCACCCGGCCCCAGGCCATGTCGGCAAAGCTCATCAGCATGCCGCCGTGGCAGTTGGCCATGCCGTTGGTGTGGTGCTCCTCGACCCGGAAAGCCAGGGTCGCGCCCTTGGGATCGTGCTGTTCGTACAGCGGTCCGATCTGCCGCCCGAAACCGCGGGTCCAGTTCAGAATCTTGTATCCCTCGGGGATGTCGGCTGTCTGGGCTTCTGTGAGGTCGTCGGACATGGGGCAAGTCTAACGCCCGTTTGAATGGTCGGGAAGCAGGACCTTGCGGAACGTGCGCACCATCTCGCCTCAAGGGGCATGTCCTGCCCTCAAGTTCTGCCGTTGGCCGCTGGCTCTGCCGGGGTCATCGGCCTAGAACCCCCTCCAGGTTGAACTTCGGGAGCGCCCCATGCGCGACATCCAGCATTTCGTGAACGGCCAGACCCTGGCCGGGACCTCGGGCCGCTTCGGCGACGTCTTCAATCCCAACACCGGCGAGATTCAGGCGCGGGTTCAACTGGCCACCCCGGCCGAGCTGGACGCCGCCGTGCAGGTGGCCCTGCAGGCCCACATCGGCTGGTCGGCGACCAATCCCCAGCGCCGGGCGCGGGTGATGTTCGAGTTCAAGCGGCTGGTCGAGGCCAACATGCAGGACCTGGCCGAGCTGCTGTCGAGCGAGCACGGCAAGGTCATCGCCGACAGCAAGGGCGACATCCAGCGTGGCCTCGAGGTCATCGAGTTCGCCTGCGGCATCCCGCATGCCCTGAAGGGCGAGTATACCGAGGGCGCGGGCCCCGGCATCGACGTCTATTCCATGCGCCAGAGCCTTGGCGTGGTGGCCGGCATCACCCCGTTCAACTTCCCGGCCATGATCCCGATGTGGATGTTCGGCGTCGCCATCGCGGTCGGCAACACCTTCATCCTCAAGCCGTCGGAAAAGGACCCCAGCGTTCCGGTCCGCCTGGCCGAGCTGATGATGGAGGCCGGGGCCCCGGCCGGGGTGCTGAACGTCATCCATGGCGACAAGGTCAGCGTCGACGCCATCCTGCAGCACCCCGACATCAAGGCCGTCAGCTTCGTCGGCTCCTCGGACATCGCCCACTACGTCTATTCGCAGGGTACGCTGCACAACAAGCGGGTCCAGGCCATGGGCGGCGCCAAGAACCACGGCATCGTCATGCCCGACGCCGACATGGACCAGGTGGTCAAGGACCTGTCGGGCGCCGCCTTCGGCTCGGCCGGCGAGCGCTGCATGGCCCTGCCCGTCGTCGTGCCGGTCGGCAAGAAGACCGCCGACGAGCTGCGCGAACGGATGATCGCCGAGATCGAGACCCTGAAAGTGGGCGTCTCCAACGACGCCGAGGCCCAGTACGGCCCGGTGGTCAGCGCCGCCCACCGCGCCAAGATCGCCGACTACATCCAGATCGGGAAGGACGAGGGCGCCGAACTGGTCGTCGACGGCCGGGACTTCAAACTGCAGGGCTACGAGAAGGGCTTCTTCATCGGCCCCAGCCTGTTCGACGGGGTGAAGCCCGGCATGAAGACCTACCACGAGGAGATCTTCGGCCCGGTGCTGCAGATGGTCCGCGCTGACAGCTTCGAGGAAGCCCTCGAACTGCCCTCCAAGCACCAGTACGGGAATGGTGTGGCGATCTTCACCCGCAACGGCCGCGTGGCCCGCGAGTTCGCGGCCCGGGTCAACGTCGGCATGGTCGGCATCAATGTGCCGATCCCGGTGCCGGTCGCCTACCACACCTTCGGCGGATGGAAGCGCTCGGCCTTCGGCGACACCAACCAGCACGGCATGGAAGGCCTGAAGTTCTGGACCAAGGTAAAGACGGTCACGGCGCGCTGGCCTGAGGGCGAAATGGCCGACAGCTCGTTCATCATTCCGACGATGAAGTAGGTCTTGACCTGTAGAGCCCGTCCGGGCGGCGGAACCGAAAACACTTCCGCCTGACGGGCTTTATGCGACGACCGCATAGTCCTTGAGGATGCCCAGCGGCACGATCGCCAGGGTCTCCTCATGGGTGGACTCCAGCACCACCTGCGGGGCGCAGCCGTCGTCCAGCGCCTCCTTCCAGCGCGGCGCGCAGAGGCACCAGCGGTCGCCGGGCTTGAGGCCGGCGAAGCCGTACTCGGGCCGGGGCGTCGAGAGGTCGTTGCCGCGCCGGGCGCTGTAGGCCAGGAAATCGGCGGTCATCACCGCGCAGACGGTGTGCAGGCCGGTGTCCTGCGGCCCGGTCTCGCAACAGCCGTTGCGGAAGAATCCGGTCACCGGGTCCAGCGAACAGGGGATCAGCTCGGCGCCCAGGACGTTGAGGGCTTGGGGATCGTAGCGGGTCATGGCCCCATCCTGCCCGCAACCGGGCATCGCCGCCAGAGAGGCCGTTGCGGTCTGGCGGCACGGACCCTGCAACGCTAAGGAAGCTGGACCCTCCGCGCACCGAAACGATCCATGACCGACACGCCCCGCCCCCGCCGCAGCGCCCTGTACATGCCCGCCTCGAACGCGAAGGCCATCGACAAGGCCAGGTCGCTGCCGTGTGACGTGGTCATCCTCGACCTTGAGGACGCCGTAGCCCCCGAGGCCAAGCACACCGCCCGGATGCAGGCGGTGGAGGCGGTCAAGGCCGGCGGTTTCGGTCGCCGTGAGGTGGTGATCCGCACCAATGGCCTCGATACCCCCTGGGGGGCCGACGACCTGGCCATCGCGGCCGGGGCCGGCGCCGACGCCATCCTGGTTCCCAAGGTCAGCAGCGCCGCCGATGTGAAGGCCTACGACGCCGCCATCGAAAGGGCGCCGGCGGGGACGAAGCTGTGGGCGATGATCGAAACCTGCGCCGCCCTGTTTGCCCTCAACGAGATCGCCGCCACGGCGAAAGACACCCGGCTGACGACCTGGGTGATGGGCACCAACGACCTGGCCAAGGAAATGCGCTGCCATCAGACGGCCGATCGCGCGCCCTTCTGGGGTCCGCTCAGCCTGTCGGTGGCGGCGGCCCGGGCCCACGGCCTGACCATCCTCGACGGCGTCTACAACGACATCGAAAGCATCGAGGGCCTGATCGATGTCTGCCGGCAGGGCGTGCAGTTCGGCTTCGACGGCAAGACCCTGATCCATCCCAAACAGATCGAGCCCTGCAACCTCGTCTTCTCGCCGCCCCCCGGCGAGGTCGACTGGGCTCGCAGCGTCATCGCCGCCTTCGCCCTGCCCGAGAACGCCGGCAAGGGCGCCATCCGGGTCGACGGCCGCATGGCCGAGCTGTTGCACCTGTCGCAGGCCGAGCGGCTGGTGGCGGTGTCCGAGGCGATTTCGGCGGCTGACGCGACATGAGGGGACCGATTGCGCTCGCCACCCTGATGGCGCTGCTTGCCGGGCCGGTGATGGCCCAGGAACAGCCGGTCTCGTCAGATCCCATCGGCGATGTGCTGTCCGGGCTGGCCGCGAGCCAGGGCATGGACGATGACGCGGCCGAGACGCCGACCGCCACCGCGCCGGACGCCGCGGCGATCTCTCAGTCCAATATCGACGGCGCCGCCGCCGAAAGCGCCGATGGCGACGCCGAGGACCCGGGCGACGGCGGCTCTCTGCCCCAGCCTGCCCTCCCGTCGACCGCCCCGGCGCCCGCCTACCGGCCGCCCCCGGTCTATTCTTCCCCCACCCCTTACGTGGCCCCGCCGCCGGTCTCGCGCCTGCCGCAACTGGACCGGCCGGTGATGATCGACGAGCTGTACCGCACGCCCGAGGCCCCGCCGACCGCCGTCGAACAGGCCTACGAAAGCCGCATCCGGGGTGGGCTCAACGCCGCCCAGGGCCTGCAGGGGCCGCTTGACGGCGGCTGGGTGGTGCGGGGACCGGACGGGCGGACCCTGTACGGGCTGCAGCTCGTCGACAAGGGCACGGGCGGGGTGATGCTGGAAGGCGCCTGGCGGTCGATGACCCCCGGCCAGCCGGTCGGCAAGGTCGGCCTGGTCGACAGTATCGAACGCACCGCCAGCGGCGGCGTCTACATACGCTTCACCCCCAGGGGCGCGCGGGAGGCCTCGATCCTGCAACTGGATCCTGCCGGCGGCGGCTGGAGCGGAACCCTTTGGGAAGCCGGCGCCAATCGCTCGGTGACCGTGCGGCGCAACTGAGTCAGGCCGCCGTGGTGACACGCAGCCCGACTGTCGCCCGCTAGAGCCCCAACGCCTTTTCCGCCACCAGCACCGCATCGGCGACGCCGTCGTAGGCCTCCGCCGCGCTGTGGCCCCATACTGGCCCCGGCCAGGCGGGATCCCCCGCCCGTCGCCCGACGACATGCACATGCAGCTGGGCCGTGACATTGCCGAGCGCGCCGATGTTCAGCTTCTCGACCTCGAAGTCGAACAGGCCGCCGAGCACGCGCACCGCCTTGCCGGCCAGCACCGCCTCTTCCATCAGCCGCGCCCGGTCCCCGGCCGACAGCTGTTCGATCTCGCGCAGCCCCGCCAGCCTCGGGATGAGCACCAGCCAGGGATAGCGGGCGTCGTCCTGCAGGCGGACATGGCAGAGGGGCAGGTCGCCGACCGCGTGGCTGGTGGCGATGAAGGCCGGATCGATCTCGAACTCAGCCACGGGCCGGAACCGCCGCCCAGTAGTCGAAGTCGAGGATGACCTCGCCTGGATAGGCGCCAGCGGCGTCCTTGTCCGGCAGATCGGCGCAGGGGCGGTCCTTCGTCGCCACCAGCCGCAGCCGCAGCGCCCCGATGCCCGGCTCCAGCAGGGCCTTGTCCAGCACCTCGCTCCAGGCAAACACCGTGGCCCCGGCGAAATAGGGGTTCACATGCCGGCCGCCGTTTATGCCGAGGATCAACCCGGCGTTCTGCAGGCCGTTGAAGCTCAGCGCCTTGGCGGTGGAGATCACCACACCCCCGTAGACCAGTCGCCGGCCGGTCGGGTCCTTGGCCCGCTCAAACTGGTTGAAGTGAACCTTGGCGGTGTTCTGGTAGAGCCGGGTGGCCAGCTGGTGCTCGGCCTCCTCGATGGCCATGCCGTCAACGTGGTCGATCTTCTCGCCGATCGCATAGTCCTCGAAGGCATGGGCCGCGCCGGCCAGGGCGAAGTCGTACTTCGAGAAGTCCAGGGTCCTGGGGATCACAAGATCAGAGGCGGGAACGGCGGCCTTCAGCTCCGGCACCCGCTGTTCGGCGATCTCGGCGGCCTCGTCGCGTTTGCGGACCATCACCCAGCGCACGTAGGAGAGCACCGGCTCGCCATGCTGGTTCTCGCCCGTGGTGCGGACATAGACGACGCCGGTCTTGCGGTTGGAGTTCTCCTTCAGCCCGATGACTTCGCTGGTCGCCGTCAGGGTGTCGCCCGGGAAAACGGGGCTTAGGAACAGGCCTTCTGCGTAGCCCAGATTGGCGACGGCGTTGAGGCTGATGTCCGGCACCGTCTTGCCGAAGACGATGTGGAAGGCGATCAGCGGATCGACCGCCGCGCCGCGCAGGCCGCAGGCGCGGGCGAACTCGTCCGAGGAAAACAGCGCGAAACGCGGGCCGTACAGCGCCGTGTAGAGCGCCACGTCTCCGGCCGTCACCGTCCGCGGCGTGGCGTGACGAATGATCTGGCCGAGGCGGAAGTCCTCGAAATAGTTGCCGGGATCGGTCTTCGACATGTTTGTCGGCGCCTCTAGCAGTGTGCGTCCTTCGACACGCGGGCGGCGCCCGCTACTCAGGATGACGAACTTTGATTCTCGCCGACATACGTCATCCTGAGTAGGCCGCGCTAGCGGCCGTGTAAGCTTGCTCTTGGGCGGGCCGGCAGGTCGGACCCAGGGGGACGCACCGTCGCATCCGCGAAAGGGGGCTTGAGAGCAGGGCGGCGCGGGTCTAGACCGCCCGCGACCCTTTTTCTTCACTTCAGAGAGACCTGCTCCATGGCTCGAGCCAAGATCGCCCTCATCGGCGCCGGCATGATCGGCGGCACCCTGGCCCACATCGCCGCGCGCGAAGAGCTGGGCGACGTCGTCCTGTTCGACATCGCCGAGGGCACGCCGCAGGGCAAGGCTCTGGATATCGCCGAGGCGACCAGCGTGTTCGGCAAGGACGTGGCCCTGAAGGGCGCCAACTCCTACGAGGACATCGCCGGGGCCGACGTCTGCATCGTCACCGCCGGCGTGCCGCGCAAGGACGGCATGAGCCGCGACGACCTCCTGAACATCAACCTGAAGGTCATGAAGGCCGTCGGCGAGGGCATCAAGGCCCATGCCCCGAACGCCTTCGTCATCTGCATCACCAACCCGCTCGACGCCATGGTCTGGGCCCTGCGTGAGTTCAGCGGCCTGCCGCACGAGAAGGTCGTCGGCATGGCCGGCGTTCTGGACAGCGCCCGCTTCGCCTACTTCCTGGCTGAAAAGACCGGTGTCTCGGTCGAGGACATTCACGCCTGGACGCTGGGCGGCCACGGCGACGACATGGTGCCGATGGTCCGTCACTCGACGGTGGCCGGCCTGCCGCTGCCCGAACTGGTGTCGCAAGGCTGGATGACCCAGGAAGAGCTCGACGGCATCGTCAAGCGCACCCGCGGCGGCGGCGGCGAGATCGTCAAGCTTCTGAAGACCGGTAGCGCCTTCTACGCCCCGGCCGAAAGCGCCATCGCCATGGCCACCAGCTACCTGAAGGACAAGAAGCGCTGCCTGCCCTGCGCCGCTTATCTCTCGGGCCAGTACGGCCTGAAGGACCTCTATGTCGGCGTGCCGGTGATCATCGGGGCCGGCGGCGTCGAGCGCATCATCGAGTTCTCGACCAACGACGAAGAGAAGGCGATGTTCGAAAAGTCGGTCGCCTCGGTGCAAGGCCTTATCGAAGCCTGCAAGACCATCGAGCCGTCGCTGGCTTAAGGTCTCAAGGCGCGGTGGTCGTTCCCCTTCGGGGGGGTGAGGCGTGTACGCCGAACGACCATCGCGCTGCGATGGTGGAGGGGGTCCGCACCAGCTGATCCGCTGAACCCCTCTCCACCGCCGCCACTATTGGTGCGGACCCCCTAAGCCAGCGGCTGCGCCGCTGCCAGCTCCCCCTAGAGGGGAGCAACTGGAGCGCAATATGCCCGAGCACGCCTTCACCCTCCGCCCCCGCCCCACCGTCCCGGTCGAGGGCGATGCGCCGTTTCCGGTGCGGCGCATCCTCTGCGTCGGCCGCAACTATGCCGCCCACCGGGCCGAGATGGGCGGTGACGACCGCGATCCGCCGTTCTTTTTCGCAAAGCCCGCTGACGCCATCGTGCCGCCCGGTCAGGACGTGCCCTATCCGTCGGCGACATCCGACCTGCATCACGAGATCGAGCTGGTCGTCGCCATGGGGCCGGACGGCATCTTCGGCTATGCGGTCGGCGTCGACCTGACCCGTCGCGACCTGCAGGCCGCCGCCAAGGCCAAGGGCCAGCCCTGGGACGCCGCCAAGGGCTTCGACCATTCCGCCCCGATCAGCGCCATCCGCAAGCTGGCGACCCTCGGAGACGCCGCCATCAGCCTGTCGGTCAACGGCGAGGTCCGCCAGAAGGCGCAGGTCGGCGACATGATCTGGTCGGTGCCCGAGATCGTCGAGGAAGCCGGCAAGCTGTGGGACCTGCAGGCCGGTGATCTGATCTTCACCGGCACGCCGGAAGGCGTCGCGGCGGTCAGCAAGGGCGACCTCGTAGAGGGCTCCGTCGAAGGAGTCGGCTCGCTCAGCTTCGAGATCGTCTGATGAAGCTCTACAGCGCCTGGCGGGCGTCGGGACCCTATCGCCTGCGCATTGCCCTGGCCCTCAAGGGGCTCAGCTACGACTACGTCCCCGTCGACCTGGTGGCCGGAGAACAGCGGGGCGAGGCCTATGGCGCCATCAACGCCCAGCACCTGGTCCCGACCCTTGAGGTGGACGGTGAGGTGATGAGCCAGAGCCTCTCCATCCTCGAATGGCTGGAAGAGACGCATCCTCAGCCGGCGCTACTGCCGAACAGCCCTCTCGACCGGCAACGGGTGCGGGCCATGTGCGATATCGTCGCCTGCGATATCCACCCGGTGAACAACCTGCGCATCCTCAAATCGTTGAGCGCGATGGGGATCGACGAGGATGGCCGCAATACCTGGGTCGCCCGCTGGATCGACGAGGGCTTTGCGGCGCTGGAGCCGATGATCGCCCGGCACGGGGCCGGCTACGCCTTCGGAGAGACCCCGACCATGGCGGACTGCCTGCTGGTCCCGCAGATCTATAACGCCAATCGCTTTGGCGTGGACCTGTCGCCCTATCCCGCCCTTGTGGCGGCCGGCGAACACGCCCTGAAGCATCCGGCGATCGCCGCTTCCCACCCCAATCTGCAACCCGACGCAAAGGTCTGATCCATGCTCGAGGACCTGAAAGCCAACAACAAAGCCTGGTCGCTGAAGAAGATCCAGGTCGATCCCAACTTCTTCAAGCGGCTCGAAAACCAGCAGAGCCCGAAATACCTGTGGATCGGCTGTTCCGACAGCCGGGTGCCGGCCAACGAGATCGTCGATCTCGATCCGGGCGAGCTCTTCGTCCACCGCAACGTCGCCAACCTGGCCCCGCCGCAGGACGCCAACTATCTCAGCGTCCTGCAGTTCGCGGTCGATGTGCTGAAGGTCGAGCACATCCTGGTCGTCGGCCACTACGGCTGCGGCGGCGTGGCGGCGGCGGTGGACGGCAAGCGGCGCGGCCTGGTCGATCACTGGCTGCACCCGATCCGCGAGGTGCATGAGCACCACCGCCACGACCTCGACGCCATCGAAGGCGACCGCGCCAAATGGGACCGGCTGGTCGAGCTCAACGTCATGCGCCAGGTCAAGAACGTCGCCTCGGACATCTTCGTCCAGGACGCCTGGGCCCGGGGTCAGGACCTCAATGTGCACGGCTGGGTCTACAGCCTGCACAATGGCCTGGTGAACGACCTGGGCGTCACGGTCAGCAACTTCGACGAAGTCTCGGACCGGCTGTACGACTTCTAGGCCAACCGGCGTTGCGTCCTTTCGGCACGCCCGCCGCGCGGGCTGCTCAGGATGACTTGGGATGGCTCACAAAAGCTGGTCATGCTGAGCAGCGGCCGCAGGCCGCGTGTCGAAGCACGCACTCACTCCCCGCCGCGCAGTTTCGCGACCAGCCCCTTGAAGTCGACCTTGCCGGTCGACAGCGCCCCGGCCCGGAAGGCCCGGCCGGCGATCCACATCACCAGGGCGACGGTGGCCAGCATAAGCACGCCGGTGGCGATCACCTGCCACATCGGCGGGCCCGAGGCGGCGCGGGCGGTCATCATGAAGGGGGTGAAGGGCGGGATCCAGGAGAGGATTTCCAGGGCCGGGGTGTCGGGCCGCTTCAGGGCCTGGGTGAGGAACAGGACCGGGATCACCAGCAGGATCATGATCGGGCCGAGCAGGGTCTGGGCCTCCCGCGTGGTCTCGCAGAAGCTGCCGATGGCGGTGAAGATCGAGGCGTACATCAGGTAGCCGCAGATCAGGTAGAAGGCGAAATAGAAGACCAGCCCGCCGCTGAACAGCACCTGGCCGAAGGCCGCCGCCTGGCTGGGGGCGAAGACGTTGAGCAACACCGCCCCGACGCTGCTCCACACCCCCATCACTGTGAAGGTCACGCCGGCGACGCCGAGGATCTTGCCGAACAGGATTTCCGGCACCGTGGCCGAGGACAGCAGCACCTCCAGCACCTTGGAGGACTTCTCCTCGATGACTCCGTTGAGCAGGATGCCGGCGCCCGTGAAGATGACGCTCCACAGCAGCATCGCCGCCGCGAAGCCGATAAGGCCGGGCAGGAGGGTCAGGGTCGTGGCCTTGCCGGCGGTCTTGGGGGAATAGTCGGTGATCTTCGGGGTGAGGGCCTGGGCCTGCGCCAGCAGTGTCGGGCTGACCCCGGCGGCCTCCAGCTTGGCCTGCTCCATGCGGCCGGCGATGGTGCGGCGGACGGTGTCAGTGGCGCCCAGCAGCGGGTTGTCGGTCCAGGCGTCGACGGCGATGGCCTCGCCCGACCCGTGGATCACGAAGGCCCCGGCCAGCTTGCGCTTGCCCTCCAGGCGTCTGTCGCCGGCCAGCCAGGGCTTCAGCGCCGGGCCGATGGCGGCCGGGTCGCTGGGCAGAGCGGTCGGCGCCGCCACCACCTCGTTTCGTGGTCGGCCAGTATTGCTCTTCGCCGACAGCGCCTCGGTGACGGGGGCCAGATAGGTCTGCCCCGGTGTCTGGTCGATCAGCACCAGGGCCGGCGGCGGGGCGCTGGCGTCCATCCAGCTGGTCGCCCCCATGACCAGGACCATGCCGAGCGGCAGGGCCAGCATCGAGAGCCAGAAGCCGACGGTGCGGACATAGGCGATGTATTCGCGCTGGGCGATGCGGAGCAGGCGTCTCATCGGGCCATCTCCGGGCTGTCGATCTGTTCGCCGGTGAGGACGATGAAGGCGTCGTGCAGGCTGGGTTCGCGCAGTTCGAACCGCTGGATATCGAGACCGAGCGCGAAGGCCTTCTTCAGCGCCTCCTGGCCCGACGCCTCGGCCTTGAGGGCGCAGACATGCCGCTGGCCGCCGGCCTCCAGCGGGGTGGAGGAAACGCCGGCGACGCCAGGCAGGACGCCGGCGGCTGCGGCCTCCAGCGGGCCTTCCAGCACCAGGGCGCGGGGCGCGCGGGCCTTGGCCTCGGCGACGCTGCCGTCGAAGGCCTTCTTGCCCCTGGCCAGCAGGACGACATGTTCGCACAGGCGTTCGGCGTGCTGCATGACGTGGGTGGAGAAGACCACCGTCGCCCCGCGTTGGGCCAGGCCCCGGATGGTGGCTTCCAGCGTCTGCTGGTTCACCGGGTCCAGGCCGCTGAACGGCTCGTCGAGGATGACCAGCTCCGGCTCGTGGGCGACGGCGGCGATCAGCTGGACCTTCTGGGCCATGCCCTTGGACAGCTGCCGGATCTGGCGGTTCTGCGCTTCGCCCAGCCCCTGCTCTTCCAGCATGGCGATGGCGCGCTTGCGGGCCTGCGGGGCCGGCACGCCCTTCAGGCCGGCCAGGAAGACGATCGCCTCGATCGGCGTCATCCGGCGGTAGAGGCCGCGCTCCTCGGGCAGGAAGCCGATCCGGTCGCGCACGCTGCGTCCGTCCGGGGCGCCGAGGACGTCGAGCGTGCCAGACGTCGCCTCGCTGAGGCCCAGCACCATCCGCAGGGTCGAGGTCTTGCCGGCCCCGTTGGGCCCCAGGAAGCCCAGGATCCGGCCGCGTGGGGCCGTGAAGCTGAGGTCGTCGACGGCTGTGAAGGCGCCATAACGCTTGGTCACATGGGTCAGGGAAAGCGCGGCGTCGGTCATGGTGCGGACACTGGCCTCCCAGACGTTAACGTTGGATTCCCGCGGCCCTGACCTTGAGGATGGCGTCGACGATCTTGTCCCGGTGTTTCAGGCCCAGCATGTCGGCGTGACCGGCGTCGTCGATGTTGACGTGAAAGCCGGTCTTGCTGACCCGGGCGGGTTCGGACTGGAAGCGCTTCCAGTCCGAGAGCGCGCCTTGTCTCGGCGGGCCCGCGGTCACCACCCCGACGTGCAGGTCCGGATCATAGGGGGCGACGACCTTGCCCTGCGCCGAACTGGCAATCCACAGGCTCACTTCGCGCGCCGCCCAGCGATTATGGCGGCCCGAGGCGAAGGCGCGCCGCTTCTCGCGGGCGGCGGCGGGCGGCAGGCCGATGCGGTCGCCGATGGTCGGCCCCAGGGGCGCGAAAAGGCCAAGGGTCGCCCCGACCCCGGCCAGGTTGGACACCGCCGCAAAACGGCCGATCCAGGTCCTGGCGACCGGCAGGTCAGCGGCTTCCGGCGGGGCGGCGTCGAGCAGCACCAGGCCGGCGACCTGATCACGGTTGCGGGCCGTGAACAGCCGCAGGTGCAACCCGGCCATCGAATGGCCGACCATCAGGTAGGGGCCGGTCTCACCCGAGGCGGCCAGCAGCTTTTCGAGGTCGCCGACGATGGCCGCCGAGTCTCGCGGATTGGAGCTCGGGTCGGACCGGCCGAGGCCGGCGCGGTCGTAGGCGCAACTGCGCACGCCCTTTGCCGCCAGGCCCTCCTGCACGGCCCCGAAGTCCGCGGACAGGCCGAAGGCGCCGGCCTCGAAGACGACGAGCGGGCCATCCGCCTGTCCTGGCCCCGCACAGACCAGGTTCATCTTGCGGCCGCCGATATCGACCAGACGGCCGGGCGGGCTGGAGGCGGCGATAGCGGTCACGAGGCCTCCGAGGGCGATTGAGATGAGCAGGGCGAGGCCCAGTACGGCAGCGCCGCGACTGGCCCCCCAGACGGTCCGGCGAACGGCGATCTTGAGCATGCGGGCAATCTAGTTACGGTCGGGCCATATCGGAAGCGGGGAGGCTATCTGAAATGTTGCGCATCATCATGGGTGTGATCGTCGGCGTCGTGGCCGGCGGGGCGGTCATCTATGGCTGGGAAATCCTCGGTCACAAGATCTGGCCGTTGCCGCCCGGTCTAAACGTCAAGGATCCCGAGCAGCTCAAGACCCTGATCACCGGCATGCCGGTGATGGCCATCGCCTGGATCGGCATTGGCTATGCCCTGGGCGTCTTCGTCGGCTCCAGTATCGCCAATGTCGTGGCACAGGGGCGGGCTGTGGCCGGCTGGGTGGTGGCGGTGCTGCTGATGGCCGGGGCGGTGTGGACGATGATCGCCATCCCCCATCCGCTGTGGTTCATCGGCCTGACCGTGGTGATGTGGGCGGCCGCCGCCTGGGGTGCGGCGCGCTGGCAGGGCAGGAAGGCTTAGGACGTCGGGATCGCTTCGTCCTCGGCCGGCGGGGCCTTCACCGCCGTCTTGGGGGCCGGCTTGTTGACCTCCTCGACCATCAGTCTGGGACCGCCGGCCTCCTGCAGAACCCGCAGCCTGGCGCGGGCCTCGGCGGCCTTGACCGGATCGCGGGCGACCATCTGGACGGGGCCGGCGCTGGTGATCACCGCGTGGACGCGGCTATCGCCGTTTGCCGCCATTTGGACGATGGCGGGGCTGCCCTTTACGGCGGTGTTGTCGGCGGCGGCGCGGACGCTGGCCGGCCAGTTGGAGACCACGGCGACACGGGTGCGGCCCACCTTGAGGGCATCCTTGACCGGGAGAACATCGGCCGAGGCGAAGCTGCGCCCGATGAACAGGGCCGGGTTCATCGGCCGTCCGTTCTGGCGAATCTCGAAATGCAGGTGGGAACCGGTCGAGCGGCCGCTGCCGCCGACGTAGGCGATGGTCTGGCCCGCCGCCACCGGCGATCCGGGCTTGAGCCCCTTCGCCGTGCCCGACAGGTGGGCATAGAAGGACACCAGGCCGCCTGCATGCTCCACTTCGATGAAGCGACCGTAGGACAGGCTGAGGCCCGAGCGGGTGACCACGCCGGGCAGGGTGGCGCCGACCTTGGTGCCGGCCGGCGCGGCGATATCGACGCCTTCGTGCAGTCGGCCGCCCTCTTCCCACGGCATGCGGCGCATGCCGAACGGCGAGTTGATCTCAAAGCCGGAAACGGGGGCGTTGAAAGCCAGCACCTGCAGCATCGGATCGCGAGAGGCGGCGACCATGTGGGGATTGGCCGTGCCGGCCGACCTGGCGACCAGGGTCGTGGCGACGACGGTCCCGGCCGGACGGTCCGGGCGGCTCACCGAGCCCATGGCGAAGGCGGCGGTCATCGCGAAAGCGCCGCCGATGATGCCGGCGACAACCGGGATGGCGGCGCTATAGGGGCCCTTCTGGACCGATACGCTGGACTTCACTGGTCAACCTCGTTCTGGGCCGCGTCATGGGGTCGATCAACGAGGTTGGATGATCGGACGCGACTGAAGGGCTCGCCTGGGAGCAGATCGAGGCGCGCATGTGCCCGTGCAATCTGGCGATATGAGGGCGGCCTAGTACGGGTTAAGTATCGAAAAGGCAACCTTCGGGGCCGCGGGGCGTCCGCGCGGCCCCTTCGGCTGAAGGTCCTAGTGGACCGAAACCGGGGCCAGTTCGTGGGCCAGGGCGGCGGAAATGGCGCTGTCCTTGTCGCTCATCACGGCCAGACGCTCACCGTCGGCGCGGTGCACGGCATAGAGGGTCTGCTCGGGTTCAAGCTCGACATGGGCCAAGGCGGCGGCCGGGGACGAGGCGATGATCTCGGCGCCGGTCACGGGGCGCACATAGACAAGGCTCGGTCCGCCGAGGGCGGCAAAGGCTTCGTTGGTCAGTCTAACGGGTGTCATTGAGACCACCTCCTTCACAAAACGAACGCGGGACGGGCGCAAACAGTTCAGCCGCCGGCCCGGATGGGAATTCTCTGGATCACACGCTCGGCCTTGGGCCGCTCCAGATCGACGTGCAGCAGGCCGTGTTCGAGGGTCGCTCCACCCACGATCATGCCGTCCGCCAGGATGAAGGTGCGAAGAAAGCCCCGGGCCGCGATGCCCCGGTGCAGGAAGGCGCGGTCCTGGCTGTCCGCCCCGTCGCCGCGCTTGCCGGCCACGGTCAGCATCTCGCCCTCGATGGTCACCTCCAGCTGCTCCGGCGAGAAGCCGGCCACCGCCAGGGTGATCCGAAGTCCGCCGCCTTCGCGGGCCTCGACGTTGTAGGGGGGATAGCCTTCTGTGGCTGCCCGCTGGGCCCGTTCGATCAGGCCGCGGGTATGGTCGAAGCCCAGCAGGAAGGGGCTGTCGAACAGCACGGTTCGGGTCGTCATCGTCTTCGTCCTCGAGTCCTGTTCAAGCGACTCCCGCAGGGGCCGACCCGGAATCGGCGACGGCTCGTGCGGCTGAAGTATCAGTTGGCGATTGTCGGAGCGGATCGCAAGGCCGGGACGACGGCGCCTTGAGAGTCCGGAAATGGAAAGGGCCGCATCCTCATCGGATGCGGCCCTTATGGTGGAGCTAAGCGGAGTCGAACCGCTGACCTCTTGAATGCCATTCAAGCGCTCTACCAGCTGAGCTATAGCCCCGAAGACTTGCCTCGGTATTTTTGCCTCGTCGTCGGTGGCCCGGCGGCGAGAGGCGGGGTCTTAGTCTGTCAGCTTTCGCCGATCAAGCCTTCCCCGTCAGTTTTTTTGTCGGATTGGCCGAGGTGTCGTGAAACGCCCCGGCCGCACCGCAAAATCGTCAGACCTCTTCGTCGCCCTCGCCGGGCAGACCGTCGATCTCGTCTTCCGGGAAGTCGTCGTCGTCTTCGTCCTCGAGGAACGGCACGTCGTCGGCTTCTTCCTCGTCGAGGGTTTCCTCGTCGTCGGCGAAATCGACACCGATGTCGTCGGCCGGCTTGGCGGCGGCGTCGCCTTCCTCATCGTCGGTTTCGAGCGGCTCGGCAGCGGCCTCGTCGTCGATTTCCGGCGTGGTGTCGGGTTCTTCCTCGAAGCCGTCCTCGTCTTCGGGGACGACCTTCTTCTTGGTCTCGGCGCCGTCTTCGTCTTTTTCGACCTCGTCCTCGTAATCGACGGGCGTGGCGCGGGCGCGCACGCGGCGGTTACGCACCGCTTCTTCCGGATCGAACGAGTCGCCGCACTTGGGGCAAACCGCCGGGCGGCGGTTCAGGTCATAGAATTTCGCCGAGCAGGTCGGGCAGAGCTGCTTGACGCCGAGTTCTGGGCTGGCCAAAGCGGGCGGCCTCTCTATGTGGGGTGTTGGAAAAGCGGCGGCTCCCTTGCCACGCGACAGGGGCGCTGTCAAAAGGCTTTCCCCCAATTCCAGCCTGCAACGACGGGAGCCGAAGCCTCGGCATGACCAACGCCGCCCTCCGAGCCCGCCCCGGCGCGGCCCTGCGCGGAACGATCCGCGTACCCGGCGACAAGTCGATTTCCCATCGGGCGTTGATCCTGGGGGCCTTGGCGACCGGAACGACCACCATCACCGGCCTCCTCGAAGGCGACGATGTGCTGGCCACCGGGCGGGCCATGGAGGCCTTCGGCGCCAAGGTCACACGCACCGGCGAAAAGGCCTGGACGGTCGAGGGACAGGGCGGGTTCGTCGAACCGGCCGACATTGTCGATTGCGGCAACGCCGGCACCGGGGTCCGACTGATCATGGGGGCGGCGGCCGGGTTCGACGTCCGGGCGACGTTCACGGGCGACGCCTCGCTGAAGAAGCGGCCCATGGGGCGGGTGTTGAATCCTCTGGGGCTGATGGGCGCCAAATGGCTGTCGCGGGCTGGCGAGCGGCTTCCGCTGACCCTGAGCGGCGGGCATCTCACCGCCATCCGCTATGTGCTGCCGATGGCCTCGGCCCAGGTGAAGTCTGCCGTGCTGCTGGCCGGGCTGAATGCCGCCGGTGACACCGTCGTGCTGGAGCCGGAGGCCACCCGCGATCACACCGAACGCATGCTGAGGGCCTTCGGGGCCATTGTTGAGGTCTCGGACGAGGCCTCCGGGGGTCGGCTGATCAAGCTGGCCGGCGGCCAGAAGCTCACCGGCTGCCACGTCGATGTGCCCGCCGATCCCTCCTCCGCCGCCTTCCCGCTGGTCGCCGCGCTGATCACGCCCGGGTCGGAGGTGACCGTCGAGGGCGTCATGCTCAACGTCACCCGCACCGGCCTGTTCGACACCCTGATCGAAATGGGCGCCGATCTGACCATCTCGAACCGGCGCCAGGCCGGCGGCGAGGAGGTCGGCGATATCACGGCCCGCCATTCCGGGCTCACGGGCGTGGTCGTGCCGCCCGAGCGGGCTCCGGCGATGATCGACGAGTACCCGATCCTGGCCGTTGCGGCAGCCTTCGCCTCGGGATCGACGGTGATGCGCGGTATCGGCGAGATGCGGGTCAAGGAAAGCGACCGGATCGCCCTGATGGCGGCTGGCCTTGCCGCCTGCGGCGTCGGCGTCGAGGAGGAGCCGGAAGGCTTCACCGTCGTCGGGACCAGCGGCGGCAACCATCCGGTGCGGGGCGGCGCCCGTGTCGTCACCCACGGTGACCACCGCATCGCCATGAGCCACCTGGTGCTGGGCCTGGCCGCCCAGGGCGATGTCGAGGTCGATGAGCCCGGCATGATCGCCACCAGCTTCCCGGGGTTCGTGGACCTGATGAGTGGGTTGGGGGCTGACGTCGGCTGATGGGCTTCGTGATCGCCGTCGACGGCCCCGCCGCTTCCGGCAAGGGCACCATCGCCACCAGGCTGGCGGCCCTCTATGGCTATCCGGTCCTCGACTCCGGCCTGCTCTACCGCGCCGTCGGCGTGCGGCTGCTGGCCGAGGACGGCGACCTGTCCGACATGGCGCACGCCACCCGTGTGGCCGAGACCCTGGATCCCGCCACGCTTGAGAACCCCGAGGTCCGCACCCGCGCCGCCGGCGAGGCCGCCAGCCGGGTGGCCGCCTACACGCCGGTCCGCGAGGCCCTGCGGGCCTTCCAGCGCAGCTTCGCCGCTCAGGAGCCGGGCGTGGTCATCGACGGCCGGGATATCGGCACTGTCATCGCGCCTCATGCCGAAGCGAAGCTGTTCGTCACCGCCTCGCCGGAGGTACGGGCCACGCGCCGCTGGAAACAGCTGACCGGCCAGGGCGAACAGGTGACCTATGAGGATATCCTCGCCGACATCCGCATCCGCGATGAGCGGGACTCGGCCCGCAGCGACAGCCCAATGGTCATCGCCGATGACGCGGTCTTGCTCGACACCACCGAAATGGATATAGACCGCGCCTTCGATGCGGCCCGCCGCATTGTCGAGACGGCGCGTGGCCTCAGGGCCTAATCCAACCGCGCCGCACCTCCGAACCGCGGGCCCTTCAGTACCCCACCTGAATCAACCGAACGCCCGGACTCCAAGGCCTCGCGCCATCCGCCGTTCCCCAACAGAGACGTAAGTAGCCACATGGCTGATGATATGAACTTCAACCCGACTACGGCCGACTTCGAGGCCCTCCTCAACGAAAGCCTCGGCGGCGCCAGCGATTTCGCTGAAGGCACCGTGATCAAGGGCAAGGTTGTCGGGATCGAAAAAGACGTCGCGATCATCGACATCGGTCTGAAGACCGAGGGCCGGATCAGCGTCAAGGAATTCGGCGTCGACGCCGACGGCAAGGCCACCCTGAAGGTCGGCGACACCGTCGAAGTCTTCCTCGAGCGCGTCGAGAACGCCCTCGGTGAAGCCGTCATCAGCCGCGAAAAGGCCAAGCGCGAAGAAGCCTGGACCCGTCTGGAAGAAGTCTTCGCCCGCAACGAACCGGTCAACGGCGCCATCGTCGGCCGCGTCAAGGGCGGCTTCACCGTCGACCTGGGCGGCGCATCCGCCTTCCTCCCCGGTTCGCAAGTCGACATCCGCCCGGTGCGCGACGTCGGCCCGCTGATGGGCAAGGAACAGCCCTTCGCCATCCTCAAAATGGACCGTCCGCGCGGCAACATCGTCGTCTCGCGCCGCGCCATCCTGGAAGAAGCCCGCGCCGAACAGCGCACCGAGCTGGTCAGCCAGCTGCAAGAGGGTGAAATCCGCGAAGGCGTCGTCAAGAACATCACCGACTACGGTGCGTTCGTTGACCTCGGCGGCATCGACGGCCTGCTGCACGTCACCGACATGAGCTGGAAGCGCGTCAACCACCCGAGCCAGGTTCTGGCCGTGGGCGACACCGTCAAGGTCCAGATCGTCAAGATCAACCCCGACACCCAACGCATCAGCCTCGGCATGAAGCAACTGCAGTCCGACCCCTGGGACGGCGTGGAAGCCAAGTACCCGGTCGGCGCCAAGTTCACGGGCCGCATCACCAACATCACCGACTACGGCGCGTTTGTTGAGCTGGAAGCCGGCGTTGAAGGCCTGGTGCACGTCTCGGAAATGTCCTGGACCAAGAAGAACGTCCACCCCGGCCGCAGGAAGTGGACGTCATCGTGCTCGACGTCGACAGCTCCAAGCGCCGGGTCAGCCTGGGCCTCAAGCAGGCCGCGGCCAACCCGTGGGAGAAGTTCCTCGCCGATCACCCGATCGGTTCGACCGTCGAAGGCGAAGTCAAGAACGCCACCGAGTTCGGCCTGTTCATCGGCCTGGACGGGGAAATCGACGGCATGGTCCACCTGTCCGACCTGGACTGGGCCGTGTCGGGCGAAGAAGCCCTGGCCAAGTACAAGAAGGGCGACATGGTCAAGGCGCGCGTTCTCGACGTCGACGTCGAGAAGGAACGCATCAGCCTGGGCGTCAAGCAACTGGCCGGCGACCCGCTGGCCGGCGACACCTTCCGCAAGGGCCAGACTGTCACCTGCACCGTCACCGAAATCACCTCCGGTGGTATCGAAGTGAAGTTCGGTGAAGATGACGCCCCGATGAGCGCCTTCATCCGCAAGTCGGACCTGTCGCGCGACCGTCAGGAGCAGCGTCCGGAACGCTTCGCCGTCGGCGATCGCGTCGACGCCCAGGTCACCGCCGTCGACAAGGCCGCCCGCCGGGTGTCCGTGTCGATCAAGGCCCTGGAGATGATGGACGAGAAGGCCGCCATCGAGCAGTACGGGTCTTCGGACTCGGGCGCTTCGCTGGGCGACATCCTCGGCGCGGCCCTGCGCGAGAAGGCCTCGAAGGACTAGTCTCAGGACTGACTTTCGAACCTACTCTGCATCTACGTATTGCGGCGGCCGGGGTGACCCGGCCGCCGTTTTCGTTTCCGCGATCAGGGTCTCTCCGCCCGGCTGGGTATCGAGACTGGCCCAGGTGGCCCCGGCGCCGCGGGCGGCGGCGTGCTTCGCGCATCAGGGGAATGCTGCATGTTTAAGCGCTTGTACTCGCATTGAGCATAGTTCGGCAGCCTTGCTCCCCCTTTAACGGCCGCAAATATCACGCAACCCCTTGAAGACTCAGGGTGAGTTGGGCAAAGGTCCGTTCGCCGACAGGCGGGGATACCGGGGATAGCATGATCAAGTCCGAGCTGATCGCCAGTCTGGCGGCGGAAAACCCGCACCTGACCCAGCGCGACGTGGAACGCGTTGTCGGCGTCATTCTTGAAAAGATGATCGCGGCGCTGGAAGACGGCGGCCGGGTCGAGCTGCGGGGCTTCGGGGCCTTTTCCGTGCGCTCGCGCCCTGCCCGTTCGGGCCGCAACCCGCGGACCGGCGAAACGGTCGACGTGCGGGCCAAGCATGTGCCCTTTTTCAAGAGCGGCAAGGAACTGCGGGCCCGGCTGAACGCCGACTGAGGCTCGCCTATCAGGGCGTAACAGCCCACAGCGGCCGCCGGTCCCGGCGCCCGTCACGCGCCACCAGAGAGGCCAGGTCTCATGAGCGTCATCAGCGAATTTCGCCAGTTCATCTCGCGCGGCAACGTCATCGATCTGGCGGTCGGGGTCATCATCGGCGCCGCCTTCGGCAAGATCGTCACGGTGCTGGTCGACGGCATCATCATGCCGCCGATCGGGTTGCTGCTCGGCAAGGTCGACTTCTCCGACCTGAAGATCGTTCTGGCCCCTGAGGACGCGGCCACCAAGACCGCCGAGGTGGCGATCGCCTATGGGGCCTTCATCAACACGGTCATCCAGTTTGTCATCGTCGCCATGGCCGTGTTCCTGCTGGTCAAGCTGGTGAACGCGGCCCGCCGCAACGAAGCCGAAGGCCCGGCCCCCAGCGCGCCGCCGGCCCCGACGCCGAGCGAGGAGCTGCTGACCGAGATCCGCGACCTGCTGGCCGCCCAACGGGCTGCTCCGCCGGTTGCCAGGGTGGTTCCGGTCAAGGCGGAGGCCGCCCCGACCAAGGCCGTGGTCCGCAAGCCGGCGGTCAAGAAGCCGGCCGCGCCGAAGAAGGCCTGATGTCGACCGCCAAGATTTGCGGCCTCTCCACGCCCGAGACCGTCGAGGCCGCCGTTTCTGCCGGCGCGGCCTTCCTGGGGTTCAACTTCTTCCCCAGGTCGCCACGCTACCTGACGCCGGAGGCGGCTGGACGGTTGACCGCGCTTGCCCGGCGCGAGGGTCCCCGTCGGCCGCCCGGGATTGTCGCGGTGACGGTCGACCCCGACGACACCCTGATCGACCAGATCATGGCCGCATCGCAACCGGACTTCATCCAGCTCCACGGCAAGGAAACCCCGGCACGGGCCCAGGCCATCCGGACGCGCACGGGCGCGGGCATCATCAAGGTGCTTTCGGTGTCGGACGCCTCCGATATCGCAGAGGCCTCGAAGTGGGACGAACTGGTCGATCACCTGCTGTTCGACGCCCGACCGCCGAAGGACAGCGAGCTTCCCGGCGGGGTGGGGGCCAGCTTCGACTGGACCCTGCTGAGCGGCCGAAGGTACGCCCGGCCCCATATGCTGGCCGGCGGTCTCGACCCATGGAACGTCAGGGAGGCGCTGGCGCTGTCAAATGCCCCGATCGCGGACGTTTCCTCTGGCGTGGAGCGGGGCCCGGGGATAAAGGACAGCGCCTTGATCACGGCCTTTCTGGATGCCGTGCGTAGCGTGTGAGCCCCGCCTTGAACGCCCCTGCGAAGCCTAACGACTGGAATGCGCTGCCCGACGCGCGCGGCAAGTTCGGCGAGTTCGGCGGTCTCTATGTCGCCGAGACCCTGATGCCGCTGGTGCTGGGCCTGGGCGAGGCCTATGCCGCCGCCAAGGCGGACCCGGAATACCAGGCCGAGCTGGCCTGGTTCCACAAGCACTACACCGGCCGGCCGAGCCCGCTGTATTTCGCCGAGCGGCTGACCGCCTACTACGGCGGCGCGAAAATCTACTTCAAGCGCGACGAGCTCAATCACACCGGGTCGCACAAGATCAACAATGCGCTCGGCCAGATCCTGCTGGCCCGCCGCATGGGCAAGACCCGGATCATCGCCGAGACCGGGGCCGGCCAGCACGGCGTCGCCACGGCCACCGTCTGCGCCCGTTTCGGCCTGCCCTGCATCGTCTACATGGGCGCCACCGACGTCGAGCGGCAGAAGCCCAACGTCTTCCGCATGAACCTGCTGGGCGCCGAAGTGCGCCCCGTCACCTCCGGCACCGGCACCCTCAAGGACGCCATGAACGAGGCGATGCGCGACTGGGTGACCAATGTCGAGGACACCTACTACCTGATCGGCACCGCCGCGGGTCCGCACCCCTATCCGGCCATGGTCCGCGACTTCCAGTCGATCATCGGCATCGAGGCCCGCGCCCAGATCCTCGAGCAGGAAGGCCGCCTGCCCGACGCGGTTGTCGCCTGCATCGGCGGCGGCTCCAACGCCATCGGCCTGTTCCATCCCTTCCTGGCTGACGAGGGCGTGCGCCTGATCGGCGTCGAGGCGGCCGGCCACGGCATCGAGACCGGCGAGCATGCCGCGTCCCTGACCGGCGGCCGTCCCGGTGTCCTGCACGGCAACAAGACCTACCTGCTGCAGGACGACGACGGCCAGATCATCGACGCCCACTCGATCAGCGCCGGCCTCGACTATCCGGGCATCGGGCCGGAACACAGCTTCCTGCATGAGACTGGCCGGGCCGAATACGTCTCGGCAACCGACAAGGACGCCCTGGCCGCCTTCCAGCTGTGCGCCGAGCAGGAGGGAATCATCCCCGCCCTCGAACCGGCCCACGCCCTGGCCCGCGTCGGTGAGCTGGCGCTGGAGCTGGGCAAGGACGGCGTCATCGTGATGAACATGTGCGGCCGCGGCGACAAGGACATCTTCACCGTCGCCGAAGCCCTGGGGCGGACGATTTGAGCAACACCCGTATCGACAGGCGCTTCGCGGCTCTCGCCGCCGAGGGCCGCGCCGCTTTCGTCGCCTATCTGATGGGCGGCGATCCGGATTTCGACCAGTCGCTGGAGATCGTGCGCGGCCTGCCCGCCGCCGGCGTCGACATCATCGAGCTGGGCTTCGCCTTCTCCGATCCGATGGCCGAGGGGCCGTCGATCCAGCGCGCCGCCTTGCGGGCCCTCAAGGCCGGCATGACCCTGAACCGGACGCTGGAGCTGGTGGCCGAGTTCCGCAAGGGCGACAAGGACACCCCCATCGTGCTGATGGGCTATCTCAACCCGTTGTTCAGCGCCGGCTACGAAAAGTTCGCCGCCCGCGCCGCCGACGCGGGGGTCGACGGCCTGATCTGCGTCGATTGCCCGCCGGAAGAGGCGGACGAACTGACTGACGCCCTCGAGGCCAACGGCCTGTCCCTGATCCGGCTGACTGCCCCGACCACCGACGACAAGCGCCTGCCGACCGTCGTCAAGCGGACCAGCGGCTTTGTCTACTACGTCTCCGTCGCCGGGGTGACCGGGGTGAAGTCGGCCAATGTAGCCGACGTTGCGCCGGCCGTGGCGCGGATCAAGGCGGCGTCCGGGCTGGCGGTGGCCGTGGGTTTCGGCATCCGCACCCCTGAACAGGCGGCAGCGGTGGCGAAAGTCGCCGACGGCGTGGTGGTCGGCTCGGCTTTTGTCGATGCCGTTCAGGACGCCCTGGAAGGCAAAACGAACGAAAACGTGACCGCGAGCGTTCTTTCCAAAGCGAAGGCATTGGCGAAAGCTGTGCATTCGGCGAGAGTCGGTCAGGCTTGAGGCTTCAAAGACGATGGCTATGGCAGAATCCAAGGGCGACAAGCCCACCCGTCCCCCCGCTTCCAAAGAGCGCAGCGGCGGCTGGCTGAGCCGGATCGCACCCGGGGTGCGCGGCGCTTTCGCCAAGCGCGAGACGCCCGAGAACCTCTGGGTCAAATGCCCCGACACCGGCGAGATGATCTACCGCCCCGACCTGGAGGCCGCCCTGTGGGTGACCCCGGCCGGCCGGCACATGCGGATCGGCTCGAAACAGCGCTTCGCATACACCTTCGACGGCGGGACCTACGAGGCCCTGCCGACGCCTGAGGTGCCGGAAGACCCGCTGAAATTCTTCGACGGCAAGCCCTATCCTGAACGCCTGGCCGCCGCCCGCAAGGCGACCGGGGCGCCGGACGCCGTGGCCATCGCCGCCGGCAAGATCCGTGACGTTCCTGTCGTTGTGCTGGTCCAGGACTTCGCCTTCATGGGTGGGTCGCTCGGCATGGCCGCCGGCGAGGCCTTCATCGCCGCCGCCCGCGAAGCCATCAAACGTCAGTGCCCGCTGGTCGCCTTCACCGCCGCCGGCGGCGCCCGCATGCAGGAAGGCACCCTCAGCCTGATGCAGATGGCCCGCACGACCCTGGCCATCCAGGAACTGAAGGCCGCCAAGCTGCCCTACATCGTGGTGCTGACCGACCCGACCACCGGCGGCGTCACCGCATCTTACGCCATGCTGGGCGACATCCACCTGGCCGAGCCGGGCGCCCTGATCGGCTTTGCCGGCCCGCGCGTCATCGAACAGACCATTCGCGAAACCTTGCCGCCAGGCTTCCAGCGTTCGGAATACCTGGTCGAGAAGGGCATGGTCGACCGTGTCGTCCCCCGCAGCGACCTGCCGGCCATCCTCGGCAGCCTGATGGGCACCTTGATGATGGGACGCGCCCGCAAAGCCGCCTGACCCTTTCCTCCCGCCGGGAGGCCAAGCCTTGACCGACCACCTGCTCCCCCATGACGCGGCGCTGGAGCGTCTGCGCCTTCTCCATCCCAAGCTGATAGACCTGTCGCTTGGCCGCATGCGGCGGCTGTGCGCGGCGCTGGGCGATCCTCAGCGCCATTTCCCTCCGGTGGTCCACGTGGCAGGCACCAACGGCAAGGGTAGCACTGTCGCCTTCCTGCGGGCCATGGCCGAGGCGGCGGGCCTGCGGGTGCATGTCTTCACCTCGCCGCACTTGGTGCGCTTCGCCGAGCGGATCCGTCTGGCCGGGACCCTGATCACCGACGACCACCTCGCCGCCGTGCTGGAGAGGGTGGAAAAGGCCAACGCCGGCGAACCGATCACCTTCTTCGAGATCACCACGGCCGCCGCCTTCCAGGCCTTCAGCGAGGTCCCCGCCGACCTCATCCTGCTGGAGGTCGGTCTCGGCGGCTCGCTTGACGCCACCAACGTCATCGAGAGCCCGGCCGTCAGCGTCATCTGCCCGGTCGATCACGACCACCGCGAATTCCTCGGAGATTCCATCACCGCCATCGCCGGCGAGAAGGCCGGGATCATCAAGCGAGGCCGGCCCGTCGTTACCGGCTGGCAGGGCGAGGAGGCCTTTGCGGTGATCGAAGCCCGTGCCCACGCCCTGGGCGCGCCCCTGACCGCCATGGGCCGCGATGTGGACGCCTATGCTGCCGCCGGCCGCCTGACCGTCCAGGCGGAGGATCGCCTGCTCGATCTGCCCATGCCCTCGCTGCCGGGCGCTCACCAGATCGCCAACGCCGGCGTGGCCGCCATTGCCGCGCTCGCCCTGCACCTCCCCGAGCAAGCTATCTCACGAGGCGTCGAGACCGCCCGCTGGCCTGCCCGCATGCAGCGCCTCACCGCAGGCCCCCTGGCCGCCCGCGCCCGCGCCGCCAACACCGACCTCTGGCTCGACGGCGGCCACAACGCTCACGCCGCCCGCGCCCTCGCCGATGCGCTGACCGCCCTGCAGGGCCGCGACGGGCGGGAGGCGGTGCTGATCTGCGGCCTGCTGGCCAACAAGGATGCTGAGGCCTTCTTCGACGCCTTCCGCACCCTGAACCCCCGCATCATCGCCACCGCCTTCAGCGCCGAGGCCGCCAGCCCGCCGGAGCGTCTGGTCTCGGCCGCTATTGCCGCCGGCCTGCGGGCCAGCGCGGCGGGCAATGTCGAGGCGGCGCTGGAGCAGGCGCTGGCGGTCGAAGGGCCGCCGCCAAGGGTGATGGTCTGCGGCTCGCTGTACCTGGCCGGCGAGGTCCTGGCCCTCAGCCGGGAAACCTGGCCGGATTAGCCGAGCACGAAATCCCCGGCAGCCGGCGGCGGCAGCTTCAGGCCGCCGATCAGGGCCCGCAGCGCCAGGCGGTAGCTGGTAAAGTTCTCGGCGCTGGCTGTCAGGGCGACCCGATCAAAAAGCGCCGAGAGCAGATCGGCCAGCGGGGCGATGGGCAGCTCGGGCACGATGCCGGCGGCCACAATCTGGCGCAGGCCGGCCTCCAGCTTGACCTTCAGGTGCTGCGCGCGAAGGGCGTCGATGCGCTCGGCCCCCAGAACGCTGGCCCCCTCGACCAGCAGGATGCGTCGCCTGCCGGGCTCAGCCATGGCCACCACGTAGGCCTCGCCCCCCAGGATCAGCTGCTCGACCGGGTCCGTGTTGGTCAGCGCCGCCTTGGCCATGCGCACACCGACGTCAGCCAGCTCGGCGGAGACCACGCCGGCGAACACCGCCGCCTTGTCCGGGAAGTGGTGGTACATCGCCCCCCGCGTCACCCTGGCGGCGGAGACGATTGCCGGGGTCGAGGCGGCCGCGTAGCCTTTCTCGGCGAACAGCTGCCGGGCGGCCCAGAGGATCTTGCCGCGGGTCTCGCGCGTGCGCTGGGCATTGGGGCGGCGTTCGGACATCCGCAGAAAGATACAGATTGCCTGTTTGTGGGCAAGGGGGCAGTGGGGATAGGGTCGTGGCGAAGCCGCGTTCCTGTCCCCGGTCTACGGAGGACGTAGAGCGCGGGCGCGCGCCAGACGGTTGGCAGGCTGCTGGACCGAGCGCCTCGCCAACGCAAGTGCTGACCGGGGACAGGTAGCCGCGCTGAGGCGAGGCAACCTGTCCCCGACGAAAAAGGGCGGCTCTTGCGAGCCGCCCTTTCCGTATCCCAGCCTTGGCCGTGGCGCTTACGCGTCGGCGGCGGCTTCCTGCTTGGCCGACAGATCTTCGCCGGTTTCCTGGTCGACGATCTTCATCGACAGCTTGGTCTTGCCGCGATCGTCGAAGCCGATGAGCTTCACCTTGACCATCTGGCCTTCGGTCAGCACGTCGGCGGGGCGGGCCACGCGTTCGTTGCTGATCTGGCTGACGTGGACGAGGCCGTCCTTGGCGCCGAAGAAGTTCACGAAGGCGCCGAAGTCGACGACCTTGACGACCTTGCCGTTGTAGATGGCGCCGATTTCCGGCTCCGAGGCGATCGACTTGATCCAGTCGCGGGCGGCGTCGATCTTGGACTGCTCGGAAGCAGCGATCTTGATCGTGCCGTCGTCACCGATGTCGACCTTGGCGCCGGTGGTGGCGACGATCTCGCGGATCACCTTGCCGCCGGTGCCGATCACTTCACGGATCTTGTCCGCGGCGATCTTCATGGTCTCGATCTTCGGCGCGTACTCGCCCAGCTCTTCGCGGGGCGCGTCCATGGCCTTGTTCATCTCGCCGAGGATGTGATCACGGCCTTCCTTCGCCTGGGCGAGGGCCTGCTTCATGATCTCGATGGTGATCCCGGAGATCTTGATGTCCATCTGCAGCGAGGTGATGCCATCGCTGGTGCCGGCCACCTTGAAGTCCATGTCGCCGAGGTGATCTTCATCGCCCAGGATGTCGGACAGAACGGCGAAGCCGTCGCTTTCCAGGATCAGGCCCATGGCGATGCCCGAGACCGGACGGATCAGCGGAACGCCCGCGTCCATCATGGCCAGCGAGGAGCCGCAGACCGTGGCCATCGAGGACGAGCCGTTCGACTCGGTGATCTCGGAGACCAGGCGGATGGTGTAGGGGAAGTCTTCCTTGGTCGGCAGCATCGGGCGCAGGGCGCGCCAGGCCAGCTTGCCGTGGCCGATTTCGCGGCGGCCGGGGCTGCCCATCCGACCGGTCTCACCGACCGAGTAGGGAGGGAAGTTGTAGTGCAGCAGGAAGGATTCCTTGTAGGTGCCTTCCAGGGCGTCGATGAACTGCTCGTCGTCGCCGGTGCCGAGGGTCGCGACCACCAGGGCCTGCGTCTCACCACGGGTGAACAGGGCCGAACCGTGGGTTCGCGGCAGGATGCCGACTTCACCGAGGATCGGACGCACGGTGCGAACGTCGCGGCCGTCGATGCGGATGCCGGTGTCGAGGATGGCGCGACGCACGACGTCGGCTTCCAGTTCCTTGAACACGCCGGCCAGCTTCTGGCCGTCGTAGCCGTCCGGATTGGCGTCGCTCTTGGCGAGGGCCGCGATGGCCTTCTTCTTGGCGGCGCCGATCGCTTCGTAGCGGTCCTGCTTCTTCTGGATCTTGTAGCCGGCGATGATGTCGGCGCCGACCAGCGGCTTCATCTGGGCCTTGATCGCGTCGGTGTCTTCCGGCTCGAAGTCGAAGGCGTCCTTGGCCGAATGTTCGGCCAGGTCGATGATGCCCTGGATGACCGGCTGCATGCCGTCATGGGCGAACTGGATGCCGGCCAGAACGGTGGCTTCGTCCAGTTCCTGGATTTCGGATTCGACCATCATCACGGCGTCGCTGGTGCCGGCGACGACGAGGTCCATCTTGCTGTCCTTCAGCTCGTCGGCCGTCGGGTTCAGGATGTAGGCGCCGTCGACGTAAGCAACGCGGGCGGCGGCGATCGGGCCCATGAAGGGGGCGCCGGAGATGACCAGGGCGGCCGAGGCGGCGACCATGGCGATGATGTCGGGGTCGTTCTCGAGATCATGCTGCAGCACGGTGCAGACGACCTGGACTTCGTTCTTGAAGCCCTTGACGAACAGCGGGCGGATCGGACGGTCGATCAGGCGGGAGACGAGCGTCTCCTTTTCCGACGGACGGCCTTCGCGCTTGAAGAAGCCGCCGGGGATCTTGCCGGCCGCGAAGGTCTTTTCCTGATAGTTGACGGTCAGGGGGAAGAAGTCCTGTCCGGGCTTTTGCGTCTTGGCGAAGACGGCGGTGGCCAGGACGACGGTTTCGCCCATGGTGGCCAGAACGGCGCCATCAGCCTGACGGGCGATGCGGCCGGTTTCGAGGATAATGGTCTTGCCACCCCACTCGATGGTCTTGCGATGAATCTCAAACATTTGGGTTTCTTTCTTTTCGGTCCGACGGGCGTATTCCCGGCGGGGCGGACAGGGGCGGTGGCCCAGCGGGCGGTTCCGGAATCCTCTCCAGTGTCAGGTCCGGTGAGGATCGCTGTGACCCTCTGCGGATAGTGTTGGGGTGAAACCCCCGCCGCCGACCCTCAGGACCTGAGGAGGATGGGCGGATATGCGAAGAGGCGGGGCCCCTCTTGTGAAGGACCCCGCCCCTTTAATCGGTACTAGTGCTGACGACGCAGGCCGAGCTTGGCGATGAGGGCTTCGTAGCGATCCTCATTCGACTTCTTCAGGTGGCCCAGCAGCGAACGACGCTGCGAAACCATCTGCAGAAGGCCACGACGGCTGTGGTTGTCCTTCTTGTGACCCTTGAAGTGCTCGGTCAGGTTGGCGATCCGTTCGGACAGGATCGCGACCTGGACTTCGGCGCTGCCGGTGTCGCCCGGGGTGCGGGCATGTTCGGTGATCAGAGCGGCTTTGCGCTCGGGCGTGATCGACATCGGATTTCTCCAGCTCAGGTGAGTTGAAAAACACGCACCGGATTGAGCGATCCCGCACGCATCTCGGCCAGGGCCACAAGCCTCTCTCCGTCCATGGCGCAAACCGTCCGCGACCCGCCCGAAAGCTGGTCACGCAAGGCTTCCACCTGTCGCGGAAGGAGGACGATGGATCGTCCCTGAGCCAACCGGAATGCGTCTTCGGCGGTAACGGCCAGCGCCGGGATGTCGTCCAGCGCGGTCGAGACCGGAAGGAGAGCCTCCGGAAGCGCGGCCTTATGGCCTAAATTTTCCAACATTTCCAGTGTTATCGCGGTTTCTTCCCCAAACGGGCCGACCCGCGTGCGGCGAAGCTGGCTGACATGGGCGCAGGCTCCCAGCGCGACGGCCAGATCGCGGGCCACGGCGCGCACATAGGTGCCCTTGCCGCAGTCCATTTCCAGCTCGATATGGTCCTCGTCTGGCACGGAAACGATGCGCAGGTCGTGGATGGTGACAGTGCGGCCGGCCAGTTCGAATTCCTCGCCGGCCCGGGCCAGGTCGTAGGCCCGCTCGCCATCGACCTTGATCGCCGAGTAGTTGGGCGGGATCTGGGTGATCTCGCCGATGAACTGGCCCAGCTGCGCCTCGACCTGCTCGCGCGTCGGCCGGACGTCGGATTCCGCCGTGGTCGCCCCCTCGCGGTCGAAGGTGGCGGTGGTGCGGCCCCACGCCAGCGTAAAGCGGTAGGTCTTGTCGGCGTCGACCAGGAAGCTGACCGTCTTGGTCGCTTCGCCCAGCGCAATCGGCAGGATGCCGGTGGCGAGCGGGTCCAGCGTGCCGGCGTGGCCCGCCTTCTGGGCGGTGAATAGCCAGCGGACCTTGCCCACCGCCTGGGTCGAGCCGAAGTCATAGGGCTTGTCGAGATTGACCCAGCCGCTGACCGGCAGGCCCTTCTTGCGGCGGGCCACTACTCTTCCTCGTCCTCGCGATGAAGGTCGGCCTGGACGCGCGGGTTGGTGAACAGCCGGTCCATGGCGGCGGCGGAATTGAAGCTGTCGTCGTGGAAGAACTTCAGGTCCGGCGTGAACTTCATGTCGATGTTTTTCGCCAGTCGTCCGCGAATGAACTTGGTGGCGCGGTTCAGGGCGGCGAGGATCTCGGTCGTGCTCTGGCCGGTGACCCCGGCGCCCAGCGGCTCGACGAAACAGATGGCGTGCTTGAGGTCCGGGCTCATCCGCACTTCCGAGACGGTCAGGGAGACGCCGCTGAGGGCGGGCTCGGCGATCGCCTCCTCGCGCAGCACCTCGACCAGGGCGTGACGGATCAGTTCGCCGGCGCGCAGCTGGCGCTGGGTGGGGCCGGTCGGGCGGCCCTTGCTCTTGGTGTCTCGGCTCATCTCATCCATCCAGGCGTCCGGCGAGGGATCGAACCTCGGTTCCGGCGGGGAGGGCGGCTTCTAGTCTTCCGGGTGCGGCATGTCCAGCAATGGCCGGACTCAGCTGTCCAGCCGCTGATGGAAGAACTCGATGGTCCGCGCCTCGGCCGCCGCCGTTGGTCCGCTGTTGGTCAGGTGGACGGTCAGCACCGAGTGGGGCGGCCGACCCGTGCCCTGCTTGCCGTCTTCCGGGGCGATGCGGTGCGACTCGAAGCGGTCGCCCAGCTCACGTTCCAGCATGTCCATCCGTTCCGCCGGCACGAAGGGATCGCCGTGGAAGGCCAGGCCGATCATCGACAGGTCCTCCTCCACGAAACGCTTCCTGGCGCAGGCGAACTCGGCGGCCGAACAGTCGATCTGGTCGCGGTTCTTCTTGCCGATCGGCATGGAGGGCTGGCTCAGCACCGGGGCGACGACGCTGGGCTCGGTCATCATCGCCAGAGCGAAACCACCGGTGAAACACATGCCCAGCGCGCCAACGCCCTTGCCGCCGCATTCGGCGTGGGCCTTTCGCGACAGAGCCCGCAGCCAGTCGACGATGGGGCTGGAGCGGCCGCCGTTCCAGGCATTGAACTCGCGCCGGATGCAGATGTTGAGGACCATTTCGGTCAGGCCATAGCCGGTGCTGATCGGCTTGCCGGGCTGCCCGAACAGGCTGGGCAGGAAGACGGTGAAGCCGGAGGCGACGACCTTCTCGGCATAGGCGACGACGCCCGGGTGCAGCCCCGGGATCTCATGCATGATGATCACCGCCGGGCCGGAGCCCTTGCGGAAACAGGTCCGCGTCCAGCGCCCGTCGTTGAAGCGGGATTCCTCCCAGCTCTTCAGGATGTCCTTGTCAGCCATATCGCGCCCCTCCGTTGAACCACGGTAGGCGACTGGCCTGTCAGGAAGCCAACAAAATCGGCCTCGTCAGGTTCAGCTGCCGTCCGGCCGTCCGTAGGTCGGCCGGGTCACCGCCGCCCGGGTATTGCCACCCTTTGGCTTGGGCATCTGCCATTCACCGCGCCAGGTGAAGTCCATGGCCGCGCACAGCTTGATCCCGCCCGCCCCGTCGTCGCCAAAAGCGTGAACCCGCAGGGGCTTGCGCGTGTAGACCGGGCCGACGGCCAGCCAGCCCTTGGTCGAGCCGGGACAGAAGGCGGAAATCATCACCTTGCCCTCGGCCTTCTCGGGATCGATCTCGTAGAGCTCGCCCTTGCCGGCCTCGGGGCCCATCAGGGCGTCCAGCTGGCGGTTCAGACCGCCGTCGCGCGAGGCCTTCGGCACCACGCCGACCGGCACGGCCGTAGCGCGGACGGCCAGGATGTTGGTCTGGAAGTACTGCCGGGTGAAGACGAAGGTCAGGCCCGCGCCCGTCAGCCGCCGGGCCTCCGAGGACGCGCTGTCGAAGGTCACCATGCGCTTGTCGGCGGCCTGGGCGGGCACGGCGACGGCGACCAGCGAGGTGGCTGTCAGGCCGGCGAGGAGAAGCGAACGCAGCATGAAGCCCCTATCGACGTTTGCCGCGCAGGTCGGCGACGTCACCCTCGAACCCCGAGAGCTTCCAGACGCCGTCCGTGCGCGTGAAGATCAGCACGCACGGCCCATCCTTCGATTTTGTGGCGCAAACACGACCGTCAGGCATGGCTTTCAGGGAACCGGCGATGACCACCTGTCCGGGGATCGGCTGGCCGGGCGTGTAGCCGTACTGATAGGCCACGCTGCGGAAGGTCGAGGGCTGGATCAGGGCCTTGTCGGCGGCCTCGGCCAGATAGGGCGCCATCAGGGCGCCCAGGCCCCGCAGGTTCTCGTCCTTGGTCCGCCTGCCGGCTTCCTCGACCAGATGGGCCTCGATGGAGGCTTTCAGGGCCTGGCGGTCGACATGGGCGTTGAAGCCGGCCTTGTCGTTGTCGCGGATGGCGATCAGCAGGGCGTGAACATCGCCGGCCGCGTCCAGCCGCGTGGCGGTGGCGCAGGCGCTCAGGGTGGCCAGCAGGCCGATCAGGATGGTTACGCGAAACGGGCGCATACGGTCGTCTCCGGCCGGGAAGCGTCAAACAGACTTCAGGCTTTTCCGCGACACTGGCGCGGCGGTCAACTGGGCTCGGCTAGTCGGAGGCGTGGAAGGCAGGCGTCCGGTCAGGGCTCGCCGTAGCCGACGAAGGGTTTCAGAGAGCCGTTGTAGACGTCCTGCGCCGCCTGGCTGCGATCGACGGCCCCATGGGACAGATTGCGTAACGCCAGCTCGAGGAAGGTCCGCTCGGCCTGCGCATCAGCGAAGAAGCGGCGCGGCAGGAACCAGGAGGTGATCCCGATCAGCAGCCAGGAGTCCTTCTCCAGCGCGATCTCAGACACCAGCCGCCAGCTGGACTGGCTATGGGTCTCGGCACAGCTGACGGAGACACCCTTGTCCGTGAAGGTGAAGGCGCAGTGGCGCTCGTCTAGGCCCCGCTCTGCCAGACCGGCGTAATACAGTCGCCCGAGCATTGCGCTGCGAACCACGTAGAGCAGAAGGCCCGCGCAGCAGGCGCCAATCCAGATCCACGCCTTGTAAGGGACGTCCGCCGACCGTTCATCACTGAGCCAGTAGCCCAGATACGTCAGGCCAAAGACTATCCCGCCGAGGATCAACTGGGCCGGCCAGATCCTTGGGCCCATGATCCGCAGGCCCACCGCCTGCCCCGCCGCCAGGTTTTCGCCGGTGCGGACTGATCCTTGAACGTTCACCACATCCCCCAAAGCAAAAGGCGCGGACCTTGCGATCCGCGCCTTTCAACTTTTCCAGAAAGTGGACCCGTCCGCTACAGCGTCCGCGCCACTTCCTCGACCGTGAAGCACTCGATCTCGTCGCCTTCGCGGATGTCCTGGAAGCCCTGGAAGTGCATGCCGCACTCCATGCCGTTGGTGACTTCCGCGACTTCGTCCTTGAAGCGCTTGAGGGTCTGCAGGGTGCCCAGTTCGAGCACGACGATGTTGTCGCGAACGATCCGGACCTTGGCCCCGCGGCGAACCACGCCCTCGGTGACACGGCAGCCGGCGATGCGGCCGACCTTGGAGATGTCGAACACCTGCAGGACCTTGGCGTTGCCGAGGAAGGTTTCCCGCTGGATCGGCGAGAGCATCCCCGACATGACGCCTTTGATGTCGTCGATCAGGTCGTAGATGATCGCGTAGTAGCGGATTTCCACGCCTTCGCGTTCGGCCAGGGCCCGCGCCTGGGCCGAGGCCCGGACGTTGAAGCCGATGATCGGCGCGCCGGCGCCCTTGGCCAGCTGCACGTCGCTTTCGCTGATCGCGCCGGCCCCTTGCAGGATGATCCGGGCGCGAACTTCGTCCGTCCCCAGCTTGTCCAGCGAGCCGACGATGGCTTCGACCGAGCCCTGCACGTCGCCCTTGATGACCAGCGGAAGTTCGCTGACCTTCTTGGCGGTGAGCTTGGCCATCATGTCGGCGAGGCTGGCCCCGGCGACACCGCCGACGGCCGACTTCTCGCGCTTCAGGCGGTTGCGGTATTCGGTCAGCTCGCGAGCGCGGGCTTCGTTTTCCACCACGGCGAAGGCTTCACCCGGAGACGGGGTGCTGTCGAGGCCGAGAATCTCGACCGGGGTCGAGGGGCCGGCTTCGGTCAGTTGCTCGTTACGCTCGTTCAGCAGGGCGCGAACCCGGCCGTAGGAGGAGCCGGCAACGACGATGTCGCCGCGCTTCAGGGTGCCACGCTTGACCAGCACGGTGGAGACGGCGCCGCGACCCTTGTCCAGCTTGGCCTCGATGACAACGCCTTCGGCGGTGCGCTCGGGGTTGGCCTTCAGGTCCAGCAGTTCGGCCTGGACGAGAATGTTCTCGATCAGGTTGTCGAGACCGGTGCGGGTCTTGGCCGAGACCTCGACGATCTGGGTGTCGCCACCCAGGCTTTCGACGACGATCTCGTGCTGCAGCAGCTCATTGACGACGCGGGTAGGGTTGGCCCCGTCCTTGTCCATCTTGTTGACAGCCACGATGATCGGGACACCCGCCGATTTCGCGTGCTGGATGGCCTCGATCGTCTGCGGCATGACCCCGTCATCGGCGGCCACCACCAGCACGACGATGTCGGTGATGTTGGCGCCGCGGGCCCGCATGGCGCTGAACGCCGCGTGGCCGGGGGTGTCGAGGAAGGTGACGCGCTGACCGTCGGCCAGGCGGACCTGGTAGGCCCCGATGTGCTGGGTGATGCCGCCGGCTTCGCCGCCGGCCACGTCGGTGGTGCGCAGGGCGTCGAGCAGGCTGGTCTTGCCGTGGTCGACGTGGCCCATGATGGTCACCACCGGAGCGCGGGTCTCCTGCGCCTCGTCGTGATCCTCGGCGTCCAGGAAGCCTTCCTCGACGTCGGCTTCGGAGACGCGGCGGACGGTGTTGCCGAACTCGGTCGCCACCAGCTCAGCGGTATCGCTGTCGATGACGTCGTTGATCTTCAGCATCACGCCCTGGCGCATCAGCATCTTGATGATGTCGACGCCGCGCACGGCCATCCGGTTGGACAGCTCCTGAACGGTGATGACGTCGGGGATGATGACCTCGCGGGCCGCGCGGGCCTGCTCGGTGGCGCCGCCACGGCGCTTTTCCTTTTCCCGTTCGCGGGCCCGGCGGACCGAGGCCAGCGAGCGCATGCGCTCGACGGCGCCCTCGTCATCACCGGCCACGGCCTGGATGGTCAGGCGGCCTTCACGACGCTTGGGCTCGCCCTTGGTGCGCGAAACAGCCTTGCCCGGACCAGCGCCGGGGCCACCGGGGCCGCGACGACGATCATCATCCTCTTCCGGACGACGGTCAGGCAGCGCGCCGCCGGGGCGGGGCGCGGAACGGGTGGCGCGGGTGACTTCCGGCGTCGCCGGAGCCTCGGCGGCCAGGCCGGCGCC
>VYLE01000504.1_pt1 | contig 42912 bp, 40 predicted proteins | sample 5114391 | NCBI WGS metagenome assembly VYLE01 (sample SAMN12291771, study PRJNA351875) | freshwater metagenome | isolation source: freshwater lake | place: USA: Michigan, Kent Lake | collected 2013-08-15
CGGCGGCGAGCACGCCGGCGCGGCCGTCGACCTCCTCGGCGCCGTCCTCGCGCCACACGCGCAGCGAATCGAACACCGTGGTGATGCCTGAGGTGGCGAGCTGGCCGTCATAGGACACGACGGCGGCGACCGGATTCCAGAACACTTTCGGGCGCGGCACGTAATGCGCCTCGAGATGATCGGTGTGGAGCTCGATCAGGCCGGGCATGACGAGGTCCCCGCCGGCATCCTCGGCACCCGCGGGTGCCCTGCCCTCGCCGATCTCCGCGATGCGTCCACCGGCGAGAGCGAGCCAGCCCTGTTCGATCACCCGGTCGGCCAGCACGATCCTGGCATTGGCGATCACAGTGTCCTTCGGCTTGGCGTTCATTTCCATTCCCTTCAGGCCGCGGCGGCAAAGCCGGTGACGTCGACGATGCGGTCGGCAATCAGATGGCGGATTTCGTCGTCATGGACAATGGCCACCATGGCGACGCCGCGGCGTTTCTTCTCGGCGACCAGTTCGACCACGACGGCGCGGTTGGCGGCATCGAGCGAGGCGGTCGGCTCGTCCAGAAGCAGGATCGGCAGATCCGAGATGAAACCGCGCGCGATATTGACGCGCTGCTGCTCGCCGCCGGAGAAGGTCGCGGGCGGCAATCGCCACAGACGCTCTGGAATGTTGAGACGCCGCAGCAGCGCGCCGGCGCGCGCCCGAGCCTCGGGGCGCGGCATGCCGCTGACCATCAGCGGCTCGGCGACGACGTCGAGCGTGGCCACGCGCGGCACCGCGCGCAGGAACTGGCTGACATAGCCGATCGTCGCGCGGCGGACGTTGAGGACCTGGCGCGGCTCGGCGGTGGCGAGATCGACCACGGCGCCCTGATGGCGGATGCCGATGCGTCCGGTATCGCAGCGATAATTGCCGAAGATCATCTTCAGGATCGAGGATTTGCCGGCCCCCGAGGGACCCGACAGCACGACGCATTCGCCGGGTTCGACATGAAAGGTCACGCCGCGCACCACGGGCAGTTCGATGCCGCCCTGCAGGTGCATCGTGAAGGTCTTGCCGGCTTCGGCGATGTCGATCATGGCGGTCATTGCGGAACTCTTGGCTGAAGGCTCATCGGAAAAGCGCTTCACATCGGACTCATGGCGGCAGGATCGAGGAGACCAGCAGCTGCGTATAGGGTTCGCGCGGATCGTCCAGCACCTGGTCGGTGAGACCGGTCTCGATGACCCGGCCGCCCTTCATCACCATGACCCGGTGCGACAGCAGGCGCGCCACCGCGAGGTCATGGGTCACGATGATGACGGCGAGCTGCAGTTCGGTGACGAGGCTGCGCACGAGATCGAGCAGGCGCGCCTGGACGGAGACGTCGAGGCCGCCCGTCGGCTCGTCCATGAACACGAGGCGGGGCTCGGTGACGAGGTTGCGCGCGATCTGGAGACGCTGGCGCATGCCGCCCGAATAGGTGCGCGGCGCGTCGTCGATGCGGGCGATGTCGATCTCGACGCGGGACAGCCAGTCGGAGGCGGCCTCGCGGATGCGGCCGTAATTGTTCCAGCCGACCGCCATCAGCCGCTCGCCGACATTGGCGCCGGCCGAGACCGCCATGCGCAGGCCCTGTGCGGGATCCTGATGCACAAACCCCCAGTCGGTGCGGAACAGGAACCGCCGCTCGGCCTCGCCGAGGCTGGTGAGATCGCGGGTGACGCCGTCGCGCATCCGGTACGCCACCTGGCCGGACGTCGGCGCGAGCTGGCCCGAGAGCATCTGCAGCAGCGTCGATTTGCCCGAGCCGGACTCGCCGACGATCGCCAGCACCTCGCCGGGATAGAGCGCGAAGGACACGTCGCGGCACGCGGCGATGCGGCCATAGGTCTTGCTGAGCGAATCCGCGACCAGCAAAGGCTGGTCGGTGTCAGTCCTGTCGCGGTCAGCCATTGTCGAGATCACCATGGGTGCCCGCCTTCTCCTTGTAGGGCGCGGCGCCGAGGCTGCCGTGATGGCCGGCGGCCTGGCGGCCCTCGCAATAGTCGGTATCCGAGCAGACGAACATGCGGCTGCCCTTGTCGTCGGTGACGATCTCGTCGAGATAGGAATTCTCCGCCCCGCACAGCGCGCACGGCGCGTTGAAGCGATACGGCTCGAACGGATGATCCTCGAAATCCAGCGACACAACCTGGGTGTAGGGCGGTATGGCGTAGATCCGCTTCTCGCGGCCGGCGCCGAACAATTGCAGCGCCGGGCAATTGTCCATCTTGGGATTGTCGAATTTCGGCGTCGGCGACGGGTCCATCACGTAGCGCGCGTTCACCTTCACCGGATAGGCGTAGGCGGTGGCGATGTGGCCGAAGCGGGCGATGTCCTCGTAGAGCTTGACGTGCATCAGGCCGTATTCCGCCAGCGCATGCATGCGACGCGTCTCGGTCTCGCGCGGCTCGAGGAAACGCAGCGGCTCCGGAATCGGCACCTGATAGACCAGCACCTGGTTTTCGTTCAGGGCCGTCTCCGGAATGCGGTGACGGGTCTGGATCACGGTGGCGTCACCGGTCGCCGTCGTCGTCGCGACACCCGCGGTCCTGGCGAAGAACTTCCGGATCGAGATCGCATTGGTGGTGTCGTCGGAGCCCTGGTCGATCACCTTCAGGACATCGGCGGGGCCGAGGATCGCGGCCGTCACCTGCACGCCGCCGGTGCCCCAGCCATAGGGCATCGGCATTTCGCGGCTGGCGAACGGCACTTGATAGCCGGGGATCGCGATCGCCTTCAGGATCGCGCGGCGGATCATCCGCTTGGTCTGTTCGTCGAGATAGGCGAAGTTGTAGGCCGGCGCGTTCATTCCGCGGCCTCCTTCAGCGCTTCGGGCGTATTGACCGCGGCCGAGGCTTCGGAGAATTCCTGGCGCAGCTTTCGCAACAGACCGAGTTCGGACTGGAAGTCGACGTAGTGCGGCAGCTTCAGATGTTCGACGAAGCCGGTCGCCTGCACATTGTCCGAATGCGACATCACGAATTCCTCGTCCTGCGCCGGCGCACGCACTTCTTCGCCGAGTTCGCGCGCCCGCAGCGCGCGATCGACCAGCGCCATCGACATCGTCTTTCGCTCGCTCTGGCCGAAGGCGAGGCCATAGCCGCGGGTGAAGCATGGCGCTTCGGTCGCCGAGCCCTTGAACTGGTTGACCATCTGGCACTCGGTGAGTTCGATCGATCCGAGCGGCACCGCGAAACCGGCGTCCTCCGCGACGAACTCGACCTCGACCTCGCCGAAGCGGATCTCGCCGGCGAACGGGTGATTGCGGCCATAGCCGCGCTGGGTGGAATAGCCCATCGCCAGCAGGAAGCCCTCGTCGCCGCGCGCGAGATTCTGCAGGCGCAGGTCGCGATCCGCCGGGAAATTCAATGGCTCGCGGGTGAGGTCACCGACCATGGCGCCCTCTTCGGCCGGCGGCGAGGGCTCGATCAGCCCGTCGCGACCCAGAATGTCGGTGACGCGCGGCGTCGGCGCGGTCGTTGCTTCGGCCATGGCCGGTGCGTCCGGAACGAAGCCCTCCGCCAGCGAGGGATCGAGCAGGCGGTGCGTGTAATCGAAGGTCGGCCCGAGGATCTGGCCGCCGGGGATGTCCTTGAAGGTCGATGACACCCGCCGCTGCACCCGCATCGCCCCGGTGTCGACCGGCTCGCTGGCGCCGAAGCGCGGCAGCGTGGCGCGGAAGGCTCGGACCAGGAAGATCGCCTCGATCAGATCGCCGCGCGCCTGCTTGATCGCGAGCGCCGCCAGCTCGCGATCATAGAGCGAGCCCTCGCTCATGACGCGGTCGACGGCGAGGCCGAGCTGCTCCGAGATCTGGGCGAGGCCGAGTTCGGGGACGCTCCGATCGCCGCGCCGCGCATCGGCAAGTAGGCGATGGGCGTTCTCGATGGCGCGCTCGCCGCCTTTGACTGCAACGTACATGGGGCTAGGCTCTCTCGTTTACGACGCGCGTGGTGCGCGGAATCGCGACCACCGCATCGTCGGCAACCAGCACGACATCGACCCCGCGGGGAAACAGCGTCTCGTTGATGCGCAGCCGCTCGAACAGATCGAACGGCTTGAACGAGGCCTGCAACGTGGCGGCGCCGTCGATGCCGGGGCCGCGCAGCTCGAAGCTGCGTCCGGCATCGAGACGCTCGACCTGGAGAATCAGGGTGGTCGATCGGTCGGGATATTCACTGGTGCCGAGCGCGAAACGGTCGAGCGGCGGCAGCGTCGCGGCATCGCCGACCAGCGCAAAGCTCGCGATCGACGAATCCTGCACCACCGGCGCGCCGGTATGGAATTTCAGCCATTTCAACACATCGCTGCTTTCCGACATCCGCGCATCGAGCCAGAGCGGCGTGTCGTGATCGAACAGCGTCAGTGCGATCGCCGCGGTGCCGCGCATCATCGGGCCGGGCGCACCGGCCATAGGCACGATGCGCTGCACCGATCCGGGACGCGCCATCGCGTCCATGACCGAGCGAAAGGTCGATTGCGCCGACAGCACCTTGTCGGCGAAACCGGGCGGCAGTTCCGCGATCGTCGTCATGGCCTCACCCCTCACCACGCACCATGGTGTAGAAATCAACCTTCGTCGCGGCGGTCTCGGCCGCCGCCTGCTTGCGCCGAATCATGAGTTGCTCGCGCAACGGGGCGATCACGTCCCGCTCCAGGCTTGCGCCGAAATCCCGCGATTGCACCAGCGCGTCGCAGAGCGCGATCAGCCGCGCCTTCTCGCCGTCGCGCCCCAGCGTGTAGCCGAATCCGACCTCGCCGCTCGCCAGCCGCACCGCCGCGCGCGACACCGTCGCTTCGCCGAGATTGAACGGCGCGCCGTCGCCGCCGACCCGGCCGCGCAGCATGACGAGGCCGTTTTCCGGCGCGCGCAGGTCCTCATGTGCAGGGAGGGCGAAGTCGCGGAGGCGGGCGGCGATCTCGCCCGCCTCCGCGTGCGCCAGCACGGCCATCGCGGCCTTGCGCTGGGCGGTCTGCCTGTCTTGCTGCGTCACCTGTTCCACCGGACTTGCTGCGCTGAAGTTGTCTATGATAATAGACAACTTCATACGCAAGCGCCATGACTGTTTCGTGACAAACGCGTGATTTCCGGGCTAGGCTTTCCGGCACCATGAGCATTCAGGACACCGCCTCCTCCGGCGTGGCGCTGTGGCGCCTCGTCGCCGACGGCATCGAACGCGGCATCGCCGACGGCCGCTTCGCGGCCGGTGACAAGCTGCCGGGCGAGATGGAAATCGCCGAAACCTACCGGGTGAACCGCCATACGGTGCGGCGCGCGCTGGCCGCGCTCGCCGAACGCGGCCTGGTGCGCGCCGAGCGCGGCAGCGGAACCTATGTCGAGGCGCAGCGCCTCGCCTATCCGCTGCGCTCGCGGACGCGTTTCTCCGAGATCGTCGGCGCCGGCGGGCGCGAGCCGCACGGCCGCCTGATCGAGGCCACCGACGATGTCGCGACGCGGGAGCTGGGGCGCGAGCTCGGCCTGAAGACCGGCGCGCCGCTGATCCGGATCGAGGCGATCCGCCTTGCCGACCGCACGCCGATCTGCGTCTCCACCACCTGGCTGTCGGCGGAATCGTTTCCGGATGCCGGCAGCGTGTTCGCCGCATCGGGCTCGATGACCAAGCTGCTGGCGCATTACGGAATCCGCGATTATCGCCGCGGCGCGACGCGAATCACCGCCGGCATCGTCGACGCCACCGACGCCGCGCGGCTCGACCTGCCGCTCGGACGCCCGATCCTGGTGGTCGACGCCACCGATCACGATCTGGACGGCAAGCCGCTGGTGACCAAGCATTCGCGCTTCGCGGCCGAGCGCGTGGAGTTCGTGGTGGAGCCGTAGGCGGCCGGCTTTTCTCCTAGGCCACCGCCCGCTTTCCGATGATCGCGAACCGCAGCTTCCCGGAGATGAAGTCGATCGCGGCGACCGCGACCAGGATCATCAGGATCAGGAACGAGACCTTCTGCCATTCCAGCACGCGGATCTGTTCGGCGAGCTGGAGGCCGATGCCGCCGGCGCCGACGATGCCGATGATGGTGGCCGAGCGCGTGTTGGATTCGATGAAGTAGAGCACCTGGCCCGCGATCACAGGCAGCACCTGCGGCAGAAGGCCGAAGCGGATTTCATGGAGGGAACTGCCGCCCGAGGCGCGGATGCCCTCGACCTGTTTCTGGTCGGCGCCCTCGATCGCCTCGGAGAACAGCTTGCCGAAGGCGCCGAAATCAGACACCGCGATGGCGAGCACGCCGGCGAACGGGCCGAGCCCGACCACGTTGATCCACACCAGCGCCCAGATCAGCGTATCGACGCCGCGGATGGAATCGAGGACGCGCCGGACCGGAAAACGCAGGATGTTCGACGGCACGATGTTGCGCGCGGCGAGCAGGCTGACCGGCAGCGCGAACACCGCCGCCAGGGTGGTGCCGAGCAGCGCGATCGACAGCGTCTCGCCGAGCGCCTTCAGATAGACCGGCAGCGACGAGCCGGGATCCGGCGGGATCATCATCAGGCTGATCCAGCCGAGCTGACTGAGACCGGCGAGGAAGCGAGAAGGCGAGAAATCGAGGTCGACCAGGCCATAGACCAGGATGGCGAAGGCCAGAACGATCATCGCCGGCGTCGCGAGCCTTGCCGAAGCGGGCCGTTCGAAGATGTCGGGATAGCGTGCGCGCATCTGCGCGGCGTCGACCTGCGGCGGCGATGTCATGTCCGCGCCTCCTTGCCGAACAGAAGGCCGCGGAGCCAGCCGGTCGCGATATCGATGACGAACACCGTGACGATGATGGTGACCAGGATCGCGCTGACGTCCGAATAATAGAACTTGCGGATCGCGACGACGAGTTCCTGGCCGATGCCGCCGGCCCCGACGAAGCCCATCACCGAGGCTTCGCGCACGTTGATCTCGAACCGCAGCAGCGCATAGCTGGCATAGCCGGCGGTAACCTGCGGCACGATCGCGAAGCGCATGCAGGCCAGCCAGCTCGCTCCGGTCGAGCGGATGCCCTCGACCGGCTTCATGTCGGCGTTCTCGACGATCTCGGCGAACAGCTTGCCGAGCGCGCCGGTGGAATGGATCGCGATCGCCAGCACGCCGGCCATCGGCCCGAGACCGAACGCGATCACGAACACCAGCGCGAAGACGATGCCGGGCACGGTGCGCGCGAATTCGAGCAGGCGGCGCACGACGAAACGCAGCCAGGGCGCCGGCGAGGTGTTCGCCGCCGCGAAGAAGTTCAGGGCGAACGCGAAGGTCGCGCCGATCAGCGTGCCGACATAGGAGATCAGCAGCGTCTCGCCGAGCATCTTCAGCCATTTGCGCCAGCCCCAGAACCATTCGCCGACATCGGTCCAGACGCGCTGGCCGTTCTCGAGCGTGAAGATGCGGTCGAAATAGCTGAGGAAATTGCCGAAATAGGTGAACAACGTGCGGAGGTTCACCTCGGCGCCGATCGCGGCGAGCACCAGCGCCGCAGCGAACACCGCAAATCCCAGCAACAGACGCAGTCGCCTGCGGCCCACCGCCTGACGATAGGCGGCATTCAGCGTGGCAAGTTGCTGCTCGGGCAGGATGGAGATCGCGACGGTCATCTGGTCGGGCGGCCTGGCCGGTCAAAAGAGAAGAGCCGGGTCCGTCGACCCGGCTCCAGTACGTCGTCCCGAGAGATCAGGACGCCTTCTTCTTGCGCAGCGCATCGACGAACTTGATCAGCTCGATCGTGCCATCCCAGTCCTTGGTGGTGGCGGGATGAAAACCCTTCTTCTGGCCGTCGGACAGACGATCGAAGGCGGCCTTGTCCTTGGTCGGCGCGTCGAAGAACGCCTTGGCGATGGCGGCCTTGGCCTCTTCCGGCAGGTCGGAATTGTAGGCGTAGGGGCCGTTGATGATCGGCGCCGATTTGTGGATGATGCGGAAGTCGTCCTTCTTCATCGCCGAGCCGTCGGCGTTCTTCAGCATGCCCTTCGTCAGCATCTGCGCCAGCGTCGAATCATTGTCGCTGGTCCACTGGTTGGCGGCGACGTCGACCGTGCCCTGCGCCAGCGCCAGCATCGCGTTCTCGTGGCTGCCGGTGAAGACCACCTTGCCGAAATAGCCATCGGCATCGGTGATGCCCAGCTTGTCGAGCTCGAAGCGCGGCACGTTGTTGCCGGAGGTCGAGTTCGGATCGACGAGGCCGAGGTTCTTGCCCTTGAGCTGATCGATGGTCTTGTAGGGGCTCGAGGCCTTGACGAAGAACACGGAGTAGTAGCCGGTCGAGCCGTCGGCGTTGATATCGTTGGCGAAGGCATCGGTCTTGACGCCGGTGAGGCGGGCGCGGGCGAACGAGGCCGAACCGTAGCTGGCGATGTGGATGTTGCCGGCGCGCTGCCCCTCGATCACAGCGGCGTAGTCGTTGGCAATGCGCAGCGTGACCTTCACGCCCAGCTCCTTGGAGAGGTAGCTGACGAACGGGGCCCAGCGCTCGGTGACACCGGAGGCGTTCTCGGCCGGAATGATCGCGAAGGTGAGCTCGGGATATTTGGCTTTCCAGTCGTCGGCCAGGGCCGGCGAGGCGAAGGCGAGCGCGGCGGCGCCGGCGAGAATGAGTCTGCGAGTGATCATGATACCCTCTTCATCGGTTGGGTTCGGTTGACGCAAAAACTGGAAGGTGCGGAGGCGACGCGTCTCAGGCGGCCGCTGCGGTGCCGAGCGCGGGAACACCCGCGGGTGCCGGCGCCGCTTCGCCGCCCATCACATCGGCGGCTTCGAGATCGTAGAGCTCCCGCGCCACGTGATCGGTCAGCGCCGCCGGCGCGCCGTCGAACACCACCCGGCCCTGCGCCATGCCGATCAGCCGGTCGCAATAGCTGCGGGCGAGATCGAGCGAATGCAGGTTGCAGAGCACGGTGATGCCGAAATGCTTGTTGATGCGCAGCAGCGCATCCATCACGATCCGCGTGTTGCGCGGATCGAGCGAGGCGATCGGCTCGTCGGCGAGAATGATGTCGGGCTGCTGCACCATCGCGCGGGCGATGGCGACGCGCTGCTGCTGACCGCCGGACAGTTGGTCGGCACGCTGGGCGGCGAGCGATGCGATGTCGAACTGCTCCAGCGCGGACATGGCCAGGGCCTTGTCCTGCTCGGGCCAGGCCTGCGTCAGGGATCGCCACGCCGGCATCGCCGCCAGACGTCCCATCAGCACATTGGTCAGGACATCGAGCCGGCCGACCAGATTGAACTGCTGGAAGATCATCGCCGACCGCGCCCGCCACTGCCGCAGTTCGCGGCCGCGCAACGCGGTGACGTCGAGGCCGTCGAACAGAATACGGCCCTGCGAGGGGGTCGCGAGGCGATTGATGGTGCGCAGCAAGGTCGACTTGCCGGCCCCGGAGCGGCCGATCACCCCGACAAAGCTGCCTGGCGAGACTTGAAACGAGGCGCCGTCCACCGCGGCTTTGGCACCGAAGCGGCATGTCAGACCTTCAACCACCAGCATGAAGAGCTCCAGAGTAGCCGGAGATCACCGCTAACGCCGTCGGTTGACAGTTGTGTGACACTGACCTTGCGGCGCGGCGATGCTACACAGCATTCCCTGTCATGCCTTCGTCATGACATTGTCATCAAGGCGCTCGAAGAGGGAGCGCTTCCCCCTCCAGCCGACGGACACGACATGGTCGCCAAGACGCTTTCCATCCAGCCGACCATCGACCCCTCGGCAAAGCTGCACGAGACGCGGCTCGGCGCCTATACCGAGGTCGGCGCCCGCACGATCCTGCACGAGGTCGCGATGGGCGATTATTCCTATGTCGTGAACGACGCGCAGATCACCTACACGACGATCGGCAAGTTCTGCTCGATCGCGGCGATGACGCGGATCAATCCCGGCAATCATCCGATGCATCGCGCCACACAGGCGCATTTCACCTACCGCTCCAGCGCCTATTTCCCCGGCGAGAGCGACGACACCGAGTTCTTCGACTGGCGACGTCAGCATCACATCCATATCGGCCACGACGTCTGGATCGGCCATGGCGCGATCGTGCTGCCGGGCCGCAATATCGGCACCGGAGCCGTGATCGCCGCGGGCGCCATCGTCACCAAGGACGTGCCGGCCTACACCATCGTCGCCGGCAACCCGGCGCGGATCGTGCGCCGCCGCTTTTCGGAGGAGATCGCGGACCGGCTGGCGCGGCTGGCCTGGTGGGACTGGGATCACGACAAATTGCGTGCGGCCCTGCCCGATTTCCGCAAACTCGGGATTGAAGACTTTCTCGCAACATACGAGGCAGGGACGAAATCCCCGTCAGGCAAAAGAAGCGCGGTCGCGTGACAGACATTCTCCTCGAAGGCGGACGGACCCTGATCGGCGGCGAATTCGCCGAGACGAGCCTGGGCGTCTCCGCTACGGACATCGCCCGGCTCGATGCCACGCGTGGCCGTGCGCGGCTGGTGCTCGATGCACGGGGCCTCCTGGTGCTGCCCGGCATCGTCGACCTGCACGGCGATGCCTTCGAGCGACAGATGATGCCGCGCGCCGGCGTGGACTTCCCGATCGACGTCGCGCTGGCCGATAGCGATCGCCAGGCCATCAGCAACGGCATGACCACGGTGTTTCACGCCACGACCTGTTCGTGGGAGCCGGGGCTTCGCAGTGCCGCCAATGCGAACGGCCTGATGGAAGCGATCGAGCGGCAACGTCCGCAATTCGCCGCCGACACCCGCTTCCATCTCCGGCACGAGACCTACAATCTCGATGCCGAGGAGGAGATCTCCCGGTGGCTCGCCGAGGGGCGCGTCGACCTGTTCGCGTTCAACGACCACATGGACGGCACCGTCGCCGACATGGCCAAGCCGCGCAAGCGCAACCGGATGGTCGAGCGCACCGGCCTGTCGAGCGAGGGTTTCGATCTCCTCGTTGCGCGCGTGAGCGCCCGCGCCGCAGAGGTGCCCGCCTCGGTTTCCCGACTGGCTGCTGCGGCCCGCAATGCCGGTGTGAGAATGCTGTCGCACGACGATGCGACGCCGGCGATGCGTCAGGGCTTTCGTGCCATGGGCGTCGCGATCGCCGAGTTTCCGATCAACGAGGAGACGGCGCGCGAAGCCGCCGCCGCCGGTGACGCCATCGTCTACGGCGCGCCCAACGTCGTGCGTGGCGGCAGCCATACCGGCTGGACCAGGGCATCGGACATGATCGCCAAGGGGCTGTGCTCGGTGCTGGCCTCGGACTATTACTATCCGGCGCAGTTGCTGGCGGCCTTCCGCCTCGCTGCCGACGGCGTGTTGCCGCTGGCGAAGGCCTGGGATCTCGTCTCGGCCGCGCCTGCGCGCGCCACAGGCCTGTCCGATCGCGGCGAGCTCGCGGAAGGACACCGGGCCGACATCCTGCTGGTGGATGACGAGATACCGCTGCGGCCGCGGCTGGTCGCCGTGATCGCAGGCGGAAAGCTGGTGCATCTCACCGATGCGACGCGGCTGCTGGTCGCGGCTGCGGCACCGCGCGATGCTGTTGCCGCAGCATAAATTGGTTATGCTCGAACGATGACAGGCTTTCCCCGCTACGCCATCTATTTTGGGGCTGACCGCGACAGCGCCCTCAGCGTTTTCGGCGCCGGGCTGCTCGGCTACGATGCCCATACCGGCAGCGACGTGCCGTTTCCCGCCGATGCCGAACGCATCGCTCCGGACTGGCGGGACATCACAAGCGATCCCCGCAAGTACGGTTTTCACGCCACGCTGAAAGCGCCGATGGCGCTGGCGCCCGGCAGGACCGAGGCCGATCTCATGGCGGCCTGCGAGATCTTCGCACGCAAGCCGAGATCGATCCCGAAGATCCGGCCGGTCGTCAATGCCATCAGCGGGTTCATTGCCGTTGTTCCAGCAGAGCAGGTCGATGCGCTTCAACAGCTCGCCGCCGATTGCGTTCGCGATTTCGATCCCTTCCGCGCCGCATTGACCGCGGCGGACCGCGCACGGCGAAAGCCGGAGAAGCTCAGCGAACGTCAGCGCGACTATCTCGATCGCTGGGGATATCCCTACGTCTTCGAGGAGTTCCGTTTCCACATGACGCTGACGGGGCGCCTCGATACGGAGCGGCGCGGACCGATCCTGGAGATGCTGCGGACGCGGTTTGCGGCGTTGAAGCTCGACACGCTGGCGATCGACCGCATCGCGCTGTTCAAGCAGGATGAAGCGAAGGCGCGATTTCGCATTGCCGGCGATTGGGAACTGGTCGGGTAGCGCAATCTCGCGCGTCACATGCAGTGTCGTCCCGGCGAAGGCCGGGACCCAAAATCCCGACGGCTTATTGTGGCGCGCGCACGTCACTCCGAGTCGTTGCCCAACTCATGCTGCGGCGTATGGGTCCCGGCCTTCGCCGGGACGACGGTGGAGGTCTTGGCTTGCAGCGAGCCCTACTTGCCCCAGCGCAGCGCCAGCGCATCGCGCTCCTTCGCCAGTTCCAGCAGGCCCGCGCGCGTCGCCGGGTGCAGAGGCTGGAGCGGATGGCGCACCGTCTCGGACTTGATGATGCCGCCGGCCTGCATCATGGCCTTGCAGGCGATCAGCCCGCATTGGCGATTCTCGTAATTGATCAGCGGCAGCCAGCGTTCATAGGCGGCCTTGGCGGCCTCGCGCCGGCCCTCGAAATAGGGGTCGATGATCTGGCGGATGCCGTCGGGATAGCCGCCGCCCGTCATGGCGCCGGTGGCCCCGGCATCGAGATCGGCCAGCAGCGTGATCGCCTCCTCGCCGTCCCACGGTCCCTCGATGGCGGCACCGCCTGCCTCGATCAGGCTTCGCAGCTTCGAGGCCGCGCCCGGCACCTCGATCTTGAAGTAGCGGATGTTGGGGAGGTCGCGTGCCAGGCGCGCCAAAAGGTCGACCGACAGCGGCGTGCCGGCCACCGGCGCATCCTGGATCATGACCGGGATGCCGATCGCGCTGGACAGTACCTGGAAGAATTCGATGATGCCCTTCTCCGGCACGCGGAAAGTCGCGCCATGATAGGGCGGCATCACCATGACCATGGCGGCGCCCGCGGCCTCGGCCTGCCGGCTGCGCGCGGCGCACACGGCCGAGCTGAAATGGGTGGTGGTGACGATGACGGGAACGCGACCGGCGACGTGCTCGAGCACCGCATGCATCACCGTCTCGCGCTCGGCATCGGTCAGCACGAACTGCTCGGAAAAATTGGCGAGGATGCAGAGGCCATGGGAGCCGGCATCGATCATGAAGTCGACGCAGCGGCGCTGGCCTTCGAGATCGAGCTCGCCGCGCGCGTCGAAGATCGTGGGCACGACAGGGAATACGCCGCGATAGGGGCGCTGGGCCTTGTGCTGTGGCGTGACCGGCATCGAACTCTCCATCCCCTCTATTTTTCGTGGTCGTCGAGCCCGCAAGGCCGGGCCGGACGCAACCGAGGTTTAGCCGCCGTTCCGAGCGGCGGCAATGCCGGCGGCCCGGGATCGGGGATGGAGACGTTTCGGAACCCTAGGCGCTCTTCACCGCGCCCAGGAAGCCTTCGACCGCGACACGGAGACGGTCCGCGTCGGCCGACATCTTCTTCACGGAGTCCGACAGCACCGTGCCGGCATTGCCGGTCTGCTGATTGAGCCTGGCGACACTGCCGATGGTGTCGGTGACTTCGCGGGTGCCCTGGGCGGCCTGCTGAAAGTTCCGGGATATCTCGGTCGTGGCCGCGCGCTGCTGCTCGACGGCCGCAGCAATGGCCGTCATCTTCTCATCGATGCCGCCGATGGAGCCGCCGATCGACCGGATGGCCGCCACCGCCTGTCCCGTCGCCCCCTGGATCTCCTCGACCTGGCGCGAAATCTCCTCCGTGGCGGTCGCGGTCTGCGCCGCCAGGCTCTTGACCTCGCCGGCGACCACCGCGAAGCCGCGACCGGCCTCGCCCGCGCGGGCGGCCTCGATCGTGGCGTTCAAGGCCAGGAGATTGGTCTGCGCGGCGATCGCATTGATCATCTTCACGACCTCGCCGATCCGGCTCGCGGTCTGGTCGAGAATCTCGACGGTCGCGTTGGTCTGCGCAGCTTGCGCCACCGCATCGCGCGCCTCGCGCGCGCTCGACTGGACCTGCGCCGAGATCTCCCCGACGGACGCGGACAGTTCCTCGGTCGCGGCGGCAATCGTCTCGAGATTGTTGGTGGCCTGCTCCGCGGCGGAGGAGACCGCCGACGTCTGGGTGCTGGATTCCGTCACCAGCGAGCGGACATTCGTCGCGGTGTCGTCGAGCTCGCGCGCCGAGGCCGCAACGCTCTGGATCACCGCCTGGACGGTGTCGTCGAAGCGACGGCAGGCGTCGTCCACGCTGCCGGAGCGGGCAAGCTGAAGCGCCTGCTGCGATTCCCGCTCCTGGCCGAGGCGTTCCGCCGTCGCAGCGCTTTCGCGGAGGCTTTCGAGCGCCGTCGCCATGGTGCCGAACTCGTCGGGATACCGCGGCTGCGGGACCGGCGTTGCGTAGTCGCGGGCACTGATGCGTGCGATGGCTCCGAGGATCGAGCGCACCGGGCGCATCAGGCGAACGCGCACGACATACACGCCGGCCATGGTCACCGCGAGCGCCGCCAGAAACGCGAGCGCCTGCACGACGAGGTTGGTCAGCGCCCTCGCCTGCACGGTCTCGGCGCGCACGATCGACTGGTCCAGCGCCTTGGTCGCGATCGCCACGATGAGCGGGAACGGCGACTGGCAGAGGCTGTTCCACTCCGAGGGAGCCAGCGCGGGCTTGCCACTGCCGTCGAAACTTTTGGTGAGATCGCCGATCTGCTTGAGCACACCCTCGGTCTTGAGCCGCGCGTCCTTCGCGGCATTGACCATCTCCGCGCCGACATCGGGCGCCGCCAGCAATTCGTCCATGCCGGCCCATCCAGACGCGATCGAGCCGTTCCAGCTCGCCACCGTCTGCTTCTGACTCTCGTCGAGCGGCTTGCTCGCATTGATGTTCGAACGGAGACTCGAGCACTGGACGCCATAGCGATCACGGACCTGCCAGGCGAGACGGCGGACCTGGATCATGCGGGCGATGAAGGGATCGTCCATCCAGGCGCGGTTCGAGACCGCTGTGGAGGCCTGATTGGCCGTCTCGATCACCTTGGTCACGGCATCGTACCAGGGATTGGTGCGTTCCAGCTTGCGTTCGGCGCGCGGCAGCTTCGCCTCGTCGTAGAACAGCTGGAACTTCGGCGCGGCCTCGTCCCAGCGCTGCTTCAGCGCGCCGGCGAGTTCGGCGCGGCGCGGAAAATCGACGGTGGCAAGCGCTGCGCCGATCGCTTCATAGCCGGCCTGCTCGGCTTTCTCCGCCGCTTCGAGTTTGGCGCGGGCATTGTCCTCGCTGAGCAGCGCGCTTTGCGCATCGCCGCGATTGTTGCGCAAGGACAGAACGCCCTGGAAGATCGCCTTGTCGGCTGCGGCGAGACGCGCTGTCTCGACACTGTCCTTGTAGCTGCCGAATGCTCCGATCATCTGGATCGACGTTCCGGCCAGCGCGCCGATCGCGAGCAATGCCATCAGGGTCAGGAGCAGCGAGCTTACCGATTTCTTAAACATTGCCATGGCGATCAGGGAGGACCAGCTGTGCGGAGAGCCTCACCTTGCGATGCAACCTGCCAATGTTCCGTTAAGGTTTTTATCGCGTTGCCGACAACCCGTGATTTCACGGGGTTTGGTCCATGCCCGCCCTCATGCCACCTTTGTGAAATCGGGCGGGCGGCGCTCGGCGAACGCGGTGAAGGCTTCGCGCGCTTCCGCGGTCCGCAAGCGCTTGGCAAACTGCTCGCCTTCGGCATTCATCTGAGCAACCAGTGCCTCGCCATCGCGCATCAGCTTCTTGGTCGCGGTCAGCGCGCCCGCCGGCTGGCGGGCGAGCCGCTGCGCCAGCGCGAGCGCCTCGGCATCCAGCCTGTCGAGCGGCACCACCCGGTTGGCGAGGCCCCACTGCAGCGCCGATGTCGCCGGCACGGTTTCGCCCAGCGCGAACATCTCGTAGGCGCGGGCATAGCCGATACGCGCCGGCATCAGCAGGCTGGAGGCCGCTTCCGGCACCAGCGCGAGGCTGACGAACGGCGTCGATAGCTGTGCATTGTCGGCAAGGATGACGAGGTCGCAGTGCAGCAGCATCGTGGTGCCGACGCCGACGGCGCGGCCCTGCACGGCCGCGACCAGCGGCTTGGTGCAGCGGGCGAGCGACTGGATGAAGCGGATCACGTTGCGGCTGCCGTCCGACTTGCCGGCAGCAACGGCCGCGAACTCGCCGACGTCGTTGCCGGCCGTAAACATGTCGCCTTCACCGCGGATCAGGATCACGCGGGCGGACGGATCGAATTCGGCGGATTCGATGGTGTCGGCGAGCTTGCCGTACATCGCATCCGTCAGCGCGTTCTTCTTGTCGGGACGCGCCAGCGTCAGCGTCAGGACGCCGGTATTGTTCTCGATGCGGACGTGCTCGGTCATGGCTCTCTCCTTCTAGTCCTTTGAATCTCGCGCGGAACTTCTTGGAAACTTGTCCTGAATGCTCGTCAGCCAGCGCGCGACGATCTCGATCTCCGCGCTGGAAAATCCGTCCGTCAGGGCCGCATTGATCTCCGCCGCCTCTGTCTTCGCTCGAGCCGCCACCGCGCGGCCCTTCGACGTCAGAAAAACGCGCCAGGCCCGGCCATCCTCGCGATCCGCGCGGCGTTCGACCAGCCCGGCCGCAACACATCGATCGACGAGACCGGAAATGCCGGCCGGCCCGAGATCGAGCGTGGCGCCGGCCTCGCCCATGAGGACGCCGTCCTGCCGGCCGAGGATGAACAACAATCCCGCCTGCGCCGGCGTGACATCACCGCGCGGCTGCGACGCCATCCAGCGCTGCAGGCGACGCTGCGCGACGTTCAGCAGGTAGATCAGCCGATGACGGTCCCTCACCGCGCCATTATTACTTCGCATGCGAAGCATTTATCCGGACCACTGAACGTTGTCAAATGTCCGGCGGCGGCGCGACAGCAGATGTCCGGCTTGACGGCAGGCTGCTTCTTTGTTCCTTATTTGTTCCAACTCAACCGTTATGGCAAGGGACTGCCGCTCGAGGATGCTCTCATCGCCGAGGCGGCCAGACGCAGCGCGGGAACGAGTTGTGCGTTCGTCAAGGAATTGATGCGGCGGCTGGCCCAGGCCAGCATCGCGCGGGACGGCGGGACCTCCGTCATCTCGGCCGATATCGGCGAGGCGCTCGACGACACGCTGTTTTCCGGGGGCCGGCTCAACGCGCAATTGCTCGGCGGTGCCCAGGCCATGGCAGCGGGGTAGCCAGTGCGTGTCTGCCTCGCCCCACGAGCGGCGCGAGGCGCGACCTCACGGGGCGCAGGTGAAGCTCGACGCCTCCGTCACCGGACCGCTCTTGTAGTGCGGCCAGGCCGGCCAGCGGCACAGCGGCAGCGCGCGCAAGGTCGCGAACGCCGGCGCCTCGACCTTCTGCTCGGTGACTTCGAGATCGCCCGGCGCCTTGCCCTGTTCCACCCAGTCGGTCAGCACGCTCAGCATGTCGACATTGGCCGGCGCGCCGGAGCCGACATGGTCGACGCCGGGCGCGGTGTAGAGCCGCGCGAACTCCGCGGTCTCGGCCTTGCCGAGCTTGCGCTCGACGCTCTCGAAATAGCGGATGCCGGCATAGGGGCTCTGGGCGTAATCGGCCATGTGCTCGAGCACGATCAGCCGACCGCCGCGGGCGCGGAAGCGGCCGAGATCGGGATCGGTCGAATCCATCAGGCTGGAGACCTGCAGCACCCGCGCCTTGTGGTCCTCCACCTTGTAGGTGGTGACGTCGAGCTTCGGATCGCGCGCGAACACATATTGGATGCCGCCGGCGCCATAGACCCAGGCAATGCCGTTGTTGGGCGCGGGCGGCTGCGCCGGCGGCGCGGTGCCGAGCCACCAGGCCACCCAGCCGCCGGTCGGGCCGATCGCCGGAATGTCCTCGCCCGACACGCCCCAGCCCGGATAGTCGTCGAGCCCGTTGGCGAGCGGGAACGGGAATTTGTAGGTCGCATGCAGCGTGTTGACGGCCTTGATCTGCGCATCCGTCAGGCAGGAATCGCCGCTCTGGCCCGAAGCGCAGCGCAGCGTCTCGACCTTGAACGCCGCCTTGCAGGCGACGGGATTTTGCACCAGCGCATCATCGGAGCCGTCCGCCTTGTCGCACGCCGCGCGTACCGCCTCGGCGACGAGCTTGACCTGCGCCGGATTGATCCAGCCCTCGCCCATGGTCGCGAGCCCCGCGCGCATTCCGGCATGCTGCAGGCCGGCCCAGTTGATGACGGGAACGCGGGCGAAGATGCCGTCGAAATCATCCGGATAGCGCTGGGCCATGGTGAGGCCTTCGCGACCGCCCTCGGACGATCCCATGAAGTACATCTTCTCCGGCTTCCTGCCATAGGCGCGTTGCATCAGCGCAACGGCCGCATCGCGCACCTTCTTGTAGGCGCGATGAGCGAAGTTCTCGAACGCCTCGTCGTTGAGCGCGAATGCTTGCGGCGGCTCGCCCGGCTTCGACTCGTGGCCGGAATCGGTGCCGTAGGTGACGAAGCCGCGCGCCAGCGGCGAGGGCTTGTCGAAGGGGTGAGCCGGCGGCAGCGCAAGGCCCGTGATCAGCACGCCGTTGAAGCCGCCACCGCCATATTGCACCGAACGGCCGTTCCACTGGATCGGCAGGTTGACCTGGAACTTGATCGGCGGCGCGTTGGGATCGACGGGATCGATGTGGCCGAGCACCTTGCAGAAGGCAGGATTGGCGGGCGTGATGCGTCCGGACGGTGTCGGCCCCCGCTCGGCAACAGTCAGTGGCGAGGGCGCCTGCAACGTCGCGATATCGATCTTGACGGCATCCGCGCCGCCGACGAGGCCCCTGCAGCCCGCCTCCGCATCGTCAGTCAGCGTTGCGGCGGACGTCGCGCCTGCCCCGGCCACGGCCGCCACGCCCATCATCACCGCACAGAATCCCGTACGCAACCGCGCCATCGCTTCCACCCTCTGGTCTTGTTGTCGTTCAGCAACGGGCCGCATTGAATGCGGCCCGCCGCTCGCCGTCAAATGCTGCGGATCAGTGCTCGAACACCAGCCGCGCGCCGATGGTCCCTTCGAGACCGCGGATCTGCGCGAGCAGCGCCGCCGAATCCTGGCCGGCGAGATCGGCGTCGAGCACGACATAGCCGAGGTCGCCGGCGGTCTCCAGATATTGCGCGGCGATGTTGATGTCGCGCTGGAGGAAGACCTCGTTCAGGCGGCGCAGCATGCCGGGCACGTTGCGATGGACGTGGCTGAAGCGCGCGCCGGACGGACGCAGATGCAGTTGCACCTCGGGGAAGTTCACCGCACCCATGGTCGAGCCGGTGATGAAATAGTCGACCAGCTTGCGTGCGACCTCGCCGCCGATGCGCTCCTGCGCCTCCTCGGTCGAACCGCCGATATGCGGCGTCAGGATGACGTTGGCGAGACCCTGCAAAGGGCTCTTGAAGCGATCGGAATTCGAGGACGGCTCGACCGGAAACACGTCGACCGCAGCGCCGGCGAGATGACCGTCGCGCAGGGCGGCCGCCAGCGCATCGAGATCGACCACGGTGCCGCGGCTGTTGTTGATCAGGAACGAGCCCGGCTTCATCGTCCGCAGCTCCTTTTCGGCGATCATGCCCGCGGTTTCCGGCGTCTCCGGTACGTGCAGGCTGACGACGTCGCTCTGCGCCAGCAGGTCCTCGAGCCTCTCGACCGGCTCGGTGTTGCCGTGCCGCAGCTTGTCGGTGCGGTCATAGTAGATCACGCGCATGCCCATGGCTTCGGCCAGCGTCGAGAGCTGCGAGCCGATATTGCCATAGCCGATGATGCCGAGGGTGCGGCCGCGCACCTCGCGGCTGCCGGTGGCCGACTTGTCCCAGCCCCCCTCATGCGCCGACACCGAACGGGGGAGGATCCGCCGGAGCAGCATGACGATCTCGCCGATCACGAGTTCGGCGACGCTTTGGTGCCGACGCTGAAGCAGCCGACCGCCAGCAGCTGGTCGGCCGCCGCGAGCACGTCGTCGGTGATCTGGGTGCGCGAGCGGATGCCGAGCAGCGAGACGCCCTTGAGTGCACGCCGGAGGTCCTCGCCGTCCAGCGCCTTGGTCAGTCGCTCGACATTGGTGAAACCCGCGCTCCGGAACAGGTCCAGCGCGCTGTCGTTGACGCCTTCGAGCAGCAGCGCCTTTGCGGTCCGCTCGGGGCTTTGGCCTGGGGCTGACATCGAATCTCCTGGAGTAGCCGCTTGGTCCGCAGCTCATAGACCGCGGAGGAGAGCCGGCACAATAGGCCCGGGATACGGAGACAAGAAGGCCGGCCGCGGGTCAGATCACGTAAAATCCATGTGTGCCGTCACGGCGGAGCTGCTCGACGAGGCCGTATTCCCAGTCGAGATAGGCCTGCATGGCCTGCTCGGCGACGTCGGTGCCTTCATAGGGGCGGCGGTAGCGATGGGCCGGATCCGGCTTCGGCAGGACGCGAGGCGGCCCCACCTCGAGCGTCCCGTCATATCCGCCTTCGAGGACATAGACCTCCCAGCCCATCTGCGCGAGCCAGGATGCCGTCATGTCGGCGCGGACGCCACGGTCGTCGGTCAGCACGATGCGTGCGCCGCGCACCGGCGCGGCCATATCGGTCTCCTGGACCAGTTGACCGCCCGGATAATGCCGGAAGCCCGGAAGATGGCCGGCGGCGTAGTCCTCGGCATCGCGGACGTCGAAGCGATACAGCGTGCGATCGGTCTGCGCGATCAGCGCGGCCATGTCGTGCGGGCCGATATGCCGGACCCCGGCGCGGTAGGCGACGTCGCGGGCCTTGGCCGGGCCGCCCTCGAAAGGTCCGATCGCGCCGCGCCGGTCGGCGCCGTGGCTGAGCTCATGGCGCGCCAGCGTCCAGCCAATGGTGCCGTTGCGCAGCGCGCGCACCTTGTTGGGCACACCGGCATTGATCAGCGATTGCGTGCCGATGATGGAACGGGTGCGGCCGGCGCAGTTGACGATGATGGTGGTGTCGGGATCGGGCGCGGCCTGCCCTGCCCGCAGCACCAGCTCCGCGCCCGGCACGCTGACCGAGCCGGGAATGTTCATGGTGGCGTATTCGTCGAAGCGGCGGACGTCGAGGATGGCGATGTTGGCCTTGTCGGCAATGAGCTTGGCGACCTCGTCGGCACTGAGCGAAGGCGTATGGCGGCGCGCCTCGACCAGTTCGCCGAACGCCTTGGAATAGGAATTGACGTCCGCGAACAGTTCATAGCCCGCCTCGCGCCAGGCCTGGAGGTCGCCATCGAGCGCGCGGACATTCGAGTAGCCGAGGGTTGCAAGGCGCTCCGCGCCCGCGGCGACCAGCCCCTCGCCGTCGTCATAGAGCACGACCGGCACGTCCCTGCGCGGCAGCCTGATTTCGGCCTCGATGGCGATCCGGTCCAGCGCCATGTTCGCGGCGAACAACGGATGGCCCGTGGCGAAAGCGGCCTCGTGGCGGAGATCGAGCAGCGCGATCTCCTCACGCAGCAGCAGCGCGCGGCGGATATCGGCGGGGGACATGGTCGGGAGCGTCATGGTGTGAACCCTGAGGGAAGAAACCATGGGCTTTTGAACGATCGCGGCGGCGTTGGCTAGACTCGATGGCGCAGTTCACCCGCCCGGCACAAGGCTTCCAAGCCTCGGCTTCGCGCGCAGCCTGCGGCGCGACAGGTACAGGAGGACGCCCGTGACCGCGAACAGCGGCATCAGGGCGGCGGCGACCATGAAGGCGAGTTGGCCCGGCCAGCCGAAAATGGCGCCGCGATGGATGTCGAGGATGTTGGCGATGATCTTCTCGCCGGGCGTCTTGTCGACGTAGCGGTCCGCGGCGAGCAGGTGGCCCGTCATTGCATCGATGCGGAATTCGTCGCGGGTGGTCTCGATCTGCGCGTCCGGCTGCCAGGACCTGATTCGGATGACGGTGCCCTGTTGCAACGTCAGGAGGGCGCGGGAGAACCGGCCCCCCTCTTCGTGCAGAAAGGCAGACCAGGCGCGATCGAAGCCGATCTGGGGTGGCTGATCCGCTGACGCGGCGCGCGGCATCTTCGGCCCCGTCCCGGCGACCATCGCCGGCGGCCGGGCGAGCAACCAGGTGACGCCATCCCTGTACCAGTCGAACGAGTACCACAGGCCGGTCAGCGTCATCACGAGATAGATGGGGAGCACCCAAGTGCCGATCACGGCATGGAGCGAGCGATGCAGCGCGCGACCACCGGACGCGAGATTAGGCTTCAGCCAGATCTTCACGCTGCCGCCGCGCCGCGGCCAGCGCAGCACCAGACCCGAGAACAGCATCACCATCAGGCCGAGTGCGACGACACCTGTTGCCTGTCGGCCCCAGCCCTTGGCATCGCCGGGAATGAGCAGCCAGCGATGCAGCTGGCGAGTCGTGGCGAAGAACGCCTCGCCGCGCGGTGATCCCAACACATGCGCGTCGTAGGGATCGACATAGAGCGAATTCGGCCGGCCGCCCTGCCCCTCGCGCGCGAACCGGACATACACCGCAGCGGAGGGATCGCGCGACAGCTTCAGCGCGGTGACCTTGCCGGCGGCTCCGCCGGACGCCAACCGTGCGATCAATTCGTCCGGCATCAGCGCCGGTGCGGTGCGCGACGAAACGTGCATGAGCCCGGCATTGAGATGGTCGAGGATCTCGTCCTCGAAGCTCATGATCGCGCCGGTTAGCGCGATCACCATCAGGAGCAGGGCCAGCACCAGACCCGCGATGGAGTGGACCTGATGCAGACCGGCCTTGATCGCGTGCGCCAGGGTCTGCCGGGACGCCGCCATCGCTAGAACTTCACCGTGGCCGCAAGCGAGAACCGCCGGGCGTCACCGACGGCGACGTTCAGATTGTTCACGGCGGAGGGATAGTAGACGGTGTCGAACAGGTTCTTGACGTTGAACTGGTAGATCACCGGCGTGTTCTGGTACTTCGTCTCATAGGTGGCGAAAATATCAGCGACGACATAGGACGGCAGCCTGAACGTGTTGAGCGCATCGCCCGGGCGATCGCCGACATAGCGCGGACCGCCGCCGACCCGAAGCTGTCCGGGCAGCGCCGTTCCGAAATCATAGGTCAGGAACAGCGAAGCGGTGTTCATCGCGACGTTCTGCAGCTGCTTGCCGGCATAGGTCGGGTCTTCGACGACCCGCGCATCGGTGTAGCCGTAGCTGCCGATCATGCTCCAATGCTCGGACAGGCGGCCGGTGACGTCGAACTCGACGCCGCGCGAACGCACCTTGCCGGCCGCCGTATAGACATTGAGGCCGGTCGCGGCGTTGAGCTGGCTCACCAGCACGTTCTGCTTTTCGATGTCGTAGACGGCGAGCGTGCCGGAGAGCCGCTTGTCGAGGTCGAACTTCAGCCCGGCCTCATATTGCGTGCCTTCTTCCGGGGCGATGTTCGAGCCGAGCACGACGCCGCCGCCATTGCTCAGCGGCGCGATGGTCGAGTTCGGTTTCAGCGATTGCGTGTAGCTGGCATAGAGCGACAACTGGTCTGTCAGCTTGAGCACGGCGCCGCCGAGCGGAAGCACCTTGTCCGCGGCGACGTTGGTGTTGGTGACGAACGGCTTGCCGCGGCCGGCGATCTGCTCGTAGTCCATGTAGCGCACGCCGCCGATCAGCGCGAGGCGGTCAGTCAGGTGCAGCGTGTCCTGGAAGAACAGCGACCATTGGCCGAGCTTGTCGGTCTGCACGCTGTCGCTGTTCGACACCGTCGTGCCCGGCCCGATCAGGCCGTAGACGGGATTGTAGACGTTGAACGAGGGTGTGGTCTGCCGGATCAGATTGTCACGGTAGATGGCGCGATACTGCGCATCGCCGCCGAACAGCACGTCGTTGCGCATGTTGCCGAGCCAGAAGCCGCCGGAAATGTAGGACGTGCCGTAGCTGGAATTGCTGAGCGAGCCCTGCGTGCCGTCGTTGCTGCGCGTCTCGACGCCGGTGTTGAAGTTGATGGCGGTGACGCGGAGCTGGTTGGCGCTGAAGGTCTCGGTGTTGTAGCTGTAGGCCGCAGTGAGCTTCCAGTCCTGATTGAGGCGATGCTCGACGGAGGCCTGGATCAGGTCGGACGTGCCCCAGACATTGTTGAACGGCTCGTCGAGCCGGCGCGTCGCCGGCACCGCCAGCGGCGCACCGGTCGCCGGGTTGAATGCCGTGCCGCGATCGAACGGATAGATGAATTCGCGATGCTCGTAGTTGAGCTGGACCGTGGTATCCTGGCCGTACCAGGCCAGCGACGGGGCCACCAGCATCTCGCGATGGCGGCCGAAATTGCGCCAGTAATCCTCGCTGACGCCGTAGCCGATGAAGCGATAGGCAAGCCCCTGGTCACCGATCGGACCAGTGATATCGAAGGTGCCGTCGACGCCGTTGCGGTTGTTCGCATAGGTCGAGCCGAGCAGCGTGACCGAGCCGTGCTGATACAGTTCCGGCCGCTTGCTGATCGTGTTGACGATGCCGCCGGGGTCCATGATGCCGTAGAGCATCGTGGCCGGTCCCTTGAGCACCTCGACGCTCTCGACCGCGGCGTTGAGGCTGCGGCCCTGCACCAGCGGCATGCCGTTGCGCATGATCGAGCCGTCGCGATTGTCGCCGAAGCCTCGGCGGATGACGGCGTCCTGGCTGCCGGCGAGCGTGTTGGTCTGGGTGATGCCGGAGACGTTGCCGAGCGCATCGTCGATGTTGCGCGGCAATTGATCCCTGATCACCTGCTCGGGCACGACGTTGACCGCCTGCGAGGTCTCGAGCGGCGAGGCGCCGCTGCGCAATGTGGTTGCACTGGGCTTGGCACGGTAGCCGAGTTTTGCAGCCTGCTGCGCGACGGCCTCGGCGGCGGCGCGCTCCGACGGCGTCGGTGCCGCGGGTGGCGCGTTGGTGCGGCTACGTTGCCGGGCCGCGACTTGCGCGCGGCGGGACGATTGCTCCACGGCGCGGGCCGGCTTCGGCCGCTGCGCCGGGGCATCGACCGTCACCGGCGGCAGCGCGGTCTGTGCCTGCGCGGGTAATGTTCCGGCGGGCGTCTCTGCGAGCAAGACCGCGGCACCGACGAGAAAGCTTGCGCGGCTCGCGCCGGCACGAAGACGATGGCCGCCGACAGACAGGCCATCCCGGGAGATACGCACGTTCGATTCACTTTCAGGTCAGACACCGCAATGCAGCGCGCGTCTAACAGCCGCGGCGCGGGAACAGAACCGCAGGCGGCGTTGAATCGCTCTAGTGTTGAAGCGTTCTAAACAAACGACGGACCTTGCGGCAATCAAGGATTGCCGCAGCGCCGACCGCAACACGCTGTACGCGAAATCGTGCGGCGCTCAGGCCTCTGCGACCGCGGCGAGTTCGTCGAGCTTGCGCTTGAACGCGCTGCCGTCGGACACGGCGCGGAGCGGCGGACGCACGCGGAGCCAGCCCGGATCGCCGGTCTGCGCCGCCAGGATCGCCTTCAGCGTCGTCAGGAACGAAGGCGTCTTCAGCACGACGTCGATCGCCGCCTGCATGCGTGTCTCGACGTCCCTGCCGTCGACCATGGCCTTGACCAGTTCGGGGACGACATTGGCCATGCCGCAAATCGTGCCGGCACCGCCGGCCGCGATCGCCCGGGCGATGTCGGCTTCGTTGCCGACGGTGATGGCGAGGTCCGGCGCGGCGGCGCGAAACGCCTGGAACTGCCTGAAGTCACCACTGGAGTCCTTCAGGCCCGCAACCACCTTGCCGTAGCGCTTGCGAAGGCCCGCGGCGACGCCGGTCGGGATCGCGACGCCGGAGACCTGCGGGATGTGGTAGAGCGAGGCGCGCAGGCGGTCGTCGGAGACGGCATCGATAATTGCAGCGAAGGCATCCTCAAGGCCCTCGGCCGAGGCGCTGCGGTCGAAATAGGGCGGCAGCAGCAGCACGTGGCGCAGGCCGAGGCCGAGCACCGCGCGGGTCAGCGCGATGCTGTCGCTGATCGCCGGAAAGCCGCCGCCGATGCCGATCCGTTCGGCCGGGATGCCCGCCTTCAGCACCGCTTCGACGGTCGCGACGCGCTCAGCGACATTGAACGAAGTGCCCTCGCCGGTGGTGCCGAACAGCACGACGCCATCGACGCCCCTGGCAAACAGAGACTTCGCATGCGCGGCGAGCTTGGCCGTCTCCACGCTGCCGTCCGCTGCCAGCGGCGTCGCCGACGCCACCCAGAATCCGCTGATCGCCTCGGCCATGCTCCGTCCCCTGCTTCAGTCTCGCAGCAGGTCCCCGGATGAATCTCGATCATTGGGGCCCGTGCGAAGCCTTGTTCTTGCTTGCGGACCATCCCCTACCGCACATGGCTCCGGCAGGCAAATCCGCGCGCGGCTGCCATGCGGCCGCGCCGTCGCGGCGCTCAATGCCTCGCCATCAGGCCGGCCAGCTGCACGCGAGGAGTGCATCGAGCAGGATCATGGGTCTCTCCGTGAAAACTGGGGAGATGATGGACGCGAGGCGACGGAGGGTCTGTGGACGCGGTCACACAGGGACGGTGGCACTGGCCCCGCGGGGCGGGCGTGATACGGTCGTTCAAAACGACAGCGCGGGAGGCAAGGCATGAAGAAAGTCTGGATCGAAGCGGCATTGAACGGGCCATGGAGCCGCGCGCGCCAGCCGGGCATTCCCGATACGGTGGAGACGATCATCGCCGAGGGCATTGCCTGCGCCCGCGCGGGCGCCGCGATCATCCACACCCACGCCTATGACGGCGGCGGGCCGCAGACCTTCGACTGGCAGGTCTATGCGCGCATCATCGAGGGCATCCGCGCCGCAATCGACGTGCCGGTCTATCCCTCGATCCCCGGCCTCGATGCGCGCGGCAATGTCACCGACGCGATCGCGCGCTTCGCCCATATCGAGGCACTCGCCGCGCGCGGGCTGCTCGAATTCGCGGTGGTCGATCCCGGCAGCGTCAATTTCACGCTGACCGCAACGACGGCGGAAGCCAGGCCGGCCGAGACCTATCTCAATCCGGAGAGCCATGTCCGCCGCGGGCTGGCGGTCGCCCGGCAGCACGGCATTCATCCCGCCTATGCGATCTACGAGCCCGGCTTCATCCGCGCTGGGGCGGCGCTGGCGCGGGCGAGCGGGGTCAAGACGCCGGTCTATCGCTTCATGTTCTCCGAACAGTTCGCGTTCTGCTTTCCGCCGAAGCCCTACGGGCTGGACGCACTGGTCAGGCTCACCCAGGACGAGGCCCCCGGCGCGCCCTGGATGATTTCCGGGCTCGGCGTCGACGTCACGCCGCTGATCGGCGAGGCCGTGGCGCGCGGCGGGCATGTGCGGGTCGGGCTGGAGGACGCGCTGCTGGGGTCGACGGCGACCAATCTCGCGCTGGTCGAAGACGCCGTGCGGCTGGTGCGCGCCCAGGGCGGCGAGCCGGCCACCGCGGCCGAGGTGCGACAGGCGCTCCGCGGCGGCTGAGGCGCGGGCGGGACCTGCGGAACCGCCATCTTTCACGTGTCCGTCGGTTGTATTCGCCGGCGTGGGGTCTTATCCAAAGCCCCATGACCCCTTCGCAAATCACTGCCGAACAGCCCCTGATGGCCCGGGCGCGCCCGCGCCAGCCGGCGCCGTTCCTGCCGATGAGCCGCGCCGAGATGGATGCGCTCGGCTGGGACGCCTGCGACATCGTGCTGGTGACCGGCGATGCCTATGTCGACCATCCGAGCTTCGGCATGGCCATCATCGGGCGGCTGCTGGAGGCGCAGGGCTTCCGCGTCGGCATCATCTCCCAGCCGGACTGGCATTCGGCGGAGCCGTTCAAGGCGCTCGGCAAGCCGAAAGTGTTCTTCGGCGTGACCGGCGGCAACATGGATTCCATGGTGAACCGCTACACCGCCGACCGCCGCATCCGCAGCGACGATGCCTATACGCCGGGCGGCGAAGGCGGAAGGCGGCCCGACCGCTGCACGCTGGTCTATGCGCAGCGCTGCCGCGAGGCGTTCAAGGACGTGCCGATCATCCTGGGCGGCATCGAGGCCTCGCTGCGCCGGATCGCGCATTACGATTACTGGTCCGACAAGGTGCGCCGCTCGGTGCTGGCCGACGCCAAGGCGGACCTGTTGCTCTATGGCAATGCCGAGCGCGCCGTCGTCGAAGTGGCGCAGCGAATCGCCGCAGGCGAAGCGCCGCGTGCACTCGACGACATCCGGGGCGTGGCGCTGTTCCGCAAGGTGCCGGAGGATTACACCGAGCTGCACGCCGACGATCTCGATTCCGCCGACGAGGGCGCCGCGCGCCAGCCCGGCAAGATCGTGATCCGCCTGCCGTCCTGCGAGCAGGTCGAGCAGGACAAGGAAGCCTATGCGCGCGCCTCGCGCGTGCTGCACCGGGAGAGCAATCCCGGCAATGCGCGGCCGCTGGTGCAGCGCCATGGCGACCGCGACCTCTGGCTCAACCCGCCGCCGATCCCGCTCACCACCGAGGAGATGGACGCGGTCTACGACCTGCCCTACGCGCGCGCGCCGCATCCGTCCTATGGCGATGCCAAGATCCCGGCGTGGGACATGATCCGCTTCTCGGTGACGATCATGCGCGGCTGCTTCGGCGGCTGCACCTTCTGCTCCATCACCGAGCACGAGGGCCGCATCATCCAGAACCGCTCGGAAGGCTCGATCCTGCGCGAGATCGAACTGATCCGCGACAAGACGCCGGGCTTCACCGGCGTGATCTCCGACATCGGCGGCCCCACTGCCAACATGTACCGGATGGCGTGCAAGGACCCGAAGGTCGAGGCGGCCTGCCGCAGGCCGTCCTGCGTATTCCCCGAGATCTGCCCGAACCTCAACACCTCGCATGACGACCTGATCCGCCTCTATCGCAAGGTGCGCGAGACCAAGGGCATCAAGAAGGTGATGGTCGCCTCCGGCGTGCGCTACGACCTCGCGGTCGAGAGTCCCGAATACATCAAGGAGCTCGTGACGCATCATGTCGGCGGCTATCTAAAGATCGCGCCGGAACATACCGAGCGCGGGCCGCTCGACAAGATGATGAAGCCGGGCATCGGCGCCTATGACAAGTTCAAGCGGATGTTCGATGCGGCCGCCGAACAGGCCGGCAAGAAATATTACCTGATCCCCTATTTCATCGCGGCGCATCCCGGCACGACCGACGAGGACATGATGAACCTCGCGCTGTGGCTGAAGAAGAACCGCTACCGCGCCGACCAGGTACAGACCTTCCTGCCCTCGCCGATGGCGACCGCGACCGCGATGTACCACACCGGCGTCAATCCCCTGCGCGGCGTGCGCCATGGCGGCAGCGACAAGGTCGAGGCCATCAAGGGCCTGCGCCAGCGCCGCCTGCACAAGGCCTTCCTGCGCTACCACGACCCCGACAACTGGCCGGTGCTGCGCGAGGCGCTGAAGGCGATGGGCCGCGCCGATCTGATCGGCTCCCGCCCCGACCAGCTCGTCCCCGCGCACCAGCCCCCCGGCACCGGCAAGGCCGCCGGCACACGGCGGCCCGTGCGCCCAGGCGACAAGACGCAGCGGTTCACGACCAAGGGCCTGCGGGTGATGAAGTAGGCACGAGCCGGGTCAGATCCGGTTCAGCCTGCGGCTGCCGTGCCGTCCAGAACAAGAATGTCGAAAACAACCCCATGCACAGTAGCGGCATGAGCGGGATCAATGACTTGCGGATTTTACGAAAAAATTGATCCGTCGGGCAAACAGGCGTTGCTCCGTCGGGCAAAACAGTTGCATGATGCTAACATCACGACCTGCCATAGCGGACGCTCCATGTTGCGCCCCTTTTGGGCAGATCTGCTTGAGCCATCCGGCCAGCTCGGCACACCTCTCCCGCTTGCGGGAGAGGGAGCGCACCTTCCTTGCGGCGCGCCATCGGAGTCAATCTCGTCCGCGCTATCCCCTGATCACCCGTAGTATCGCTCCAGCAGGCTTCTCTCGACCTTGCAGATATAGGTGTATTTCGGGTTGACCACCTGCGTGCAGCGGGCTTCGGCGATCTGGCCGAGCAGCATGTAGCCTTCGGCCGCCGGGATCTTCCAGTCGTCTTCCATCCAGTAGACCATCTCCTCGAACGCGATGCGCATCGCGTCTTCGAGCGGGCGGGCGCAGCCGAGGGTGCAGATGTGGGTCGCCGTCTCGATGCGCGGGTGGTTCAGCCTCGCGGGGGCCTTGGCCAGCGAGACCTTGACGGTGAGATTGGCCGCGATCTCGATCGCGCCCATGCCGTTGCATTCGCCGTCGCCCTGGATGGCATGGCAGTCGCCCAGGAAGAGATGCGCGCCGTCCTTGTTGACGCGGAAGAAGATGCTGTTGCCCGTGGTGATCTCCTGGACGTCCATGTTGCCGCCATGCGTCCCGTTGTCGACGGTGAGAACCGCTCCATGCACCGGCGCGACACCTGCAACGCCGATCATCGGCTTCACCGGCAGGCGGAGATGCTCGTTCCAGTGCACGTGGCCGTCCTTGACCTCGACGACGCGCGTCTGGATGCCGAATTCCTTGCGCCTGACCCAGTCGGGAAACATGCCGATGCCTGGCCAGAGCGCGGTGAATCCTAGTGTGTCGAGTTCCATGTTCACCACGTCGAGGCGCAGCATGTCGCCAGGCTTTGCGCCACGCACCTCGATTGGACCGGTCGCGCCGTTGACGAACGGCATCGTCACGTCGGCCTCGGTCAATTGCTGGCCGAGATGACGGATGGTGCCGTCATTGGCATTGATGGCACATTCCACCACGAAGGTTTCGCCGGGCTCGACGCTTGCGATGAACTTGTCGTCGCCGGACAGCGCGTATTTGATGTTGCCGGCCTTGCTGATGCGCTGGGACATGGTCACTCCATGGGCGGTTACGATGCGATGGGGTTGGCGTGCAGTGCGGATGAGGCTCCGTGACGGTCTCGCTTATGCCAGCCGGCGCCAGGGCATCAGAAGCCGTTCGATCTTGCCGACCAGCCAGGTGAGAACCAGCGCGAGCGCGATGGTGACGACCAGTGCGGCGAACACCTTTGGGATGATGTAGAGCGACCCGGCCTTGAAGATGGCGTGTCCCAGTCCCTCGGACGAGGACATGAATTCGCCGACGATCGCGCCGATCAGCGCAAAGCCGACCGTCAGCTTCAGCCCCGCAAAGATATCGGTGAGCGAGGCCGGCACCACGAGCTTGCGGAAGATCTGGAATTTCGAGGCGCCGAGCGTTCTCATGAGATTGATCTGGTCGCCGTCGACGCCGACCGCACCCTTGTAGGACGTCACCAGCGCGACGATCACCACCGACAGGGTCGACATCGCGACCTTCGACACCAGTCCGGTGCCGAACCAGATGATCACGATGGGGGCCAGCGCGATGATGGGGATCGACCCGAGCGCGATGACGAACGGCTCGACCACCCGGGAAACGAACCGCGAATACCACAGCGACAGGCCGAGCAGAGTGCCGACCAGATTTCCCATGAAGAAGCCGAGCAGCGTCTCCATGCCTGTCACCGCAGCGTCGCGCCACAGGCTGCCGTCCTGGGCCATCTGCATCAGGAAGCCCGCGATCGCCGACGGCGAGCCGAACATGAAGGCGGCCGGGCTGCCCTTGGGCGTCGCCCGTTCCCACAGGACCAGAAAAGCGGCCAGAACGAGCATCTGGGTCGCCAGCACGGCGGCGCCGAAGCGCAGCCGCTTCCACTTGGCACGTGCCATCGGCGCCTGAGTGCTCCCGGCAGGCTTCGACGCGTCAACCATGCTGGTCTCGATACCTGTCGTCATTGGATCGCTATGTCGAGATCGCCCCAGATGCGCCGGACATACTGGCTGAAACCCGCGCTCTCGCGCAACGAGATGACGTCGGAACGATCCGAGTCGAGCTCAATATCGTACGCCGCCTTCAGCCGGGTCGGGCGCCGCGACAGCACGATGACGCGATCCGCGAGCGAAACCGCTTCCTCGATATCGTGCGTGATCAGCAGCATCGAGCGACCGCCTTTTCGCACCAGGCCGACCATGTCGTTCTCGATCAGCAGCTTGGTCTGGAAATCGAGTGCGGCAAAGGGTTCGTCAAGCAGCAGCACGTCTGGATCGTTCACCAGCGTGCGCGCCAGCGCCACGCGCTGGCGCATGCCGCCCGACAGCGTCGTGGGATAATGGTCCGCGAACCCGTGCAGTCCAAGTTGGTCGAGCATGGCGCGGCTACGATCTTCCGCCTCGGCAGGCGGAACGCCGCGGATTTCCAGCCCGAGCATCGTGTTGGCGAGCGCCGTCCGCCACGGCAGCAACAGGTCCTTCTGCAGCATGTAGCCGACGTTCTGCGGCTGACCAACGACCTGCCGGCCGTGCCAATGGATACGCCCGGCATCGGGCGCGAGTAGACCACAGAGCGTATTGAGCAGCGTGGTCTTGCCGCAGCCGGAGGGACCTACGATGGCGACGATCTCCCCCTTGCGTAGCGTGAGGCTGAGATCGGCAATCACCGGAACGACCTCACCGTTGAAGTCGTATCCCTTGGCGATGTGCTCGACGACGAGCGGCAGGGCGGCGCCGTTCACGGCCCCGCCCTCACCAGGCCTCGCAGATGTGGCAGCCTCGACGCTCATTTCAGGCTGGCAATCGCCTTTTCGGCAAACGAATTGTCGATGATCTGATCGAACGGCACTGATCCCTTGGCGTTGCCAAGGTAGATCTGCATGTCCATCAGGTTCTTCCACTGATCCTGCTTGGTAATTACCGACTGCGCCGGAATGAGATATTTCAACTCGGCGTCGATCGCCTTGTCGACGACTTCGCCGGGAAGATCGGGGAATTCCTTGCGAGCGACCTCCTTGGCGAAGGCGGGATCTGCGTAGGTCTTGCGCGAGGCTTCCTCGAAGGACGTGACCAGCGCCTGCACCATTGCGGGGTCCTTCTGGAGCGTCGAGGGCAGCACCATGATGCCGGTATTGCAGAACGGCCCGACATAGTTCGAAAAGTCGAACACGACCTTGGCCCCCTGCGCTTCGGCCGCCGCAACGCTCGGCTGATAGGCGACGGCCATGTCCGCCTGCCCCGCCAGCATCGCCGCGATTTCGGTTCCGGGATTGACCGGAACGATCGTGGCGTCGGTGCCCAGCTTCAGGCCGGCTTTCTCCAGCATTCGCTTGGTGACGCTGAAATTGGTGTTGGGCTCGGGCGAGGTCACGATCTTCAGGCCCTTGAACTCCTTCGGATCGGTGATCGGCTTGAGCGTCTTGGACACGCCGAAATAGTGCGCACGCTGCACGACGGTGCCGACCACGACGCCGGGGCCGCCGTTCTCGCGGGAAATCTGCGCCATGGTCGCATCGCCGATGGCGAAGTCGGCGGAACCGCCGAGCACGGCAGCGAAGGTCTGAGTGTCGCCGCCGGCGGCGGTCACCTTCATGTCGAGGCCGTTTTTCTTGAAGATGCCGGCATGCATGCCGACGTACAGGTTGATGTAGCCGAGATTGTGCACGGCCTCGCTGAAACGAACGGTCTTGAGTTCGGCAGCGATGGCAACGCGGGATCCGAGCAGCGGCGCGGCGCCGATGCCGGCGGCGACAACGGACGAGGCGGCAAGGAACCGGCGGCGGCTAAGCGCGCGGCTGCTCGGCGGAGCGGTACGGACATGGTCGGTCATGGCGCGAATTTCTCCAGAAATGCTGAAAGGCAGCCCAAAGACTAGGCGTCGACCTCTCCTCATCAAGCCGAAATAAGCGACGCATTCTGCGCGTGATTTGGACCGACAGACGAATATGTCGCGTGACTGACGCACACCATCCGCGACTGACCTGATCAAGCTGCCTTGCTGCTCATTGGGCAGCCGCGCTGCCGAAATCAGCGTCGCCTCGTCTCCGATTTCGTCAATTTTGACATTAACGCCGCACAAAGAATTTGCAGTGATGGCGCGACAACGACGCAACACGCGCGCTGCCAGCCGACACCACGGTGCGAGTGCCGCATTGTGCGCTATGGATTGACGCGGACCGAGGAGAAGCGGCCAATCAGCGCGCCGCCACACTTCTCCGCCGCGATGCGGCTGGCGCGGGTGCCTGCGGGCTGTGGTGCGGGCGGCTGCAGCGGAACCGCAACACCGCGCCTCGCTTCGGCTTCCGAATTGCGCAGCAGCTCAAAGAGATTGCTGACGAGCCCGCGCAACCGCAAATTCTCCGCCTTCAACTCGTTCATCTGTTGCACGGCATGGACATCAAGTCCGCCGAAGTTGCGGCGCCAGCGATAAAAGGTTCGCTCGGTAATGCCTGCAGCCTTGCAGATCTCTGCAATCGACACACCGGAACTCGCCTCGGCAAGGAGATGAATGATCTCATTCTCGGTGAATCGGGATCGCCTCATCGCTCTCTCCATCGGCCCGTCATTTGCAGAGGCTCGAACGCCGGCCCCGCGCTGGGCCTGACGTTCAGTATAGCCTAGGGATCGCCGGCGGCTAGAATATCCGAGGACGATTTTGCCGGTCGCAGCCGTGGCGATCCGGCGCAGATGGCCCTCGGGCGAAAAAGTGCCCTGAACCGCTACGCCTGGAGTTGTCCGATGCAGCGCCGACACGAGATACCAGCGACGCCCGAGAACATGGTCTGGGGCTATCTGGACTGCAACACGCCACCTGTGCTGGAAGTCAGCTCCGGCGACAGCGTCACGCTGCACAGCTTTCCAGCCGGAGGAAGAGAGACGCTACCGGACGATCGGACCCTCGTTCCCGAGGACTATCTGCTCGCGCTGGATACGATGCAGCCTGGGCCGGGCCCTCACTTCATCACCGGGCCCGTCTACGTGCGCGGCGCCAATGTCGGCGATACGCTTCAGGTCGACATCCTCGACGTCAAGGTCCGGCAGGACTGGGGCTTCGTGTCGATCCTGCCGCTGCTCGGAACGCTCCCGGACGAATTCACCGACTACGAGACGATCCATCCCGTGATCGACCGCAAGCGCGAGGTCTGCATCATGCCGTGGGGCACCGAGATCCCACTCGCTCCCTTCTTCGGCATCATCGCCACGGCCCCGCCACCCAGCTGGGGCCGCTGCGGCTCCCCTGTTCCGCGTGCGTTCGGCGGCAACATGGACAACAAGGAGCTGCGGGCAGGCACCACGCTGTATCTGCCGGTGTTCAACGAGGGCGCACTGTTCTTCGCCGGCGACGGCCACGGCGTGCAGGGTGACGGCGAAGTCTGCATCACCGCGCTCGAGACCGGCGTGACCGGGACGTTCCGCCTGACCGTGCGGAAGGACATGGACATCAAGTGGCCCTTTGCCGAGAGCGCGACGCATCTGATGTCGATCGGCCTCGACGAGGATCTCGACGATGCCGCCAAGCAGGCGGTCCGGGAAATGGTCAAGCATGTCTGCGCACGGACCAACCGGACGCGCAACGAGGCCTACATGCTCTGTTCGCTGGCCGGCAATCTGCGCGTCACGCAGCTCGTCGACGGCAACAAAGGAATTCACATGCTGCTGCCGAAGGCGCTGCTGTAGCGGCTCCCGGGCGTGATAGTTCCGCCGGCTCTCCCGCCCCGCAATGATACGGCTGGAGAAGAACACCAGGGGCGTGGGTGTGGTCGCCGACACCACGCCCGGGCCGGTCTCGACACGCGCGCGAGTGCCTCGTGCCCCAACAAGTGCGGCAGGACCTTATCGGCGCCCCCTGACCGCGTCGATCTCGTTGATCTGGGCACCGCACATGCTGGAAGTCTGGACCTGCACCAGCCATTGGCGTGCTCGAGCCGATCCGGCAGGTGAACTCGTCGAGGATCAGCGGCTTGCCGGACTCGATCCGGAGCGCCGCGTTGGCCCTCTTGACGTCCCTGCGCCAAGTCGTCACTCGAAATAGATGAACTCGTAATCGCCGGAATAGCCGAGCCTGTCGAACAGCCAGGTCCATTCCGCCTCGTGCAGGAGGGATTCGGCGGTCAGCGCCCAGCATTCGAGATTGTGCAGTTCGGCGACGGTCCGGTAGCTTTCGACCATGACGTATCCGGTCCGGCCGACGCGCTCGATCTCCCTCAGCGCGACCTCGAGTTCGTAGAGGCGGAGATTGTGCAGCGTGGCCAGCGAGATCACGAGATCGAAACTGGCATCGCCAAAGGGATAGGCGTCCTGGGCGCGATGATGGACCAGATGGGGCTTCACCGCATCATGCGCTTGCGCAAGAGCGTGCCTCGAGACGTCGAATCCCGCGACCTTCAGGCCCGGCAGGATCTTCTGCATCTCGTAGAGCAGGAAGCCCTTGCCGCAGCCGACGTCGAGCACGCTGGAGCCGTCCTTCAGGCCATAGGTCTCGATCAGCGCCTTCGCCACCGGCGCCCAGCGCCCGTCGATGAAGCGGTAGCCGCCATAGCCGAAGCGACGATCGCCATCCCAGTAATCGGCCTCGTATTCGCGCGCCTTCAGCGAGCAGCCGATCTTGTCGTCGTTCATGCGGGCCATGTAGTCGCGCCGGGTCGCCCTGTGCAGCGGCGTCACGATATCGAGCAATCGTCCCATCAAATCCCCGGATGCCCCCGCGTCGCGACCGGCCGGAGCGATGCGATCGGCATGAACGTCATCGCAAATCGGCCCGCCGGCCGCAGCATGACGTTTCCTGCGGTTTTGTCGAGATCAGGGGCGAGGCGAGGCAAGCGCGCGCCGACGCGGCCGGGAACGAGGCCGCCGCACGTTCACCGGTCGACAGGCACGCCCGGCCCGAGGTGATAGCGGCTGGAGAAGAACACCAGTGGCGGCGTGTCCTGGTAGTCGCAGCTCGACACCTCCGCGATGATCAGGGTGTGGTCGCTGACATCGACCTGGCGGATCACCTCGCAGGCGAAGTACGCCATGCAGCCGGCAAGGCGCGGCAGGCCGTCGACCATCTCGACATCCGGCGCCGCGCCGGGACTTGGCTGCCGCGCGAAATGCCGCGAGAGATCGCGGCCATGATCAGGCAGCACATTGACGCAATAGCGCCCCGTGGCGGAAATCGCCCGGTGCATCCGCCCCGGCATCACCGAGACCAGCACGGTGGGCGGTGCCAGGCTGACCGTGACGAAACTGTTCGCGGTCATGCCGCAGACCTCGCCATGCTCGTCCAGCGCCGTCAGTACCGTAACGCCGGTGACGAAACGCGATGCGGCCTCGCGGAACGAGGCCGGATTGGCACGCTGCATCGCTGGAGCCATTTCCGTTCCGATGGAATCGGAACGAGGCTCCAGGTTTTTGTTTTGACGCGTTTTCTTCATGCGAACCGGCTTCCACTTCGCTCGAAAACGCTACTGTCTCCGCCGGCGAAATGAAACAGCGTCGCGCCATCGGGCGAATAGTTCGGTACGTCGGCGGCGACCCTTGCGCCGATCGCCGATTGCAGCGCCGCGCCCATCGCCGCGGCATCCGCGAACCAGGCCTGGAAGATGCAGAACGGGGCCGCACCCGGGCCGAGCGGCTCGGGATAGGCGTAGGCGCAGGAGATCAGGCCCGGCAGTTGCTTCGCCAGCGGAACATGGGTCTGTTCGTAATAGGCCTTGAAGCGGGCGGGATCGGACGGCTTCGGATAGAGCACGGTCAGGCAATGCATCGATCGGCCCTCACGCAATGGCCCTGACGGGCTCGGGCGGCGCCGACATGCGGTCGATGAAGGCGGCGATGCGCTCCGGCGTCGAGACGCAGTCCCACTGCCGTTCGGGATAGTTGAAGTTCTCGGTGAACGCGTTGGCCAGGGTTGGATTCTGGCTCATCGCCCCGATCAGCATGCCGAGCGCCTCGCTCGGCGGCTGCAGCATCACATTGGTCCAGCGCGAGGCCGCCAGCACGCGGTCCTGGCGCTTCAGGTCGACCTTCTCGCACAGGCGCGCATCGAGCGCCTCGGCGTTCACGATCTCCTCGCCAAGCACGAAGGCGGCATAGGAGGCGACGTTGGCGCCCTGCCCCATCATGGGATCGACCACGGCATGGACGTCGCCGAGCGCGATGGCGCATTTGCCGTCGTCGAATTCAACCATGGTGGTGCGCACGGTCGGCACGACGCCGCCCTGCAGGAGATCCTGCGGCTGGGCGAGATCGAACCGCGCAGTGTCGATCCGGTCATAGGTGGTGGGGTGGTGCTTCTCGAGCTTGCCGAGCAACACCTTCAGGAAGTGCTTCGGGTCGTCGTCGTAGCTCAGCGTCGCCAGTTCCTCCATGTCCCCGCCGGGCACGTTCTCCATCAGCAGCGCATTGGCGATGCCGCCGAAGGTGACGGTGGGGATCACGATCATCTCGCCATGCCCCGGCGACACCGAGAGCGTGACGTTCATCGGATCGGGCTGACGCACCCCCGTATAGAGCCCGACGCAAAGCCGGCGCTGCGGCTGCGAATAGGGCGTGTGCTCGGGACGGTAGCTGAAGAGCTGGCCGAGCGGCCCCTTGCCGGTCGACACCACGAGGAGATCGAAGCGTGCCACCAGCGCGCCGATATCGCGCTCCTCGATGCGGCGATATTCGATCCTGCCGCCGCGGTTGGCGAAGTCCTGCATCAGCGTCGGCAGATAGATGCGGTAGTCGACGGCGCGGCTCGGCCTCGAGAAATCGCCGCGGAAGCTCAGCGGCTGCGGAAAATTGAAGACGTGGTCGTGGTAGGCGTAGTGCTGCTTCGGATCGGTCCAGTGGTTGACCCCGAGATAGTTCTCGCGCGCGATCGTCACGTGATGATGGGCGACGGTGTTGATCAGCCGGATGTCGCGGTAATCCTCGGGCGGGCGGTCGGTGATGATGGTGGCATCGACGCCATGTTTCTGCAGGTAGAGCGCCAGATGCAGGCCGGCGATGCCGGCGCCGACGATCCCGATGTTGCGTGCCATGTCGTGTCCTCCCTGATGATTTTGCGCTTTGATTATTGGTTTTGACGGAGCCTAGCGGGCGTCCGGCTTGCCCGCCATGGAATAGGTGGGATAAGATTTATTCCGGAAGGGAATGAATCATGGACCGGCTGGACTGCCTGCGCGCGTTCGTCCGCACCCTGGAAGGCGGCAGCTTCTCGGCGGCCGCCCGGGAACTCGGGATCGGCCAGCCCGCCATCAGCAAGCGCATCGCGCTCTTGGAAAGCGAATTCGGGACGCAGCTCTTCCTGCGCACCACCCGCACGCTGCGGCCGACGGCGGAGGCGCACCGCCTCTACGATCTCGCCCGGCAGATCGTCGGCACCTTCGACATGGCGAAGTCGAGCGTCGAGGAGGTGGCGCCGCGCCCGACCGGCACGCTGCGGATCGGCGTGCCCTCCTCATTCGGACGGCGCTACATGATGCCGCTGATCGCCGATTACGTGCGAAACTATCCGGAGGTGCGGGTCGACATCAGGTTCAGCGAGCGCTTCGTCAATCTGGTGGAGGAAGGCATCGAACTCGCGCTGCGGATCGGCCATCTGGAATCGAGCACGCTGGTGGCGCGCCGGCTCGGCACGGTGCAGCGCTATCTGGTGGCGAGCCCGACCTACCTCCACGGGCGCCCGATGCCGCGGACCCCGGACGACCTGTCCTCGCATCAGTGCATCGTCTATTCGCGGATGTCGCCCGCGCACCAATGGGTGTTCGAGTCCGAACACGGCCGCCACGTCGCCACCATCAGCGGACCGATCCATGTCGACGATGCCGATGCGATGCAGGAAGCGGCGCTGCATCATCTCGGCCTCGCGATCCTGCCCGACTGGAACGCCGCGGAGGGACTTCGCAGCGGCGAGCTCGAGCACGTGCTGCCCGACTACACCATCGCCGCCCTGCCGCTGCATGCCGTCTATCCCGAGACGCACTGGATGTCGCTGCGCGCGCGGCGTTTCCTCGATCTGCTGGTCGAGCGCGCCGGGCAGTTTTCTCCGGGGCCCGCAGACCGCGGCATCCCTTCCGGAAAGTCGTCTTAATCCAGGAAGATCGCGGGCTGGTGCTGCAAAGGCGGAAATGGCGCGCCCGGAACGATTCGAACGTCCGACCCTCAGATTCGTAGTCTGATGCTCTATCCAGCTGAGCTACGGGCGCGTTTTCGCAAACAGCCATTGCGGGACGAACCCACGATGCAGCTCCCGATGGGACGGGAGGGGTGCGAAAGAGCGCTCTGACTAACCGCTCTTGCCGGGATTGGCAAGGTCCGCCCGCAGGGTATTTTGGGCATTTTCGCTTCTCCGGCGCAATTCCGGGGCAACGCCAAGCGGCGAGCCGGACCTCCCTAACCACAAGCCGGGCTTATGGATTCCGGCTCGCGCCTTCGGCGCGCCCGGAATGACGGCGGAAATTCCGGCGGGTCCGATCACCGGCGGTTGACGGCTCGGCCATTGGCCGAGCCTTACGCCCTGGCGCGCTCGTTGCGGACGGAGAGCAGTTCCACCGGACGGTCGGGGATGACGATCCGGAAGGTGGCGCCGATGGTGCCCTCGACCAGATGGATGTCGCCGCCATGGGCGCGGATCAACTCGGCGGCGATGGCCAGGCCAAGGCCGCTGCCGCCGGGGCGACCGGAGGTCTGGAACGCCTCGAACAGGCGCTCGCGGGTCTTCGGCGGAATGCCGGGGCCGGTGTCGGAGATTTCGAGGATCGCCACGGCGCCCTCGCGCTTGCCCGTGATGCGGATCTGCTGCGCGGCGCCATCGCCGGCGGCGTGACTCTCCAGCGCCTGGGCGGCGTTGCGGACGAGGTTGAGCAGCACCCGGAACAGCTGGTCGGGATCGGCATCGATCGCCAGCCCGCGCTCGATCGCGGCCACCCAGGTGATCGAGGCGTCGGAGGCGAGGCCGGCGGTCTCGCGCACCTCCACCACGACGGGCTCGATCAGGATCATGCGGCGGTCCGGCGCGGCCTCCTGGGCGCGGCCATAGGACAGCGTCGACTGGCAGAAGGCGATGGCGCGCTCCAGCGAGCGCACCAGCTTGGGGGCGAAGCGCTGCACGCGCGGGTCGGGCACGCTGGCGAGCTGGTCCGACAAAAGCTGCGCCGAGGCCAGCAGATTGCGCAGATCGTGATTGATCTTGGAGACGGCCAGACCCAGCGCGGCGAGCCGGCTCTTCTGGTTCAGCATCGACATCAGATCGCGCTGCATGTCGGACAATTCGCGCTCGGCGACCCCGATCTCGTCGCTGCGCCGGCTGGGCACGATGATGCCGGCCGAGCTCTCGGGATTTTCATGGAAACCGACGAGGCTGGCGGTCAGCCGGCGCATCGGCCGCACGAACAGGTAATGCAGCGCGAGATAGACGAGGAAGGCGGTGAGCACACCGATGATCAGCGCCACCACCACGACGTTGCGGGAGAAGCGGTACATCGACTGCCGCAGCGGCAGTTCGTCGGTGACGATCTCGATGAACTGGGCGTTGCCGACGCCGGGCCCGACGATGCGGATCGGCTGGTTGCCGGTCTCCAGCATCATGCTGAACGAGCCGGTGATCGCCTCCCAGGCGGTCATGTCGCGCAAATCGATGTCGTGCTCGATCGCGGCCGGCAAATTGTCGCTGGCGAGCAGGCGGCGCTGCTGGCCCATCTTGATGGCGACCGCGCGGGCATTGATGCTCTTGAGGATCTGCCGCGACAGCGATTCCGGCACCATGCCGAGCGGGGCGGCGTCCAGCACCAGCGCCGCGGTGTTCGCCGCCGCGACGCGGTCGTTGAGGCGGTTGACCCAGAAGTTGGCGATGGCGGGGACGTAGAGCAGGATTGCCGCGATCATGACCAGCGGGACGGTCAGGAGCAGCAGCTTTCCGGACAGGCCGAGCCCACGCGGGCCGCGAGGCCGCATCGATGGCTGATCCAGATCCTGGATAGGCTCCATCCCTGGCACGAAGGTCGCCCCTGTTCACGTCTGACTGATCGCGGCTGGCGCAGATTGCGACCCGCCCGGGAGCCGGTCAAATTACGGATCGCTCATCTGCCGAGGTGGGATGTAGGCATGGAAGCCGCCATTCGCCAGCATCGGAGTTAAAAACCCCGCCGAAACAGGGATATTCACGGGAACCGCGGCCGCTTGCGACGTTGACGAGACGGGGAGGCTCCCTTATAAGCCGCGCCAACTGTCCGCGATGACCCGGTGCTGCACCGGGAGCGGCTCTCTGGGGGCCGATAAAGGCCCGTTTGGGGCCGCATCTTCCGGACTTTACCATCAATTCTACAGGCAAATTGCCCGGTCAGCGGAGAAAAACCCGTGAAGCGGACTTATCAACCCAGCAAACTGGTGCGCAAGCGCCGTCACGGTTTCCGTGCCCGTCTGGCCACCGCCGGCGGCCGCAAGGTCCTCGCCGCCCGCCGCGCCCGCGGCCGCAAGCGTCTGAGCGCCTGAGCCGGACCCCCTTTTTGGGATTTCATCATGGATCGGCTGAGGCAGCGGGCGGATTTCCTCGCCGTTGCCAATGGCGCGCGGGTGAATAGTCCCGCGTTCGTCCTGCAAAGCCGACGTCGCGACGATTCGGGCCCCGTCCGGATCGGCTTCACCGTTACCAAAAAGAACGGCAACGCCCCCGAGCGCAATCGCATCCGGCGCCGGCTTCGCGAACTGGTGAAGCTAATCGATCCGGCGTCGATGCCGCCCCATCATGATTACGTGCTGGTCGGCCGCAGGGATGCGCTGTCGCGCCCTTTTCCGACCATGCTCGACGATCTGCGCATGGCGTTTGCCAGGCCTGTGCGGCATACGCCCAAGGCGCGTGGCCCGAAATCAGGTCAACGCCCCGCCGAGACCCCGCGCAAGAGCGAGGCCGCGCCGCCGCGAGCCGCCGCAACCCGGATTGATGACGAGACACAGAGATGACCGATAACCGCAATACGATCCTCGCCGTCATTCTGTCGGGCCTCGTCCTGATCGCCTGGCAATATTTCTACAACGTGCCGGCGATGGAGAAGCAGCGCGCCCTGCAGCAGAGCCAGGCCGAGCTGCAGAAGGGCACGCCGCAGCCGACCGCCTCCGCCACGCC